>Ga0209697_10000231_pt1 | contig 90493 bp, 83 predicted proteins | sample AliMusrvi5mmetaG_FD_184115 | JGI IMG/M metagenome (GOLD analysis project Ga0209697, IMG submission 184115) | Freshwater lake bacterial and archeal communities from Alinen Mustajarvi, Finland, to study Microbial Dark Matter (Phase II) - Alinen... | ecosystem: Environmental > Aquatic > Freshwater...
GTATAGGGGGGGATTTCATAACTCGGGTGGATCAGTACCCGGGTCTTGGTAAAAAAGGCGATATCTTGAGCCAGGATGTCAAGCTGTTCGTCGGCGGGAATAATGCAACAGATAGTCCGTCGCAGTGTTTCCACCGCCCTGCTGAGCAACAGAGCGGTGGATGCACCGTGGAGACCGAAGATGTCGGGAGGCTGACTGTGGTCACACAGCCGCTGAAGGATCGACTGCATGAAGGGCGGTCACATTAACAAGAGGTAAATGGCCTCAGAAGTTTCCGCCCATACTGAAGTCCCAGGTGGAACTGGCTTCGCCATTTTTTGGGTCAAGATTAAAGCCCCATGCCAATCGAAGCGGGCCAAGCGGCGAGGCCCACAGCACGCCAACGCCTGCTGCCTTTTTGTAATCACTGAAATCCCAGCTTTGATCCGCTGCATAAACGTTACCAAAGTCGGTGAAGATTTCGCCATCAATACCCATATCCTTCACAATCGGGTTGATGATGGAAATCGTACCAAACCACATTTTGTCACCGCCGATCTTGTCGAGGGTCACAGGATCAAGCGGACTGATTGTGGAAGACTTGAACCCGCGGATAGAGTTCATACCGCCCAGGAAAAAGTTTTCGTACACAGGTAGTTTGCCGGTTTCGTTTTCAAAGGCTTTGCCGGCGGAGCCGCGGACATGAAAGACTGTGTCCCAGACCAGCGGGAAGTACCAAGAGGAGGAGCCTTCCACCTTAGTGAACTGGGCGTCGCCGCCAAGCGGACCACCTGCATAAGAGGTGGAGATGCTGTTGCGCGAACCAGTGGTTGGCGAAAAGAGTTTATCACGGGTGTCGCGGACTAAGGAGAGTTCCGCCTCGCTGGTAATGTGAATATCCTCGGATCGTTTAATGATCGTGGATGCGGTATCAAGGACATTGGTCAGATGCGTGTCGGAAATGGTGTATGCGTAGTAGATCCGCCACTCTTCAAAGAGCGGATGCCCCAGTCGCAAGGTAGTGCCGACCGATTCCTTAGTAAAGTCGTCATATTGACGCTGCCAGTCGAACAGGTCAATGCTGCCGGATACCTGGGAGTCGTAGAGCCGCGGGTTGGTGAAGTTCAGGTTGTAGCGGGTGGCCTTGCTACTGGTGCTTGCCGCTAAAGACAATCTGTTGCCTGTGCCGAAGATGTTGTTTTCGGCAATTTCTCCCATGAACAGCAACTGTTCGGAAGATGAGTACCCGGCGCCGATACTGAATTGGCCGGTTGATTTTTCTTTGACATCAACCACCACATCCATCTGATTTTCGATCAAGGAGGGCTTGGGGGTGACGGTAACCTCTTCAAAGAAACCGAGCCGATTCAATTTTTTGGTTGAAGTCTGGATAGCCTTGGAGTCGAAGCGGCCACCTTCTTCCACCTTCAGGTCCCTACGGATGACATTGTCACGGGTCCGGTTATTCCCTTGGATTTCGATCCGATTAATATAGGCCATCGCCCCCTTCTCAACTTGCAGCACGATGTTGACCTGTTTGCCGGTATCTGTCTTGTTGACCTTTGGACTGACTTCGGCAAAGGCATATCCTTGTTCAGAGTAGAGGCCGGTGAGTCGGGTGACGTCATCCCGTAAGACCTGTCGGTTGAGATATTCTTCTTTGGGAATTTTGAGGGTGGCAATCAGCTCTTCCTTGTTTTTGATAAGATCGCCCTGAATGTCAACGGTGCCAACCCGGTAGCGCGAGCCTTCTTCAACGGGGAAAGTGACATACAGCGCATCCTCCTTCTGTTCGATGATCGGTTCCCCTACCTTGACCTCGATAAAACCGTGATTGAGATAAAAGGTGCTGATTCGTTCGGCGTCCTGTTTGAGGACGTCCATCTTCAGGACACCGGCATCGGTGAGCCAAGACAACCACCATTTGTGAGCGCTGGTCTGGATTGCGTCCTTAAGGTCGCCTTCGGAGTAGCTGTTGTTTCCGGAAAAACCGATCTTTGCGATCGTAATTTTTTTCCCTTCTTTAATAATGAAGCTGACCTCGGCATTGGCGCCACTCGGGTAGCTGATACTGGCGTCAACCGAGGTGTTGTAATATCCTTTGGCCTTGTACAGTTCCTTTACTTTTTCAACGGCTTCGTTGATCTTGGTGGGATTCAGGATGGAGTTGGCGGCGATGCTTGCAGCATCGCGGACATCCTGCTCTTTAATCTCCTGAGCGCCGGTGATGATGACTTTACTGATGAGGGGCTTTTCTTTGACCTGAAAGACTATTTTTTTGCCGCTTTCGCTGTCGGTGGCTTCGATCTCAACATTCTCGAAGTAGCCCATGCCAAAGACAGCTTTAAGGTCTTGGCGTAAAGTGGTCGGCTCATAGAGGTCGCCCGGTTTGGTCGATATTTTCTGCAGAATGGCGCCTGCATCAATACGCTCATTTCCTGCGGGGGCAATGGAAGCGACGGTGAGGCTTCGGTTGGAATAGGTCAGCATAGCAGAGACGATCTCTCCGGTTACTTTTTCCAGTCCTTTGATAGAATCTGCCTCCCGGAAGGCGGAATGTGGGGTTTTAGGCGCCAGAACATCAATGATAGTGCAGTCTACGCTGATACGATCACCGAGTTTATTCAGACTGCCGATCACAATGTAATGGGCTCCGGAAGCTTCGGCGATTGAACTGAGCTTGGCCGCTGGGGGCGGCCAGGCACCGTTGTAATCGACTAGTTTTTCCGCCTGATTGCGGGGTATCAGGGTCAATTTCTTGGCCGCTACTTCCTGCTCCAACGCTTTATCCACCTTGCCGGTGAGGCTGGAGGCGTCTGGGGCGTTAATCTTGAACGGTAAAAAAGCGGTATTTTGTTCCAGCGCCAAGGTGGTGCATGGAAGAAAGGCTATGCCGTTGAACAGCAAAGCGCAAAGCAAAACCGGAAAGATCAGGGGTGTACGCCGGGTTTTTGATGTCGACAGCATAGGAAAGTTCCTGTTGTAGAGTGTTCCTTTGGCCGGTTAAGCGTGTTCGTGCTATCACTCGCCGAAAGAGGGAATAAGCGGCAGCCTTGCGGCGGCCGGTTGATCTACACATAAATTGGGAGACATTATGACATGTTTCGTTGTTTTTGCAAGGAATTCTGTCGAATGTCACCTCGTTTGTCGGGCAAGCGATGGGCGATTACCAAACAACATTTTCCTACTGTATCTCTGTGGGTAGAGTGAAATAGATAATTGCCACCAATCATTTTTGAACATATCGTTCATCTAATAATTTTTCAACCGCAGCATGCAGATTCTGGGCAAGGTTTTGTTTGTCGCCGGCTTTGCAATGCGCGATGGGAATTGCCGGGCCGACCCGGATCGTTATATGGCCACTTTTGGGCAGCAATTTCCCTTTTGGTAAAACTTCGTATGATCCGTTGAAACTGATAGGGACGATGGGAACGCCAGCTTTGATTGCCAATAACACGGCTCCGGTTTTGAATTCATGCAGCAATCCGTCGGCGCTCCGGGTGCCTTCGGGAAAAATGAGAACAGAAGTGCCTGCAGCAATCTGTTGGGCGGCTTCGTCAAGGCTTTTCAGTGCTTGACGGCCGTGGGAGCGGTCGATGGAGATATAGCCGACTTGACGCATGGCCTGGCCGAGGAGTGGGATGTTGAAGAGTTCTTTTTTTGCGATCCAACGAAAATCGTGGGGAAAGTAGCCTTGAAAAGAGAAAATGTCATATTGGCTGCAGTGGTTACCGGCGAAGATATAGGTCTGCTGCGGATCAATATTGTCAATGCCTTCCACTGTCACCCGTACACCGGCGAGGAGGCAGAGGATCCGTCCCCAGTAGCGAGGGAAAACTTGAACTTTGATTTCCGATTTTCGGATCCACAATAAGTCGATCAGGGAAAGGGCTGAAACGAAAAAGGTCAGGATCGGTGCTAGGGCTAAGGTAAGAATGCCTCGGATTGTTTGGAGCAGTAACATGAAATGGTTTCCTCGATGAGCGGTTGCCGGCTGATTGTACCGCAATAAGCGGCCTTTGGCGGTTTTCGCCCTGACCCGATCAGTGGGGTTTGCGTACTTGGAATATGGTGCAGGCTAGGGGCAAAAGATAGAGGTCTCATAGCAGGACGATAAAGGAAGCGCAAGTAATTCTCATGACAAGGCCGGCATTGAGGTGGCGGCTTTGTGCCGCCAGCGCGGCAGGATTGACGGAAAGGCTGTAATCGAATATATTTTACTTTCTTTTTCAATTTTTTTTCATGTGGCGGTGACGCTGTACCCGGATATTTCCGGACATGTCTTCTTTGTAAGGAGTCTGTTTTGGCTGAAGATATTATTTCCATCAAAGCTGATGGCGTGCTGAATGTGCCGACAAACCCGGTTATTCCTTTTATAGAAGGTGATGGTATTGGTCCGGATATATGGGCGGCGGCTCGGAAGGTGCTGGATGCCGCAGTAGCCAGGTGCTATGGCGGCGCACGCAAAATAGAGTGGTTGGAAATTCTGGCCGGCGAGAAGGCCTTTAAGGCGACCGGTGAATGGTTGCCGCAGGAAACCCTTGATGCCTTGAAGAAATATGTGGTCAGCATAAAAGGCCCCCTGACAACGCCGGTCGGGGAAGGGATGCGCAGTCTCAATGTGACGTTGCGTCAGGTTCTTGATCTGTATGCCTGCGTCCGTCCGGTTCGTTATTATCAGGGAGTTGTCTCTCCGGTCAAGGATCCGGGACAGGTCGATATGGTTATTTTTCGGGAAAACACCGAAGATGTTTATGCTGGTATCGAGTGGCAGGCAGGGACTGAAAAGGCTAACCGGGTCATTGAATTTCTTCGCAACGAAACAGGAGCGCTTATCCGCGACAACTCTGGTATCGGCATTAAACCGATCTCGGAATTCGGAACCAAGCGGTTGGTGCGTAAGGCAATTCAGTTTGCGCTTGATCATGGTCGTGATTCAGTGACCTTGGTCCATAAAGGCAACATCATGAAGTTCACCGAAGGGGCTTTCCGTAACTGGGGCTATGAACTGGCGGCGGAAGAATTTGCCGATGTCACGATCACTGAATCTGACTTGTGGGAACAGTATAACGGCAAGGTTCCTGAAGGGAAAATTGTGATCAAGGACCGGATTGCCGATGCCATGTTCCAACAGATATTGCTTCGGCCCAGAGAATATTCGGTTCTGGCTATGCCGAATCTCAACGGCGATTATATGTCCGACGCCCTTGCTGCCCAAGTGGGCGGACTGGGTATCGCTCCGGGGGCCAATATTGGTGACGGTGTTGCCCTGTTCGAGGCCACCCACGGCACAGCCCCCAAGTATGCAGGGCTTGACAAAGTCAATCCCGGCTCGATCCTGCTTTCAGGTGTGATGCTGCTCGAGTACATTGGATGGCAGGAGGCGGCCGACCTTATCAAAACCGCACTTGAAACGACTATCTCCATGAAAACGGTTACCTATGATCTGGCCCGCCTGATGGAGGACGCAACAGAACTCTCCTGTTCTGCCTTTGGTAACGCCATTATCAGCAATATGTAAAGGAACACGGCAGGGCAGGTGAACTCTTGCTTCGAGGCTTTAAAGGATCTGCTGTTTCCCCCCTTGTGTCTGGGTTGCGAGCGGCGCCTGGAATCGTCTCGGCCGCCGCTGTTCTGCCCCGACTGCCTTGCCGACCTTGCTTTAATCCGATCCCCTTGCTGCCTTTGTTGCGGTGTTCCTTTTTCCGCCGGCGTCGATCATCTTTGTGGCGACTGTCTTGGTCAACGCTATGTTTTTGATTTCGCACGATCCCTGTTCCATTACCAGCCTCCCCTCTCCACCATTATCCGCTCGTTGAAATTTGGTGGTCACCTGACCAGCATAGCCACCTTGGGGGCGTTAACCGCTCGATCAGATCTCATGGGGTTGTTCGGCGAACCTGATCTCCTGCTTCCGGTTCCTTTACACCAGAGCCGTTTACGCGAGCGGGGATTTAACCAGGCTCTCGTTCTTGCTAGGGGTTGTTTCCCACAGTGGAAGAACAGGATCGAGGCGGGCCTGCTGCTCCGTCACCGTTCGACCCTTTCCCAATCTCTGCTCACCGGGAAAGAGCGACGGCGCAATTTGAAAAATGTTTTCAGTCTTGCCAATGCGTCCGCCGTGGCGGGGAAACGAGTGCTCTTGGTCGACGATGTCTTTACCACCGGAAGTACGGTTAACGAATGCAGTAGAGCCTTGCGGTCGGCTGGTGCGGCCCGGGTGGAAATTTTCACGCTGGCCAGAAGTCTGTCGTCGTGATGCATAGGTGCCGCGTAATGGAATCGTCTTGACGCCTGAAAACTCTGTTTGTACCTTGGGGGGATTCGAGTGTTTCAAGAGCTGCTCCTTTGGGAGAAACGAGAGGATGCTGTCATATGATAATCAGGACCAATTCCCTCCACATAGTATGATCGATCAGGTGCAACCTTCGTTTATTCGTCGTTGTGTCAGTGATATCCTCACGGGGCTCAGTGACGGCCTGACGCATTTTTCCGGGACAAGCCGTGCTGCCGTTATTTTTGCATTGCAACCTGACAGCCCGATGTTGCTTTGTGATCCGCAGCAGCTGCTCAAAGGGCATGAACCAATATTTAACACCCTGTACCTGGATAATCAGCAATGGCGGGTGAACGAAAAAGTCCAGCGTGATCGGAAAAAATTTGCTGACATCATTCCTGTCAAGGATCTAGGTCTTGCCGGACTGCTCTCCCATGGCGGGTATTCCGGATCGGTCTTCTTTCAACAGTGGTTCACCGAACATCATCCTGATCTCTGCTCTACCGGACCGACCGAGTGCTGGCTTGAGCATGCGGTATGGCGGTTTTCCCATGACCTTGCCAATGATCAGGAGCTCTATACCGGTATTTCTGGATATTTCCTCAAAGAGTTTGCAACGCATGCGGTTCGCGATCATATCATCGATCAGATGAATCTGTTTCTTGGTTGGGACAGTCAGATACGCATCTATCCGGTTCTTGATGCCATTCTAATGCTTTCCGAAACTCGCGAGGAGGGGTCATTGCCAGAGGGGCGCTTGCTCATCGTTGACCCGAGTATGGTTCGTGAGCTTGACTTTCTGGTCAAATTTCGGGAGGAGGTCCGGCCGCAACTGGTAAATTACAAACATGTCCGCAAGTTGCTGTTGACCGTCGAGCGCTCGGGTCGTCATCTGGTGAGTGACGGTCGGGCAATTTTAGGCATTTGTGGTGATCTCCTGCCGCCATTTTCTCTTTGTGCCGATTTTCGCGGCCGGCATGGCTTTCTCAAAATTAATCGCAACATGGTGTGCAGTTTTGCTGACGGTCGGTTCAGTTCGACCACCTATCAAGCCAAGCTGGTTCAGTTGGAGGAATTGTTGCTCGATTCCACCCTTGACCGCTCCGAGATCTTTTTTATCTTCAAGATAGTTTCGAGCCTCGTTCATCACTCCCAGGAGCGTAAACACGGGTGCACCATTGTCATTGATCTCAATCCTGAACCAGTGGTTATTTCGGGACAGGTTCTTTCCCCGCCGTTGGATTTACGCAAACCATACATGTTGAAAATGGCAAAATCTTTAGCCAAGGTCGACGGTGCTCTGCATGTCGGCGCGGACCAGCATCTGCACGGCTTCGCCTGTCTCCTTGACGGCAGGTCTTTTCCAGGTGAGGATCGCGCCAGGGGAGCACGATATAATTCTGCGCTACGTTTTACTGCTGAGCACGCGGATATTATCGTTGTCGTTGTTTCCTCGGATCGACCGGTTTCGGTGATTTATCAGGGGGTCGAAGTGCATGGCACCTGCATCTTGAATCAGAAGGTCGGGTGCGTGTATGACCTGGAAAGGCTTGATCGCTGGGTCGATCTGTAGACGGCGCAGCACTATCCACCCGAATCCTGGCGTTGCTCGTTCCATCTTAGAGCAAAGAGTGGGCTGCAAAAGATGGCATCGGGAGGGGGTGTCTTTGGTTTTGAGTTTCCCCTGTGCTGCAGCGGTAGTCTTGACCGGTTCCCCAGAGAACGCTTACACCCGATTTCAGCAGCGACAGGGCGAGGGTATTTAAAAAAATAGATGGCCTTAAGCGGGCAGACTGCCGGCTTAGGGACCTTCCTCAAAGACGAAGCTCTCCGTCGTTCAGTCCTCGCAGTAACCCCCCGTGTTGGCACCCGGAATCGTTTTTTCGCTAACCAATGGGGGGTTGAAATCCGAGTTTTTCTTCCCGCACCATACAAAACAAGCATTTTTAATAGGTATTATGGCCTTTGCGACCAGTCGAGAACAGATAAAAAATGTAGTTAAGGACTCCGCTGATATTGTTCAGGTAATTGGCGAGTATGTCGAACTGAAAAGAGCGGGTACGCGTTTTTCCGGTTTGTGCCCTTTTCATGCGGAGAAAACCCCTTCTTTCTCGGTGAATCCTCAGGGGCAGTTCTTTCACTGCTTTGGCTGCGGCGAGTCCGGGGATGTGTTTTCCTTTGTGATGAAATATCACCATATGGATTTCCCGGAGACGCTGAAGATGCTGGCGCAAAAATACAGCATCGATCTGCTAGAACCGCAGTTGAGCGAGATGGAGCAGGTGCAGTTGCGGCAGCGAGAGATCCTTTTTGAGGCCAACGAGGCGGCCGTTGTCGTCTATCAACACTGCTTGCGGCACCCAAAACTGGGGAAGTTAGCCAGGTCGTATCTCGAACAGCGGGGCGTTCCGTCTGGGATAATCGATCAATATCGTTTAGGCTATGCCCCCGATCCTGAGGAAGCGGGTTGGAGTTATCTTGCTGATCAGTTGCTGGTAAAAGGATTGACCCCAGAGGCATTGGCAACGGCAGGGCTTGCAGTCAGAAAAGACCGAGGCGGGTACTATGATCGTTTTCGCTCACGGATCATGTTCCCTATCACTGATATGACTGGTCGGGTGGTGGCATTCGGCGGTCGTATTATCGGTGATGGTAAGCCCAAATACATGAATTCCCCTGAAAGTCTGATTTTTGAAAAGAATCGCCTGCTCTTTGGTCTCTACCAGCACCGGGAAGCTATTCGCAAGCAACGTCGTTCCCTGGTGGTCGAGGGCAATTTCGACCTGCTTCTGCTGGCGGTGCATGGTGTCGACAATGTGGTCGCCCCTCTTGGCACCGCGCTTACCCGAAATCATATCCATTCCCTTCGAGGCTATGGCGACGAAGTGGTTCTTCTTTTTGACGCGGATGCTGCCGGACTGAAGGCGGCTATGCGGAGTATCCCATTTTTTCTGGCTGAGCAGGTGAGGGGGCGAGTCGCCCTTCTGCCCGCAGGCCATGATCCCGACTCCTTTGTGCGTGCCGAGGGTCCGGAGGCTATCGCTTCGTTGGTGGAGCGTGCCCGTCCTCTGGCCGAATTTGCTTATGATACCCTTGTCCGCGAACACGGTTTGACCCTGGCGGGCAAGAACAAGATCATTGGTGAGTTGAAGCCCCTGATCATGGAGGCAGCTGATTCTGAGCAGCGGGCCTTGATGATTGCCCATTTCTGTGAGAAACTGGGAGTCTCTGACGGATATTTCAGGACTGGTCAAACTGGGCCGGGCAAAAAAACGGTCCGTGAAGCCCCTACCGGTCTTTCCGGGCTTGCCAGGCTACCGAAGCAGGAAAAAAATCTTGTCGATTTTTTAATACTGTATCCTGAATTTCTTGGCGAATTGAAAGAAGCTGGGCTCGACCGCGTCGTTTTGGAGCCGGCAGTGGTCCGGGTCATTGATTTGTTGGACTTGTATGCAGGGAAAGCGACGTGTCAGCCTGAACAATTGCTTTCTGCCCCTTTGGAAGCTCATGAGCGGAACTATATTGTCGAATTGTTGACTCGGGAACCACCCTATGACCTGGAAGAGAAAAATGATTCTGTTCGGAAGATGTGTGATGAACTTATTGTCTGGCTGAGGTCCGTGTTGCAAAAACGAACGGGCGCCGATCTTTTGCAGCAGATTCAGGAAGCGGGACGTCTGGGTAATACAGCCTTGCTCATGGAATTGATGCGGCAGAAACAAGAAACCGAGAAAAAAAGGACGGGTTTCTAATATAACGTGTTGAAAAAAGATAAAAATATGATAAGTTCAAAAAATTGTATTTGTGATCGCAATAATTGTATCTCTTGAGATATTGGTGAGTTGAGTTTCAAATACGATTATTTTTTTTTGTATCCATCTGATATTTCTTATATTTTTCTCGTTGTTTCTGTCGAGATGCTCTGGGGGATATCCAAGATTGTTTTACTTTCTTTGACGGCTGTTCTAGGGAGGGATGATGGACGCAGATACTTTTGTCTATGAGGATGATCTGGAACCAGAAGGGTTTGCCGGGTCGTGCCGATTGGACCAGGATTGTGACACGATAGAGCCTGAGGAAGATTGGGAACAACCAAGTGGCGCCGAACGTCGATCTCCTTTGGAGCGCCGTTTGGGTGATGATCGTCGTGGCGATGATCGTCGTGGCATGGGAAGCAGCATCGACCCTATGAATATCTATCTCCAGGAAATGGGGAACCAGCGATTGCTGAGCCACGAAGAGGAAATGGAACTGGCTCGCACGGTGGAGGAAGGGGAGACTCGTATCCAGCACGCTGTGTTGCGATTAACCTTGGGAATAACCGCTCTCAACGATCTTGCCGAGAATCTGCTGCGGGGAAACTTGCGGATCAATTCCGTCATCAGAGGCCTTTCCGAGAATGATGAAAATGAGCTGGTCACGGTGCGCAATGCTTTTCTCGATCAGATTGAAAAAGCCAATGAACTTGACGGCAAGCGGCGCGATTTTTTTATTGAGCTGAAAAAGGTCTCAGGCAATAGCGCCAGGGAGACACAACTCGTCGACGAGATCCTTGCCTTGGGAACTAGAATTTCCAACCTTTTCCAAGGGTACCGATTATGCTCCAAAGGTATTCTCTCCGTGGCCGATGCTGTCAAGGAGTTGGGGCAGAAATTCAACAAGGTGCGGGTGGTAGCCAGGCAGCAGGCATTGCTGCTCGCAGCGCGGCGCCATCAGCTTGAAGTCGAGGATGGTGGTGGCACTGTTAATCCGGCTGAAATAGAGCAGCGCGTGACCCTTGAACTGGCAGAAACCATCGGTATTTCCTGGCCAGCTTTTATAGAGGTGCAGCAGGATATCGAAATGGGCCGGGAAATGGCAAAACAGGCCAAGGAAACGTTGGTGCGTGCCAATCTTCGCCTGGTTATTTCGGTGTCAAAGAAGTTCATGAATCGCGGCATGCAGCTTCCTGATCTTATCCAGGAGGGGAATATCGGCTTAATGAAGGCTGTGGAGAAATATGACTACAAACGTGGTTATAAATTCTCAACCTATGCTACGTGGTGGATTAGGCAAGCCGTGACCCGTGGCATAGCTGATCAGGGACGAACTATCCGCTTGCCGGTACATATGATTGAAACGATCAATCGTATGCTGCGTTTTTCCAAAGATTTCCAGCGCATTGAAAGCCGCGATCCCACTCCCGATGAGATGGCCGCACAGTTGGGTACTGAGGTCGAAAAGGTACACGTGGCCCTGAAGACCGCCAAAGACGCTATTTCACTCGATGCTCCTGTGAACGATGAAGAAGACACGCTGTTGAGCGATTTTATCGAAGATCACGCGCATCCTGACCCTCAGGAACAATCGATCACCGAAAGTCTGAAGCGATGCTTGTGCAAGGTAATGGGTTCGCTGACGCCGCGTGAGGAAAAAGTCTTGCGTATGCGCTACGGGATCGAAATCGGCTGCGATCATACTTTGGAGGAGGTCGGGCAGTGTTTTGCCGTCACCAGAGAACGTATTCGGCAGATTGAAGCCCAGGCGTTGAAGAAACTTCGTCATCCAGCCAGAAGCCAAGAATTGCAAGCCTTCATGATCGATTAGGGCTACCTTGTCGCTCTGTGCGGATGCTGAAGACTGGCTGACCCTGTCGTTTCTACCTGGTCTTGGCTGCAACCTGATCAATCGCCTGGTGCAAGAGGTCGGAACACCGGGGGCAGCGCTACGGGCTGGGGCTCTTGTTAAGAATATCCCTGGTATCGGCCCGCGCCTCTTTGACCTGCTCACCGATGGTCATCAGCTTGCCGCGGCCCGCCAACGGGCGCAACGCGAACTGGATCAGCTTGCAGAACTCAATGTTTCGCTGCTTTCCTTGAGCAGTCCTCAATACCCCGATTCCCTTCGTTCCATTCCTGATAGCCCGGTGCTGCTCTATTACAGCGGTAGCCTTGATTGCTTGACTCGCCCTACAGTGGCGATAATCGGTGCGCGAACCGCCACCGAATACGGTCGACGCATCAGTTCCATGCTGGCCGCAGAGCTTTCTACCATGGGTATAACTATCGTCTCAGGAGCTGCCTATGGCATCGATGCCGCCGCCCATCGCGGTGCGCTTCAGGCAGGAGGTGGTACTGTCGCTGTGCTTGGTTGCGGTGTTGATGTTGTCTATCCCCGCTCACATGCAGGGTTGTTTCGAGAGATTATCGATAGCGGCGTGCTCCTGTCCGAATATCCGGTGGGTACGCCCCCGGAAGGATTCCGTTTTCCGGCAAGAAACCGTATCATCAGCGGACTCGTCAAGGGGGTCGTGGTGGTTGAGGCCACTGAGAAATCGGGATCGCTGATTACCGCCCGATTGGCCTTGGATCAGGGACGTGAAGTGTTCGCCGTTCCGGGCCGGGTCGATTCGCCGAAAAGTGCGGGTACCCATAGGCTTATCCAGCAGGGCGCCCATCTTGTCCATACGGTTGCAGATATTCTTGAAGGGCTTTCCTGGGGAAGCAGTACGCTCATGTCGACGCAGAAAATGGAGAAAACGAGCCGTGCTCTGTCTGTTACCCCCCAGGAGCGTCAACTCCTGGGATGCCTTGATGTGTATCCACTCGATATCGATACTATTGTCCGGATGACGGATTGTGCCATTGTCGACATCCACGCTTTGCTTCTGCAGTTGGAACTCAAGGGCCTGGTTCGTCAGCTGCCGGGGCAGCAGTATGAGCGGCTGGCGATCGACGATTGATTTTTCCTCGTGCTCTCTTCTTGAATGGCCAGCTTTTTTAGGGGTAATCTGGTATATGTATGCTACTCAGCTTGAATCACTTTCTATCCCTATTCCGATAAACACCCAGTTTTTGTTTTGGATGATGCTATGAGATCCGTAATGATTGCGCCCTCGATCCTTTCCGCCGATTTTTCACGGCTTGGCGATGAGATCCGGGCTGTGGAAGCAGCTGGAGCCGATGTCATTCATGTCGACGTTATGGATGGACATTTCGTTCCGAATATCACGATTGGGCCCTTGATTGTCAAGGCGGTACGAGCGGTAACCAGCTTGCCGGTTGATGTCCACCTGATGATAACTGAACCGGACCGATACGTGAAAGATTTCATCGATGCCGGTGCCGACTGGGTTACGGTGCATGTCGAGGCCTGCACCCATCTCCACCGGACCCTCGGCTTCATCAGGGAGATGGGGAAAAAGGCCGGAGCTGTTCTTAATCCCGCTACTTCGCTGTCCACCCTGGAATATGTGCTTGCCGAGGTGGATCTCGTGATGTTGATGAGTGTCAACCCAGGGTTCGGCGGCCAGTCGTTCATAGAATCCTCACTCGGTAAAATCAGGAAATTGCGACAGATGCTCGATACTGTCAATCCTGGGGCCGGCATCGAAGTGGATGGCGGCATCAGCCCCATTACCATCGCCCGGGTGGCGGAGGCTGGTGCAAATATCTTTGTTGCAGGCTCGGCGATCTATGGGCAGGGCAATTATCAGGCAGTTATCCGGGAGATGAAGGCACTGGCGATGTGATAATCAACGATATTATGGAGGAGGGGTGTATGCAGTTTCAGGATTTTTCCACCTTCAAAGCCACCGCGAGGCTTGCCTCGCTGGCGCGTGAACCCCATGATTTGACAGCCGCCGACGGGCTGCCCGCGCAGAGAATTCGTGAATTTCGGGCCTCCTCCTGCGGTTTTGACCTGCTCTACGGCACCCAGCGTATCACCTCTGAAGTACTGTCGGCTCTGCAGGATTTGGCGGATGAGGCCCGGCTGGTGGACACATTTAGGGCAATGAAGCAAGGGGCGGTGCTCAACTGTATCGCAGGGTATGCGAGTGAAAATCGTCAAGTCCTCCACACCGCCTCTCGAGATGTTTTTGAGGAGATCCCGGAGTCTCCAGATGCAACGGTAAAAGCAAAAAACGAATTGGCCAAGCTGCGAGCATTTCTTGATGATCTTGAGAGCGGCCGGGTAGTCAATGCACAGGGGCAATCCTTCACGACCATTGTCCAGGTGGGCATTGGCGGCTCCGATCTTGGGCCCCGAGCCCTGTATCTGGCCCTCAAGGCCTACTGCCTGCCGGGCCGATCCGCACGGTTTATCGCCAATGTCGATCCTGATGACGTGGCGGAGGTGCTGCAAAACCTCGATTTATCAAGGGCTTTGTTCAATGTCGTCTCCAAAAGCGGAACCACCCTGGAAACCCTGACCAACGAACACCTGGTGCGGGCTGCCTTAATCAGGGAGGGGCTCGAACCGGCTCGCCATCTTGTAGCAGTTACCGGCGAGGGGAGTCCTATGGATGATGTCACTCAGTACCGGGCCACGTTTTACATGTATGATTATATAGGTGGGCGGTATTCGGCTACTTCCATGGTGGGCGCGGTGACTTTGGGTTTTGCTTTGGGATATGATGCGGTCACCGAGATGTTGCGTGGGGCTCACGAAATAGATGGAGCCGCTGAGCAAAGGGATATACGCAGGAATATCCCCCTGCTCATGGCTTTGCTGGGGATTTGGAACCGTAATTTTCTCGGTCATGCAACGATTGCTGTGCTGCCATACAGTCAGGCCCTCATCCGATTCCCGGCCCACTTGCAGCAATGCGACATGGAGAGCAACGGTAAGTCTGTCACTCGCCAGGGAAAGCCGGTGCAATGGCAAACCGGTCCGGTGGTTTGGGGGGAACCCGGTACCAACGGGCAGCATGCTTTTTACCAGTTGCTCCATCAGGGCACTGATATTGTGCCGGTCGAGTTTATCGGTTTCCGTCAGAATCAGTACGGCCTTGATCTCGAAATTGAGGGAACCTGTTCGCAACAGAAACTGGTTGCCAACATGCTGGCCCAATCATTGGCGTTGGCCTTGGGCAAACGGGACGACAATCCCGTGCGGTGTTTTTCAGGGAATCGGCCGAATTCCGTACTCATCGCCGATCGACTGACGCCTCGATCCATGGGCGCACTTCTCGCGTTATTCGAGCATCGCATCGCTTTTCAGGGATTCTGCTGGAATATTAATTCATTTGATCAGGAGGGGGTTCAGTTGGGCAAGGTGCTGGCATCTCAGCTTCTGCGACTACTGGCGACCGCATCACAGGCTCAGTCGAAAAAATTTGACCAAGAATGTGTTGAGGAAGTTCTGTTGCAGCAGGCTCGAATGATTTGATTCCCAGGTGTAAAAACAGACCTGTTTTCTTGGTGCGACAACGGTTTTGATTTTTTGTTGACAAAGACTTTGCAGGAGTTTATGCTCGCCCTCTGAATGAGTATTCAATATAGAATTGTGCGTTCTTGCCTGTATTGACGTGCAATTCTCGTTCAGGTTATTTTAATAAACAGGTTTTTTTAAACCACATAATCTCTAGGAGGAACACTGATGGCAAAGCATGAAACGCCTCTATTGGACGAACTGGAAAAAGGTCCATGGCCGAGTTTCGTCACCGACCTCAAACAGCAGGCTGAGACCAAGCCTGAGTGCTGGGACATCCTTGGCCAGCTTGAGCTTTCGTACAAAGAGCGGATCACTCATTGGAAGCATGGCGGTATCGTCGGTGTTTTCGGATATGGTGGTGGTATCGTTGGTCGTTATTCGGATTTGCCAAAACGGTTTCCTGGTGTAGAGCATTTCCATACTGTCCGTATTGCTCAGCCGTCAGGTCTCTATTATACCACCGAGAACCTCCGTGCCCTAATGGATCTGTGGGAGAAATACGGATCCGGCGTTACCAATATGCACGGCTCAACCGGTGATATGGTTTTTCTTGGCACCCGCACTGAGAATTTGGAACCGCTGTTCTGGGATCTGACCCATGACCTCAAGCAGGATCTTGGTGGTTCCGGTTCCAACCTGCGTACTCCGTCCTGCTGTTTGGGTAATTCCCGTTGTGAGTATGCTTGCTATGATGCCCAGGAGCTGTGCAACAGCCTGACCCAGCGGTATCAGGACGAGATTCATCGTCCGGCCTTTCCTTATAAGTTTAAATTTAAATTTTCCGGTTGCCCGAATGACTGTGTCGCCGCCATTGCTCGTTCTGACTTTGCTGTCATCGGCACCTGGAAAGACAATATTCGCATCGATCAGGCAGCTGTTAAGAAGTACATTGCTGGCGATGCCGCGTACCCAGCGAATGCCGGTGCTCACAAGGGCGGCAACTGGGGTAAATTCGATATCGAGAAAGAAGTTGTCGCCCTTTGCCCCACCAATTGTATGTGGATTGAAGGTGGCGAATTAAAAATTGATGATGCAGAGTGTACCCGTTGTATGCATTGTATCAACGTTATGCCCCGCGCTCTGCGTCCTGGCGCGCAGCAAGGTGCCACTATCTGTATCGGCGCCAAAGCTCCGATCCTTGACGGCGCCCAGTTCGCTACCATGGTGATCCCCTTTATCGAAATCAACAAAGAAAACGACTTCGAAGAAGTTGTCGATGTGATCGAGAAGGTGTGGGATTGGTGGATGGAAGTTGGCAAGAATCGTGAGCGAGTTGGTGAAACCATGCAGCGTGTTGGTTTACCTACCTTCCTCAAGGTTATGGAAATTGAGCCCATGCCGCAGCATGTAAAAGAGCCGCGTTCCAACCCGTACGTCTTCTGGAGTGCAGAAGAAGTACCTGGTGGCTGGGAACGTGACGTTGTCGAGTTCAGGAAGCGTCACGCCGCCTGATTACCGTCGCCATATACTCTTAACTGAATTACACTTTAAGGAGATAATATAATGGGTTACGATCCTAAAAATCCTATGGTAGGTCGGATTTCCGACTTGGGACCGAGATATTACGGGGATTTTCTACCACCCGTCATTAAAGAAAATAAAGGCACATGGCTCTATCACGAGATTCTTGAGCCCGGTGTCCTGATGCACGTATCCGAGACAGGTGCCAAGGTGTTTACCGTTCGTTGCGGTTCCCCCCGTTTGGTTACCATCAATTACATTCGTGATATGTGTGATATCGCTGATAAGCATTGTGGCGGCTTCCTCCGCTTCACCACTCGGAACAACGTTGAGTTCATGGTGGATGCTCAAGAGAAAGTTGCACCGCTGCAAGCAACCATCAAGGGCTATGGTAACAAGTTCCCGATTGGTGGTACTGGCGCTTGCGTGACCAACATCGTTCACACCCAAGGCTGGGTACATTGTCACACACCGGCTACCGATGCTTCTGGTCCGGTTAAAGCTGTCATGGATGATTTGTTCGAATATTTCGGCTCCATGACCCTGCCGGCACAGGTTCGTATCGCGCTGGCTTGTTGTCTGAACATGTGTGGTGCTGTTCATGCTTCTGACATTGCAATTCTTGGTATTCATCGTAAACCGCCGATGATTGATAACGAGCGTGTGAGCGGTGTTTGCGAAATCCCGCTGGCCATCGCCTCTTGTCCGCTCGGAGCCGTAAAGCCTGCCAAGGCTATGGTCAACGGTGAAGAAGTTAAGACCGTTAAAGTTAACGCTGAGCGTTGTATGTTCTGCGGTAACTGTTACACCATGTGCCCGGCTATGCCTTTGGCTGACCCGGAAGGTGATGGTATCGCCATTTTGGTTGGTGGTAAGGTTTCTAACTCCAAATCGGCTCCTAAATTCTCCAAACTGGTAGTACCGTTTTTGCCCAACACGACACCGCGCTGGCCTGAAACCGTTGCTGTTGTGCGCCAGATCTTGGAAGCCTATGCTAAAGATGCTAAGAAGTACGAGCGCATTGGTGAGTGGGCAGAGAGAATTGGCTGGGAGAAATTCTTCGAGAAAACTGGTATCCCCTTCACGATTAAGTCGATCGATGATTATCGTTTGGCTTATGACACCTGGCGTACTACCACCCAATTCAAATACACCAGTCATACTGCTGCATATACAAGCAAATAGCTGGATTTTTTTGATCGGCCCTGGCTTTTCCGGGGCCGATCAATTTGTGTTTTACCACACATCCCGAGGAGCACATTATGGCACTGAGCAAAGAAGATTTAAAACTAGCCATTATTGAAAAAGCAAAAAAATCCCCTAAGCCACAGTTGTACATCAAAGATTTCTATGAGTGTGACGTGGATTCCAAACCGCGTGAGATTAAAAACGTGGCGAACGAACTGGTCAGAGATGGCGAGCTGATGTTCTGGTCATCTGGTTCCACCACCATGTATGCCCGCCCAGACCGTATCCAGAACGAGGAAAAGTAAGATCCAGTTCCCCGTATTGGTTTGTTATTTTCAAGCAGAGGTTCCTCGTGGACCTCTGCTTTTTTTTGTAGAATATTAAAATTTCGTCAGGTTCCTACTGGTATCTAAAAAATTATGGTCATCTATTATGATCAAGTCGATTCTACCAATCGGATTGCCAAAGAATTGGTCATGGAGGGGAAACCTTCTGGTACCGTAGTATGTGCAGGGATGCAATCAGCGGGTAAAGGCCAATATGGGAGGACTTTTAATTCCCCCCCGGGCGGGCTGTATTTTTCTTTGCTTCTTAAGCCAAATCTTGACATCGAGTATTTGCCTTTGGTCACTCTGGCAACCGGACTTGCATGCCGCGAGGTTATCTATTCGGCATTTAATATTCAGACCCAAATCAAGTGGCCAAATGATATCTATCTTTGTGACAAGAAACTCGCTGGAATTCTTTGCGAAAATATTGATTTTCGCTCTGCTGCAGAAAATGCTTTGGCAACTGTTGTGATAGGGGCCGGTCTTAACATCAATAATACGAAGGCAGATTTTCCATTAGAAATCCAACCTATTGTTACTACATTATTTGACCATTTGAAAATTCAGGTAGACCTTCATTCTCTTCGCACGCTTCTTGTGGATGCTGTTGTTAAGAACGTAATAATCCTTAGTGAAAATAGGCAATTACTGCTCGCGCAATGGCAGCAGCATGATTATCTTTACAAAAAATCCATTATATATACAGCGGGTTCAATGACCCTGCGAGGTACAGGTTTGGGTATTTCCTCCCAGGGATATTATTGTATTCAGGATAATCAGGGCGCAGAACATTGTGTTGTCGGTGGGCAGCTCCGCCTCGCTAGTGATACAAACTAGATATTGCCTTCTCTATAAATACGAATATAAATCGATACCGAATGCAAATTTTGAACAACTTAGCCAATGGATGGAGATTGTTAGAGTTTTCGCACATCCTCTGTGTCGTCACTTTATGCCAGTTGGATGAGGGAATCCTCTCCATGATTTCAGGTAAGACAAAAGGGCGTTGCGTTGTTGATCGGGAGGGGGGGGCGTGACAATTGCACTAGCAAAGGAGGTGCTCTCGATAGAGTCTGAGGGCATCCTTGCCGTAAGAGATAATCTTGGTGTGGAATTCGAACAGGCAATTGATATCATTATGGCCTGCCCGAGTCGCCTTGTGGTAACAGGTATCGGCAAATCCGGGCTTGTCGGACAGAAGATTTCAGCTACGCTCAATTCAACCGGTACCCCATCTTTTTTTCTGCATCCTGTTGAGGCCATGCATGGTGATCTTGGTATGGTCGCACCCACCGATGTAGTGCTTGCTATCTCTTATTCGGGAGAAACCTCAGAATTAAACCGACTATTGGGCAGTTTCAAGGAACGTAATATTCAAATTATTGCCCTCAGCGGGGTGACCACCTCAAGTTTGGCTCGTCATGCCATCGTGACGCTTAATGTCGCTATCCCTAAAGAAGCCTGTCCGCTTGGTCTGGCACCGACCACGTCAACAACTGCGACTCTTGCGATGGGAGATGCTTTAGCGGTTGCCCTGCTGAATAGAAAACAGTTCCGTGCCGAGGACTTTCGTCGCAATCATCCTGGGGGGAGTCTTGGCGAGCGACTTAAGGTGGCTATTCGCGAAGTTATGCTCACCGGCGACCGGGTGCCTGTGGTTACAGGCGGGGTATCGATGGCAACGGCTATTGCTGAATTGAACCAAAAAAATCTTGGAGCTGTTTTTGTTGTCAATAGTTCAGGAGTGCTACAGGGGATCGTAACAGATGGTGATATCAGGAGGATGTTGTCATCCGGGGGAAATATCAATGAGATCTCTCTTGATCATGGTATGACGTGTAATCCGGTGGCGATTGTGAGTTCGCTGATGGCTGTTGATGCATTGAGTCTCATGCAGCAGCATGAAGTCACGGTACTGGCGGTGGTAAACGGGCGGGGGCATCTTTTGGGTATTGTGCACCTTCACGATCTTCTCGGCAAAGGGGAATTTAGATTCTTGATTTAGTAGTTGTTGTTTGTTGTGGAACGGGTTCCCGGGTGAGGCCTTTATTCGCCGGGTGTGTTATTTTTTGCTTATCGCCCGTTGTATATCGACCATTTTCCCGTGCCAACGTCGAACATGTAATTCAGTTCTAGTTTGGAAGCGTTACCCTGGCTTCGTTCCAGGCAATTGATGGTGAAAATGGTTTTATTATCGATCTTCTTTAGAAAAACGGCTTTGGGTTGCAGTAGCTTCGATCCTTGCAATGTAGGGTAATTGGAACGAAAAATCTCTTCGTAATGTTCTTCCAGCCAAGCAATTTTCTCATTCAGGGCAACTTGTTCCTGGTATTTGTCGATCTTATCGTTGACCTTCTGCAGCACTGTTTTTACCGTAGGATCATTTGTATATTTGCTGGAACGTATCAGTTGTTGAATTTCCTTGCAGTGCGCAAGGATCGTTACCGAATCAGCACTGCTCTCAGCAACCAATACTTTATCCTGGATCTGGGTAATTTTGACCATCAGGAGTGTCTTTTCGATTTTTGAGATAGATTCGCTCAACGTATTTTCCATAGTACCTGATTCGTTAGCCAGTAAGGTCAGCGCATCTTGGTACTCCTTGATCGCCAGGAGCCAATTTTTTTGTTGGTAGGCTTCTCTCGCTGTCGACAGCATTAAATAGAGCTGAGAATTTACTAATCGCCTATGCAGGTCCTGACGCTCTTGGTCTGTAGCGATGTTGGGGTTAGCGTTCATGGCCAGTTGAGCGTGTTCAAGAAATTTGATGGTTTCCTGCCATTGTGATTGGGTAAACGCCTTTTGGGACTGATCCATTTCATGGCGAAAGGTTGCGGCGGTTAATCGGTGAGTGATATCGTTCGTTGTGCCGAGATCTTCAATTTTTCCAGAAAAGTTGAGCGCTTTGCGGTATGCATCTGCCGCCTCGTTCCATTTGTTTTCCTGTTCAGCTTTTTCGGCTAACAAGAGCGCGTTTCGAAGCTCAAGAGATTTTATGCTTTCATGAAGAGCAGGTTGTTGTTTACCGAGGCCATGCTCTGCTGCAAATTTGAGGGCCTGTCGGAATATGGCCAAGGCTTCTTCAATCTTGTTTTGCTTGGCTAGGACCTGTGCCTGATCGGTGAGCGCCGCTAATTCAGTCAGTGAGGCGGCGTTTCCTGTCGGTATATATTCTCCCTGATATAGAATCCGTCCTTTTAGCCCCTCTTGGAGATCGGTCGAAGCTACCAGGCTGTTGATTGATTGCTCCAGAGCATTTTTTCGGAAGCTGAGAATGGTCAAATCGGCAAGAGCTGTTTTGGCGGCTTCGAGCGTTTCGAGAGCGCTATCAAACTGTTTTTTTTCAATCAGTAACTGACCTTTAAGCAGATTAGCCTGAGATTGGCTCAGGACGGTTTGGTCTTTGAGATAGAGGGAAATTGCACCGATGCATCCCCCTAGGACCAAGATGATAGCTAGTAGCGGTTTGTAGGGGAGGAAATTTTTTATAAATGAGGGCGTTACTAGAGATCTTACTAGTAATTGAGGTGTTTTTTTCGTCTCTTCCGCGGGTCCCTCGGCGCTGTCTGCTCTCTTTTTTTTCGGGCCATCAACTAGATGGGCGATAGAAATGGATTGCTGGATTCGGGTGCGTAGGGCGGAAGCCCCGGGAGCATCAGTGGCGATGGTCAAAAGATTATCCACGACCTCAAGAGCTTCATTTCGTTTTCCATTATCTTCGAGCTGTTCAGCCAGCTTAAAAAGCTGGTCGGTTTTTCGGAGAACCTTGCCAATATTTTGCTGCAACTTTTCACGGTCCTGGAATTTCGTATTCTCAGGTAAATCAGCCAGGAGGTTATTAGCGGTAAAATATTTTTTCTGAGTGATCAAGTCGCGGATGTGCTCGACTTCTAAGGAATCTACTGGTTTTTCAGGTTCGAGAAAATCATCGCTTTCTAAGCCGAGTGAATCAAGAGTATCCTCCGCGAGGAAATCAAGCTCAGCGGCTGATTCTTCAATATCGGCAATGCTGAGCGAATCAAGGGGCAACTGATGCTTATGGGTCTGATACCATTCTGCGGCTTCTTGATTAAAAGGATCTTCTAGGTTGAAGATGTTGCCGCTGATCATTTCTCCAACATAGAGGACAAGCTCAGGTAGAGAAGGGTTCTGTTGCCATCGATCAGCGATGCGGATGGCTGCCGGATCGAAATCGGGATGAAAGATTGGAGTGAGCGGTTTAACAGTCGGCGCAAAATGGGGATAGCCAAAAGGGAGACTGAAGCGTACTCTGTGACTTTCACCAACGACAATGGCATTAGCAGTATCTCTGGTATACCCACGGATGTTGTAGGCGATTTCGTAACTATCCGGTGGCTGTCCAGTTGTATTTACGATGGATATATGGGGATATAATTCAAGGAGATCTTTGAGTTGTTCGAAATCTTCAGCAAGCCGCTGTGAAGTCATGGCCATAAAAAGGTCCTATGTTGTTTTGCTGTTGCTCGACACACCCGTTGAGAAAGCGGTTCTTGAAGAGTTGAGGTCGGGAGTTTATCTGCTGTTTAGTGTATGACTACAGCCGTCAGCACCTGTAGCCTTGTGTAGTGTATAGTATTTATTAAGGGGAAACAAGCGAGCTTTAGTTGACTTTGAGAAATAAATAATCAACACTTTATCTCGGCAACGCTACATTGAGCGAACCATGATTGATGTGTATTTTGTTTAGCAAAAGACTACCGTACTTCCTTCAGGAGGTTGATGGACACCTTTAGAGCCCCATTTGAAATCATAAACGTCAGGAATTGTCCGTTGTACAGTCAGGATGACTGTTTTCTGCTGACCGATAAAGCGTTGGAATTGCCAATGGGCCGTTTGTCCTGCCTTATATTGGTGCGTGAATTAACGACCCTGCTTTTTTCTTTGATGCCGCATGTTGCCACGAATTTTGCTGAACAGCGAGATGCTGTCTTCACCTGCGGTGGTTGTACCGGTTTGATTAAGTTCAGGTTGACTGACAAATTCGTTGCGACTGTCGTCAAAAAAGGCTTTGCCGGGATTCAGGAAAACAGTGAATCCGTGATAAGCGGTAAAATCGAGGCGATAGTCCCGGCTGAACTGTTACAGGTTTTTCATATGCATCAGAAGACCGGCAGGCTCATCATGGAATTTGAGAATGGTTCAGCACGGGTAACGTTCCGGGAGGGTGGTCTGCTTGCTGCCCGATTTGAAGATTTGGATAATCAGGAGGCTGTCTATGCGATGCTTGCGGAGAAAAAAGGTACCTTCCATTTTATCCCCGGTCTGCCGGACGCGTTGATGAAGACCCGAGAAATCGGCGATTTTATGATGATCCTGATGGAAGGGTTACGGCGGCTTGACGAAAACGAATAGGTGCGCTGGGGGCCTCAGCGGGTACCTGCTGTTTGAAATGGGGGCAACCCAAGAATGCTCATGAAATTTTTCACATGATAGCGGGCGGGTAGCTCGCTATTCTTGAATGCGATCAGGTCGATACCGACACTGGCACAATGATCTTGGTCAATTACCGAATCCCCAATATAGATGGTTTCATTAGGTCGAACCTGGAAACGTTCGAGGATCATCAGTAATCCGTCCGGCGCCGGTTTAGGCCTGGTAGCGACCATGGCCGTGACCACCATATCGAACCAGGGACGCAGCGCAAAGGTGTCGAGGATGGTCTCCATGGTGTCGGTTCGGTTGGTGGAGATGGCGGTATGGTACCGGGGTTTAATGGTCTGCAGGAATTCTATCAGATCCGGTTCCATTTCCATGTATTGCAGAAAGGGACTGTAATCGAGCCCTTTGCGATAAGTAGTAACCGCATCAATTGATACATGGGTGTGGTTGCGAAAAATGTGGACGATCGAGTCGTTGACATTATGGATATGGACATGATTGAGTTCCTCTTCATCCATGGGTGGACAGGAAAAGGCCTGCAAGAGGTGATTGTAATAGACCCGATTAGCCTCACGGGAACTGAACATGACACCATCACAGTCAAAAACAACAAGCTTCAGCATGGGTGGTAATATTCCTAGGCCCATCACGGAGAAATCCCGCTGGTTTCCCTGGTAAGATGATCAAAAAAGATTTCCATAAAAACGTGTCGTTGTTCCGCTAAGTGCAAGCCGACAGGGGTGAGCATCTGGTGCCGCACTTTGGACATCTTTACCCTGAATTCCCGATAGGCGGTATCTTCCAGGGAGTAGGGGAGGCTCAACGATGGATCCTGCTCTGGGTTGTGCAGTCGGGCGCCAATCTGGCCGGCGAAGAGAAAGGCCCGGCCGATACCGATGGCACCAATGGAATCGAGTTTGTCGGCGTCGAACAAAATCCGGGCTTCAAGGGATTTGGGTCTTGTCACTCCACGAAAGCGGTGGGCACGGATGCAATGGCAGATGGCTTCCACATCGTCATCGACATAGCCTAGATCTCGGAGTAGGGGAGCTGCGAGTTCAGCACCTCGCTGCGCATGGCAAATTGCCCCTTGGCTCTGGCTCTCTTCCCGGCGACCGATATCGTGTAGGATGGCGGCGGGCGTAAGTATGGATAGACGCGCTTCCATTTCTTTGCCAATAGTTATAGCGGTGTGCAGAACCCGTTCACTATGGTCAGGACCGTGGGAGCCCCCTTCTGTCAGGCAGAAAGAGGCGCTGATCGTCTTGAGACGGCACAGGCGTTCGGGATCAAGCATTGGCTCTGCCATGGTCAGGGGAGATGATTCCCCGCGACGTTGATACTATTCACCGAAAAATTCCTGCAGCAGCCAGCTGATCCCGAGAAGCAGCAATTCTTCATCATCACCGGCCAGACCTTTGAGTTGCTGCGTTGTCAGAGGACGTTGCAGGGTAATGCGGTTATCGGTCATTTCCTTGCGGAACTGATTAAGATCATACAGCGCCAGTATGTACTGGTCGAGTTGCTGTCGTGAGGGTCGGAATGCATGCTGCTGTACGCTCGAGTGCTGCAGCAGCGGCAGCAGCATATCGTTAACCCGGTTGTATTGTTCTATTCCTTGGTTGAGTAAATACTCGCTCACCGTCTGGCTGTTCCCTTCTTCAAATCCTCTGCAGTGTGGTTCCTGGACCAGTACCAGCGATTCAGTGGCAGTCTTTTCGTTGTTTCGAGAGGCCCCGCGGCCAACGGGATAAGCCCGGCAACTGCTGGGGCGATCAAGGTAAACGGAACAGCCGGTCCCGCGGATAAACACACAACTGGCCCTGCCGTCGTCAACCATGGTGAGATAGCAGGTTGGGAAAAGCTGCTGTTCATCCCATTCAATGAGGACATACTGCTCGAGAAATTTACTCGACGAAAGATTCAAGGACCGTTTCAGCCGGAGGACATCGTAGGGCGTCAGGGCAAGATCCAGTTCCCGGCAGCACTCGGTAAAACAAGGAACCCCGGGATGACAGGCAAAAGCGAATTGCTGATCAGCAGTAGTCTGCTGAAACTTTCCCGTGAAATTTTCAGGCATCACGTATCCTTACTCCATTTGAGGGTCAGGAGTGGACTGGCGACAAAAATAGAGGAATACGTTCCTACCAGCAGGCCGATGAGTAGGGCGAAGGAAAAATCATGGATAGCAGATCCCCCGAAAAAGAAGAGGGCTAGCACGGAGAAAAGAACCGTCAACACCGTAATGATGGAACGTGCCAGTACTTGGTTGATGGAATTGTTGATGATTTCGTAAAAACTGAGATGTTCATTTTTTGCCATATTCTCCCGGATGCGGTCAAAGATGACCACGGTATCGTTAAGCGAGTAACCGGCCAAGGTGAGCAGGGCAGTGATAATCAACAGGGTCATCTCCTTGTCGAGCAACCAGACGACCCCAAGAACAGCCAGAACATCGTGGAAGGTGGCTACTGCCGCGGCCAGACCGAATCTGAAGTCGAAACGGATGGCCAGGTACAGCATAACGCCCAGCATGGAAATAATGATCGAGATAATCGCCTTATTGCGAAGATCTGCAGAGGTTGATGAACCGATTTCCGATTTGCTTTCCAGGGTAAAGACTTTGTCGGCATGGTCTTTGTGGAGCACGGTGGTGATCAGTTCATCGAAATTCCCGACTTTTTCTTCGGATTTTTTGATCTTTATAATAAGACGGTTTTCTCCGGTTACTTCCTGGAGGTCAACTCCTGGATGGCCATTATTGTGCAGCGTGGTACGAACCTCTTCGAGGGAGAAGTTCTTCTCTGCTTTGTACTGCAACAGTGCACCTCCAGAAAAATCGACCCCCATGTTGGCATGGCCCCGCAATATCTGGACAAAAGCGATGGTCCCGAGGATTGCAAAACCCGCCGAAGCAGCGAACGCGATCTTTCTGATCCGCATGAAGTCGAAATGCGCATGGTTAACTAGTTGAAAGAAATTAAGTGCTTTTAGCTTTTTGAAACTGAACAAGGTGTCGTAAACCAGCGGACAGCAGAAAAGGACGGAAAAGAGATTTATGCTCAAGCCCAAGGAAAGAGTGATGGCAAAGCCTTTTATGGGACCTGTACCGAAAAGGAAGAGAGCCACCGCTGTAATCAAGGTGGCTATATGGCCATCGACGATACTCCAAAAGGCCTTATCGAAACCGGCATGAATTCCTGATCGTACCGATTTGCCAAGGGCAAACTCATCGCGCATACGTTCATACACCAGGACGTTAGCGTCGACCGCCATACCGATGGAGAGGATGATACCGGCGATACCGGGGAGAGTGAGGGTCGCTCCGAGCATTGCCAGTCCGACGAAAAGCAGGAAAATGTTAAGGACCATGGCCACGTTCGCAATGACACCGGAGAGCCGGTAGTAAATTGCCATGAAAATTACTACCATCAGGGTTCCGAACAGCCCTGAAAATACTCCTTTGTTGATCGAGTCTTGTCCGAGGCTGGCCCCGACCGTGAGATTCTGGACAATGTCTACCGGAGCAGGCAGTGCGCCGACCCGCAGGACGATAGCCAGATCGGTTGACTCTTCGTGGGTGAAGCTACCGGAAATTTGAGCGCTGCCGCCGAGTATCTTCTCCCTTATGACCGGGGCGGAACGAACAATTTCGTCGAGGACAATGGCTAGCCGTTTGCCCACGCTTTTCTCGGTGAGATTAGCAAAGACTTTGCCACCATGCCCGGTGAGATCCAGGCTGACATAAGGTTCATTGAAGGTGCCGCCAATGCGGACCTGGGCGTTTTTCACCATCTCGCCGGTCATCAGCACAGGGTTTTCCAGGAGGATCGGTATTTTTGATTCCCGTTTGGTCTGGTGGTCGACTATCTTCTCGAAATAAATTTCTGTGCCTTGAGGGAGTTTGCTTTGCAAGGCTAGATTTAGCTGTTTTCTACTCTCGCCTTCGCGCCACTGACCAACCTTGATTACCTCGCTGATCATCTGAGGCAAATTGAGCCCCGGTGCATCTGCAACCATTTTAAACTCAAGCTGTGCGGTCTGGCCGATGAGGCTCATCGCCCGTACAGGGTCTTTCACGCCGGGTAACTGCACAACAATCTGGTTTTCTCCTTGCCGGAGTACGATCGGCTCTGCAACGCCAAACTGGTCGATTCGGTTCCTGATAATTTCAAGGGACTGATTGACTGCGTTTTTTTGGATAAAGTTGATTTCTTCTTTCTTGAGTTGCAGGGTGACGCGAGGGAAACTCCCTTCTTCAGCCTCCACCTGCGTATCGAGATTGGGGAAATTATCTTTCAGAATCTGTTTTACTGTGTCGATTGCTCCGGTGTTGGGAAGGGTAAAAAGAATTTTCTTGGGGCTCCCTGAGTCTATCCGTACAGCATTAATGCTTTTTTCGGCTAATGCTGACTTGAGATCTGAGGCGGAAAGATCGAGTGAGTTTTCCGCCGCCTTTTCCAGGTCCACCTGGAGGACGATGTGCATACCGCCTTGCAGGTCAAGTCCAAGTTTGAGTCCGGCGGGAGCCAGGTATTTCTTCCACCAGTCGGGCAGATCATGTTTCACCGAAGGGGCCAGGGCTATGGCGGAAAAGAACAGAAGGAATATTACGAGCCCGATTTTAAGCTTTAAGCTGGAGTTCATTGACAATATACCTGTAGCTGGATGAAAGGATGGTCCATGGATAAAATGATTGCATAAAATGGATCGATTATACGTCGATACACTGCTTCCTGCAACGGTACGATAGCCATTTTAACGGAAAAAGCCTGGTAGAAGGTGGCGGATCGTTATTTTGCGAGGAGATAGGGAGAAAAAAAGAGAAATTTAGGATTTTCGGTTAATAGCAGCCGCCATGCAGGCTGCGCCGAAACCATTGTCGATATTGACCACAGCCAAGCCGGGTGAGCAGCTGTTGAGCATGCCGAGCAGGGCTGAATAGCCGCCTGCTCCGGTCCCGTAACCGACACTGGTAGGTACTCCGATAACTGGGGCGCCGGTCATGCCGGCCACGACCGAGGGGAGTGCGCCTTCCATGCCGGCCACGACAATGATAACCTTGCCCTGTTGCAAGAGGGCGGAGTGTGCCAGGATGCGGTGGATGCCTGCAACGCCGGCGTCATAGATGGTTTCCACCGGATGGCCGAACCACTGGAGGGTAATTCTGGCTTCTTCTGCCACCGGTAAATCCGAGGTGCCGGCTGTGACAATGACAACCGTACCGCTGGCATGGTCTTTGGAAATGTGCTGATCATTACCGGTGAGGATTCGAGCTACCGGATGATACATCAGGCCGTTCAGATGGGTGCTGACCATTTCGGCTTTTTCCGGAGATACTCGGGTGGCAAGGACGACCGAGGGCGTTCGCAACAGGGCCGTCAAGATCTCGATGAGTTGGTCGACGGATTTGTTCTCGCCAAAGACCGCTTCGGGTAGTCCGGTACGGATGGCACGGTGATGGTCAAGTCTGGCGGATTCCAGGACCTCAACAGGCCAAAGGCGTAGCCGATCGAGTGCTTGGCGGATATCAAGCTCCCCCGTCTGCACCTGATTCAGAAGTGATGTAAGGCTCTGTTCATTCATAGAAAGTGGTTAGGTGTAAGTTTGTTTTGAATCTACCATGGGGAAATCAGCTCGTAAACAGTTTACGCTGTCACCATGTTCTGTTAAATTGCCGCCAACGTAAACTATAATTGGGCTACCCACTGCAGCCGGAGATTAGACTATGACCAATGCCAACCTTCCTTCCTTTCTTCAGGCGCTTTTGCAGCCGGATTGCTACGATCATCCCGCACAGGATCTCCGGCTTCTGCAGACGCATATTTCCTATGTGATCCTTGCCGGTGATTTTGTCTATAAATTTAAAAAACCGGTCAACTTCGGTTTTCTCGACTTTTCTGATCTAGAGAAGCGACGTGTTTGTTGCCAGCAAGAATTGCAACTCAACCGCAGGCTCTGCCCAGATATTTATCTCGGCATGGTCGAGGTAACCGTTGATCCAGGCGGGCATTTTGCCCTCAACTGCAAAGGTGATGTTGTCGAATATGGAATCAAAATGGTGAGGATGCCGGAAGACCGGATGATGACCAATCTCATCCGGTCAAGAAGTCTTCGCGTGGAGCATATTGACACACTCGTTGAGGTCCTGGCTGATTTCTATCGACGTGCCGCTGGTGATAACGGGATCAGCCGTTTTGGGTCGGCTGCAGCCGTAGGCGTTAATGTTCTCGAGAATTTTGAACAGACTCGAACCTTTATTGGCCAGGGGGCACTGAGTCAAAACCAGTTTGACTTGATATCCAGCTATGCCCTTCAATTCCTTCGTCGGGAGGAACTCTTTCAACAGCGGATTGCTAGCGGCTATATACGGGACTGTCACGGCGATCTCTATTCCGCCAATATCTGTCTGGCGGAGAAAGTTTATATTTATGACTGCATCGAGTTCAATCAACGTTTTCGTTACTGCGATGTGGCCAGCGATGTGGCTTTCCTGGCGATGGACCTGGATTTTTACGGATTGGACGATCTCGGCCGACGGTTTATCGATAGTTTTGTAAGGCAAACCGCTGATTCGGGTTTGGTGGGAATGTTGAATTTCTATAAATGCTATCGGGCCTATGTTCGCGGCAAGATAGGTCTTTTCACTGCAAGTGATCCAAGTGTCGATCCGGCAGTGCAAACCGCCAACCTGGAGAATGCCGCCAAATATTTTATTCTAGCCGAGCGCTATGCAACCGAATGAATCTGCCTCCGGTCTTCCCGAAACAGCGTTAAAAACGGTTGTCGTTTTTTTCGGAATGACGGCTTCGGGGAAATCGACCCTTGGCCAGGCGTGGGCCAATGCCTGGCAAGCCGCCTACCACAACACTGACCGGGTGCGTAAGGAATTGGCGGGGCTGGAACCCACAGACAGACGTCCGGATCAGGTTGCTGGAGGCATCTACTCCACCGCTTTTACCAAGGCAACCTATCAATTTATGCTTGATTGTGCCAGGAGCGATTTTTTTCAAGGATACGATATGGTGGTCCTTGACGGCTCGTACAGCAAGCGGCGGGATCGCGATCAGGTTAGGTGTTTGGCTGAAGAGCTTGGTGCACGGTGTGTCTTTGTCTTCTGCACCTGCTCGGATGAGGAGGTGCAACGGCGGCTCGACCAGCGGACACGCGATCCGGAGGCTGTTTCCGATGGTCGCTGGGAGGTTTATCTGTATCAGCAAGCAACATTCGAGCTGCCGAATGTGTTAGAAAAGGACACGTGTATCATCCTGAACACAGAACAGAGTGTCAGGGAGATGCTGACGTGGCTGGCGGCGCACCCTTTTTTTCAAGATTATCACCGCCGATAATACGCTATTGCGTGTCCGTCTGACCTTGTCCGCTGTCCTTGGCCGGTACGGTTGTCGGTTTTTCCGCAGGTTTCACGGTTTCTTCTTTTCTGTCGGCAGGGGCGGTGGTCATAAACTCCGGTAGCCATTTTCTCATTCCCCAGGCCGGCGGCTTCCCTGCCTGCAGTTGTTCCAGCAAAGTTTTAGCTTGGGGAGCCATACTGGAGTCGGGGTACATGGCAAGAAGATATTTTAGCCGATGCTTCGCCTCCTCGTAATGGTTGGTACGAACATAAAAAACCGCGACGAGATATTCGTGGTTGACAAGGAAATCCTTGGCATCCTTGATTCTTGCCTTGGCTTCTTTCGCGTAAGGTGATTGGGGATAGGCATGCAGCAGCCGGTTGAAGGATTTGATGGCATCCTGTGGCCCCGATACATCCCTATCTATACGATCAGTGCGACTGAAATCGCACATCCCGATCTGAAACATGACATAGGGCGTGGCTTCATTGGTAGGGTGATGCTCTTCGAATACTTTATAAAGGGCTTTGGCCTCGGGATATTTTTTGTCGTAGTAGTGGGCATCAGCGGTTTTTAACTCGGCCAGCATGGCTTGGGAACTGAACGGATGCTCGTCAAGAATCGTCTTGAAAGATTTGATAGCCTCATTGTAGTTGCCTAGATTATAGGCATCCATACCTTGGACAATCAACGTCTCTGGCGGCAGCGATTTTGGGTCTTCTGTCTCGCCGAAAGAGAAGCTGCTGAACATACCTTTAAAAGTCGAGCAACCTGATAGCGAGGTTGCCGTGAGCAGTAAAAGAATCAGCAGAAGACGTTTATAATCACTTGGTGATTTTGAATACTGAGACATGATATGGTCCTCTATTCGCTGCAGTTGAGAGGTTGGTCTGGCGCTTGATTGCCGAGAAAATGCTCGGCGGATAACTCGGCGACAGCGCCTTCTCCGGCGGCATTGATGATTTGACGGGATCGTTTGCTGCGGATATCTCCGGCGGCGTAGACGCCAGGGATAGTCGTTGCCATTTCTTCGTCGGTGACGATAAATCCGGCTTCATCCGTTTGCAGTTGATCCAAAGGGAGGATTTCATTATTGGGGGCGATGCCGATCAGGACAAAGATGCCTGTCACTTTTAAGCTCGATTCTTCGCCGCCATGATGGCTGAGCAGGAGCTCTTCTACGCCGTTTTTGCCGCCTCTGATTTCCTTGACGTGGGTGTTCCAGATAAAATCGATTTTTTGGTTGCAGAAGGCTTTCTCCTGCAGAATTTTTGTCGCCCGTAGTTCGCCTCGACGGTGAATGACTGTGACTTTTGAGGCAAACTTGGTGAGATGCAGGGCGTCTTGGATGGCAGTGTTGCCGCCTCCTACAACTGCAATTTCCTGATTCCGATAAAAGGGGCCATCACAGGTGGCACAATAAGAAACGCCACGGCCTTTGAATTCATATTCACCGGGGATGTCAAGCTGTCGGGGTTTTGCCCCGGTGCAGAGGATGATGGTTTTTGTGGTGAAAATTTCGCCGTTTTCCAAGATGACCGTTTTTACATCACCATCGAGTTGCAGGGATTTGATGGGGGCGAATTTTTTTTCCAAGCCAAAGCGATCCGCATGGGCTGTCATCTTGTCGATCAGGTCAAATCCGGACACCCCTTCCATGAAACCTGGATAATTGTCGACCCAATCCGTCACCAGCACTTGGCCCCCGGTAGCGCCTTTCTCAATAAGCAGAGCCTTGAGACGACCACGAGCTGCGTACAAACCTGCGGTCAGGCCCGCTGGTCCGGCCCCGACGATAATTAACTGATACTGTGCCTGTTGCATTGGGGTCGTTTTTGCCAAAAAAGAAGGCACGACCCGTTGCAATAAGCAAAAAAATCGTGCCGGGAAAATATTTTCAGATGGCTTTGTTGATGAGAGCCTGCAACTGTGACTTGCCAACAGCTCCGGTTATCTGGTCAACAATCTCTCCGCCTTTAAAGAGGATGAGCGTCGGAATAGCGCGGATGCCAAATTTTCCAGGGGTGGCAGGATTATCGTCCACATTCATTTTGGCGATGACTATCTTGCCGTCAAACTCGGATGCAAGCTCATCAATAACCGGACCAATAGCTTTGCAGGGACCGCACCATGGTGCCCAGAAATCAACCAAACAGGGAAGAGCGTTGCCGACAACCTTGGCGTCGAATTCGCTATCAGATATGTGCAATACCTTGTCACTTGCCATCTTCATTTCTCCTTTTGAATAGCCACCGAAAAAATGTCAGGTGAAAATTTAATGAATTCTCGATGGTTATGTAATGGTAACCAGCATCGCCGACATTCTACCTTGCACGCTCATCGGTGACAAGAAAAAATTGACATGTTATGAGCAACTGTCAAGCCTGCTATTCTGGGATTCCTTTTTGGTTTTGACATTCGAAAAACGTCCATGCTATATGATTTCGATCATTATAATTACAGCAATAGGGAAACCTTTACTTCGTTCGCTATAGGGAGCCAGATGAACACGGATCGATCAATACATCTTTTCGCACAGGCGAGAAAATTCATTCCTGGGGGGGTCAATTCGCCAGTTCGGGCATGTCGGTCCGTTGGTTGCGATCCGCTGTTCGTCAAAAAGGCATCTGGATGCATGATTACTGATGTCGACGGCAATGAATTTATAGATTTTGTGGGCTCCTGGGGGCCGATGATCCTAGGGCACGCCTATCCGGAGGTGGTGGAGGCAATTCAAAGGACGGCCATTGATGGCACCAGTTTCGGTGCTCCTTCGCCATTGGAGGTTGAACTGGCCGCAATGGTCTGTCAAGCCGTCCCCTCTCTCCAAAAAATTCGGTTTGTCAATTCCGGAACCGAGGCAACCATGAGCGCTGTCCGACTGGCCAGGGGATACACAGGCAGAAAGATAGTGGTAAAGTTTGACGGGTGTTATCATGGTCATGCCGACTCCTTTCTGGTGAAGGCGGGCTCCGGAGTGATTACTCTCGGCATACCTGGAAGCCCTGGCGTCCCTGAAGAGATCGTTAAAAATACCATTTCTATTCCATATAATGACCAACGGATTTTGGAGCAGACGCTTCGGGATAAAACTCTGGATATCGCCTGTGTTATTGTCGAGCCTGTTGCCGGGAATATGGGGGTGGTCGTTCCTGAAAGGAATTTTCTTTTGAAATTAAGGGAATTGACCAGTGAACTCGGGATTGTCCTGATTTTTGACGAGGTCATCACCGGCTTCCGCCTTGCCTTAGGGGGGGCGCAGGAGCGTTTCGGTATAACACCGGATCTGACTTGTCTCGGTAAAATTATCGGTGGGGGGTTGCCTGTTGGGGCCTACGGCGGAAAGACGGAGATCATGGATATGGTGGCTCCTGACGGACCTGTGTACCAGGCAGGGACGCTGTCCGGTAATCCGTTGGCCATGGCTGCGGGATTGGCGATGCTGAAAATCGTCAACAGGCCGGACTTCTATACTCAATTGGAAGAGAAGAGTGTCTGGTTTGGTAAAGAGATGGAAGGCATTGTGGCAAGATCGCCAGTCCCAGCCGTCTTGAACCGTATTGGTTCCATGATGACTCTCTTTTTCGTGTCCGATCCGGTCACGGATTTCGAGTCGGCAATGCGGGCTGATGCTATGCTGTACGGTCAATATTATCGGCATATGTTGACTGGTGGTATCTGGCTTGCACCTTCGCAATTTGAAGCGGCTTTCATATCGGCTGCACATGATCGGGTTCATTTGGAAAAAGCGTTGAGCATGACTGAGTCGTCATTCAAAAAATTGATGGTTTAATTAAAAAAATATTGCACTTGCCGGTTTCGCATGATACCTGTACCAGCGATTATCAAGTCTTGGCACAGGCGGGAAAGGGGTGACGGATGTCTGAAGATCGCAGGGAAATGTTCAGGCAACTGGCGGCATACAGCCATGTAGGCATGACCTTTGTTTTTTCTATCCTAATCGGATTTGGCATGGGCTGGGCGCTTGATAATAAGGTTTTTGGAGGGAAAACAGCTCCTTACCTTACCTTTATTTTTTTTGGTTTTGGCATCCTGGCCGGATTTAAAAATCTCTGGGAGCTGACCAGGAACATCAAGGATGAGTAAACAATGTAAAGCTGGGGATGGTAATGCCGCTGATGTTGCAGACCATCTGGTTCGGCGCGTGATGATTTTCAGCGGAATATTGTCGGTCGTATTGGCCGTCGGAGGTTGGTATCTTTCCGGTTGGTTTTTTGCCCGGTCGGTTCTGATCGGTGGCATGTTGGTCAACGGCAGTTTTTGGTTGCTTAAAAGTGATATCCAGCGGCTGATGCAACGGGTCGGGAAGGTAGACGGACACGGGGAAACGGCGTTTACATTTGAAAAAACACGTTTTTTTCTGAGATTCTATGCCCGTCTGGTTGTGCTAGGTTTACTATTATTTGTGCTGGCCTCGCAGGCGGCGATCGATGTGATCGGTTTAACTTTGGGGCTTACCACTGTTATGTTCAGTGTTGTTATTATCGGCTTGAGCACAGGAAAATGCTGGATGCCGAGCAAAGTTTGAGGAGAATGTAGGTCATGGAACATCCGATATTATTTATTTCATTGATTCTGGAAGCCTTAGGCTTACCGGTACCCCATACTCCAGTCGGGAACGGCCTTCTGGAGCAAGTGTGCGAACCGTACATGACGTATACCTGGATGGTCATGGCCTTTCTCATCATTGTCCCTAAACTGACCATGGGGAAACTGGAAATGGTGCCGGGCAGCGGCCAAAATTTCTGGGAAGTGACGATCGGCGGTTTGATGGATTTTTTCGCGGAGAATCTTGGCGAAAAGGGCGCAAAAATGCTGTTTCCCATGATGGCCACTTTCTTCTTTTATATCATTCTTGCCAATATTATCGGACTTATCCCTGGCTTCATGTCGCCCACCTCAAATCTCAATATCACCCTTGGGATGACTCTTATTGTCTGGGTAACGCATCATGTGCTGGGATTCAAATACCACGGACTCAGTTATTACAAACACTTCATGGGACCGAGCCCGGTATTGGCTCCCTTCATGTTTCTGTTGGAATTGATCAGTAACTTTGCACGGCTGATCTCACTCTCCATGCGTCTCTTCGGAAACATTTTTGCCAAAGAAGTCCTGCTGGCCGTACTCTTTATGCTGGCTGGAGCCTTCTTTGCACCCCTGCCCATCCTGGTCCTTGGTGTATTGGTTTCGGTGATCCAAGCCGTGGTTTTTGTTTTGCTTGCCGTGCTTTACTGTGCGGGCGCCATGGAGCATGCCCATTAATAGTTTTTAGATTTCCGTTCAACGGAGAAGAAGGCCAACTTTATATAACTTTTAGTACGGAGGAACAAAACAATGGATAAACTTAGTCTCGCCCTGATTTGTATCGGCGCTGCTCTCAGTATCGGTCTGGCCGGTCACGGTGCAGGTATTGGTATGGGAAATGGTCTCCGTGGCGCTTGTGACGGCGTTGCCCGCAATCCTGAGGCAAAAGGCGCAATCACCACCACCATGATTCTTGGTATGGCTCTTTGCGAGTCCATCGCCATTTATGGTCTGGTTATCGCCTTCATCCTGCTGTATGCAAACCCCTTCAAAGCAGCACTCGGTCTGTAATTCAGATCGATAAAAGGGAAATGCCTTATCAAGGGCTGCGGCTGTTGCCGTAGCCCTTTTTTATTGCTATTCTTCCAGCATGACCACCTGCGTTATCAATCCTCACAGAAACAAGGGCGAACCCCAGTTGCCTCCTGTTGGCATCCTTGCCGTTAATCCGTCGGACAGTTCCTGCTTCGCCGATCTTGCAAAAAGGTATGGCTTGCAAAAGCATTTTCTCTTTAACTCCAATTTGTATTCCGGAAATTCCCTGTTTCTTGCAGGGCCAGCTGTTGGGGCCCCTATGGCAGCGATCTGTCTTGAGAAAATCATTGCTTCGGGAGCTACACAAATCATACTCTATGGCTGGTGCGGGTCATTGACGCCCTCCCTTCGTATCGGTGATCTCTTTATGCCGACCAGCAGCCTAAGTGAAGAGGGGACGAGCGGCCATTACCCGCATACTGTTTTTTTGGGGGATGATTTTCTGCACACTTCTTTGCTTGAGGTCTTGACAACCAAGGAAAGAAGTCCGAAAGAAGGTGCTATCTGGACGACCGATGCTGTTTATCGGGAGACCAGGGATAAAGTCGTGGATTACGCTTCCCAGGGAATCAAGGCGGTTGATATGGAGTATGCTGCTCTTAAGGCCGTTGCTGTCTTTCGCCAGGTGAGCTTTGCTGCGGTGATGTTAGTTTCAGACGAATTATTTCATCAGGAATGGACGCCACGATTTGTCCAAAAATCTTTTCGCTCGGATTCAAAGAAAATTCTCGACAGGCTCTGTGCTCTGATTCCGTTTAGTGAGGTTGTGCCGACATGAAAACATTATATATGGTCAGCTTGGGGTGTCCAAAAAATTTGGTCGATTCCGAGGTGATGCTCGCTGTTCTCGAACAGGCGGGTTATTCCGTGGTGGAGCAGCCTGAGGAAGCATCACTCTTACTGGTCAATACCTGCGGTTTCATCCGGCCAGCTGTGGAAGAGGCTATCGACGAGATTTTGGGGCTTGCCGCCTATAAAGAAGAGTATCCAGATAAAATACTGGTCGTTACCGGGTGCATGGTCCAGCGGTATGGTTCGGAATTAATAAGTGAAATGCCGGAAGTCGACCTCTTTATCGGACTCGATGATTTTCGTTATATTGACCGGTTGCTCCACGATATTTCATCAAGCAACCGAATTGTAACCAACCCCGGTCCTGCCGTCTATGTGATGGACAGCTCGGTGCCGCGGCGTGTTTCGACGCCATTTTTTCGTTCGTATCTGAAAATTACCGAAGGATGCGATAACCACTGTGCATATTGCATGATTCCATCCATTCGCGGCCGGCTGCGCAGTCGGACGATGGAGGATTTGATCGTCGAAGCGAAGCGTCTGGAAGAGTCTGGCGTTCGTGAACTTTCGCTGATCGCTCAGGACCTCACCGCCTATGGCAATGAGTTAGACCGTCAGGTGAATTTAGTCAGGTTGCTTGGTGGTCTGCTTGAGAATACGGCTATCCCTTGGTTGCGTCTTTTATATTTATATCCATCCAGTGTAACCGATTCCCTCTTGCAATTAATGGCGGAACAGCCACGCATTCTGCCTTATCTCGATATTCCTTTTCAGCATGTGAGCGACCGGGTTCTCCATGCAATGAACCGTCACTACAATCAATCGGTTCTTGATGACCTGGTGCAGCGTATCCGGCTCTATGTCCCCGGTTGCGCTATCAGGACCACTATGCTTGTGGGCTTTCCTGGGGAAACTGAGGCCGACGTGGCATTGCTAGTTGAGGCACTGAAAAGATGGCAACTCGATCATGTTGGAGTTTTTCAGTATCAGGACGAGGAGGGCAGTAAAGCTGCCGGTTTCCCGGGGAAAATCTCGGATGAAGAAAAAGAAGCCCGATATCAGTGGGTAATGGAAACGCAAGCGGAAATCAGTGAACGCCTGCAGCAGAGGTTCGTTGGCAAGGTCGAACAGGTTCTGATTGAAGGTGTTAGTCGAGAAAGCGATCTGCTGCTGGAAGGGCGAAGCCGATATCAGGCACCGGACATTGACGGCTGCGTGTATATCACTTCAGGTCAGGTTCACCCCGGTGATATCGTGCCAGTACGAATCACCGAGGCGCATACCTATGATCTGGTCGGTGAAGCAGTCAATGAACAGGAAAATCTTTGACTGCCAAAGACGGTAATTATTAGCCGTTGTATTTATTGACCTGCTCGCGCAAATCTTTGCCCACTTTGAAAAACGGCAATTTTTTTGGTTTGACTTTGATTTTTTCGCCGGTTTTCGGGTTGCGACCGGTGTACGATTCATACTCTTTGACGACAAAGCTGCCAAATCCTCGAATTTCTATAGATTCACCCTTGGCGAGTGCGTCACTCATCGTTTCGATGATCGTATTGGTTATCGAGGCGGCTTCACGTATGGGAATGTTCATCGCTTCGGCCAAGGCTTCAATCAACTCGGACTTGTTCATACTTGTCTCTCCCTGCACAATCCTCTACGGATTAACTGATAAATACCTACCTCTTCGCCTGGAAACCGGTAAAATTTACGATAAAAGGTATCGTCTGGACCGATTCTAAGTAGCTGTTGAAATTTAAGCAGGTATGTTTTTGATTGTAAAGGGAATTTTTCCAGAAAAAATCTTTTTTAAATCATTTTGTGTCAGGACCCTGTATTTTCCGGCAGGAAGGGTGCCTAACCGGAGATCACCGTATGCTGTTCTCTTCAAATACTGGACGCGGTGATTGATAGCCTGAAACATTTTCCGCACTTGTCGTTTCTTTCCTTCATGAATGATAATTTCCACCACGGTTTGATCCTTAAGCCGCTGCAGTACTCTAATTGTGGCTGGTCTGGTTTTGATGCCATCGATCTCTATACCTAGTTCCAGGCGCTTGAGTTTATCCTGGGTTGGTGAACCAATGACTGTGGCTTCATAGGTTTTGTTTACTTCATACCGGGGATGGAGGATAGCGTTGCCGAGTTCGCCGTCATTGGTCATGAGCAATGCCCCTTCGGTTTCAAGGTCAAGGCGGCCGACGGGAAAAAGTCTCAACGGAATATTCGCCAGGAGGTCAGAGACAACGGGGCGTCCTTGGGGGTCGGAGAGCGTGGTGACAAAGCCGGCGGGTTTATTCAGGAGGATATACATTTTTTGTTCAAGGTCGATCGGTTTCCCATCGCAGGTGATCCTATCCAGCGAGGGGTCAGCCTTATATCCCATCTCATTGACGACCTGTCCATTGATCCGTATCCGTCCATCGCGGATCAGCTGTTCGGCTCCTCGTCGGGAGGCAATTCCGGCCTTGGCGAGAATTTTCTGTAACCGTTCTTCCATATTATTCTGGGGAGGGTGAGCCTGAAAAGGAAACTTGTCGGCCAACAAGCCGGCAAAGAGAGCGCCTGTTTATCGATATTGCGGTGGCAGGATCGATATAATTTTTTCGTCCACCTTCTGTTTGGTGGCAGGATCAACCTCAAGGACATCTGTGTACCAGGGCTTCATCCTGCAGTCGAAGACGATAGGCGGTTGTAGGCCTACGTGAAAGCGATGCACTGTTTGTGTACGGCCATGGATATCGGCGGCCGGTTCAAAGCGGGTAAAAAAGGTCCAGAGAAATTCTTGCAGGGAACTGGTAGCAGCAGTTGTTGAATCAACCAGCAGGATGACAGGCCAGGTGGCGACGCCGGGAGATTGTGCTAACGTGGCCGCCAGATTGGGCGAAGTTGTATACGAGGTACCTTGGACCACTAGGGTGCCCGGCAGATAAACATTGGGCCGGCTGCATTGCTCTGGTAATGATCCCGAAAATTCATGGGGCAGGTCACGGCATTTTGCCTGGCCCAGGCCGAGCATCATGGCCTTGGAACCTTTGTTGACCGATGGGCCGGTGTAATCAAGAGTATCCTGGGAGACATTGGCGAAGACAAAAAGATCTCGATCCCATTGAATACGTTCAAGAATATGCTGCCAGAGACGGGGGAAATCGGCAGCATCAATGCTGCCGTCGGTTATCAAGAGAAATTTAGTGAGCGAAAGTTGCCCTTCGCCAAGAATGCGTAGTCCGGCAGCAAAAGCCTCTCTGGGATAACGGTCGGTGACTCGGGCTGCAGCCAGGCAATGAAAGCCGGTTTCGCCGTACGTCTTCAACTGAATGACCCCTTTCATCACCAGCGGAAAGAGGGGCGAGAGGAGATCCTGAAGAAAGTCGCCGATGAAATAATCTTCCTGTTTGGGACGCCCGACTACTGTGGCCGGATAGATGGCATCTTTACGATGATAGAGATGCGTTGTCTGGAAAACCGGGTAGTCATGCTGCAGCGAATTGTAGCCGTAGTGATCGCCAAAAGGGCCTTCAGGCCGCCTGATATGGGGAGGCACGATGCCTTTGATGGCGAATTCAGCCTCTGCCACCAGTTGATGGCCTCCTCTTGGGTCATCGACCATCTGCAGCTTCTTTCCTTGCAGCAGCGAGGCGAGGATCAGCTCTGGGATATTTTCGGGAAGAGGGGCGATGGCCGCCAGCATCAAGGCGGGGGGGCCGCCAACGTAGAGCGTTAAAGGTAGCGCCTGGTTTTTTTGTTCAGCAGCGAAATAGTGAAACCCGCCGCCTTTGTGGATCTGCCAGTGGATGCCGGTGGTGGTGTCGTCGTATCGCTGGATACGGTACATGCCGAGATTATGACCCAAGCCATCGGGATGCTCGGTATACACGAGGGGCAAAGTGACAAACGCCCCCCCGTCTGAATGCCAGGAGGTGAGCAGCGGCAATTCGGTGAGGTGGGCTGGCTGCTGGCAGCAGTCGAGTATCGGCGCTTTTTTGACCCGTTTGAGCCCGACTTTGAGTCCCTGGGTTAAGAGGGAACGGGCCTGCCACAGCGAAGAGAGTGACGGTGGCATTGAGTTTTCCACCAGATCAACGAGGCCGCGGACAAAGTCAAGAGGACGTCGTCCAAATGCTAATTCTAAACGATGGTTGGTGCCGAAAAGGTTGGTGACCACCGGAAAGGAGGAATTCTTAACCTTGGTGAACAGAAGGGCAGGACCACCTTGGGCGATAACCCTACGATGTATCTCGGCTATTTCAAGATAGGGGTCGACCGGGGAATCGATGGTGAGCAATTGGCCGTTTTTACGCAACAGCTCAAGGAAATCGCGCAGATTGACAAGTGTATGCATGGAGGGTAGCCGCCGAAAAGAGGTTACGGCAGGTGCCGTTGTCTGTCAGTCATGGTGATGTTCTTCACCGAGAAAGAGGGTGTGATATTCGTCGCCGCTCAGGTGGGTTTTCATGAGTCCGGTCAAAAGATCGATCACTTGAAGAATTTCTTGCTCGGTCATGCGGGGAACGAGCTCACAGGTAAGGCGATCAGCGCTGAAGTGCTGTAAAAAAGTGATAAGGGACTGCTCATCCGTGGCACGATTGATTCCAAAGTACATGGTATTGCCTGATTGCAAAGAGGTTAGCCTGCCACTATTTTCCACCACACGTTACGGCTGCGCGGCCCGTCAAATTCACAGAAAAAGATTCGTTGCCAGGTGCCAAGCTGCAACCGTCCTTGCGCGATGAACACGGTTACGGATGAGCCTGTCATGGCGGTCATCAGATGGGCTGGCGAATTGCCCTCTTCATGCAGGTACGGATAATCGGAGGGGACGATTCGGTTCAGGCCGCCGAGAATATCGCGTTGGACAGCCGGATCCGCCCCCTCGTTGACGATGAGTCCTGCTGTTGTATGGGGATTATACAGGAAACAAATCCCTTCATCGATGCCACTTGCAGAGACAATCTGTTGCATCCGTCCGGTGAGGTCAATCATTTCCCGGCTGCTGGTAGTGGTGACAGATATTTCGCCTTTAGGCATCGTAATGCTCCGCAGGTTTGTTGTTTTTGCTGCAATTCCCAGCTGCTGTACTGGTCACGACAGGCTCGAGCTTATAGGGTGGCTCCGGTATCAGGTCGAGAACAGCTTCGATTGCTGCCCGTCTGCAAACCCCATTGGTGGATGGATTTTAATAGGCTTGTAGCACCGTGGCCGTATACTGGTTGCCGTTATCCGAATTAACACCGGACCTGCGCTGATGGAATGGACCCTGTTCGTAAGAGCGATGAAATTGTTCTGTTTATAGAGTTTTCATTGCCCCGGCCATGTCGCCAAGCGCCCCTCCACGGCAGCACCCAGCAATGTTCCCTCAGTGTTACGCGTCACCTGACCGATAAGGGCGCCAGCCGCAGCTCCGATCTGCCCCTCGGTGGTTCAGGAGGCTAGCACCACAAGAAAAAGCAGGGCGTTAATACTGGGATATTTCATAATATATCATCTTGGTGAGGATGAGATATGTTTGAGGGCGTCCGGCAATTCTTTACTTGTCTGCACTCCAAGATGTTTCAGCGCTTCCGCTTTGGCTATTAGGTTGCCTTGGCCGGAACTCAATCGGTTCTTTGCGGTGTGCCAGACCTGCTGTGTTTGATTAAGACGTGTCCCTATTTCCTCAAAAGACTCAACAAAACCAACGAATTTATCATAAAGATTCCCTGCTTGTTTGGCAATAATTAAACTGTTGCGGTTTTGTTCGTCTATTCGCCAGAGATGGTGAATGGTTTTTAAGATGGCCAGCAGGGTCGATGGGCTTGCCAGGATGACTTTCCGGTGCATGGCGCTGGTCAGTATTTCCGGATCCTGCGTCACCGCAGCCTGGAACGCACCCTCGATCGGTATGAACAGGAGAACAAAATCAAGTGAACCGGAATCTGTGAGCTGATGATATTTCTTGGCGGCCAGCATGCTGATGTGTTTTTTAATCGATTGCAGATGCTGATTAAGGTGCTGCTGTTTCTGGCTCTCATCCTGTGCTGCATAGATTTCCGTAAAGGCCTTCAGGGAAACCTTGGCGTCAATAACGACGGTTCGATTTTCAGGGAGATGCACCAATACGTCGGGCTGGTAGGTTGATCCTTCATCGCTCTTGAGGCTTACCTGAACAGCAAACTCTTTGCCGTTCCGCAACCCTGAGGCCTCAAGAAGTTTGGTCAGGATCATTTCCCCCCATAGCCCCTGGAGTTTGTTGTTGCCGCGAAGGGCCTCTGTCAGATTTGTGGTGTCCGTGCTGACCTGTTGATTGAGCTGCTTGAGATGTTCGATCTCCTTGATCATGGTAATTCGATCCCGTGAGTCACGGTCGTAGACATCCTCCACCTTTTTTTTGAAATCTAGCAGCTGGTCGTGGAAGGGACGGAGAAGCATGTTCAAGGCCGATTCATGTTGTTTGTTGAGCAGCTCGCCTTTTTCACTGAGAATTTTCCCGGCCAGAAACTGGAAATCTTGTTCTATCTGTTTGCGGGCCGCCGCCAGCAGAATTTCTCTTTCCTCCACTTGTTGCCGCATCACATTGCAGGCAGTCTGGAGCGAAGCATTATCGGCATCGAGTTCCCTGCATTCTCTGGCGAGTTCATTGCGCTCCGAACGAAGTCGTTGCCTCTCGGTGTCGTCACGTCGGGATTCTTCCTGTAACCGTTCCAAGCGGAGGGAGAGAGTCAGCTGGCGCTGTTGGGAATTGTTGCGTGCCAGAAGGAAGAGAATAACGGCTATCACCGTGGCTACCGTCAGTCCTAAACAAAAAGAGGAGAGCTGGAGCTGGTCGAGAGTTGGGATGAGAAAGTTCACAGGGTGAATGGTAAGAATGTTTGACGGTCTCTGTATAAAGAAAGGTTAGCTGCGCTGGGATAACCGCCGCAGTTCCTCAAGCTCTTCCAGTAGTTCAAGAGCCAGGGCGCAACCGGGGAGATTGATACGAAGGTCATGCTGCAGCCTGACAGCGGTTTGGACCCGTTTGATCGCGATTAAGGTGAAACGCCATTCCTGCGGTGAGTGTCCCTCCGGGGAGAGGATGCCCTCTTCTATCATGTCGTGGATAAGTTCAGCAGTAACGCCGCAGAGCCTACAGAGATCCGTGAGGGTGCAGCGGGTTTCTTCATTCAGGACCACACCCTGGATGTAAACTATTTGTTCGGTCATATCAGGTCCCCAGTTCGGAACGAGGGTTGAACGGCATCTTTTCCGCCATGGTTGCGTAAAGGTTGCGTTGTTCTTCGTTTTTCGGTTCTGGTACAACGATGTACAAGGTGATGATCTGGTCGCCTCGCTGACTGCCTGTCGACAAGCCCTTACCCTTGAGGCGGAGTTTCTTGCCACTCTGCGATCCTGGCGGTATCTTCACTTGAACATTGCCACCAAGGGTTGGGACAGTGAGGGCTGCCCCTAGGGCGGCCTCCCAGGGGGTGATCGGCAGGGTGAGGTGAATGTCCCGTTTTTCAGCATGAAAAAGGCGATCTTCCTGAAAGGCAATCTCGAGAAAGAGGTCGCCGGGGGGGCTGCCTCCGTATCCCGGCAAGCCCTGCCCTTCAAGGCGAATTCGCTGCCCTTCGGTGATTCCCTGAGGAATGACGACATGCAGCCTGTGGGGAGTGGTTCTGACGTGGCCGCTGTCGTCGACTGCCGGGCGGGTCAGAGTGAGGGTCTGTTTGGCTCCGGAATAGGCATCCGCCAGGGAGATGATGATCTTGGCGTGCTGGTCTTCCCCCTTCATCTTGAAGACATGCTGTCGTTGCCTGTCTGAGTGACCATGGCCGAATAACGATTCGAAAAAATCGCTGAATCCGGTGGCGTCCTCACCGGCGTACCCTGCTCCCCTGAACTCAAAGCCGGCATCCCAGTTAGGTGGCGGTTCGAAATCCTGACCATCGCGCCAGTTGGCACCGAATTTGTCGTAAGCGGCTCTTTTCTCAGGATCTTTCAAGACCTCGTAGGCCTCTCCAGCATTCTTGAATTGAGCCTCGGCATCACGTTCCTTGCTGACGTCAGGGTGGTATTTTCGGGCTACCTTGCGATAGGCCTGTTTGATTTGATCCTGGGTGGCATCTCGGGTAATGCCCAGTATCTGATAATAATCTTTATATTCCATAGGCTGTTTGGGGGACGAGGAGTATGATATTTCCTACACAACAGTAAGGGTAGAATATTAAAAAGAAAAGAAAAAAAGAACGGTGGCCGCTTTCTCCTTGAAGAGCACAGGCGGTTTCTTTTATGCTATAGACAATGATATGAATGAGAAAATAAAAAATATTGTCCTGACCGGCTTCCGGGCGACGGGGAAATCCTCGGTTGGGAGGCTGCTTGCCCAAAAGCTTCGATATACATTTATTGATGCCGATCTGCTGCTTTGTGAACGACTGGGCGCTTCTATTGCCGATATTGTCGCTCGACACGGCTGGGCTTTTTTTCGGCAGGCGGAACGCCAACTGCTCATGGAAGTTCCGGACATGGAGCAGACGGTTCTGGCAACCGGTGGCGGTGCGATAGAGCACCAAGAGGAATGGCTGCGGATCCGGAACTGCTGTTATGTTGTCTGGCTTGACGCCGATGCTGCAACTATCAGACAGCGGATGCGTAACGACCCCAATTCCATAGAGCAACGTCCGTCCCTGACCGGCAACTCGGTCCAGAACGAAATAGAAGAACTTTTGCAGAGACGCGCTCCTCTGTATTCGGCTGGTGCGGATTTGCGCCTTGATACCGTTGGTAATGAGCCGGCGGCTTTAGTGGAGCGCATTATCGAACAGATGCGCATCGTGTAGCTTGAAACGGATGGCGACTTCTTGGTGGTCAAGGTCAAGAGCGACAAGTGAGACTTGCGAAAGGGTAGGGGGGAAAAGGAAGTGACGGCCGAAGACAAGAGTAGGAAGGCCCAGTCAGTGTGGATGGTCACCAGAGAATACGACCGACTAGCCGGTGCGGGCGGGGTTAAGGATGTCTGCTGCCAGCTTGCCGAAGTCCTGGCAGCTGAGGGCAATTGTTCGGTCCGGGTGATTATGCCCCGTTACGGATTCATGGATGCGGCCCGTCTCGGCTTTTCGCTCGTCAGCATTGGGCGGGCAAGTGGTCGTATCGGTGGGCGCCGCTATGAACATGTTTTCGAGGTTGATATGAATTATGCCGCTGAAGAGCGGCGAGAAATAGTTGCCATCTGGCAGGCCTCTTTCAATGACGTCACCATTTTTCTGGTCGAAGCCGATCGTTTTGCAGCCAAGCGCGGGGTTTATACCTATACGGAAGAGGATGAGCTGGAAGTGGCCTGGCAACGCAGTGGGGGCGGGCATTTTGATTATTTTGCCATGAATATCCTTTTGCAGAAGACAGCGCTGGATCTGATGATTCTCCTTGATGACCATCCCGATGTTATTCATTGCCAGGATGGACACGCAGCAACTCTGCCGGCAATGATGCGGGAGAATAACGGATATCGACATTACTTCCGACAGACCGGTGCTGTGGTCACCATACACAATGCCGGATTGGGGTATCATCAGGAAGTCGAGGATCTTGAGTTTGCCCAGGCGGTCACTGGCCTGCCGAAGCGGGTGATCTTATCAGGACGGCTCAACGGGAGTTTTGATCCGTTTATGGCGGCTTCTCAGTACGCTGTGCTCAGTACGGTCAGCGAGAATTATGGCCGAGAATTACAGCAGACTCCAGAAGATGCCCGCACCGGTTGGTTGGGGCACACCCTTTTGAAAAATGGCGTGATTCTGGCTGGCATAACCAACGGGATTGATCCCGATGTTTTCAATCCAAGCCGCCCGGAACAGCTGGGGCTGGCAGCGGGGTACGATGTCAGGAAGGGCAATATTGCCGGGAAGAAAAGCTGTAAGGCTACCCTGCTTGCGCAGATTGCAGCAAACGGTCCGTGGGATCGGGTGAAGCAGTTCGGGACACTGGCGGCCTCCCCAGAAATACCATTATTTACTTTCATCGGCCGTTTGACTGCGCAAAAGGGGATCGATGTCTTGACCCAGGCGATCATCAAGGTGTTACCGCAGGAGCCGTCATGCCAATTTCTTGTTCTTGGTTCCGGCACAGCGGAGTTTGAAAAACAGTTGGAACTCTTGGCAACCTCCGGGATCGGTCAAGGAAAGATATGCTTTCTCAGGGGGTATGATTCTTTTCTGGCCAACAAAGTGTATGCGGCCGGTGATTTCTTTCTCATCCCCTCCCGGTACGAACCTTGCGGGCTCACCGATTACATCGCCCAATTGCTAGGCAATCTGCCAATCGTTCATCGAGTCGGCGGGTTGGTCAAGGTCCTTGATGGACAAAACGGGTTTTCCTATCAAGAGAATTTATCTACAGTTCTGGCGGCGACAATGTCGCGGGCATTGATGATCTATCGGCAGGAGCCTGACAGAATCCTGGCTATGCAAAGGGCGGCGGTCGAACGGATTATTCATTGTCACACCTGGGGAAAGGTGAAAGATGCTTATCTCTCCCTCTACCAACAGGCGATGCAGATGTCCTGCTAGCCCTCACATCTTAAAGCTGTCCTTCGGGAACCCCTGGGGATGCTCAATGGATAATGACCGGCACGTATCCGAAACTTTCTTAAAAGGAGTGGAATACTATGGCGATAAAAGTGGGTATTAATGGATTTGGCAGAATCGGGCGTAATATTTTCAGGGCCTTGAGCAAGGATCCTGCCTTTGCAGACATTGAAATAGTCGGGATCAACGATCTCACTGATGTGAAAACCATCGCCCATCTGGTGAAATATGATTCCATCATGGGGGTTTCCGCTCAACAGATTAGCGCCGGGGAAAACAGTATTGTCGTGGATGGCAAGACTATTCCAATAACCAGCTTTCGCAAGCCGAACGAAATTCCATGGGCGAGTCTCGGCGCCGAATATGTACTCGAATGCACCGGGCTTTTTTGTGATATGGAGTCAGCTAAGGCCCATATTGATGCCGGGGCAGCCAAGGTCATTATTTCAGCCCCTGCCAAAGGCGAGGTTAAAACTATTGTCATGGGGGTCAACGAGGACGAATACGATCCGACCGAGCATCATGTGGTGTCGAATGCCTCTTGCACCACCAACTGTCTTGCTCCGGTGGCCCAGGTTATTTTGGACAATTTTGGCATCAAACGGGGATTGATGACAACGGTGCATGCCTACACAGGTGATCAGCGATTGCTCGATTTCCCTCATTCCGATCTTCGCAGGGCCCGTGCTGCAGGGATGTCGATGGTGCCGACTAAAACTGGTGCGGCGGCAGCGGTCGCGTTGGTGATCCCGGAGTTGAAAAACAAGTTCGACGGCCTGGCGGTCCGTGTTCCGACGCCGGATGTTTCGCTCGTTGATGTTGTGATCGAGGTTGAGCGGGAAACGACAGTGGCGGAGGTCAACAAAGCCCTTGCCGCTGCCGCCAACCGCTATCTGCGGTACACTGAAGAGCCCTTGGTATCGATTGATTTTCAGGGTGACCCCCATTCCTCGATTGTTGATGGCCTGTGCACCAAGGTGCTGGGGACTTCTGTCAAGATTATGAGCTGGTATGACAATGAATGGGGCTATTCCAACCGGATGCTGGATCTGGTGATACACATGGACGCCAATAAACCTCTGTAGTCAGAGTTGTCGGCTCAGAATTCAAGGAAAGAACACCCGAGATCAACGGGCAATCCGTCTTCCCGGGTGTTCTTTTTGGGCATCTGCCTTGGCCGAGGCACAAAAAAACCGGGTTGTTTCGATTAAACCCAACAAAGTCTGGTTTAACCGGTAACCCGGTTGTCTTCTTCAAAGAAGTGCGCCGAATCTCGTCCGGCATCTGCTAAACGTGATGTCAGTCTTCTACATACCCTTGGCCCTTACAGGTCGGGCACTTATTGTCGGGAGTACACACCTGGCCGTCGTCGTTTTTCCCCTTCCACTCGCTGCTGGTTTCGCAGACACCCTCAATCACTTTTTTCCCCATGCAAGTCGGACATACATCCTTTTTTGCTTCCTGAGTCATTGTAATCTCCTTTGTTAATTGAAAGTGGTAACTCTGTTACTGAAAAGAGTAACCCTTCGCCAAGAAAAAACAAGAGGTTCGATGCAATATCTTCTATGGGGTCTCGGATAGGGTGGCTGATGCTTTTTTAAAGTTTCCTTGGTTAAAGGGCGGCGGTGAAACAGGCAATTGTCAGGGCAACAAGGGTATAAAGAGATACTCTCTGCTAGAGGTTGATCACTATCCAGGTATCTTTGCCTGCGTCAGGTTAAGGGAGACAATGCACACTGTCGACCCATTCGGCCTCGCGTATTGCATCAAATTTGGCGAGAAAGAGTTGTTCGCTACGAAAAAGTTTCTCTGATTTGTAGCGATTCAGGAAGGGTTTACGCTGGCCAGGGCCGCCGCTGTAGAGGGCGTAGAGCCATGCCGCCAGAAAACGCTGGCCTTGAGGAGTCGATAGATCGACGGGTGGTTTTTCTTCCTGCAGGTAGTCGCGGAGATAGAGCGCCATGATTTCACAGCCGGCTTGACTGTTATAAGTGATATTCCAACGCAGTTGTTGGATATTATATACGCCGTGCCAGATTTGTTCGTTGACTTGCAATATGCCAACGGATGTCCGGTTCGAAGAAAGCAGGTAGGTTATAGCCTTATTGTTGATATAAAATTGACGAAAACAGCTTTCCTGCCAGGCGGCCGCCAGGGTCATTTTTGCAAACCAGTCGGTTGTGTTGGCGGGGCTCGTCAGTTTATTCTGTTGGTGATCAGCCGCTGTCTGTAGAACATTACAGACTTTCGGCAAAAGCACAGAGGGCGGGGTCAATTCCGCCGTCCATTTTTTTATTTCTGCCTGGAAGAGTTGATTTGTTTCACCTGCAAGGGCCTGGCGCAGGCTGAAGAACTCTTCAAGGCTCTGCCAGTGAAAAGGCCTTTCCCAGGATGTTGGGTCACTTTCTTCCATTGCTGGCACGGGAATCGTTTTATCTTCCGGCAGAGGCGCATCCGGTAGTGGCTCCAGTCCTAGAACCTTGCGAAGTTTTTGGTCAGTTTCGGTCGACGGCTTTGGTTGGTCAAAGGGTTCGGGGCTGATCATTGCGGCTAAACGACGGAAACCATCTGCGCTGATCTCGATTCCCACCCCAGGCCCTAGTTGATCAAGAATCCGCAAGGCATCGTTGGCAGTAAAAAAAGCGAGGTATCCCAAGATATTGGTTTTTGAGCGGTTATGCAGATGATTGCGGAAAACCGGAGCCAGTTGATTCCAACTCCAAAGAAACTGACCCCTGATGAACGGGTTGGACAGCCGCTCCTGTTCTATGGCATCGGCAAATTCATAACGGACTGTCAGCATGGTATCCAGAAGAATTCGGCGATCTGCTCCGGTTAAGGGCGCATCGGTAAACTGCTTGAGCTGGAGAATGAGAAAATCGTCCCAGGTATGCCAGAGTTCAATCACCCGGGCGTAGTTCTGCTGGTTGTGCTGGGGAACGGGTGTGTTTGTGCTGTTTTGCCGAGGCAGGTCGATTTCGGCAAGGATATTGACCCGAAGTCCGTCTGGTTGCAAGGAAGGGTTATCCGGCCGCATGCTGGCAAAGAAACGTTGGGCCATGTTTTGGTGGTCCCGGGCGAACATGGGGAGCAGACAGGCCTTCATGTCGTTGACCGGTGGCGCTAAATTAACGGTGATTTTATTCAGATAACCATGGACATGATCTTTGATCAGGTTCCAAAGGAGATCGACCGCTTTCATCGGTCGGCCATTCTTATCGAGAACAGCTGAGTTGATCGTCTCAAAGGAGAGTTGCCATTGCGCGTTGACCCGGGGGCGTTGCCAGAGAACAACCGATCCTTCCCACACAAATGGCGCCAGGCAAGAATCCATGACAGGGGTGCCCCACTTCAGTTGTACCTTGGTTTGAAAACGGATAGTTCCTCGTTCTTCCGTTATTTGCGGTGTGGAAAGAGTGATTTGATTGCATTCTTGTGCAAGGTTGAAGATGCTCGCTTTTTCACCAGGGAGAGGATAGGCCTGTTGGACGATCAAAGACCGGAGTAACGGCATATCCATGGTCAAGGGGAGTTGCAACGATTCCCCCAGTGCTTGCGAGGCGAGCAATAGCCATGCCGCAGCAAAATACAACATCCATGAACTTCGCATTATAATCGTTCGATTTTTTCCATTGCTATGTTAGTGGCCGCAATTATGGACAGGATTGCCTGCGGGGAAGGAATGTGCCTGCATCCCAATGTATAGGGGGGGCGCCATGTTTCATGGTTGTTCCGTCTGGTGGTGGTTAGGGAGGAGACGATCCGTTTGCAATGCCTTGCTGGCGGCATCAATCGCTTGGGAGGCAAGCTTTCCTCCCTTTGTTGGTAACCATTCGTTGCCGAGAACCACATGTACGACTTCACTGGCTTGCAATTTATCTACCGAGGTTATAGGGGTCAGGATTTCTTCATTGTTACTTTCGGTATATCTCAGCAAGCGTTCCTTGATCAACAGTGTTGCCACGGCGTTAATTTCGGCACATTTGGCTTCGGGAAATTTTTCGTGCAGCAGGGTTAGGGGCGTAGGAATGCGGTTTTCGAAATTATCGTAGACGGTTTGCAGAATGTCAAAGGCGATTTGGAGGAGTCGTTGCGGCGAAAGAGTAACATCGGAAATGTTATAATGATGGTTTTCCTGGATCGCATGGGCCAAGGAGGCGCCAAGGAGGATGAAGGTCCAGCCGATTTGGAGCCAGATGAGGAAAAGAGGAATGGTGGCAAATGAACCGTAGATGGCATTGTAACTGGCAACGCCAACCTGCAGGACGATATATATTTTTTGGAAAATGAACCAGAAAATGGCGGCAAAGACGGCACCAGCCAGGGCGGCTCCAGTCTTAACCTTAACGTGGGGAAAAAAGAGATACATAATCATAAGGGTGATGACTATGAACACAAAGGGCACCAGTTTGATGACAAAAGCTGCCAACCAAGCGGATGGTACAATCATGCTGACATGGGTCATTATTTTTTTGCTGGCAAGAATAGCTTCAGCGGCCAGCGCAATATTCAGGGAAATGGGAAGCAGGATCAGCAAGGCAAGATAATCCATGATTTTCCGGAAGAATGATCGCCCCTTGTGCGTATGCCAGATGGCATTCATCGCGTCCTCTATTGAGGATAAGAGGAGAATAACGACACCGATCAGGCCGATAACACCCAGGATGCCAAGTGCGGCAAAGTTGGTCCGGTTGACGTACTGAAAGATAATTTCAACAGCCTGGTGCAGATGGGTGGTCATTGAAACCCGGGTCTGCCCGGTGGAGGGCAAGGCGGGGTCAAGACGGAGTGGTTCAATTTGAGCGGCATCCAGCATGTTGCGCCCCTCATTCGGCAGAGGAGTCGGCGGTTCAAGCTGTTCAATAAATCTGGTGGCAGCCAGTTTTAATTGTTCATCATTGCCGAGTCCTTTGAGAATTGCGGTGCTGAGAGCCAGAATCGGAACCAACGAGAGAATGATGGTGTATGTGAGGGCAGAGGCCCTGATAGCTAGATGGGTCCGGAAAAACTCCTGATACATAATTACCAGGATACGGAGGCAGCGGCGTGAAAATGCAACGGATTTACTCTTTGAGATGGAAGGAGAAAAGGTCCATTGATGGAGACGTTGGGAGAGGTGGGGCAGCGGGGCACTCACGTTATTGGGAGGCGTCTCTGGGAAACGATTGGTCCTTTGGGGAGAGGCTGTCATATCCCCAGCTCGTGATGCAACCATTTCCCGATAATTTCAAAGATGATTTCCCGTTTCACCGGTTTGGTAATGTAGTCGTTCATGCCTGCCTCTATACAGATTTCCCGATCGCCTTTCATGGCGTTAGCGGTCATGGCAATAATTGGGATACTTGTGAAACCCATGGCGCGCAGTTTTCTGGTAGCAGTGAGGCCGTCCATTTCCGGCATCTGGATGTCCATGAGAATAAGGTCGAATCGTTCAGGGGCTCCAGCAAAAGTTTCAACGGCTATCCGACCATTATTGGCTACTTCGACCTTATAGCCAGCCTTCGTGAGGATCAGAACAGCAAGTTTCTGGTTGACCGGATTGTCTTCAGCTAGCAGGATGCGAACCGATTGTTTGATCTCCTCTCGAACACTGTATTGGGTGATGAAGGTTTCCTTGACCGGGCTGGTATCGGCAGGATCATCCGGACTCATGATTTTTTCTATGGTTTTGAAGAGGATATCCCGGCGGGTGGGCTTGGTGAGAAAGGCATCGAAGCCGGCATCTTTACAGCGCTGGGCGTTCCTATCCGTTGATGAGGTGTAGGCCAGGAGCGGAATTTTTGCTGTTTCAGGAATTTCGTGGCGGATCATTCTGGCCAGTGCATAACCGTCCGGTGCCGGCATCTGGATGTCAAGGATAATGAGATCGAATAACTGATGGTCTTGGATTGTCTGCAGCAATAGGGATTGCACCTTGCTGCTTTCCTGGACGGCAACGACATCGAGATCTGCGGTTTTGAGGATATGCTGCAGAATGCTGAGATTGGTGATGTTGTCGTCAACCACTAATACCCGTTTTTGGGCTAAGGTTACTTTGTTAAAAGATTTGGTGTGCTGTTGCTCGGCTTTTTTAAGCTTCGCAGTGAAATGAAAGGTGCTGCCTTGGCCAGGTCGGCTCTCGGCCCAAACGTGCCCCTGCATCAATCCGGCAATTTTGCGGCATATGGAAAGTCCAAGGCCGGTGCCGCCGTATTCCCTGGTGGTGGACCCGTCTGCCTGGCGGAAGGCCTCGAAGATCGATTCGAGTTTATCTTCGGGGATGCCGATGCCCGTATCTCGTATGTGGGCATGCAGGGTGATACTCTCCTCCGTCTCTTCATCAACCATGAGTGCTAATTCGAGTTCGCCTTTTTTGGTGAATTTAGCCGAATTCCCCATGAGGTTGACCAAGACCTGCCGGAACCTGCCGGGATCCCCCATTACGTTGGCAGGAAGAGCATCGTCGATCCTGCAGAGCACCTCGATTGGAAGCGATGCGACCTTCGGTCTGACCAGGTCACAGACATCTTGCACCGTGATCTCAGGATCGAAGTTGATGCATTCGAGATCGAGTTTGCCCGCTTCGACCTTTGAGAAATCGAGTATATCGTTGATTAAGGAAAGCAGGGCGTCGGCACTGCGTTTGATGGTCTGGGCGAATTCCACCTGCTCTCCGTCCAGTCCGGTATCCAGGAGCATGTCGGTGAAGCCGATGATACCATTCATCGGGGTGCGGATTTCGTGACTCATTGCCGCCAGAAACTCGCTTTTGGCGATATTGGCCGCCTCCGCCAATCTTTTTGCGGTCCGCAATTCCGCTGTCTGCTGCTTAATTTCCGCCTGTAGGGTGTTTGCGTAGTTGAGTTGTTGATCCTGTATTTTCCGGTAATTTTGCTCGTTTTCAGCCATTATTTCCTGGAATTTTTTTTCCAGGACCGCAAATTTTCGATCAAACTGTTTCTTTTGGATGCGCAGCCTGTTCACGGTCTCCACTGTTTCTTGGTGAGAAAGAAAGAGTCGGACTGCAAGACGGATGATAGTCGAGATCCAGTTGCTGGCACCAGTCTGTTCTGATCCTTTTTCTGTCGCCAGGACATAGCATTGAAGATCCGGCACCGCCAGTAGGAAGAAGGGGAGGTCCTTTACAGAGAAGGAAACTTCTGAGGATTTTTTTTCGTTTTCTTCGATATAATGTATGGCCTGATCGGTCTCAAGAGGGAACTGTTCGGAGGCGATATAACGGCCGGAATGGTCTAGGCAGAAAAAGAGGAGATACTCAGTCTCTTGTTCGAGATGGGTGCGTAGAGCGGTTAACGTACCAATTGGGTCAACAAGATCGGCAAACAGGTTTGTCACGGCCATGGGTACCCTCAGTCTCCGTACATTTCTTTAGTCTTTTCAAGCTCTTCTGGGAGGTCTTCCGCAAGTACTTTGTATTCTTCCACATTGCTTTGGATATGAGCCGCCAGAGAGGGCGCAAGGCTGGCGGGGAGTCCCTCCTTGATGGAAAAATCGAGCTGGTTGATGATATATTCGCTCATTTGCAGAATACCTGTTGGCGAATACGGATTGATTGCTCCGTTATCCTGATGATGATCACGGATTGCATCGGCAATCGGATCGGGAATACACCATTCTTTGGCAAGTATGTAGCCTATCTGGCAGTGATCGGTATTGAAAAGGTTGTGTTCCAGCTCAATGATAGAGGGACCATCAACAACCAGTTGATCGATAAGCTGGAGGAATTTTTCCTCTTCGGTCTCCATTTCGACAATCAGCCCTATATCATGTAATATTCCACAGAGATAGGCATCGTCTCCATTGATGGTAAAAATGCGTTCGGCAATCATTTTACAACAGATACTTGACGCGGCGCTGTGCAGCCACAAACGCTGGGGAGAGAATTCGGTGCTACTGAAGTTGCTGCGCAGCATGCCTTTGATGGCATCGGTTACTGCGATATTGTGGAGGTTTTTCATTCCCAGCAGGGCTACAGCTCGGGAAATAGAATCAACCTTGCGTCTCAAACCGAAATAGGAACTGTTGACCAGGGTCAACAATCTGGCGACCAACGCTGGATCCAATTGGATGACTTCTTCAAAGTCCCGCAGGGTTGACTCTTCATCGTTGACCAATTGAACAAGCCGAGCGACAATATGAGGGAGCGTCCTGACTTTTTTGAATTTTTCAATAATAAGCGTTTCGGCTGTAGTCATGGAGGAGTTCCTTGTGTTTGGAGGGCCACAGGGCAGACGCTGAAGGATGGGTTAGAGGAAGATTTCATGTTTGCTGACAGCCTCGGCTTTAATTCGGTCAAGTAGCACAGCGATCACCGGTTAATATTTTTCCGCAATTCACTGACCGCCATTATGAATAACAGGCAGCTTCCAGGAGGAAGATGACTGGAGCGATCCTCAATTATTATGTCATAACCACCTTATTGTTCAAGGCATTCTTATTATAATCGTTCGATACTTCCTTATCTGTGGGGTTGTTTCCAGTGTCGCGATCTGCTGATATTGTTGTGTGACCAGTTCGCCGTACTGTTATAGATAAGGATTATTCTGGCTTTAGTGCTGAAAACGGCCAATTTCACTTATAGCGGGCGAGGGAATTTGAGGCTCTAGCATTACGTTGCAGTGAATCGTTTTGTTTGGGGTTTTCCATTTTTGTATTCAACTCGGCCTGCTTTGTAGCAGGTAGACGTACCAGATATCCTTTGGGAACCGATTTCTGTCCGTCAAGAACGGGTTGCATAATGGCAGGATTCAGGCGAGCAAAATTTTGAGGGGAGATGCGGAATGAGGATCGAAGACGGGCCGTGGAAACGTCTTCCTTGAGACGAAAGGTGACGGTCGCCTCGGGGCGTTCGAAAGGCACTTTTGGATCTCCTCCCAATCGTGACGCAACCCGCATGGCGGCAAGAAACTCTGAGTAAAAATTGCGTGAGGCGAATTTGAAATATCCCAGGCTGTACGAGTCGAATATGTTTTCGTAGCTACCTTTTTCTTTTGCCGCCCGGACCATACCCGCCCGGCCATAATTATAAGCAGTTAGGGCCAGCGGCCAAGAATGGAGCTGCGAATAGTTTTCTTTGAGGAGTTTTACTGCTGCTTGGGTGGCGAGGTATGGGTCGTACCTTTCGTCGACCCGTTCATTGATAGTTAAGAAATCTCTTCCAGTCGATCGAGTAAACTGCCAGAGACCGGCGGCTCCGGCTTTGCTGAAGGCCTTCGGATTAAAGGATGATTCAACATGGGGCAGATAGGCAAGTTCCGTAGGTAGTCCCTGGGAGGCAAACAATTGTTTGAATTGGGTGAGGTATTTCCCTGAACGAATAAGACCCTCGCGAAAGCGGTCTTTTTGGCCAATTTGTAGACGGATGTTCTCCCGGGCCTCATGATAGACGGTATGGGGCTGTTGCGGAAAGAGGGCGGCTATATGCTTTTCTTCCTTGGTACCCGGAGCTTTGCCGGATTCAAGGTCGGAGAGAATATCGATAATCCGGTTTTTGGCAGCCTTGATGTGTTCGTTGTTAATCTTCGCTGACCCGGGAATATCCCAATCCAGGAGATCGACAACCATATAAACGCGGCTGAGGTTGTCGCTATCGTGTAAAAGCCCTTGTTGAGTTGAGTAACGGCTGTACACATCTTCCCAGAATTTCACGTTTGCTTTGATGCACGGATAAAGAGGGAATTGCTCGGTCGCAGGGGACACTGTAATGGAGACGCAAAATGAAGAACAGAACCAAAAGAGTGCAATGTAAAAGAGTCTAGCCCGTTGTGCTTTTGTTTTCGGTAAGATGCAAATCATGATAAAGAGCTGCCGGGGGAAGAGTGATTGGTTGTTAGCTGCTTAACGTGTTGGTAGTGTATCACATTGCGAACAGCCCAGCGATAGAAGTTGAGGATTGTAGTCGTTTGCAGGGATAATATATTGTTTTCGTATAATTTGTAGAGGACAGATCCTATGTATAGACCCATAATAGGCACACTCGGCTATATTCTGTCTTTGGATGGATTGCAGACGCTGCTTGTTCATCGCAATGCCCGAGCTTCCGATCAGCATCTGGGTAAGTATAACGGCTTGGGCGGAAAATTGAAAGCAAACGAGGATATTATCAGCTGCATGAAAAGGGAAATTCGAGAGGAGTCTGGCTTGGATTGTACCAGGATGCAGATGCGCGGTACGATTAATTGGACGGGATTCGGACCTGAGGGTGAGGACTGGCTAGGATTTATTTTTCTGATCACCGGATATAGCGGCACACTTCGGCAGAAAAATGAGGAGGGTGATCTGAATTGGTTCCCGCTTGCCGATCTTGAACATCTACCGATGTGGGAAGGGGATCGCTATTTTCTTCCTCTGGTTTTCGATGCCGATCCGCGTGTTTTTCATGGTGTTATGCCGTATGAAAACGGGCGGCCCGTTGCATGGGAATACAACCGATGTTAGTTATCTGGTGGTAAAAAAGAATGTCGGATGCCTTGCATCCTTGTAAAGTCCTTGCGCTCAGGAGTCGTGATCTAGTATAGTGTCACCCTGTCCAGTTCTATTATAATTTCGGAAGGTTATGGTTTTTCAACCTTTTCGGTAACTTAAAAGTCAGAGGAAGCGTCATGGAGAATAATGCGGAATTGGTTCGCTTGGAGGAGTTTGTAGATAAGCTGTTGACAAAATACAATAAGTTGAAGACGGATTATCATGCGTTGCAGGGTACCCTTCAAGAACGTGATGCTGAATGTGCTGAGCTGAAAAATAATATTTCCGACCTAAGCACCGAGCGTACCGATGTCGGGAACCGGGTTGCCGGATTGATCGGCCGTATTGAGCAGTGGGAGAATGAACACGCTGCTGCATCTATTGAAAAAAGCAATAATAGCAGTGTGCAAGGCTTTCTGTTCAGTGATGACGCTGAAAGCAATAGTAATTGAGGCTGACGATCGATACCGATGCAGGATCGTCTTGTTCGCTTCCAGCTGTTCGGACAGGAATATACTTTTTATAGTGCCGCTCCTGAAGATGAGGTGGACTCAGCTATAGAATTTGTTCGTCATGAACTTGAGGACAATGATAAAAGGAGCCGAAGTTCTGTGCCGTCGAGCAAGATGCTGGTTTTGGGATGTTTGCGTATGGCGGCTAAGTATGCTCAGTTGAATCGTGAATATAGTGAGTTTCGACAGGTGCAGGAGCGCTCGGTTGCTCATCTGATAGACAAAGTTTCCTCGGAATTGGACTGATTAATCTGCATTTATCATTTTGTTCGGAAGGTCGTTCTGATATAGTAAAAGTAAGACTACGATGTAGTCCCCTACTCTGTTGGTGATCAGCGAAGTATTGAGCCAACTCACACGATAAGGGTAGCTTTATTGCTGAACTATGAAATTCTTTGTTGAGTTTCAGACGGCGGCAAAGAGCACTGCCCACCTAATTTCATTAGGTTTAATCATTTCGTTGACACGGCAGCGTGGGGGTTTTTGTTACCAGCGATTGAAATCGCTTTTTTTTTATAATCATAAGCGCTGTTTTTTTGTTTAAAGAGGATGGTGGCGTGTGCAGTAACGGACATAGTAGGTTCGGTGATAGAAAGATAACTCTGATGCAATCAGGTTTACTATATTTAAGTGACCTCCCCACACAGGCTGATCTCAAGAAAAGGTCCTGCCAAATATTTATTAGCGGCGAGCGCTTCTCTTGATATTTTTCAGACTAAAGGCAACCGGGTTGTACTAAGCAGGTACTATTAGGGCCTTAGTCTACCTGTCGCAGTTTTTGTGGCGGCATTTTTGTTTTCACATCGAAATCTTCGCGATTCACTTCCGCTTCTCCCCTCCCCCTCTTCTCACTGCAACTCAGTCAATCTGAGCAAATGAATTGTCTGGTTGTGTTCTATTTATATATTCGATTAGGTGTCTTGTTATGGAATTAACTGTAATGACGATGCTTTTGGCTCTGGTAAATTTTATTGCCGGGTTGGCCTTAGGTATTCTTCTGCGTAAAAGATTGGTGGAAGGGAACCGGAAAAATATTGAATTGCAGGGGCGGCAGATCATTGAGAATTCTATCAATGAAGCCGAGCAGATTAAGAAAGAGGCACTGCTGCAGGTTAAGGAAGAGGCTTTTTTATTCAAACAGGAAGCTGATCGCGAATTGAAAGCAAGTCGGCAGGAACTTAAAGATGATCAGCGCCGGCTGAACCGCAAGTTTGACGAAATTCAGCGTGAATTTCAAATTTTGGAAGAAAAACAGACCAGTCTTAAGTACCGAGAAGAGCGTCTTGAGGTAAATGAAGCAGAGGTTATTGATAAGAACAAACAACTCGATAGTCTGGTCGATGAACAGCGTTATAAATTGGAGAAGATCGCTGGGATTGATCGTGAAGAGGCTAGGGTGCAGCTCATGCAATCCATCGAAAGTGAGGCACGTATGGATTGCGCGAAACGGCTTTCACGCATTGAAAATGAAATGAAAATGGAGGCCGACCGTAAAGGCAAAAATATCATAGCTCTAGCTATTGCGAGATATGCTGGCGACTATGTGGCCGACAGAACAGTATCGGTAGTTCCCTTGCCCAACGATGAAATGAAGGGGCGGATTATTGGCAGAGAAGGGCGGAATATCAGAGCCATTGAGGCGGCAACCGGTATTGATATTATTATCGATGACACCCCTGAGGCTGTCATTCTTTCGGGGTTTAATCCTATTCGCAGGGAAGTCGCCCGACGAGCTCTCGAACAGCTTATTTCCGATGGGCGGATTCACCCTGCCCGTATTGAAGAGGTGGTGCAAAAGGTTGCCGAAGAACTTGAGGTCGGCATTCGAGAATCTGGAGAACAGGCAACCTTCGATGTCGGTGCTCATGGCATGCATGTTGATCTTATTAATCTGATAGGTCGGCTCAAATATCGCACCAGTTATGGACAGAATATACTTCAGCATTCCCTGGAAGTAGCTTTTTTGTGTGGGGTGATGGCGGCTGAACTCGGATTGGACGTCAAAAAAGCCAAACGTGCTGGCCTGCTGCATGATATTGGGAAAGCGGTCGATCACGAGGTTGAAGGATCACATGCCATCATCGGTCGGGATCTTGCACGCAAATATGGAGAAGCTGAAGATATCATTTACGCCATTGGAGCGCATCACGAAGATCAACCGCCTAAGAGTGTCCTTGACGTGTTGGTGCAGTCGGCAGATGCCCTTTCAGGGGCCAGGCCCGGAGCTCGAAAAGAGATGTTGCAGAGTTATGTCAAACGCCTGGATGATCTTGAAAATATAGCCAACAGTTTCAGCGGGGTTGATAAATCCTATGCCATTCAGGCCGGGCGTGATCTCCGCATTATCGTGGACAGTCAGAAAATTAAAGATGAGGAAACGACGCTCTTGAGTCGCGATATAGCTAAGGCAATTGAAGAACAACTGACGTATCCGGGGCAAATCCGGGTGACGGTTATCCGTGAGACCAGAGCGGTTGAATATGCCAAGTAGGGGGTAATGATGAAGTCCGTAGAAGAGCAGATTTCCCTGATAGAACGGGGTGCCGTTGATTTTCATTCCAGAGAGGATTTGGTTAAAAAATTGACCAAATCGCTTGCAACCGGCGTGCCATTGACTATCAAGGCTGGTTTTGACCCAACCGCCCCGGACCTGCATCTGGGGCATACGGTTCTGATTCAGAAGCTGCGGCATTTTCAGATTTTAGGACATCAGGTGATCTTTTTGATCGGCGATTTTACCGGACTGATCGGCGATCCGACTGGCAAGTCCGACACCAGACCTCCGCTTACTCAGGCGGATGTCGCGCGAAACGCTGAGACGTACAAGGAACAAGTATTCAAAATTCTGGATCCGGAAAAAACCCAAGTACAGTTCAATTCCACTTGGCTCGGTCAACTCACCTCTTATGAAATGATCCGTCTTGCCTCAGAGCTCACTGTCGCCAGAATGCTTGAACGTGACGATTTCAAGAAGCGATTTGAATCAAATCGGCCGATTTCCATTCACGAATTTCTTTATCCTCTGATTCAAGGGTACGATTCCGTGGCCATGAAGGCAGATGTTGAACTTGGCGGTACTGATCAGTTGTTCAACCTGCTGATGGGGAGAGATTTACAGCGAAGCCGCGGTCAGGAACCGCAAGTGGTTCTGACCATGCCTTTGTTGGAAGGTTTGGATGGCGTTAATAAGATGAGTAAATCATTGGGGAATTATATCGGTATCTCGGAACCTCCAGACAGCGTTTTCGGCAAGGTGATGTCGATCAGTGACGATCTTATGTTCCGCTATTACGAGTTGCTCAGTGATCTCTCCCTTGTTGAAATCGGCGTACTCAAAGAGAAAATTGCGACAGGCCAGCTTCATCCTAAAGCCGCAAAAGTTCAGTTAGCGAAGGAGATGGTTGCGCGTTTTCATACTCAAGTTGCTGCAGATGATGCGGAACGCAACTTCGAACAGGTTTTCGCCAGGCACGAAATCCCAGATGATATTGACGAGGTACAAGTTACCGTTGCAGAGCCTGAAGTATGGGTGCCGAAACTCTTGCTGGATGCGGGGTTGGTGAAATCGACTTCCGACGGCCGGCGCATGATCCAGCAGCATGCGGTCTCAATTGATGGCGAAAAGGTAGGCGACATCAACGCAGTGGTCCCGACTCAGGGGACACTTCTCATCAAGGTCGGGAAAAGAAGATTTTGTAAGGTGATTTTTTTCTGAAAATTTGCCTGCGCGGAAACCATAGCATAAAAGAGCGGCTTCTCCGGAGAGAATGCCGCTCTTGGTGTTTCTGGGAATTGGGGGAGCTTAACCCCGTTTTTTACTGGGTAACGGTTTGCTGTTTTTGACAGGCTTTGCAGATCCCTGTGAATTCGATATGATGGCCAAGAATTAGGTAACTGGTGGCGCCTGCGGCTTGGGCAACGAGTTCATTGATAACGGGTATGTCAATGTCGTCAACCTTGCCACAGTCCGTGCAACGGATGTGGTAGTGGGCCTCAGTGGTGGCGTCAAATCGTTTCTGTGTTCCGCCTACCTCAATTTTCAAAATCATACCGCTGTCTGCCATCAGTTCCAGGTTACGATACACGGTGCCAAGTCCGATACGCGGTAAACGCTTACGGACCATATCGTATAGTTCGCTGGCGGTTGGGTGGGTTGTAACCTTAGACAATTCTTCAAGAATGATGTGCCGTTGGGTCGTGAGTCGGATCATTGGTGAGGGAGCATTCATGGGCTTCTCTAGCAGTGCAATTTGAGTAGTAAATAATAATTCTTATGAGTTAACATGCTGAATGTTTTGATGTCAAGGCAGAATTGGCGAGATCTGGCTTCGGATTACACTGGAAAACGAACATGATAATTGGACATAAAAAAATATGGCCACCACTCTTGCTGGCCCCAATGGCGGGTTTAACACATTCGGCCTTACGGACGAGTATTCTCGAATTCGGAGGGGTCGGACTTTTGAGCACGGAAATGTTATCGGCGGCGCGTTTGCCTGCGGAGAATGCTCAACATTCACCCTATCTAATAAGAACGCCGCAAGAGACGCCTCTTTCCTATCAACTGCTATTGGTGGGAGAAAAAAATATTCCGATGGTGTTTTCGGCTTTGCATCGATTAAAGGCGGATGCCGTTGATCTCAATCTTGGCTGTCCGGCGCCTTTAATTCGTAAAGTGGGGGGAGGTAGCAGTTTGATGGATGACCCGGCAAAGGTGCGGAAGATTGTGCATTGCGCTCGGAAAAACACCTCTCTGCCTCTGACCGCGAAAATTAGGCTCGGCGAGACCTTGGATGCACAAAAACTTCGGAATTTTTGTTTGATGCTTGCCGGCGAGGGGATAGACATGCTTACCGTTCACGCCCGTTTGCGCTCGGAATCTTTTGCCAGGCGGCCTCGGTGGGAGTGGGTCGCCAAGGTGAAGGAGTGGATAGATATTCCGGTGGTTGCCAATGGCTCTATCGATTCGGTTGCCAGCGCCCGCGCCTGTATCAAGGAAAGCGGGGCTGACGGGCTAATGATCGGACGTGCGGCAGCAATGGCCCCATGGATTTTTGCGGTTCTTGCTCGAGACATTTATAAGATGGAAATCACGGAGCCTGATGTTTGTCTACCGTATCTCTATCAGCAATTTGTAATGGCATTGGTCGAACGTTTTCACCCCGATCGGCGGATTGGCCGGCTTAAAGAATTTACCCACTATTTTGCTAAGAATTATTTCTTCGGGCATCATCTGGCCTCCAAGGTGCAAGCGAGTGTTTCGCTGGAAGCGGCTTGGTCGCGGGCAGTGGAGTTCTTTGCGGATAACGATCCTCAGGGCGCGGTCCGGCTGACATCCCCCTTTGTTGTGACCGTCAGGGGCGTAGCGGTGGATTGTAGTAGCCAAAACCGAGTTTTGGAAACTTTGCTTTGAGCTTTGTTAGCCAGTTCCTGATCCCGAGGGGGGGAGCGGTGGCGGTGTGGCCGATGACCCGCAGATAGTATTCGGGATCCATGTTCAAGTTGCGCAACTGGATGAAGTCGGGATGATATTGGGCGATGAGTTCAGAAAGCGCGGCGAATTCGATCGGATCGTCGGTGCAACCAGGCAGGATGAAATAATTGAGGGAAACGTGGCGGTTATGTTGTTTCATCACCGCAATGGAGCGACAGACATCCGTTAAGGAAAAACCCTTGGGTTGATAATACCGACGGTGTATTTCTGTTTGGGCGCTGTTCATGGAAATGCGGATCGAATCGAGGCCGGCCTTGGCAAGGCGATCTACAGCTTCCGGAAGACTGCCGTTTGTATTTAGATTGATGGTGCCTTGTTCGGTTCGTGATCGTATCAGGCGAATGCTTTTTTCTATGATTTCAGCCTGCAGGAGTGGCTCTCCTTCACATCCTTGGCCAAAACTGACAATGGGTTTGGGGGCTGTTTGCAGATGATCTATGGCAACTTCGGCAATTTCTCTTTCCGTCGGGACAAAGGTGATGCGATCTTGAGTTGAGGGGCAGCAACCGGAAGGTTGCAGTGAAATGCAGCCTGCACAGGCGGCGTTACAGGATGGTGAACAGGGGAGCGGTGCTTCCCAGCGTTCCAGGAAATAGTTACGGGCCGCCGGGCAGCCATAGGTAAGGCAGCATTTACCCAAATGCTGGATAAGTCGATTATCCGTATGACGTTGAAGTTGCTTTTGCGTGCGTCGTTCAAGGCGTCGCTGATCGAATTGATCGGCGTCTTGCCGGCGGTCCATATCGCTCCGAAAGGCGGCAACCCAGAATTTCCCTTCGGCCCAACCTACGGCGGTGTAGGCGAAGAGCGGCAGCAGGGAATTCTTGGGAGCATGGTTTTCGTAAGCAGCGGTGTAGATTGCGGTATGGGCGGGGGCCATGAAGGCGGCGACGGCCTGGATGGATTCGCCGGGGTTAAAAGGGTTGGAGTCAAGCAGGGCTGTTTGGTCACTTTCCGGTTCAATGCCAACCGGCAAACGCCCTGGCAAGGTGAACAGTTCGCTCCCGGAGGGCAATTCAATCAGATCTTCAATCTGGGGTTTGAAAAAGCGGCCCGCGGCAGCGCCGGCCATGTGCAGGCCGCTGTAATCCAGTATTTTTCCTTTGCTGGTGGCAAAAAGCAGTGATGGAATAGTCTTGAGGCGAGAAACAGCCATAATCAGGCATGGTTACCGGGGCCGTATTTTTCCGAGGACAGAATCAACCGCCCGGTAAATATCCATGTCATCCCCGAATACATCTTGGATATTGGTATGGTTGATCAGATCTTCAATGATAAATTGGGTGAGATAGAGGCTGATCACATTAGGATCCTGGGTCAGGTTTCTGATCGGGGCAATTTTGAACTGCATGTCGAATTCTTCTAAATCACTCATCCGCTGCAGCTGTTTTTCCATGACCTCTTGAATAGCATGAACCGAATTGGTTTCGATAATATGTAGGTCTAAAAGGCGTTGCACCAGCGATATTGCTAGTTCAGGAGCGAGTTCACGAGATTTTTTCAGCATGAATTGCCGTTCGCGCTCTCTTTTCCGGTCGATGGCGTCAATGGTTTTATTGGTTGAATTACTGGGGTTGATGTGGCGGGCCATGGGTGTACTCCTCAGTTGGGTAATAGCGTCAGATCAGGTTTTGTTTTTATGCGGCCTTAGATACAGACGATCAACCGGCTATTGGTCAATTTTATATTCTGTAGTTGCTTCTCGCGGCCCTTTTCCCGATTAGATCAGTAATAATGCCACAGATTTTCTGCTCACGGTCAACAGAAAATCATGTAACAGGTATCTTTTGGTAACCTGTGTAAAAAATGTTTACAAACTTCCAACGACTGATGGCCTAACAGGCAACCACCTCGTTTCGAGTTGTTAGATTATACGAAGGGGAAGTGAAGGTTCTTATACTGTAACTCACAGTGATAAGCACTGCTTTTGTACAGGAAAAGACCTTTTCGATATTCGTTTGAATATTCCCGTCCGGAGGAAACGATGACAGGAAGTATGTTTATTCCGTTGCTTGTTCACTTTGATAGAGCCGACAAAATCGATCGATATTAGTTTCTATCTGCGGATCAAGCCGCAGACCATACTGTTTGACATATTCGGCCGCCATTCGGTGGGTATTGAAGATAGGAATATTGAGTTGCAGGTTATTGAGTGCCCGTGAAAGAAATATCTTCGGCTGCGTGTAAAACATTGCCAAAACGGATGGCAGAAGCTCATAAAAAGCATTGGCATCCTCCACGTAGAGCAATGCATCTGGGGCTTCACTGAGATCAGCATCGTCCACCGGTTCTTCGTGTCCAAATTTCCAGCCGGTTTGCCCTTCATGATATCCTTCAACCCACCAGCCATCCATAATGCTGATGTTGGGGACGCCGTTCATCGCCGCTTTCATGCCGCTCGTACCGCTGGCTTCAAGCGGTCTTTTGGGACTGTTGAGCCATGCGTGTACTCCAGCGACCATGAGTTTTGCAACACGCATATCGTAGCCTGGAATGAAAATAAGTTTTCCCAGCCCGTTACTACGGTTATAGAGCTCTTCCTGATTATCAAGAATCAGTTTAAGGACAGCTTTCCCCGGTTCGTCTGCGGGGTGGGCTTTGCCGGCAAAGAGGAAATTGACGGGCGTATTGTTTTTAATGAGAATGTCGGAAAGCCGGCCAATATCGTCAAAAATGAGATCAGCTCGTTTATATGTGGAAAACCTTCGGGCGAAACCGATGGTGAACTCGCCGGGACGAAGCCATTCGGTTTCGGGAAGGTTGGAGAGATGATTGGGGGGATCAATCCAGGTCTCGATCCTCTGGTCGCGGTGACGTTTAAGCATCACGTTGATATAACTTATTAACTGCTGATTATCTTGGTTCCAGGCCTCCTGCAGAGTGGCGGAGAGTTGCGGAAGATCTTGATTCGATATCGAGGCGAAACGGCCTGGGTCCTCGCGCCAGTTGTGCAGGGAGGGAATTCTATCAAAACAGGTGGAGCGGTTATCACTTATCCAGGTAAGGTGGTGCACGCCATTAGTGATGGCTTTAATTTTTTTTGAAAAAGTCGGAAATTGTTTTTTTGTGACATCACGGTGTAGACGGCTGACACTATTGATGGCTCTGTTGATACGCATGGCCATAGCTGTGAAATTGTATTCATGGCCCACCTCATCGTCATGAGCGAGAAGGTTAAGAATCCGTTGGGAGGCTTTGTGGCTAATCGCCGAATAAAGATCACGGGAAAAGCGGTCGTGCCCCGCCTTGACCGGGGTGTGGATAGTGTAGACGATCTTGCGGGATACTCTTGCCGCTGTATCGCGAATATCGGCATCTGTGGCGATGTTTAGAAAGTCGTCGCCAAAGGTCGCCTGTAGTTCTTGGAGAATGAGGTGCAGGGTAACTGTTACGCCGTGTTGTTCATTAAGGTGGATTGTTCCGGCAGTGAGCCCTAATGTCTCAAGAAGAGGTAATATAGCAGAACCCAACATGCGTCGTTGATTTGCTTTAATAATCGTCGATTTGGCATTGTATAGCTGGTGTGCAGAGTCTTTAACCCACACAGGGGCATCCGGTAGGCTGTAATCTAGGAGGAACTCTGGCACGAAATAATCAAGCCTATCGGCGATCTCCATTTTCATCCATACTTGGGCCTTGATCACCGTAGGTTTTTGTTGGCCATTGTAGAAAGGGATGTCAATGGTCAACGGCTGATCCAATGCGTGTGGGGCTTTCAGTTGAAACAGGGTCGGCGTGCTTTCGGGTCTCCAGCAGGTTGCATGATCGATTTGGCCTATTTTGGAGTCGACGATCTGTGAGAAATAACCTTCTCGGTAGAGCAGGCTGACTGCCAGGGCAGGGATATGGATATCGGCAAAACTTTTCAGGGTGTCGCCGGCAAGAACTCCTAACCCTCCGCTGTAATTGGGAATTTTGCGAGGACCATTTAAATATTTCTGCAATAGAGCATTGAGTTGCGGCTCGGAGTTCTCATCGAGATCCTGTTGCTCTAGAAATTTTTTAAGAGGATGGAAAACATCGGGATCGGCGCCTATTTCCATTGAGATGTAGGCGACAGCGTTTCCCTTAGGATCAGCTAGATTCCTCCAAACGGTATCGAACACCTGTTGCGGAACCCCAAAAAAAGAGCCGAACTGGTTGGAACATATTAATTCTTTGGGCAGGGTATGAGGAGTTACTGTTGTCGACGCCATGGGATTGGTTTTTATTCCTGATAAAAAAAGACCAGATTTTTCTTAAGAAAATATTATTTTCATATGTAGGAAGGCCTCTTCGCTTTTGCAAGCGAAATAAATTTTCAGGGAAAAAATAGTTGTATTTCTTAGTTAGTGAAGTACATTAAAAAAATGTGCATTTTATTTAATATTCACTTATATGGGAGGGAGTATGAACGGTAAAAAAATGTTGTATTTTGCTACATTAGGGGTGCTTTTGTTCGGCTTGAGTCTGACGGGTTGCAGCAAAAAAGAGCCAGACGCATCGCAGGTAACTGGAACAGAAGGGGCTGGTTCAGCAGAATCGCTGGACACTGCAGATTCTGGAATTATGGAAGGCCGGACCTCAGGACCCATGGTTCCTGTTTACTTTGAGTACGATAGTTCAAAGATTGCCGGCGAGCAAGTAAAACGCATTGAAACCAATGCGGATTTTATTAAAAAGAATGCTCGTCTTAAAATAAGGATTGAAGGAAACTGTGACCAACGAGGAACCCAGGAGTATAACCTTGCTTTGGGTGAGCGCCGCGCGCAGAGTGCGAAATCCTATCTCGTCAACCTTGGCGTTAATGCTGATCAGTTGAACACTGTAAGTTTTGGAGAAGAAAAACCGCTTCTGTTCGGTCATGATGAAATCTCATGGGCGCAGAATCGGCGAGATGATTTTGTTATCGTCAAGTAACAGGTCGTTTTAAAAGATTACAGTGGTATCGTTTGAAGCTTAGCTATGCAATGGTGAACGTGGCATTCCAGGGTTGATTGATGTTTGATCGTGTTTGGTTCTTTTCCCTGTATATCCCCTTGTCTATCGGGGCAATTCGGTATATTTAGCTGAGAATTTTTAAGAGCTATAATGATTAATTACCGGGTAGGGACGGAAGTCCCTACCCGGTTTTGTATTTACCCTTCATCCCCAACTTGTGGACACCATAAGATGGGGGTGACGCATAAACTTTTTAAGGAGCAACGATTGTGAATATTGCAAAGAGAGTGGTTGGTTGTATCGGTAGTTTGTTGATTGTAGCCGTTGTTGTTGTCAATGGTCAGGCTGCGGATACGACGAAGATCGGTGTCATTGACATGAAAAAAGTGCTTTCTGCCTCCACCGCAGGTCAGAAGGCACAGAGCGTTATTGAAGAGAAGATGAAAGCACTACAGGGTACGTTAAAAAAAGATCAGGATGAACTCGTTGCCCTGCAAAAGGATATGGAAAAAAAAGGTGCTGCCTGGACTGATGCCGTAAAGCAGGAAAAAGCAAAGGCATTTCAGAAAAAACGCAATGATCTCGCTGGAAAAGAGGAAAATGCGAATCTCGAATTGAAAAAAATGCGGGAAGAAAATGTTAATCCTATTTTGAAAAAACTTGAAGAGATTGTAGAAAAAGTCGCAAAAAATGATGGGTATTCGCTCATTTTGCCCCGTAATGTTGTTCTTTACTCTTCAGAGTCCACTGATATTTCCGATAAAGTGACTTCAGAACTGAACAAAGTAATGAAGTGATATTCAGACAACTTGATTTTTTTTAACTAACTTCATGCAAACGCTTCGGGATATTGTTCCCCGTTTCACCAAGGCTAGAGTATTGGTGATCGGGGATATCATAATCGACCATTTCCTTTGGGGGACGGCCTCGCGGATTTCTCCTGAAGCACCCGTACCCGTCGTTAACGTGCAGCGAGAAGACCTCCTGTTGGGAGGAAGTGCCAATGTCCTACGAAATATCGCTTCTCTCGGAGGCCTTGGAACTTTATGCGGCATCATCGGTGACGATCTCATGGGGAAAAAGGTCGTTGAACTGGTCGAATCCTTGGGGGCCTCGACCGAAGGATTAGTCGTTGGTCAACGCCCGACAACCATAAAGACCAGGGTTGTCGCGCAAGGACAGCAGATTGTTCGTTTTGACCGGGAGCAGACCGGTATCCCCGCTCAACAATCTCTCAGCGCTCTTTTAGGGTATCTCGAAAATCATGTGCATGCCTTTGATGCAGTGATGGTTTCGGATTACGCCAAAGGTGTCATCAGTGAGCAGCTCATGACGAAGCTGTCTCATCTCCTTACATCGATCAGGGGTCGAGAAAAGCGGAACCTGCCCTTGATTGTCGATCCTAAACCATCGAATTTCAGGTATTTTTTTGGAGCGACTGTTATTACTCCCAATCATCATGAAGCCACGCAGATGTCCGGGATTCCGATTGAAGATGAACGAAGTCTGCTGGCGGCAGCACGTCATATCCGTGACGATATAGGCTGTGAAGCGGTGTTGATTACGAGGGGTGAAGCCGGGATGGCGCTATTGCAGGGCGATGACGATATGGTGACCATACCAACCATGGCCAAAGAAGTCTATGACGTCACCGGCGCTGGCGATACGGTGGCTGCAACCCTTGCCTTGGGGCTTGCAGCTGGATGTTCGATGAATGAAGCGGCCGTTCTGGCGAATCATGCCGCAGGCATAGTCGTTGGCAAGGTGGGAACCGCATGTGTTTCGGCCAACGAATTGCTGGATACGCTCAACAGAGATGACGAATAGCTGCAGCAAAATCAGCTGGCAGCGCGTTAATTACTCAATTTATTTTCAACGATCAGGGAAAGGACAGGAATGCGACCACGAAGTATGACAGGGTTTGGCCGTGGCGAGGCGGCAGACGGAGGCAGGACCTGGGTTGCAGAGGTTCGAACCGTGAATCACCGATTTCTTGACCAGCGGGTGATTCTGCCTCGGCTTTTTACAGCGCTGGAGGAGCCTGTGAAAAAGATGGTAGCCGCTGCCCTGGACCGTGGTCGCGTCGATGTTACTTTCAGCTTGCTCGGGGTTTCCGTCGCGGTGCCGCAGCTTGTGGTTAACGAGAATGTCGCTCGGCAATATCATCGTTGTCTGCAACAATTGATTAGCGATTACGGACTTAATACCGCTATCAGTCTCACGGACATGCTGACCTTTCGTGATGTTGTCACCCTTGAAGAACAGCGTCCGGATATGGATACCGAATGGCAGTTGATCAGCCAGGCTTTGGCCGCTGCCCTGATAGATTGCGACATCATGCGGGAAGAAGAGGGGCGAACGCTACAAACGGATTTATTGAATCGGCTGGGGAAATTCGGGGCGATTGTTGACCAGATCGAAAAACGGATACCCGAATTGCAGATGCAGCGCCAGGCTGATCTCAGGAGCAGAGTGAGCAAACTGCTTGATGGGCTCGATCTCGATCCCATCAGGTTGGCTCAGGAAACTGCAATTATGGCTGATAAAAGTGATGTCACCGAAGAAATCACCAGACTTGGCAGCCATATGGCTCAGTTTCGAGCTTTTCTTGTCAGTGACGAACCGGTGGGGAGGCGTCTTGATTTTCTTTTGCAGGAATTTCTTCGCGAAGTGAATACCCTCTCTTCAAAAATTGCCAGCGCCAGCATTGCGCATCTGGGCGTTGAAATGAAAAATGAAATCGAGAAAATCCGTGAACAGGTGCAGAATATCGAATAACGCACCGGCGTGCGCCATCTTTTTTATCGGTTAGCCGTTTTCTTCTTTTGAGAGTTTAAGCGTCCATGGACAGCAGGTTGGTAAATATCGGTTTTGGCAATGCGGTCAAAATTAACCGCATTCTTGCCGTGGTCAATCCCGGCTCTTCGCCTATCAGAAAATTGAAAGAGGATGCGCGCGTTGAGAAAAAAATAATAGATGTAACCGAAGGGCGTAGAACGCGGGCAATTATTATCCTTGATTCCGGTCACCTGGTCTTGTCCTCGGTCCAACCTGAAACCATCAATCAGCGCCTGGTCACCTTGGACCATGAAAAACGCAATCCTGCTTGGTCGCTTGAAAAGGGCAAGAGCGAGGGCAGTAATGAATAAAGGTTTGCTGTTGGTTCTCTCCGCCCCTTCAGGATGCGGTAAAACAACCATCGTTAACCGGGTTATGGGTAGTCTACCCGGATTGGTTTTTTCTGTGTCCCATACCACCCGGAAGCCACGGGCCGGAGAGATCGATGGCGTGCATTATCATTTCGTCGATGAGACCGCCTTTGCACAAATGCGGGATCGCCAGCCTTCAGGATTTCTAGAATGGGCGGAGGTCCATGGCAACATGTACGGAACCAGCGTCGAAGAAGTCGATCGGCACCAGCAGGCTGGTTACGATGTTATTCTCGATATCGATGTTCAGGGCGCGGCGCAAGTCCGGGGCCGGACCAACCCGGTTACGATCTTTATCGCCCCGCCTTCCCTGCAGGAATTGGAGCGTCGCCTGCGCGGTCGGGGTACGGAAAACGAGGCCACTCTTGTCATGCGCCTTGATAATGCCAGAAAGGAGTTGGAATGTGGCCCCTGCTACGATTTTATGATCATCAATGATCGGCTTGACGAGGCGGTCGAGAGCTTACGAAGTATTATCATTGCCGAGCGCAGCCGCCAGCGGCGTACCCCTGATGGTCAGGCGATGCAGTGGGGTTTTTGATGGAGGGGAAGAAGAGTGCTGTAGAGAGGGGGAGAAATGAAAATTCACCTTCCAATGAGCCTGCCGATGACCTGCTTTGGGGAATCAATGCTGTTTGGGAAGCTATACAGCAGAACGCTGCTGGCATAAGCGAAATCTTTATCCAACAAGGAAAAGCCGGGGCACGCATCCAGCAAATTATTGATCGGGCAAAAGAACGCGCTATTGCTGTCCGCTTCGTCGATGCCGACAGAATGCACGTTCCACGCCATTGCCGGCATCAGGGCGTGGTGGCCCGGCAAACCGAGGCGCGGCTGATGCCGTTGGATGAACTGCTGGAGAGTCTTGTCGGCGGCGATACGCCGGGCGAGCCGAGAATCCTGGTGCTCGATTCCATCCAGGATCCCCGTAATCTTGGCTCGATTCTCCGTTCGGCGCTCGCTGCCGGGTTCTCCCACGTCATCATGACGCGTGAGCGGAGCGTCCCGGTGACCGGTACTGTTGCTCGAACTTCCGCCGGGGCGGTTGCCCATCTCCAACTCTGCCAGGTGGTCAACCTGGCGGAGACGCTCAAAATTTTAAAAGAACGAGGCTTTTGGATCTTTGGGGCTGTGGCGGAGAGTGACGTTGCCTCCGTTTACACTACCGAATTTTCTGGTCCGATCTGCCTGGTGATTGGCAGCGAGGGCAAGGGAATCAGGCCACTTGTCAGGAAACAATGTGATTTTCTGGTAACGATCCCGATGCATGCCTCGTTCAATTCGCTCAACGCCTCGGTGGCCGCGGCAATCATCATGTTTGAAATCGCGCACAGATCCTGCTGAACATTCTCCGAATATCAGTTCAAAACTAGAGCAGGGGCGACACTTTTGCCGCCCCTGCTCTATCGATGGTCATCTTTTTTTCTTTACCTGTGACTTGAGCAGATCGCCAAAGGTTCCCATGGAGGTCGATTCCTTGGTCACCGGCGGCGGGGTGTATTTTTCCTCTGCCGATTCCTTGGCAACGTAATCCTCGGGGGCCAAGGCCAGCCGTTTTTGTGCGGTATCAATCGATTCGATTCTAATGGTCAGTTCCTGACCTGCCGCCAGCACTTCCCGGGGATGATGAATCCTCCTCCCGGCTCCGAGCTTGGAGATATGGAGAAGGCCGTCGATGCCGGGTTCCAGGGTGACAAAGGCGCCAAAATCTGCCAGCCGGGACACTCTGCCCTGATGGACGGAGCCCACCGGGTACTTGGTCAAAACCTGATCCCATGGGTTTTCGGTGGTTTCCCGCAGACTCAATGAGATTCGGTCTTTCTCCCAATCCAGCCGTTTAATGATGACCTGCACCTGCTGACCGCGGCTGAGTATATCCTCGACCCGGTCGGTCTGGCCCCAAGCGAGTTCCGAGATGGGGATGAGCCCGTCGACGCCACCGATATCAACGAAGGCGCCAAAGTCGCGCAGAGAGGTGACCGTGCCGCTGATCTGCATCCCTTCGGTGAGAGTCTCCTTAAGTTGCTCGCGTTCCTGCGCCCGCTGGTCTTCCTGAGCGGCTCGTGCCGAGAGGATGATGTTTTTCCCTTGGCTGCCGAATTCGATGATTTTAAAGGCGAAGGTCTTTTCGATATAGTCTTCAGCCTTTTCAACCTTGCGGATATCCATTTGCGAGTAGGGACAGAAGCCGCGCTGGCCGGCAATGGTAACGGAGAATCCGCCCTTTATCTCGCCGGTCACCTTGCCTTCGACCGGAATACCCGAGTGAAAAGCTTCTTCCAGCTCCCGTGAAGAGGTCTGGCCGGAGCCGAGCCTGGTAGTGAAGAGCATTTCACCGCCTCTTGCCGCTCGGAAAAAGACCTTGATGCGATCCCCGGCAACAACGGTCAGATCACCAGCATCGTTGCGCAGTTCCGAGGCGCTGAGCACACCTTCACTCTTACCGCCGATATCGAGGAAAATGTTCTCTCCACTTGTGCCGACAACGACCGCTTCCACTCGATCGCCCGGTTGAATGGTTTTGCGGGAAACGGTTTTTTCCTGGAAAAGGTCTGCAAAGGTTTCGTCACTCATTGTTTTCTACTGTTCCGATAAGAGTTATCCAGAGTATAGGGCTTTTAGGCGCCCTTTTTACTGGTGCTGTAATCGCATCCCTTCGGGATGCTCAATCGTCCAATAACAATTTGCTGCCGACTTCCAACCGACGCACTGAAAAGTCGCTGGTATCGAGGAGGGCAAAGACAGGTGCGGCATCTTTGCCCAGGAGATCGCCAGGGTTGATCAGCAGGCAGTCGCCAAGCTGTTCAGCTGAGAAAATATGATCATGCCCATAACAGACGAGGTCGTAGGCGCCGGAGAGCGCCAATTCACGGGCCAGTTCCGGATAATGATTAAAGGCGATGCGTAGCGAGCCGATGACGATGGCCCCATGAAACCCATGGTGCTGGATGTTATCGAAGGCAGTGGCGCATCGCGAGGAAATAAGGTGTTGATCGCCGGCATTGTTCCCATAAATCAGGTGTACAGGGCCTTGAAATGCATGGAGGTATGTCAGCATAAAAGGAGAGATCAGATCTCCGCAGTGAATCAGCAGTTCCGCTCCTTCCCGGTTGGCAAGACGGACGGCTCGTTGCATGTTGGGGATGTGGTCGTGGCTGTCCGATACAATGGCGATAAGCATGGGTGTCAGTGTGCATGGATGGCCAGGGCAGGGGATTCGACGTGGTTCCGTTGCAACCCAGGAGCTTGATTATTCAGATTGGCCAATAAAAGCATAAGCTGGTCTTCTTTAACCCGGTTACAGGTTTGCGGCAACTTCTTTTGTCAAACCAAGTACCAGCAGCAGGGCAAGATCGTTTTTTCGAATACCATGCTGAGGCAAGGGATGATGGCAGCGTCACCTGGTCGAAAGAGCATAGAGCTCACGCCATATGAGGTAACACGGATTTATTGACGAATGGTTTCGGTTCCGGGTGCTAGATCGAGTTTGAGCAGCGCTTGCAACTGTTGAGCATTCCCGGTCGGCAAGGTGTTGAAACGCACCCGGTTGAAGGTGAGTTCGGTCAGTGAACCGAAATGATCTTCCATGAGTACCCGGTGAATGGCCATATCCCCTCCCAGCCAGAGCTGGATCCGTTTGACCTGGGGATGCGGCTGCCGGGGAGTAAGGAGCAGGGACTCGAAACCGGTTGGTGGCTCGTTAAGGACGAAAAGTTTGTCTGGCGGTGCGGTCTCGAATTCATCAAGCAGGCTTCTCGTACCGGTGAAGATCGCATAGGTTATGTCGGATTCTATGTCTTGGGCCGGTGAGACGATCAGCTGTTTGTCTTGAGGGGTGTAGATGGAGAGTTCTTTACCATCATTGATAATAGTTTGGGCTGTCGGCTCAATGTAATTCCAGCGCATTATTCCGTTAGTTGCCGAAGAAGAACTGCCGGGTTGGGGAGCAGGCCGGTAAAAAAGGGCGCTGCCGCTGCCCTGCTTTATACGGCCATTGGTCAGTGTCGATTGGGAGAACTCGAATTCAAGGCTCCGCAAGTGCTGGTATTTCTTTTGGAGTTGCACAACCTTGTCCGCTAACCCTTTGGGGGATTCGGCGAATATGGGAGAGGCGGTTGCCCCAAGTGCGATGAACAGAGTCATCATCAAATAGAGGGTGCGGAGGGTGCTAGACATCGGTTTTCTCCAAAAGGACTGTTCTTCCAAAAATCTTGCTGGCAAGGGCATGCACCGGTGCGGGAAGATCGGAGACAAAAAAACGACTGGGTGTGTCAGGTGCAAAGAGTGTTGAGCGGAGCCGTTCGTCTGCCTCAAGGATCGTCTTGAGGTGCAAAGCCACTTCTACCGAGGAGTCAATGATGTGCACTCTGCGGCCAATGCGTGGTGCAATCGTGCTCTTCAAGAGCGGGTAGTGCGTGCAGCCGAGAATAAGGGTGTCGATCTGTTTATCGCGCAGGGGATGAAGATATTTTTTAACGATCATTTTGGTCTCTCGTCGTTCCAACCAGCCCTCTTCGACCAGAGGCACTAATAAGGGGCAGGCCTGGCTGTAGACCCTGCACTCCGGGCGACTGGCTAGGAGGCGCTGTTCGTAGAGTCCTGAATTAATAGTGGCCCTGGTACCGATAACGCCGATTCGACCATTGCGGCTGACCTCGGCCGCTTTGGCTACCGCCGGAGCAATGACATCGATAATCGTCTGACTGTAATGATTTTGCAGAAAGGTGGAGGCCGTACTCGCTGCCGAGTTGCAGGCGATGACAATGATTTTTGCCCCCTGCCTGAGGAGAAAATCGGTGTTGCGGTGCGAGTATTCGGTGATCATAGCCGGACTTTTTGAACCGTAGGGAGTTCTGGCAATGTCACCAAGGTATACCAGGGGAAATCCTGGGCAGAGTTGTTCAATCGCACGGGCGACGGTCATGCCGCCTACGCCGGAATCAAAGATACCGATCATCTTGTTATTATCTGTTTATTGGTAATGAGGAGTTGGAAACGAGGAGTGCAAATATATACTATCTGCAGCGACTTCGTTGCAGAAGGAAGTATCCCGGGTGCGGACGAGGAAGGCCTTGCCGACAGTCTTTCCGCAGATTTTTAGGCGCATTTGGTCAGACGGCAGCGATATTTAAGTATGCTGCCGCCTGCAATCTCTCCCTTGGTACGTTTCGACAAGAGGATTTATTTCTTTTTGGTTTTGTCTTTAGTCCGTGCTTCTATAGCTTTGCGAAGATTGTCAGGCAGTCCTCGCTCTTTACCCGATTGCGAACGTTTTTCAGAAAGGGCTTTGGCACAGAGTGGCTGTCGGGCGGAAAAGCCATGTTTTTTTCGGTATTCCTTAGAGTTAAGGTCATGAGATTTTAGGTGCTTTGGAGAAAGCATCTTGAACTCCTGACCGCATTCCAAACAGATAATTTTATTTTTCTGGATGGATTTTTTAGGATCCATAACTGGATTTGACTCTTCAGGTTCCGCATCGATCCCTAGGGATTCAGAGTCCTGAAGAGATTTAAGGGTTTGGAATGTATCATTAAGCGCCGCCTTTATTTCTTCGGTGGACATCTGTTTGCTGCTGATTTGTGATTGAATGATTTCGGCAGTCATTTCAACGAGTGATTTACTCATCGGTATCTCCTGAGTATTGAAAGTATATGGGTACAGGTAGCCATTGAATACGTTTAGTGCAAACATAGAACATGAATGCAAGCAATGCAAATATTTTGTTTGTTTATATCGAAAATCACGGCTGTATTACAGGTGCACTGCAAGGCGTGTTGATATTCAGAAGAGATAGACTAAACCCAAGAAAATCCATGTAACTGTTTAACCCCTTGTTTTATAGGGGATTGAGAAGCTGTCCCCTTAAACTTTTTGTTTCTATTGATCAGCTTCACAATTATTGGTGGTTAATTATATAACGTGGGCATTGTGGGAACATGGCTAACATATTGAGCATTTTTTCAAAAAAATACATCGGGTAAGCATGTCCGGTTAGAAGCGTGCATGTAACTCAACTCTCCGTATTGCTGTAACCTGCTGGATTCCCCTTTGAAATTGCGTTGCGCATTCTGTGTGTATTCACAATATACAATAGCTGTATCCATAACTGTCAATCATCAATGAGATATGCTTTCCGGCAAATCCATCAATAGTCCGTATTTTGTCTATGACGCTATGTGGGCGCAGAGCAAAAGATTGGATAATGTGCCGATCATTGATCGGAGCCCTTGAAACGGTGAGGCTCTCCCAAGGTCATGCTACGCTTGATTTTGTTGTTGTTGTCCTCTGCGCCGATCAGTGGCCAATCTGGCAGGGTTTTGAGGGCAGCTTTCGCCAGTAGCGATTCAGACTTTTGCAAGAGGCTCAACTTCTTTTGTCATTTTACATGAGTTTGCAGACACTTGTCCCTCCTTCCACCGGTTTGATCATCTTGTATCCTAACGACGAATTGTATGAAATTACTTCCAAAGAGCGGGCATCTTCTCGTTCCCTTGTCCCCGACTTAGTGAAGCTATAGTGAAGCTTCACAGGGGATACAGGGGGAATTACAATAAGCGATTGCTTTAAGTCGGGCTGGTTTGTATTGGGGGTAAAATCGCCTGAATCGCTGATTATCCTTGCGTTTCCGGGTGGTGGCAGTGTATTTTTACACACTCTAAAGTTAACGCTCCAGTAGCTCAGGTGGATAGAGCTCAGGATTCCTAATCCTGGTGCCGCAGGTTCGAATCCTGCCTGGAGCACCAATAAACAAAGGCCAAAAGCTCAAGAATACAGAGCTTTTGGCCTTTTCTTTTTAATTGCATTTTAGCTACGCTTAGCATATTTTGACTTAAACGAGCAGTGTTTTACTAAAAATTGCGCCCAAAATTGCGCCCAAAAAATGGCAAGTATTACTAAACGAAAAAGAAAGAAAGGTGCTGTCTATAAAGTGGAAATCAGGCTGCTCGGGCATCCCTGTTTGTCCCAGACGTTTGACCGGTTATCAGATGCCCAGCGTTGGGCGGAAGATACGGAAGCCTTAATTCGATCTGGAGGGCATGTCAGTGGAGATATCCCAGACGACATGACGTTTGTAAAAGCGCTTGATAGGTATGAACTTGATGTGTCCAGTTTGAAAAGACCTAACACCAAGGCTCGAGAAAGAACTTCTGCTAACCAGCTTAGAGAGAATTTTGCGGGATTGAAGTTGAAGGAAATTACACCTGCGTTGGTCGCGGCTTTCCGCGATAAGCGAATGCAAAGTGTGGGGCCGTCAACAATTCAAAAAGATCTTGCTTTGCTATCCCATCTGTTCACTGTTGCCAATGCGGAATGGGCTTTGGATCTGAAAAATCCGGTAGCGACAATAAGAAAACCTGCCATGCCGGATAGCCGACTGCGTCTTCTCAGTAAAGATGAGGCACGGCATTTACTGGAAATATCGAAAAAGAGTCGAAATAAAAATCTCTATCATTATATGCAATTGCTGCTTCATACCGGCATGAGACCATCTGAAGGTGCCGGCTTGACCTGGGGGCAGATTGATGTTGATGCAAGAATTATTGATCTAACAATAACGAAAACAAGACCACGACGTGTACCCTTGACAATAAAAGCGATTGAGCTTCTTTTGGAAATCATGCCAGAGCAGTGCGAAAAAAACAAATTTGTTTTCCTCCCGGAGAACTGCTCTGACATTATCCGAAGACGTCCCAATTTATTCTTCCGCCGCGCCTTTGAGAATGCGGTGAAAAAGGCGAACATAGAAGATTTTCACATGCACGATTTAAGGCATACCTCTGCGAGCTATTTGTTGATGGCGGGAGTCGATTTACGCACTTTGGCTGATATTCTTGGGCATAGCACCATGCAGATGGTACAGCGTTATACTCATTTGCTGGATGATCACAAGTTGAAGGCTATTGATCGAATTGATCAGCTGGGAAGATAATCCCTATTTTACCGAATCAACCAGCTTGGCTCCGGCCTTGAACTTAACGACCTTCTTGGCAGGTATGCTCATGGTTTCACCGGACTGAGGATTACGTCCTTCACGAGCGGCTCGCTCGGATACGGAGAAAGTGCCGAACCCGACCAGGGTTACCTTGTCGCCGGCCGCCATGGCGTCCGTGATCGCGCCGAAGATGCTGACCACTACCTGCTCAGCGGCAGCTTTGCTCAATGCACATTCTTTTGCCACCTTCTCCACCAACTCGCCCTTATTCATACTCTCTCCTTTCTAAAAATGGGTTGTTTGGAAAATATCTCTATTCTTGATGAGATAGCAGACCCAATATACCCATGCAAGATGATTTATACTTTCTGATGCAAAGAGTTGGTGAATCCTGACGAGCCCCCCCTGGCGGCTCAGCTCAGGACTCATGACCCGATGATTGGACAGCTCTCAAATATTCATCAATTTCATGAGGCGTGTAATAGCGGAACCGTATTTTTTTGCAAAGCTTTCCGGTGAAATCAGAAAAGGCCATGACGATCTCCCGGCCCTCTTCCATCAAAGCCTCACCCTCTTCGTGTGAAATCCGAAGCTATAATTGTTCTTTACGATGTTTTAGCTTATCCGTTTTCATAAAATCAAGTCAATAGGATTTTTTTTATGGGTAATGATCAGCACATCCCGTTTTACCGCAAACGCTCGTAATGCTAGAACTTGGGGCAATGGTTTCGAAGCTTTTAGAGAAAAAAGCGCAGGTTGATCCAGCATAACCTCTTGTTTTTAAATAAATATTTATTATATTCTTGATGTGTCAAAGAGGTGCAAAACGATTTTTCCTATTAAATTCAATTTATTACTAGGAAGGAATCATGTCGACCTTCAAGAATTGTATTAACCGTCACTGTCAATCAACCCAAACACTTCGCAAACTCAAAATGTGTGCACATCTGAATGACGACGCTCTGTTTGCCAACATCCTAAACGACTTTGCTAAGGTTGTTGCACTGGGCCGCCAATGCCAGCATCTCATTGGTTGACGACCTGTTGAGTGGTGTTTGTTTTCGCTCAAGGATCAATCCCTGCTCGATTTTGATAAAAAGCGGTGCAGGAAACGGGGTATTCCGCATCGAGCTTCAATGTAGCCATCTTTTGCAAGATGGTTGGTTCCGTTCCCCGCCTACCGATTGTCTACGACATCCTCGGGCTTCAATATTGCCACCTCTCTCAAGGTGGTTGATACGCATCATCTCGATAAACGCCTTAACCAGCAACCAGCTTCAATGTAGACAGGGGGTGGCAGGGCGAAGTGGTAACAGGGCAAAGCCAGGCGCGGAATAAAGCTGAGGCAATCGGCTTAACAAACATTGAATACCTGCATGGCTGGCCTAGGCCAGAGCAAACTTTTCAGTGACCGTTTTGAGCGGGTGGTGTTAGTCACTGTCCTTAGGGAAGCCTACGCTTAAAATGTAAAATTTTATGTGCAATTCTTGTGTAATTATGCTCAGAATGTCAGTGGAATTTGCAGATAAAAAAGGAATGTTCAAGTAGGAGCATATCGTGAAATGCTATGAAATATCAAAGGATTCAGAAAGAAAACGAATATTATAGACGAATAGCATTGAATCTTCCTAATCCTGGTGCCGCAGGTTCGAATCCTGCCTGGAGCACCAAAAAAATATCAAGCACTTAGTTGACGGTCGACTGAGTGCTTTTTTATTGTCATGAAAATTTGTAAGCAATTTGTAATAAGCAAATTTCGACAATGCTAGCCTTGCGCCTCTGTCTACCGGGGTGGATAAAGTTTGAAAATAATGTTCTCATTCTTTGCTTTCGTCTTTAGTATTGCTTCCGCTACCACCTCCATGGTTTTTAATCAACAGAGGGATTATGGGTACAAACAAATCTAAGTTGAGAAGGGAAAAGAAGAAATTAGTACAATCGCAACCGGATGCATCACCACCAGAACAGAAGCGGCGCATTAATGGTTGGATAATCCGCCTGGCATTTATGATACCGCCAGTTCTGTTAGCTTGCTATTTTGTTTGGGATCTCAACAGGCAATGATTAGAGGCCAACGGAATAGCCGCAGATAGCAATATCGGCACCGACGGCACCTAGGTAAATACCCGGGGCGTGATTGTTTCAGATAACCAGAGGGATTATGGGTGAGCGCAAATGAAATGGAGAAAGGAAAAAGAGGCGGAATTTGGGCCGCAGCCTGCAAAGAAATTACTCACCACGAAGGGCCTGATCATTCGTGGCATCATATTTATCGCCTCGGTGTCGGTGGGGTGCTACCTTGTTTGGCAGGAATTCAGTAGGTGATGAACGCAACAAAGTCTTGCTTTTCGCTTTTCCGCCCCCCTCCAAAAAAAAAGAGGCGTTGCCTGCTTTTGCCATTAGTTCTCTTGAAAACAACTCAACGAAAGCTCTTGATCCTCTCAGATGAAATGACCTACTCCTCTGCGGTTTGTACTGTAAATTGGTGTCGTTGACGGCCAATTCGGGATCGATCTGGAGCGAAAGCGGTTAGTCTTTTTCCTGGTTCCGTGTAAGGACAAGCGTGGTGGAACCCGAGGGGAGCTGCTTGGATAAGCTGTGACAGAAACCGCAGGGTGCGGCCATCTCTATGGTTTCTTGAATCGAATACGTTTTGCCGTTGAAGGTGTTGAGCATCATGTGGATATCGTAGAGGGCCCCGCGCCAGCCGGTATCGTTGAAAAAGTCATGGATAACCAGCAACCCTTGTTCCGTGGTTTTGGCTGCGGCCTTGCGCAGCAGCATGCCGGTTTCTGCTGTCCCCTGGCAATGGATGATATTGGAGAGCAGGACCAGGTCGCAGGATTGGTCGGGAATGGCATCGAAATCCGACGGTGCCTCAGTCAGCAAGTTGCAGGGGCACCAATGGACACGATTCTCCATTCCGGTCAGGCGCTGATGCAAGGCGGTGCTGCCCACAACCTCGGGCAGGTCGCAGAAAAGGCCCTGCCATCCAGGGTGTTTCTCCAAAAAATTGCGAAGAAAGGTTCCGGCACCGGCACCGATATCCAGGATAACTCCGGTGGCAGCGGCTACCGGCAGCCCCTCCCAGAGTTCTTTTGAGCGGATTTGGGCGGCCTCGTCCATGGCGCCGAGATAGGTAGAGAAGGCCTGTTGCAACTCCTGCGGGTCCTTGTCCTTGGTGGCGAAAATCCGTTGGCCCGTCTTTAAGGTCGCCGCCAATTGTTGCCAGGATTGGTGTAATTGTTGTTCAAAGGCGAGCGTCTTTCCTTGATACTGTTCCGATGCAGAGCACAAATAGATGGCCGCAAAGCGGGAAAGGCAATACCGGCGCCCCTCTTGCCTGAGCAGGCCTAGGCTGCACAGGCAACGGAGAAACCGGTCGCCATAGACCGGTTCCCATCCAACCCTGGCACAGAGCGTGATACTTTCGCAGCCCTCCTGACTGACAGCCTCGAAGACCCCGGCATCATGGGCCAGCATGAGTGCCGAGGACAAACGATAGCCGGTCAGCAGGTCGGAAAAGGCGAGGAAACCATCCTCCCCCTGCGGCAAGGTCAGCATCTTTCCTGCTGGGCATTGTTGATGCCCACTTCGGCAAAGGTCTTGATATCGGCCAGCACCCGGGTGGCGGCGTCGAGAAGATGCATGGCCATGGCCGCCCCGGTGCCTTCGCCGAGCCTGAATTGCAGGTCGAGTAGAGGGGCGAGGCCCAGACGGTTGAGCATATACTTGTGTCCGGCCTCGACCGAGTTGTGGCTGGCAAAGAGATAGGCTTTGGCCATCGGCGCCAGTTCGCAGCCGATCAATGCACCGGCTGTGGAGATCAGGCCATCGCAGACCACCGGGATCCCGTGGGCCGCAGCCCCGATCACCAGGCCGGCCAGGCCGCCGATTTCAAAGCCGCCCACTTTGGCGAGGATATCGAGCGGATCACCGGGATCAGGCCGGTGCAGGGCCAGCGCTTTTTCAATCACCGCGATCTTGTGCGCTAGCATGGCGTCATCAATGCCGGTGCCCCTGCCGGTGAGCTCCCACACGTCTTTTCCGGAAAAGGCGGCGATGATGGCGGTCGAGGCGGAGGTGTTGCCGATCCCCATGTCGCCGGTGCCGAGCATATCGATGGATTCCCGTTCCATCAATTGATTGACAATTTCTATGCCCGCTTCAATGGAACGAACCGCCTCCTCCCTGGTCATGGCCGGTTGTTTGGCGAAATTGGCGGTTCCTTTACCGATTTTCTTGTGGAAAATGGGGAGGTCTGGCTCGAAATCGCAATTCACCCCCAGGTCCGCCACCCTGACCTCTGCGCCGGCATGGGCGGCCAGGACACTCACCGAAGCCCCTCCCTTGACGAAATTGTAGACCATCTGAGGTGTGACCTCTTGGGGGAACAGACTGACCCCTTCTTCGACTATCCCGTGATCACCGGCACAAGTGACAATGATCTTCTTCTTCAACCGGACATCGAGAGTGCCGGCGATAGATGCAAGACGGGCGGATAGGGATTCAAGGACACCAAGGCTTCCCTGAGGCCGGGCCTGGTCGGCGAGCCGTTGCAAGGCGGCCTGGTGGATGGCCGCATCCGGTGGGCGGATGGCGGCGATGGTTGTTTGTAAAAGATTCATGGATCTCTCCTTAAAAGAAAATTCCAGCAGGCGGCGGGGCGAACTGCCGCTGCTGGAGAGAATTGTTTTTATCTTGTTCCCACGCTCTGCGTAGGATTAAGGAAACATGGTCACTTAGGCACGGAAAGCTTGTCGCCGGCGATATCCTGCTGAAAGACCTCCATCCCTTTTTTCATGGCGCAGAAATCACCGCACATGGTGCAGGTGTCGTTGGCCTCGGGCGCCCGTTCCTCGCGGACTTCTCTCGCCTTCTGCGGAAACAGCAGATGCTTCTCCAACGCCTCCCAGTTCATGTCGCGCCGGGCCTTGGCTGCCATCTTTTCCCGATCGCGCCGTTCCGGATATTTAGCCAGATCGCCGATGCGCACGGCTAGCCGGGTTGCCCGCACGCCTTCGCGGACATCGTTTTCATTCGGCAGGGCCAGATGTTCGGCCGGGGTGATGTAACAGATTAGATCCGCACCATAACGGGCGGAGTTGGCGGCCCCGATGGCGGCGGCGATATGATCATATCCGGCGCCGGTATCGAGCGGCAGCGGCCCTAACACGTAATAGGGGGCATTGCCGCTCATCCGTTTCTCTAGCATAATGTTGCCTTCAATTTCATCGAGCGGTACATGGCCGGGTCCTTCCACCATCATTTGGCAGCCCATTTCCCGGCCGAGTTCGGCCAGTTCACAGTTGATGATCATTTCCGCCATCTGGGCCCGATCATGGCTGTCGTGGATGGCCCCGGCCCGGATGCCGTTACCGAGCGAAAGGACAGCGTCGTATTTTTTCATCAGGCCGCAGACCCGGTCGAACTGGGCATAGAGCGGATTTTCTTTGCCGGTGGCGTCCATCCAGGCGACCATGAAGGTCCCGCCCTTGGAGACAAGGCCGCCGTAGCGGAAGCCCTGTTTGCGCAGACGCTCAATGGTGTATTGATTGATGCCGCAATGAATGGCCATGAAACTCAAGCCATCCGCCAGCTGCCGTTCAATCAACTCGAACAGGTATTCCGGGTCCATCTTGGCGGGATTCTTGAATTTGCGCGCGGTTTCCTTGAAGGCCTGATAGAGGGGCACATTGCCCACCGGCAGGTTGGTGTTGGCCAGGATCGCTCTGCGGATACGGTCGAGGTCGCCGCCCGCTGAGAGCTCCATCAGAGTGTCTGCCCCTTCTTCCTCGGCGATCCGGGCTTTGCGGATTTCTGCATCCAGGTCGCAGATATCGGAAGAGGTGCCGATGGAGGCATTGACCTTGGTCCGCAGGCCGGTGCCGATCCCCACCACTTTTTGCAGGGGACGGGACGGATTGTTGGCAATCACAATCTCCCCCTTGGCCACCCGCTCCCGGATGAGTTCCACTGCCAGGCCTTCATCACGGGCCACTGTTTCCATCTGGGGGGTAATCGTGTTTTCGCGTGCAAGTTCAATCTGGGTTTTCATTGTTCCGTCCTTCAATAGGGTAAGGATGCCCGCCCCGGAAAATAAAAAAAGGGTTCCAAAAGGCGGCATCGCCTTTTCAGAACCCTTTACCATCGTGTTCATCAAACAAGACTGCTTTATACGTCTTCTGACTTCTGGATACTGCCGGATCGCGCCTTCCCGATCATCATGCTGTGATCAGTGGCTTCCTGGGGTGGAGAGCGATCCAAATTCCAGTTACAGCGGTGGGACCGTCACGGAATTGCACCGTGTTCCGTTTATAAAGCTATCTCTATATATAAGCCGTTCAACGCTTACAGATTCCTATTAAAACATATCAGGCAGAGAGAAGACAATCCCAAACTCGAGGGAATTTGTTCTTCGCTCAAAAAAAATGGGGGTGCGGGTGGTGGGGCGATAGACGGGAAAAGGGAAACACGCTGTGGATCAGAGCGGTGATGCCAGGATGCCGGGATAGCAGCCGCGAACCGCATTGATCAAGGTGAAACCGGTGAGCGTCTGCAGGCAATCCAGCGTGAGCACTCGCTCCTCCAGTCGACCGGTATCGAGCAGATGCTGCCGACAGGTCCCGGCGAGCAAGCCACAGCGCACCGGCGGCGTGTATTGCCGGTTCTTGATCGTGACCACGATGTTGGCAATGGTGGTTTCGGTGACCTCGCCCTGTCGGTTATAGAAGAGCACGTCATCTACGCCCTGGGGAAGGCCAGCGCGTATTCGGTCATAGTGTTCCCGATGGGTGGTCTTGTGATAGAGAAAGACATTCTGTTCATCAATGGGATGCGGGGCGAGCATAACCCGAACCGGGTGTTTGGTGTCAGGGGGATCGAAGGGCATCGCTTCAATCCGCAGTCTTCCTCGCCGGTCGAGCAGCATCCTGACCTTCCGCCTGATGCCGCCGTATCCGGTTACCGCTGTGTCCAATTGAGCCTGGATATTCGCCAGGTCGCAGGGATAGGAATAATAGTCGGCCGAGGCCGTCAGGCGGCGGAAATGCTCAGGCAGTAGCGCATACCCTTCATCAGGAGTCCACAACAGTGTTTCGAGCAGGCAAAAATCGGGCTGACGCGATCGACAGATGAGACTTTTTAGCCGGGTTTCCTCCAGTTCGGCGGCAGCGGTGGAATCTGCGGTGATGCCGCCACCGACCCCGTATTCAGCTACCCCTTTCTGGCGGTCGATCAGCAGGGTCCGGATGGCGACATTGAATTGGGCGCGACCATCGGGAAGTAAAAAACCGATCGTGCCGGTATAGATGCGTCGGGGGGAGGTCTCCAATTCACTGATAATGGCCATGGTGCGGGCCTTGGGGGCGCCGGTTATGGAGGCGGCTGGAAACAGGGCTGCGAAGATTTCGCAGAGGGAGGCCCTGGTTCGGGCTAGCACCGGGGAAACCATCTGCCAGAGCGTCGGATAGCGCTGTACCGCAAACAGATTCTCGACCTGCACTGAACCGGGCAGCGCGATCCGGGCGAGGTCATTGCGGACCATGTCGACAATCATCACATTCTCCGCCTGATCCTTGGCACTGTTTTGCAGTCGCAGCCCCTGCTTCAGATCGTCCGCTGCGGTCAAGGCGCGGCCGATGGTTCCCTTCATCGGAATGGATTCAATCCGTTCGCCATGGAGCTGGAAAAAAAGTTCCGGGGAGAGGGAGAGCATGGCCCATTCGCGGGTTTGGAGAAAACCACCGAACTCCGGTTGATGGTCGGCAACCAGCCGAGTGAACAGGGGCCAAGTAGCACCTCTAAATGGGGTCCGGAGACGATAGGTATAGTTGACCTGATAGGTGTCGCCAGCGGCAATATAATCTTGAAGGCGACGAATGCTGGCCGCATACTCTGTGTCGCTTACCGTGGCGGTCCAGCTCAGATCGGGCAGTAATGTTGTCGGTTCAGGTTCAGGCACATCTACGGGATGAGGCGGCAGATACAGGCCAAACCAGAGGAGGGGAAAACTATTGTCTTCCTGCACCCGGAGCGAGGTATCAAAGGCCGGGGCCGCTTCGTAGGTCAGAAAACCGGCTGCCGCCCATCCATGGGTCGCGACCAGCAATTCGACTTCATGCAGGCAGGCAACCACCTCCTCAATTTTGCAGGTGCTGACAACCGTTTGCGGCTGGGAAAAATCAAGCCATCGTTCGGTGTGTGCGTCACGAAGGAGAACTCGGTCATGCTCAGTTCTATGTTTGGGGGAGGGTGCTTCCGTTGTTGCAAATAAGCTGTTTTTCACTACTTGAAAACCTGTTTGTATCGTTTGTTTCTCACCGGATTGTTACTGATTGGGTCAGTTGCAAGATGTCGGCTGCAAGGGGCGCGATTACCATGGTGGCCAGCCCTGTGGGGTCGAGATGCTGCAAAAGGCGTTGAATCGTCCTGGCCGATCCAGGAGTTGTTTCTTCGCCACGAGAAACAGAAAACCATAGAGATTCTCGCTGGTCACTTGGCTACCGGAACCCAAGTTCAGGCTGATTGCTCAGGCGGATTTTGGAGCGGAAAGTGAGGCGAGTTGACGGGTTCTGATCTTTAAAAATCGTCTGTTGGGTAAGTGGGGTTACTGAAATAATCTGTAATTCCTTGATACTGTTGTCGAGCTGGAATGTGATAAAACTGTCGTCTTCTTGGTAATTAGATTGAAAGGTATTCTCTATAGTATCGGCAGTCTTTTTTGCTTGCCCCCTCGTTGTAAAGACATACCGCCTGGGAAACGGTTTTCGTTGCCAGTTTATCTTCAAACCAATCCTTCACCGCTTCCCTGTCCATTCCCTTTTGGAAGCATTTGTAGTTTTTTCCATACGTTCCAAATCCATACTCATTGAACAAGCCTTTTGATTCACATTTTGGGTAATTGTGTTTTCCCTGAGAGCTTTCAAGTATGTGAATTTTGGAAACAATTGTTTCGACGTCGTCTGTTTTATTTGATGGTTTCGTGTCTTTATAGCTCGCTGTCTTTGCGTGACTACTTGATACTATTGACAAGATGATCATCAATGATATTAGTAATGTTTTCATTGCTGCAATATAGCCAAGAATTGACTGTATTGCAAAAACTTTTTAGTTTATTCAATTATACCAAACTGTTATGTTACAGATGATCTTGATCGCAATAATGCTGCAATTGTGTCGATCAATGATAGAGTTTTCATGCAGTTGCGCTCGTTTTTTCATCGCTCCGGCAAGAGAAATGGGAACAGCGGAGATCTGTGCTGGTTAGCTCGAAGCTGGGGCGCAGGGGTGCCTGGAGGGATTCTGGAGTAAACGACTCTATGAGTATCTGACTGTTCCGGCAGCACGGACTGAGCTGGAGACTGTTTGATTATATCGAAGGAAGCGGAGAAGGGTTACGCCAAGGTGCTTAACCATGAACAACGCTCTCATCGATGCATTGCAAACAGTTCCGAAAACGGAAGAATATGTCTTTGAAAACGGAGATACTAAAAAGCCTTTTATAGACAGGAAAAAGCTTCTAATCGGTCTTTGTAGAATAGCAAGAGTGCGGAGGTTCACTTCTCAAAGTTTCCGCCACTTCAGGGCAAGTCAACTGGGAATGAAAGGGGTATCATTGCCAGGGATACAAATGATACTGGGGCACGACAACGTCATTACTACATCAAAATACATACAGTCGTTAGCGCTCCACCCAGCCTGCTGCTGTGGTTTATCATAAAGTAACTTGGTTACCCGATCCAAGTTGATTAGTATCCAACGCGGCAGCCGGAACGAGGAGGCCGCATCGCCATTGGTGCACTGTGC
>Ga0209697_10000232_pt1 | contig 90190 bp, 58 predicted proteins | sample AliMusrvi5mmetaG_FD_184115 | JGI IMG/M metagenome (GOLD analysis project Ga0209697, IMG submission 184115) | Freshwater lake bacterial and archeal communities from Alinen Mustajarvi, Finland, to study Microbial Dark Matter (Phase II) - Alinen... | ecosystem: Environmental > Aquatic > Freshwater...
CTATATTACACATTAACACTGAACTGTTACTTTAAAACAATCATACTGTATACCAAGGAGTTATTCATGAACTCGATAACCAGCTCTCTTCGCGCTGACCCCAAACTCTCAAAATCGCAACTTGCTTTCCGCATCAACCTGGCGAGAAAGAGGTTATCTCAATATCCATTACATAAACTGGATTTTATACTGATGGACCTGGAACGACCGGACAACTCGCATCGACACGCCGACTGGTGTGTTGGAGACCTGACCGGACGAGTTTTAGAGTTTCTGTCATGTGCTGAAGGAATAGACAACGAGACAGACCCACGTTTGCTGGAGCTCTTTGAACGAATACTGCGAACGCGCCGACCGTCCGGACTGTTTGGACGCTACGCACAGCAGTCTTCCTGCTGCAAAGATGAACCCGAACAACATCTGATGAGCGGGTGTCACAGGCTATTTAACGGACTCCTCAAATATTTTGAGTATACTAACGACTCCCGCGCGCTTGAAGCTGCTGTTGGCCTTGGTGATTGGTTCGTCCGCAACAAAGATGAATGGAAAAAGCTATATGGCAGTCATCCGGATTGTGGGATTCATTACTGGATTACTGAACCCCTGGCTAACCTCTATCGATGGACTGGTGACCAGAAGTATCTGGACATGGCAGCGATGATTGTTGAACCGATTAAAAGAATCGAAGCCAACCATACTCATGGCCTGCTGACTACTATGCGCGGCTTACAGATGGCAGCTATCCATACCGGAGATGCATCATGGAACGAAAAACCTGAGCAACTCCGCAACACAATCATTGAACAGTATTATGAGATGCCGGATGGCTGCATGCCTGAAGTGATGCTGACTTCACGTATCGGACGCAATGAGGGGTGTGCGATAGCCGACTGGTTGATGTTGAATTTGAACTCGGGACTTATTTCAGGTCAAGCTGATGCATACACCAGAGCAGAGAATATTCTGTGGAATGCCCTGTTCTTCAACCAGTTTATCACTGGAAGCTTTGGTCATCGTGATTTATCACCGCACGGCTACATGATGGGACCGATATCTGAGTGCTGGTGGTGCTGCGCGGAAAACGGCGGTATGGCAATGACTGAATACTCCCGTCATGCAGTCACACTTCGCGGAAATACTCTTTGGATCAATCTACTGGTGCCAGGTACTTATCAGATAAATCAACCACGTGGAGTGCCGATCACTGCAATTATAAGCACAACTTACCCTTCATCGGCTACGGCTCTCATTCGAGTAAACAATCTACCAGATGGCATCAAAGTATCTGTCCGCACTCCTACCTGCATAAAGAATCCTCACATTGAGGAACGGCAGACGGACGCAGGAATTGAGATTAACCTGACAGGGCAGATAGGCCACATGCTGGAGTCATATCAGGATAAGGTAATCGTGAAATACGGTCCCACAATCCTTGCTCCGATGATCTATCAGTGGAATGCGCAACCATTTGAGGTTGGGCAGGCACCTGCAGGTTACATCCCCCCAAACTCACCTCCAGGATTGCCCAGAATTGTAGCGCCAGAGATAAACAGTGATGGCTTCAGTGCATTTTCATCTGAGCCCATACCGGAATGGAGCTATTTCGAGACTGGTCCGGATGCTGAATTATCCGTGGAAGGCGCCAGTGTCTATGTCGACTTGTTATTCGATAACGGTCAAAAGGAAAAGCGCTGGTTCTCACCAATGTGTCACTTGACTTCCAATATGACCTATATGGAAACACCGATTATATTCAAGAAATAATATCCATCATATACTTTCGAGACCAGTGTTTATCTGAACCAATTAATGTATTACAAAATCCCAATATCGTGAGCAAATATAAAAAATGATAAAGAAACGACTAATGACAGATCTGTCCCCATCTGAATGCCTTCGTGGCATTAAAAAAATACGGGAAGCAGCGGAGCATGACTCGCCGACCATTACCATCAAAGAGAAATATAAGAACTACTTTATGCCCAGTGCCACACGTGAAGGAAGACACATATATTCCTCGGTAAAAGATAATGGTTTCGATATATATATGACTGTTTGGTATCCCATGGCCGGTAGAAATGGAGGCCGTTGGATAGAGACACAGGAGAAATATTCAAGTTTGTCCGGCACTGTAATGGAAAATGAGGAAGGAGGATCAATAGTCGAATACACGATGCTGGACCATTCTTTAACTGTTCTATTATTCACTGGAATTTTGCTGGTTCTCTTTATCGTGACGTATGTAGATATGTATTTTACTACAGATGCTTCTTTGGGAGCTTTGCTTATAGTTTATCTTACGGGTATGTTTCCATTATCTGCAACAGCTTATTACTTTGTTGGAGCATATAAATGTAGAAAGAATCTACAGAGTGTCCTCAGAGATATTGTTGATGCTAAATAGTGAAGATTGTTATTCTACCAGGATTTCATACTGTACCTCAATAAACAGACTGCGAGCCAGGCACACACCTAACTATACCTGTCGAGTATATGTTGAAGTGCTCCAGTCGATATCTCGATTGACAAAACCTTTATATACGCTGTATCATTCGCTAAACTTTCCATATAATATGCCGGACTGTTAGTTTCACTGGAGGTAGAATGGAAGCACTGGATAAAATAGCGATCCACACGAACTTTGGGCTTATTGACTACGCAATAGTGGCAATATTCCTGGTTGTGTCAACCGCATTGGGTGTATACGCCACCCGATATATCAAAAACATGGATGACTATGTTGTTGCCGGACGTGGGGTTCAGACATATATCGGCATTGCCTCAATGATAGCAGCAGAGATGGGACTGGTTACAGTCATGTATTCTGCACAGATGGGCTTTGCTAATGGTTTCTCCGCATTCGCAATAGCAGCATTATCGGCAATCGCAGGATTTATAGTCGGATGCACAGGATTCATCGTAGTTCCATTACGCAAATTGTGTGTAATGACCATTCCGGAGTTCTACGAAAAACGTTTCACCCGTGGTGTCAGAATCTTGGGCGCAATTATCCTGGCTGGCTCCGGCATCCTGAATATGGGGATGTTTCTAAAGGTTGACTCAATGTTCATAACCAGTGTAATGGGGATGAACTCAGATTGGCAGCTTAAAATTGCCATGAGTGTAATACTGCTGCTAGTCCTGCTATATACCATGCTTGGTGGGATGATGTCAGTGGTCCTTACCGACTATATGCAGTTCGTGGTCATGGCTATAAGCTTGATTGCAGTATCCGTACTCCTAATGGGTATCTTCGGCTGGACCGGACTTATGAATAATGTTTACCAGATCAAAGGAGACGCCGGTTTCAACCCTTTGCTGACTAGTAATGGAATGGGCCCGTCTTATCTTGTTTGGATGCTGTTCCTGGGGTTCATTGGCGCTTGTGTTTGGCAGACGTCAGTGATGCGAGCAACTTCAGCAGCAGATACCAATGTTGTTCGGAGAACATATGCATGGGGAGCGGTTGGTTTTCTGATCAGGTTCCTTATTCCGTATTTCTGGGGAATATGTGCTCTGGTATTCGTTTTCCAGACTCCGGCTCTCAAAGCGATCTTTCTTCCTCCAGGAGGTGCAAGCAGCACTCTGCAACTTCGAGCAATGCCCGTAGCTCTGAGCCGACTTGTCCCTGCAGGAGCGATTGGAATACTTACTGCGGGTATGCTTGCTGCGGCTATGTCCACATATAACACATATCTGCATACGTGGAGCGCTGTTATCACACAGGATGTAATCGCTCCACTCAGCCGCACCAACCTTTCGTCAAACACACGAATTTTGCTGGCCAGAATCATAATGTGTTTCGTTGCTGTATTCCTACTTGTCTGGGGTCTGTGGTATCCTCTAGGTGAAAAACTCTGGGACTATATGGCTGTTACAGGAGCCATATATTTCACAGGAGCATTTGCAACTCTTGTGGGTGGAATTTACTGGAAGCGAGCAAGCACTGCTGGGGCTTATGCTGCATTTACTTGCGGGTTCTTTATGCTTATGGGACTCAAGCCGGTACAAGAAATATTCAAAGTGAACTGGCCAAGCCAGAATGTTGGCTTGAGTGTAACAGCAGCTGCTATCGTGGCAATGATATTGTTTTCGCTTCTCTTCCCTAATAAGAAAGAGGTACCACAATGATGTTCTGGAGAATACTGTGGTCGGTTATTTGGTTCGGCGGGATTGGTGTATTCACTGCCCTCTCACTGCTGATTCTGATCTATGGTTACAGGGATCTTGTAGATCTGTTTAAAACGCTGAAGAAACAGCACGAACAGTCCAAGAACGGAAGTGAATAGCCGGTACAAATACCGGGCGGCTGATTAACCTGCCCGGTAAATTACATTATCAGCGCAGTCAGCTCTTCTGCATAACCATCAGCTCGCAGATTACCCCAATATTCAACAGCTTGAGTATATGTGCTGTTGCGTATATCAGACATCCTCGTGATCATTGTCTGCAATGTGACCAGACGCTTCTCATTGAGTCCGGGATCTTTGGAATATGCATCAAGCTTCTCGACCCATACATCACAATCATGTACCAGTCCCAGAAAGTCCTGCATTGTCTTGAGATGCAAGATTGCATCCTGCATTGGTTCCCCAAAACAAGGTGCAAATGCTTCCAGCGTATATCTGAGTTTCTTTGCAGCTATACGCATGGCGTGCAATCCTGCAATATCCTCAGGATTTACAATCACAGTATCATATGCACAGACATCCGAAAGGCGCGGAGTTATGAGAGAGTATGCTTGCTCACCAAAAAGGTTTTGGTACAGCTTACCGCTGTCTGCTCTGGTCTTGCGAGCATTTTCCAGCAGAATACTCAATCTGTCCCGCAAATCCGACTGTTCAAGCTCATCCAGCGCACTCAGCATAGAGATCCTGGCGCCATCCCTGATCTTGATCTCACGGTCAATCAGCCATCGAATGCTGAGTTTATCAGTTCCCCGAGTGTATAAACGGAGATGGTCGATGAAGACATCCTGGTCCCTTACCTGCCCAAGCGCCCGGGTGACTCCACCCATCTCAACTTCAACAGGTTCCCTGTATTCCTTCGGCAGACAAGATTTGAAGACTTTGAGAGACGCCCGCATTCGCCGAGATGCAACCCGCATATCGTGAAGCGCCTCGATATCTGATCCATCGCGCGTCCCAGGGAGATTCTTCATCAACTGGTCGAACAACTTCGAAATTGTCTCTCTTGCTGCGGCGCCAAATGCACTCCGGTAACTGGAACAGTTGTCCGATGTGACCATCCTAAGCCTCCACTACAGACTCTATACGTTCTTCAATGATACTCTTCAGGGATTCGAATATCTCATCCGGCGTACGGGAACCATCAACTTCTGTAAAACCAAACTTTTTGGACATCACATCAAGCTCAGTGATTAGTTTCCTCTGGTAATTGATATAGCTGTCAAACATATTGTCAGCCAGAGCCATATCCATTCCGGATTCCCAATAGTTGAACCCCTTGCCATCGAGTGCTCTTGGTATTAAGTCTTCAGCGTTTACACGCATATACATTATCAGATCAGGCACCAGTGCAAACCCATATATTTTTTCCAACCAATCAGGATTAGCACCGCGAACGATATCCCTGGCACATACTGAGAAATAATACCTATCGGAAAGCACATAATAACCAGCTCTGAGAGCAGGTATTATCTGGTTTTCCATCCTGTCAGCAACATCCGTAGCATAAAACAGGCTCATTGTCCGTCTACCCAGAGTATGTCCACTTTTTGCTTGTTCTAATCCCTCGCCTGTGAGTTCCGATCTGGTAAGACCTGTATCTGCTACTGCATGCCCGCGGCTTTCCAACCAGGTTCTCAACATATTGATCTGCGTTGTTCGTCCAACAGAATCCGGACCTTCCAGGACAATCAATTTTCCGGTCAGAGTCGATATATCGATCCCTGGTAGACCTTCTCCATACCAGTTAAACTGTCCCATTAGATGCCTCCTGTCTGTCTCCGCGAACTCCCAAATAATCATTGAGCAGTTCTGTGACTATTCCTCGGACCTGGGACTGCTGTTCCTCGATGGTAAGGGTACCATCTATCACTGTCAAATTGGATTCCTCCAGCATAGATTCATATTCTTGAACTATGCGTGCCTGGAATAGCTTGAAGCTTTCCTCTGCATCCCTGGAAAGGCCAATATCCTGTCCCGCTTCGTAATATTTTAACTGAGCTCTTCCTGTCAATATTCTATCCAGCGATATATCCAGGGGCACTCTGAAGTAAAAAGCAATATCGGGAACGACACTGAAATCGTATAGATTGCGGACCCAATTGCGGTGGACTCCACGAGCGACATCTCTGGCAAATGCAGTATATACATATCTATCTGCCAACACTATAGCCCCTGCTTTGAGTGCCGGGACAATGTCGTTTTCTGTTCTGTCGGCAAAATCGGTAGCGTGAATCAGGCTGAAAGTCGTAGGTGTAAGAACTTTACGCTTCTTTCCAAGTTTAGTAGTTCCTTTGACCAGGGTTGAGGAGTTCCATTCGCTAAAGAACACTTTATATCCCTCGCTGAGAAGCCACTTGTGCAACAGGTGAATCTGAGTGCTTTTCCCGGACCCATCAATGCCTTCAACAACAATGAGTAGGCCACGTTCTCCGTGTCTTCTAAATCCGGCAGGTTCCAAATTTCACGTCCTCTCTTTCGTTTCAATGTCTGCTATATTATTATGCAACAAATATAATAAACTATCGACATTACATAATGCTTACACAAGTCATTAATGGTCTGGTGCATACATACAATAAACTACTGAATCCCAACACTAGTATTTTAACTCCGAGTATCCTAATATGATTAGTCAGTGGCGATCATAATACCTTTACATTTAGACGCTATAAATTGGTTTATGCAAAATAAATAATTCCAATTTTCTCTTCCATAGATTATAATATCGTATGCGCAATGAGCCTTTAAGACCTAAAACTTTGATACGAACGTCATCCAAAAAGACATCCAACAAAAGGCGTAATATCGCCATAGCACTCTGCTCGGTAATATTGGCGCTCATTATTACTGTATATGTGGTATTCTTTACCAGTCCTGAACCTCAGCCAGTCTATGTATTCCAGTCTGTGCAGGAACGACAGGCAGTTGCTCAATCTAAGTATAACGAAATCAGAAACCTGACCATTCCCGCTGCGCCCAACACTACTAATAATCCGCAGCGCGCAGAGCTGGTACTATCCGAAAAAGAGACCAATGCTATCGTCCAAACTTTTGTAGAATCAGATCCCAAAATATATGAGCAAATGAAAAAATTGGGAGTCCAAAATCCCACTGTGCGTCTAAAAAACAACTCGTTAGATATCAATGCAAATGTTTCTTACAGTGGGATTACGGTGCCAGTAACCATAGACATGGCAATTGTCCAGGGGTTGCCAAATACTGTTGGACTTGCTGTAACATCTGCCAAAATCGGAAGAATGCCTGTAGGTAACGAGTTACGCCAGAAATTAACCAATGCCGTCAACTCTGCTGCTCCCGGAGGCCTGTTAAAGTTGCCGAAAGGTATCAATTCCCTCAGAGTAGAAGCAGGTAGACTGGTAGTGATCCCGGACGCAAACCCATCATCCACAACCTCAACTCCCTTAACACCACCATACTCATATGCACGCCCGTAGAAGTCAGAACGGTGTCTGTGAGGCTGTGGAAAACTCGGTGATTTTTAATACATAAAGCTGCTGGCAATGTATTAGTATGTGATTGTAGCAAATGGGTAAATATTCACCTTTTTGAACGAGGGGGATGTGACACACGTGTTATTTACTTTATACACACGAGGTTTTCAATAGCGCATAATTCACATCCCCCTGCCCCTTCAAAGGGGGAATTGGATTGTACGGCCCTTCCGACTTTTTCAACTACCCCCTGAACGTATTTACAGATCAGCTTTATGAAGTATAGGCTCTAGTAAAAACCCAGGATTTATGCAGCATGAAATATCGAATATTTCATATCGCTGGTGTGTTGGCATTTCTCCTCCCATTCAAACCGTATATCTGCAGTTGACTCGTTGGACTGCATAAAGTATTGAGATGTATAATTAACCAATCATAGATAGACCTTTCAGGAGTTGTGGGAATATATGAAGCAAACATCATTTATCGTCGCAGGTGCCGGCGGACGCGGATACGGATATGCGGAGTATGCAAAGCTTTACCCCCAGGAGGGAGTTTGTGTCGCAGTCTGTGACCCTAACGACGAAGCCAGAAACCGCTTTGGAGATCGACACGATATACCTGAAGATCGCAGGTTCAAGGATTGGAAGGACTTGCTTGATAAACCTAAGATGGCTGATGCAATACTTATCTGCACTCAGGATGCAATGCACAAAGATCCAACCATTGCTCTATCAGCTATGGGATATAATATTCTTCTCGAAAAACCAATGGCCCCTACACCTGAACACTGCCGTGAGATCGTCGAGGCAGCGGTCAAGAACAATATTATCTTCGCAGTCTGTCATGTTCTGCGCTACACAGATTTTAACCGTAAACTGAAAAGCCTTATAGACTCAGGGCTAATTGGTAAGATTCACAATGTCCAGCTGCTGGAACCAGTAGGTTATTGGCACCAGGCCCACTCGTTTGTGAGAGGAGCGTGGAGAAACCAGGAAGAATCTTCATTTATGCTCCTGGCAAAATCCTGCCACGACCTGGATCTGCTCAATTTTTTAATTCCGGGCAAATGTAAGAAAGTTTCCAGCTTTGGTTCACTCTCATATTTCAACAGAGCAAATCAACCCAAAGGCGCAGCAGACAGATGTGTAGACTGCCCTCTGGAGATAGAAACTGATTGTCCCTATTCAGCAATCAAGATATATCTGAGGGATTTCGGACAGAATCTGAGTGTATGGCCTGTTTTTGCTATTACACGCGGCGAGACACGTGATGCGGTAGTTGCTGCACTTAAAAGTGGTCCATATGGACGATGTGCATTCGCCTGCGACAATGATGTAGTCGACCACCAGGTAGTTAACATGGAGTTTGAAGGCGGAACCACAGCCGGGTTCACTATGTGCGCATTCAATGAAGCCGGTGGAAGACAGATCAATATCATGGGAGACAGAGGCACATTGCAGTGTACTGACGGTGATATCACGCACTTTGACTTCCTGACAAACAAGAAGACTATTATCTCTCCAAGTGATGGTGATGAACTGGCTCAAAGCGGACACGGCGGAGGAGATTATGGACTGATGCGCAGCTTCCTTACAGCTGTGCGTGAAAATGATCAGTCTAAAGTCAGCACAGGTCCAGATGTCACCCTGGACAGCCATCTGATAGTCTTCGCTGCCGAGAAATCACGGCTAAATAACACAGTAGAAACACTATAAAACAGGTTTCAATCAGACTATAAAATAGATCAAATCCATTCCCCCTTGGCGAAGAGGGTCTAGGGAGTGATTTCCTTAGATATATATACAGGAGAACTATTATGAGCGATTTCAACGGACTCGGAATGAATTTAGGCAATCTATCAAGAGTTTCTAACGCTGAGACCAGATCTATATGCCCCGAAAACTTCACCGGTGAGAAGGGTAAAGCTGGTATGGCTACTACCGGAACCGGCGAAAGGTGTGCAAGGGCGCTTGGACAAGGTTGGAAAGTATCTCCATCGGTTGTTATTCAACCGGGAGAGACTTTTGTCATGGCAGATATCAAAGGGATGGGCGCTATACAGCACATCTGGCTGACAACATCAGGCAGTAACAGGTTCTACATACTCAGGATGTTCTGGGATGGGCAGGAGCAGCCTTCAGTTGAGTGTCCGGTCGGTGATTTCTTCGCGTGTGGATGGACCAGATATTCCCAGATATCATCAATACCTGTGTGTGTGAATCCGGGTAGTGCATTCAACAGCTACTGGGAAATGCCATTCAAGAAGTCAGCACTCATGACTCTCGAGAACCTTTCCCATGAAGCAATGGTCTTGTATTACCAGATTGACTACACCTTGACTGATGTTCCTGACGACACAGCTTACTTCCACGCTCAGTTCCGCAGAACAAATCCCCTACCCTATAAAGACGTATATACAATAGTTGACGGTATCAAAGGTCAGGGGCAGTATATCGGCACCTATATGGCGTGGGGAGTTAACAACAGCAACTGGTGGGGTGAAGGTGAGATTAAGTTCTTCATGGACGGTGACTCTGAGTTCCCTACAATCTGCGGCACCGGCACAGAGGACTACTTCTGCGGCTCATATAATTTCGATGTCGGCAAGGAAAATGGTGGATACAGGGAATTCACTACCCCCTATGCAGGCCTTGCACAAGTAATCAGACCCGACGGACTCTATTCATCGCAGACCCGTTTCAGTCTTTACCGTTGGCACATCATGGACCCTATCAGGTTCAAGCAGGATATGAAAGTCACGATCCAGGCCCTCGGTTGGATGCCGGACGGTAGATATTTACCTCTGCAGGATGATATTGCTTCGGTAGCATTCTGGTACCAAACGCTGCCAACAGCGCCATTCCCGGAATTACCGGACAAAGACTACCTGATGGTTATATGACACGGGTAGACCGTGTGCTTGCATAAGTGGACGTAATAGTTCAGTATTCGTGAGTAAATTTCCGTCCATCCTTCGATACGCGCTTCGCGCTACTCAGGACGAACGGAAATTTACTATATTACACATTAACTCTGAACTGTTACAAGTGAAATGACCAGTCATCTATAACTGGGCTCTGGCACAAAAGCATAATATGCTGAAAGAAACAGACTAGCGGAGGTTTTATCATGAAAAGCGTGTTGATAAGTAGAATCACATGCATGGGTATTTTGTGTGTTGTTATGGTTTCTCAAGCTTTCGCAGAACCAGTCAAACTCCCTGAAAACACTCCTGTTAAGGTCAAGATACTTGAGGAAATAAAATCCGGGGTCAGTAAAGTAGGCCAGGAAATACAGTTTGAGGTCAGCGAGGATGTTCCTGGTCCAAATAACATAGTGCTGATAGCTAAGAAGAGCAAAGCATTTGGAAAAATCACGGACTCCAGAAAACGGGGGATGTTCGGCAAGCAAGGCAAACTCAACTTCACTTGTGATTATACTTTGGCAGTGGATGGGACCAAAGTTTCCTTACGCAGCACCGAAAAACGCGGTTACGGTAAGGACAATGCTGGTTCGATAGCGGCAACAGCGCTGCTCACAGGAGTTTTTGGGGTTTTTATTCAGGGCAAAGATATTGTAATTCAGAAGGGTATGGAGATCAACCTTTTTGTAAATGCTGAAGCAACTATTGATCCTGCTAATGCTCCCAGCGACAGTTCATCGGATGGGACTGTCACTGAAAGCGTAAAACCATCTACCAAACAACCAGCGTCACTCGGTAAAGTCAAAGAGAGTAAAGCCAGTACAAGTGGAGTTTACAGTATCAAAATACCATTGAAAGCAATGCAGGATCTGGCATCCAAACTCTGTTCCAAAATAGCGCTTGATGCTAAGGAAGACAAACAGAAAGCTGTTGCTGTCGTGGACTTCGAACTTATAGCCAAGAGTGAATCACTGAGGCTGGACAAGGTTGTAGGCCATAATGTGCGCGAAGACCTATCAACTGCAATGGGCGAATCCCAGGATATAAAAGTAGTTGAGCGAGGGCAAATCACCTCAGCTCTAAAAAATCTCAAGATTGAGCAAAGCGGATTAGTAGATGCAAACAGTGCTAAGAAGCTGGGCAAAATGGTCAGCGCAGACTTCGTATTAGTTGGCAGCGTTTCTGATAGAGGTGACTGTGTAGTCATCAATGCCAGAATGATAGACACCGAAACTGGCCAGGTAAAATACTCTACGTCAACCGAACTAGTAAAAAATTAGAATTACCGTACAAAGTTGTATGTACCAGGAGAAAAAAATGACTGGCTTTCGTTTCATAGTATACTCGGTGCTTCTTTTTGTCTGTGTGGCGCCTTGTTTCGCTCAACAGACGCAATTTGTGATTGCAGATGAAGGCAAACCTAAAGTAGCTATTGTAATCGCACCGAGTGCGACAATAGCAGAACAGACAGCTGCAAAAGAGCTATCTATCTACTTGAAGAAAATCACTGGGGGAGACTTTCTGACTTATCAGATTGGTTCTTCACCTGCAGGTATGCCCAGGATACTCGTTGGACAGTCCGAGGAAACCAGAAAACTTCTGGGTAATATCGACTGGAAAGCATTCAAATTCGATGGAATAGCCATCAAGTTCGTTGGCAATGATCTGGTCCTTGCTGGTGACAGACCCAGGGGATCTTTATATGCTGTCTATACATTCCTGGAAGACTATCTGGGATGTAGATGGTGGACAGCAAAAGCAAGCCGTGTCCCTTATAATGTGAATCTATCGGTCAAGAGAATTGATAAGACCCACATTCCTCCATTTATGTACCGGGAAACTTACTATCAGCAGGTAATACACAAGAATCTGGAGTTTGCTTCCAAACTTAAACTCAATGGTACCCATCAATCGGTTCCTGAAGAATACGGCGGACACTACAATCTTATTGGTTTTGTCCATACGTCAGATCGTTTCCTGCCTGCCTCTGTTTACTTCGACAAACATCCCGAGTGGTACAGCCTTATCAATGGTAAAAGAGTCGGAGGGCAGGCTGACGGTCAGTTGTGTTTGACTAACGAAGAGATGAAAGCTGAGTTCGTTAAGCAGACTCTGAAAGAAATCGAGAAAGATCCATCTGCAGGAATGATCGCTATCGACCAAAATGACAACTTCGGCTACTGTCAGTGTGACAAATGCACTGCTGTAGCCAAAGAAGAAGGCGGTCAGTCCGGCGTGCTGATCAGGTTCGTCAACTCGGTGGCTGATGAAGTTGCAAAGAAGTATCCGGACTTTCTTGTTGAGACTCTGGCCTACCAATACACCCGTCATGCTCCCAAGCTGGTAAGGCCAAGAGACAATGTTATAGTCCGTCTATGCTCAATTGAATGTGATTTTGCATCTCCTCTGAACTCCAAGAATAATGCATCTTTCTACAAGGATCTTCAGGATTGGAAGAAGATGGCGAAGCATCTATATATTTGGGATTATGTCGTAGACTTTGCCAACCTGACTATTGGCCATCCCAACTGGAATACCCTTGCTCCAAACATCCGCATCTTTGCTGCAAACAACGTTGTAGGAATGTTCGAGCAGGGAGATGGATTCAACAGTGATGCTGCATTCGGCAACATGAAGATTTGGGTCATGAGCCACTTGATGTGGGATAAATCCCTTGATGCACATAAACTGATGAAGGAGTTCGCAACAGGTTATTACGGCCCGGCAGCTCCATATATGATCAACTACCTGGATCTGACTTGCAAGTCTGTTGAAAAGTCTAAAATGCTTCTTGGTTGTTTTGTTGGAGCAAACTTCGACTACCTGAAACAACCGGAAATGGACAAAGCTAATGCCTTGTTTGATAAGGCTGAACTTGCTGTGTCCAACAATGCTGAGTTGTTAAAGAGAGTCCGTATCGAAAGGCTGGCTTTGGACCACACCTGGATTCTGCAGACACTGCTGGATAGAAGCAAAGTCGGCAAGGCTAGAAATATGGATATGAAAGCTGTTGCTGAGAATTACATCAGTATGTCTGAATCGACAGGCAACAACTTTATCGGTGAAGCCAGCCCGATGACCGAAGACTACTACAACACCCTCAGAACCTTCGCAGTTCTACCTCCAATCCCGGTTGCTAAAAAGAATGCCTTGCAACCTGCAGCAGTTAAGGGCCTTAAGTCCAATCAATGGGTTGATATGCAGGATGGCAAGATGAACCTGTATATGGCTGGAGTAAGAAGCTTTATCGTAGCGGATGATGAAGCATCTGATGGTAGAGCTGTCAAAATGCTGGGGAAAGACCTGGACTGGTCAACCCAGATGCACCTGGACAGAACCGGAACCAAAACCGGCGAAAAAGTAACAGTATATATGACTGTAAAAGCTAAGCTCAAAGCCTCTTCCGGTGTTGCATTTACAACTGGCATATACGATACAGTCAATGGTAAGCGCATCATTGACCGAGCCATCAGGATCGAAGATATCAAAGATTCCAATTATCACGAATACAATCTGGGAACATACAAACTGGAGCCAGGGTGGTATGCATACGTTGCTCCTCCAGGAGATAAGAATCTCGTTGAGGAAGTCCTGGTAGACAGAGGCTTTGTGATTAAGAGCAAATAAAAGCCATAGGGTTAATGTTATTCACCAAACTTCGCTATTCTCCGATTGTTGGAGGAAAGTGAAGTTTGGTGAGTAATGCGTAAAGATAAGTTGAGTGATCCACCTTTGCAGCCAATTTCCACAGCTTATGCAACAGGAGAATGATGTGATAGTTTTCCGATCCCTATTACTCTCGACAATTCTCATTATTTGTGTATCCCGCTGCTTCTCGCAGCAAGAACCATATACGATTGCAAAATCAGGCAAACCTGCTGCTGCAATTGTCCTCTCAACAAATGCACCAATAGCCGAACAGACAGCTGCAAGGGAACTATCCAGATACTTGAAACAAATCACAGGCTCTGATTTCCCTGTCTATTCCCCTGCAACTGTGCCACCAGGAATGCCTCGAATTCTCATAGGACAATCCGAGGAAACTAAAAGGCTTCTTGGAAATATTGACTGGAAAACACTGAAGTACGATGGCATCACCATAAAGTTTGTTGGCAAAGACATGGTTCTTGCCGGTGACAGGCCTCGAGGGTCTCTGTATGCTGTTTACACTTTCCTGGAGGAATACATTGGTTGCAGATGGTGGACTCCAAAGGCTGGTTTCATTCCAAAAAACCGCAACCTGTCTGTTAAGAAAAGAGATGAAACCCACATCCCTCCGTTTATGTATCGTGAGGCATATTTTACTCAGGTAACAAATAAAAATCCGGAGTTTGCAGCCAGACTCAGGCAAAACGGGACCGGTCAGTCGATTCCCGAGGAATACGGTGGCCATTATACTCTGATGGGATGGGTGCACACAGCAAATAATTTTATGCCGGCAGAAGCTTACTTTGACACTCATCCGGAATGGTTCAGCCTGGTCAACGGAAAGCGCGTCGGTGGACAAGCCGGTGGTCAGTTGTGCTTAACAAACCCGGAAATGAGAGCCGAATTCCTTAGAAACGTCATGGTAAACATCGATTCCGACCCTTCTACGGGAATGGTAGCGATTGACCAGAATGACAACCTCAACTACTGCCAGTGTGAGAAATGCACCGCTGTTGCCAAGGAAGAAGGTGGGCAATCCGGTGTAATGCTCAGGTTCGTCAACTCAATCGCAGATGATATTGCAAAGAAATATCCTGATTTCCTGGTGGAAACTCTTGCATATCAGTACACCCGTCACGCTCCGAAGCTCACGAAACCCAGAGACAATGTAATAGTCCGGCTGTGTTCAATCGAGTGTGATTTCGCATCTCCTCTGAACTCCAAGAAAAATGCTTCGTTCTACAACGATTTGCTGAACTGGAAGAAGATCAGCAAACATCTATACATATGGGATTATGTGGTCAACTTCCAGAACCTGACTATTGGGCATCCGAACTGGAGAGTTCTTGGACCAAATATGCGTATCTTTGCCGACAACAACGTAGTAGGCATGTTTTCGCAGGGAGACACATACAACAACGACGCTGCATTCGGCAATATGAAGACGTGGGTACTGAGCCGTCTGATGTGGGATCCAACTCTGGATGCACATGAACTGATGAAAGAATTTGCTGCTGGTTACTACGGTCCGGCTTCGCGGTATATGATAGATTACCTGGACCTTAACTGTGATGCAATAGAGAACTCCTATACTCTGGCGCTTACTTGTTTTGCCGGTTCCTATTTCGATTATTTGCATCAGAAAGAAATGGATAAGGCAAATGAGTTGTTTGATAGAGCTGAGCGTTCGGTTGCGAATAATCCAACTCTGCTCAATAGAGTCCGTATTGAAAGACTCGCACTGGATCATACATGGATACTTCAGACAACTCTGGACAGGAGCAAAGCCGGTAAAGCCAGAAATATGGATATGAAAGCCATCGCTGAAAACTTCATCAATATGTCCGAAGCTACAGGTAATAACTATATCAGTGAAGGTGTTAAAATGTCTGCCGACTATTATAATACACTGAGAAGCCAGGCAGTAATCTCTCCACTTCCCAAACTCCCTACCCCACCCGCCAGAAAGAACGCAGTGAAACCTACTGCAGTGATGGGGCTTAAGCCTAGTCAATGGGTCGAAATGCAGGACAGTAAAATGTTCTTATACCAGCCAGGCGTCAAGAGTTTTATTGTCCCAGATGAAGAAGCATCCGATGGTAGAGCTATACGATTACCCGGCAGCCAGTATGACTGGGCAGCACAAGTGCACCTGGACAAAACAGGGATCAAGCCAGGTAAAACTGTAACCATATATGTCAGCGTAAAAGCTAAGCTCAAAGCGGCTTCCGGTGTAGCGTTCCAGATCGGCATCATTGATGTCCTTGGAAACAGAGGCATAATGACCCGCAATGTTATGATCGAAGATATCAAAGACTCAAAATACCACGACTACAAGGTGGGAACCTACAAACTGGAACCAAAGTGGTATGTCTACGTCGCTGCTCCAGGTGATGACAAACTCGTGGATGAAGTTTTAGTGGACAGAGGGTTTGTGATTAAGAACGACTAGTCCCTTCTACCCGTTACAGGAGTACAATGTGTCTATCATACGAAATATTCTTTTGGCGATAGTCGTGTTTGGCTACGCCATAACTGGTGCTTGTTTCGCTCAAGAGAAGCCTTTTGTCCTCTCTCAAGTGGGAATTGCTAAAGCTGCCATTGTCCTGCCTGACGATGCACCCATAGCCGATAAAACCGCTGCAAATGAACTTGCTGCGTATCTAAAACAGATCACCGGAGCGGATTTTCCTGTCTACACTCATGCAAGTTCACCAATGGGAATGTCCAGAATTCTCATAGGGCAGTCTGAAGAATCTAGAAGACTTTCAGGTAATATCGACTGGAACAAGCTCAAATTCGATGGCATAGTTATCAAGTTTGTCGGCAGCGATCTTGTTCTTGCAGGGGACAAACCGCGCGGGACACTTTATGCCATCTACACATTCCTAGAAGAATACCTGGGATGCAGGTGGTGGACGACTGCGAGCAGTTATATCCCATCCAACCCTAACCTCTCAGTAAAGAGAATCGATAAGACTTATGTTCCACCATTTATGTACCGGGAGACATATTTCGCCCCTGTTATACACAGGAATCTCGAATTTGCCTCCAGACTGAAGTTAAATGGCACCCATCAGTCGGTTCCGGAGGCATATGGGGGACACTACAATCTGATAGGTTTTGTGCATACATCTGACAGATTCCTGCCTGCAGCTACTTATTTCAAAGATCATCCTGAATGGTACAGCCTGGTCAATGGAAAAAGAGTCGGTGGGCAGGGAGAGGGTCAGCTTTGCTTGACTAATGAAGAGATGAAAGCTGAGTTTGTGAAACAGGCTCTGAAACAGATCGAGCTGGACCCGTCCGCCGGGATGATCGCCATCGACCAAAACGACAACATGAACTACTGCCAGTGCGATAAATGCAGTGCAGTAGCCAAAGAAGAGGGCGGACAATCCGGTGTGTTGATCAGGTTCGTCAACTCTGTGGCTGATGAGATAGTCAAGAAATACCCGAACTTCCTGGTGGAGACACTGGCGTATCAATACACCCGCCACGCCCCAAAGCTTGCCAGGCCCAGGGACAATGTCATAGTCAGGCTCTGCTCCGGGGAGTGTGATTTTGCTTCTCCAATGAGTTCTAAAAACAACGCATCCTTCTACAAGGACATTCAGGACTGGAAGAACATGGCCAAACGCCTGTATATCTGGGACTATGTGGTAGATTTTGCCAATCTCTCTATCGGTCATCCCAACTGGAGAGCACTTGCACCCAATATTCGAATATTCGCAGCCAACCACGTGGTAGGCGTATTTGAACAGGGTGATGGATTCAACAGTGATGCTGTTTTCGGATGCATGAAAACCTGGGTACTGAGTCATTTGATGTGGGACCCGAGCCAGGACCAACGCAAGCTAATGCAGGAGTTTGCTTCTGGTTATTATGGCTCAGCGGCTCCATATCTGATCAAATATCTTGATCTGACGTGCGATGCAATTGAGAAATCCAAAATCCAGCTGACCTGCGGGATCGGAGACAACCTGACATATCTAAAGCAGAAGGAAATGGATACAGCCAACGATCTATTCGATAAAGCTGAGTTATCAGTGCATAATAATCCCGAGTTATTGAAGAGAGTCAAGGTAGCCAGACTTGCCCTGGATCACATGTGGATACTTAAGACACAACTCAACAGGACCAAAGTTGGTGCTGCCAGGGGGATGGATACGAAAGCCGTTGCTGAGGATTTTATCAGCAGGTCAGATTCAACCGGCAACAACTACATACATGAGGCTGGAGTTATGACTCCGGATTATTATAACAACCTGAGAAGCCTGGCTGTTTTACCTTGTATTCCTGAATCCCAGCGAAACCCGTTAATCCCAAAAGCAGCCAAAGGTTTAAAACCAGACCAGTGGGTTGATGTTCAAGACAGTAGAATGGCCCTTTACATGCTTGGGACCAGGAGTTTCCAGGTTGCTGATGAATATGCATCTGATTCGAAAGCTGCCAGACTGCCGGGAAACCTCGGTGACTGGGCAGCTCAGACGCATCTGGACTACACCGGTATCCCGATCGGCACTAAGATTACAATGTATGTAAGTGTAAGGCCAAGGATCAGAGCAAAATCAGGCATAGCGTTTTCGACCGGGATTTTTGACACTATAAATGCTAAAAGCATCATAGACAAAAAGATAATGATAGAAGATATCAAGGACTCCAAATATCACGACTACTGCCTGGGCACCTTCACACTCCGGGCCGGATGGTATGCCTACGTCGCTGCGCCGGCAGATGATAGACAGGTTGAGGATGTTCTGATAGATAGAAGTTTTATTGTAATCAATAAGTAACCATTAGGAGCCTAAAGTGACAGTCTTACGATACATAGTTTATATTGTTACCATCCTGGCTTGTACAATCCCGTGCTTTGGCCAAATAAAACCATTCACTATTGCAGAATCAGGTGTTGCCAGGGTTGCTATCGTCCTATCCGTGGATGCAACAATACCGGAGCAGACTGCTGCAAAGGAACTGGCTGGATATCTCAAACAGATTACTGGATCCAGTTTCAAGATCTACTCGCCAGATTCCGCCCCAAAAGGTATGGCAAGAATCATTGTAGGACAGTCCGGAGAATCTCAAAAACTCCTCGAGAATATCGACTGGAAGAAGCTCAAATTCGATGGCATAATTATAAAATTCGTCGGAAACGACTTGATCCTGGCTGGTGACAGACCACGCGGTTCTCTGTATGCAGTCTACACTTTTCTTGAAGATTATCTGGGATGCAGATGGTGGACAGTTGACAGCAGCTATATTCCATCAAAACCCAGCCTTTCAGTGAATAGAATAAACAAGACACATATCCCCCCATTTATGTATCGAGACACATATTTCCAATCAGTACTCCGGCAGAATATGGAGTTCGCCTCCAGACTGAAGTTAAATGGGCACTATGAACCTGTTCCACCGGAATATGGGGGACATTACAGTCTGATCGGTTTTGTGCATACATTTGATGAACTCCTGCCTGCCTCCAGATATATCCAGGATCATCCTGATTGGTACAGTTTGATAGATGGTAAACGGGTTGGCGGACAGAGTTCAGGGCAGCTCTGTTTGACTAATGAAGAGATGAAGGCTGAATTCATAAAACAGGCTCTGAAAGCAATCGAAAAAGACCCGGCGGCCGGGATGATATCCATCAGTCAGAATGACAACATCAGCTACTGCCAGTGCGACAAGTGTATGGCTATCGCAAAAGAAGAAGGCTCGCAGTCCGGTCCGGTTATCAGGTTTGTAAACTCTGTAGCTGATGAAATCGCCAAAAAGTATCCTGATTTTCTTGTGGAAACTCTTGCATATCTGCATACCCGCCACGCTCCAAAGCTGGTTAAGCCAAGGGACAACGTCATAGTCCGGCTTTGTTCGATAGAATCTGATTTCGCAAAGCCACTCAATTCCAAAAGTAATGCCGCATTTTATAAGGATCTGCAGGACTGGAAGAAGATATCAAAGCGCCTGTACGTGTGGGATTATGTCGTCAACTTTGGAGATCTTACAATTGCTCATCCAAACTGGCATGTACTGGCACCCAATATCAGGACCTTTGCAGCTAACAATGTCGTAGGTCTGTTTGAGCAGGGAGATGGGTTCAACAAAGATGCAGCGTTTGCTCATATGAAGCTTTGGGTCTTGAGTCACCTGGAGTGGGATGCAACGCTGGACAGTAAACAGCTGATGCAAACCTTCGCCAAATGCTACTACGGTCCAGCTGCGTCGTATTTGCTGAAATATATTGATCTGACCTGCAAGGCTGTCGAAAGAACAAATACTAATCTGCTTTGCTCTATTGGAAGCACGGTCAATTATTTGAGTCAGAATGACATGGATAAATCAACCGAGTTGTTCGACCAGGCTGAACGCTCAGTATCAGGAAATCCGGAACTTCTGAACCGTGTTCGCATAGAAAGGCTGGCCTTAGACCACACATGGATACTCCAGACTCAGCTTGATAGAGCCAAAGCAGGTAAAACCAGAGGGATGGATATGAAATCCATGTGTGAGCACTTCATCACCATGTCCGAAACGACGCGCAACAACTTCCTGGGTGAAAACTGGCTTATGTCTGCTGAATACAATAAAGGCTTGAGACTTTATGCATCTGTGCCTTATGTATCACCTGCCAAACGCTCAGCGATGTATCCTGCTGCAGTAAGAGGGCTCAAAGCTGACCAGTGGGTTGAGATGCAGGACAGCAAGATCAATATGTTCAGACCAGGATCAAGAAGTTTCATCACAGCGGACCCGGATGCATCGGATGGAATCACTATCAGGATGCCGGGAAACATCAACGACTGGGCAGCTCAGATGTTCCTCGACAAGACTGGAATCCAACCAGGCACAAAGGTTGATCTGTATATGAGTATAAAAGTAGATGCAAAATCCTCCACGGGAACTGCATTTACAACAGGTGTATACGATGACATTAAGCAAAAGCGCATACTTGATAAGACCATAATGCTGCAGGATGTAAAAGATAACAAATATCATGACTACAAGCTGGGTACCTTTACCCTTGAACCCGGCTGGTTCGTGTATGTCGCTCCTCCGGGAGATGAAAATGTAGACAACGTCTATGTAGACCGGGGATTTGTGATCAAAGCAAAAAAGGAATAACACAATGTTTCGAATGGAAGTATATATACTGGTCCTGTTAATATGTGCTCTTCCCTGCGTTGCCCAACAGAAACTGTTCACAGTCTCTGAATCCGGCAAAGCCAGGGCTGCTGTGGTGCTTGGAACTGATGCACCTCTGGCTGAACAGACAGCAGCGAAGGAGCTTTCCAGTTATCTGAAACAAGTCACCGGTGGTGAGTTTCCCATATATTCCCCTGGTTCTTCACCTGCAGGTATGAGTAGGATACTTGTGGGTCAGTCAGATGAAACAAGAAAACTCCTGGGCAGCATCGACTGGAAAACTCTCAAATATGACGGGGTAATCGTCAGGTTCGTCGGCAATGACCTGGTACTCGCTGGTGACAAACCCCGTGGCACTCTCTATGCTGTCTACACATTCCTTGAAGACTATATTGGGTGTAAATGGTGGACTCCCAAAGCTGCTTATATACCGACCAAGCCCAATCTATCCATAAAGAAGATCGACATGAAGTATATCCCCCCATTTATGTATAGAGAGACCTATTATACTGCTGTTGACTATCAGAATGGTGACTTTGCATCTAAACTCAAACTCAACGGCACAGTGCAGTTGATTCCTGAGGAGTATGGTGGACATTATAAACTCCTGGGCTTTGTGCATACATTCGATGTCTTCCTGCCTGCCAAAGTGTATTTCAAAGACCATCCGGACTGGTTCAGCCTGCGCCACGGTAAGAGAATCGGCGGTGAAGGCTACGGCGGGTTGTGTTTGACCAATAATGAGATGAAAGCTGAGTTTATCAAACAAGCTTTGATAGCTATCGATAAAGAACCCGGCGCAGGCATGATCTCCATCAGCCAGAATGATGGAGATGGTATATGTGAATGCGACAAGTGTAATGCAGTTGCGGAAGAAGAAGGCGGGCAGTCGGGTTTGCATATAAGGTTCGTAAACGATGTAGCAGATGCCATCCGGAAGAAATACCCAAATTTTCTGGTGGAGACACTGGCCTATAAATACACTCGACATGTTCCTAAACATGCAAAGCCAAGAGACAATGTTATAGTCAGGCTCTGTTCTATTGAATGTGATTTTGCAAAACCTTTGAACTCCTCAACCAATGCTGCGTGGTATAAGGACCTGCAGGACTGGAAGAAGATATGCAAGCGTATGTATATCTGGGATTATACTGTAAACTACGGCAACATGACCATAGAACACCCCAACTGGGATGTCTATGCACCAAATATCCGCCTCTTTGCAGCTAACAACGTTATAGGCACATTTGAACAGGGAGATGGTTGGAACAACGGCGCTGCTTTCGGCAATATGAAAACCTGGGTCTTGAGTAAACTGATCTGGAACCCGACCCTGGATACCTGGAAACTCATGAAAGAATATGCGGATGGATATTATGGACCTGCCAGTAAATATATCTACGAGTTCCTGGATTTATGCTGCAGCGCTATGAAAAAATCAAACACCCAACTCAACTGCATTACAGGTGGAAACAACATAGATTATCTGGGTCAGCGTGAAATGGACAAGGCTACTGAACTGTTTGATAAGGCTGAGCACTCAGTAGCAAACATTCCTGAACTATTGGATCGTGTCCGTATCGAAAGACTCGCTCTTGAACATACTTGGATCCTCAAAACATCCCTGGACAGATCCAAAGCAGGTGCTGACAGAGGGATGGATATGAAAGCCCTTTGTGAAGACTTTATCAGCAGGTCCAAAGCTACTGGTAACTTCTACATCGGCGAAGGCGTTCCTATGGGTGATGAGTACAATAATGGCCTCAGAAGTTACGCTGAGATTCCATATATATCCCCTGTAATACATGCTTCGAGAAATCCTGTTGCAGTAAAAGGACTCAAACCCGATCAGTGGGTGGAGATGCAAGACAGCAAGATAACTATCTATATGCCCGGAGTCAGAGGGTTCTTAACCAGTGATCCGGATGCATCTGACGGTGCAGCTATACGGATGCCAGGAGGTGAACTCGACTGGGCTTCCCAGCTTTTTCTGGATAGAAGCGGACTCAAGACCGGCACCAGGGTTGATGTATACATAACAGTTAAGGTGAAACTTAAAGCTAAGTCAGGATTAGCATTTACTGCAGGTGTTTATGATAATATACATGGCAAATATATCCTCCAGCGTTCGTTCAAGATTGAGGATATACCGGATTCCAAATACCACGACTACTACCTGGGTAAATGCACAATTGAACCTGAATGCTTAATATACACAGCCCCACCCGGAGATATTAACCTGGTGGAGGAAGTGCTGGTGGATAGAGGTTTTGTGATAAAGAGTAAATAAAATGGGTTTGGCGTATCCACCGTCTGTGCTTCGACTAGCTCAGCACGAACGGGGTGGTTGCATTACCGACTGATATTGGCTAGTCGAACGGAACGCAACCCGTCTGTGCTTCGACTAGCTCAGCACGAACGGGGTGGTTGCATTACCGACTGATTTTGGCCAGTCGATCGGAACGCAACCCGTCTGTGCTTCGACTAGCTCAGCACGAACGGGGTGGTTGCATTACCGACTGATTTTGGCCAGTCAAACGGAACCCAACCCGTCCGTGCTTCGACTAGCTCAGCACGAACGGGGTGGTTGTATTACCGACTGATTTTGGCTAGTCAAACGGACGCAACCCGTCCGTGCTTCGACTAGCTCAGCACGAACGGGGTGGTTGCATTACCGACTGATTTTGGCCAGTCGAACAGAACGCAACCCGTTCATGCTGAGTCAGTCGAAGGACAGCAGTATTCTGTTTGTGCTTCGACACGCTCAGCATGAACGGGATTAGTAGCAGCAAAAAATCGCAAAATTCTGTATAATAGGTTTGACGTAAAACAACTTATAACAAGTTGAGGTTAGAGCAACTGCTTATAGCCTCCAATATATACTAAAAGGAGTAACGCAGAATGTCTTGTAAGCCAAGAATATCCAAAGAGGAACTGTCCAGTCGAATTGAACTCATCCGTGAGGAAATGGGCTCTAAGGGACTTGATGCTGTCCTGGTGTATGGTGATGAGTACCGCAAAGAGAACCTCCGGTATGTGTCAAACTTCTGGCCCATATTTGAGCGGGGCGCTCTGTTTATCCCGGCCAAGGGTGAACCTATCTACGCCGGAGCACCTGAGGGTGAGATGTTTGCACGGGAGATGTGCCCGTGGGGTGACGTCCGCAACCTCAAGGAATTCCTCTGTGTTACGGTTGTTGATGAAATAGATTACCCGTTAGCTAAGATAGACTCTATGAATGATGTTATCGGTCAAGCTCTGGGCTCCGGCAAGAATCTCGGTGTTGTCGGGATCAATGACATGCCTGGAATAATCCTGGACCGCATTAAAAACAGCGCTGCTAACCTGCAGATGACTGATGCCTCCGACATCCTGAACAAGCTCAGACTGACTAAGTCCCCTATGGAGATCGAGTGCCTCAAGGAAGCCGGTCGACTGGCATGTATCGCCTACGAACAGATCATCGAAAAGTCAGTTCCTGGTAATACCGAGTTATACGCAGTCGGCGCTGCTGAAGGCGCTGCTCGAATGGCTGGAGCTGAGGCTATAATCTTCACAGTCTACGGTTCCGGAGAGCGCACCAATACTATCATCGGACGACCGACCAGCAAGATCATAGAAGACGGAGATATGATTATGGCTTCTATGGCTGTTCAGTATGAAGGGTATGTTGCTACTGCTGAGTTCCCATTCGCAGCCGGTAATGTATCCACTGAAAAGCGGGATTTCCTGAACTCTCTGATGGAAGCTACTGCCATTGCCCTTGAGCATATGGGACCTGGTAAGCCGATGTGCGAGCTGGTGCAATCGGTGCGGAACTACTTCCGGGCACGCGGACTGGACAAGTATGATGTCTATCCTCCAATGCATGGAATAGGGCTAGCTGAAGCTGAGGCCCCCTACCCTGATGAGAACTCCAAGGCGATCTTTGCCCCTGGTATGACAGTCAATACCGACATCAGCCTCTTCGGAATCCCCGGTATCGGTGGGAACCGTGTTGAGGAAGGACTCTTAATAACCGACACAGGAGTGGCATCGATAACTCCTCTGATCCGCACAATGTGCGAAAAGGGCGTATAAATGTCTGTGATGACTGTGCTTGGACAGGTAGAAAATGCCGACCTGGGGATGATCCTGCCCCACGAGCACCTGCTGCTGGACCTTAGAAACCAGTATACAGAACCGACCAATCCGGAGAAACGGGCCGAGGGTCAGCAGAAGATCAGCATGTCGAATTTGGGGTTGCTTAAACGCAACCCCTATGCTCTGAAGGAGAACCTCCTCTTAGAAGACCTCAATATTGCAGTCGATGAGATTATGTATTTCAAGAACGCTGGTGGATCGACTGTGGTTGACTGCACATCAATAGGCATTGGCCGGGACGTGCTCAGGCTGCAGGATATCTCCAAGCGGACTGGCCTGCACGTAGTTGCCGGGTGTGGGTACTATACACAAGACACTCACCCGGCAAATATGGAAGAGCGCAGCGCTGAGAATATTGCGGCTGAGATGATACGTGACCTGACTGAAGGCATCGGCGACACCGGTTTACGCGCAGGTGTGATCGGTGAGATAGGCGTCAGTAACCCTGTCCACCCCAGAGAAGCCAAGAATCTAGCTGCATCTGCTATGGCATCCAGGCAGACTAATGCACCAATCCAGGTCCACACTTACATGTGGGGCAGATGCGGGCTGGAAGCAGTTAAGATCCTATTGGAAAATGGCGCTGATCCCAGCCGAATAGTGATTTGCCATACGGATGTCTCTCTGGACATGAAATATATCATCAAGCTTCTGCAGATGGGTGTCTATATAGAATTCGACAACTTCGGCAAGGAGTTCTACATTCCGAAAGCCGACCGTGGGTTTGCCGGTGGGTCATTTGCATTCGACATCGAGAGGGTCAAGGCTCTCAAGACTCTTATAGACAAAGGGTATGTCAACCAGCTCCTGCTTACCAACGACATCTGTATAAAGACTATGCTGCATGCCTATGGCGGCTGGGGGTATGACCACATACTGACTAACATAGTTCCCATGATGCAGGACGAGGAGATCAAGCAGACAGACATAGACAGGCTGCTGAGAGACAACCCAATGGCGTGGCTGACGGGGAAGGGAGAAGGAAATTATGAATTATGAGTTATGAATGATGAAATTGGGGAAATCTTCGCAGCCAGCTAGTGCATCTGCGCTTTATCTTTGGGGAGATAGGCTGTTGATTGAACAAGATAGCTTGTATTCCCAACCGCTTTGACTAATGCTTCGTCGGATGCTTTGTTAATACATTCAAGTTGGCGAGACGTAGCGTGGGGTTGAAGTAGTCCGGTCAGTCACTACGGAACGAGACTGTCAACCGTTATCTGCCTTTTCAATCAACACTTCTGATATCCCGGATTTTATGCGCCTTTTCTGGTCACACTGCGCAGATATAAGACGATCAAGCACTGGCGATGCTGGTCTTCATACCATTGGCAATACTCTTTATCGCAGGCTCTTTCATCGCCTCTTTTGAGCGGACAGTTCTTGACAATCTCGTGCAGGATTTTCTCACCTTCCATCGTATAATACTCCTTCGTATCATGACATGACTCAAGCAGTGTTTCATCTACCGACCAACCATACCCATTACTGGGGGTTCTTAATCTATTTTTCTCTAATATGTTAATCAAAACCGAAACATTTACGGTTATGTAACCGGTCCACTACCACAGGCTGGGTTTGCATTTATCCTCATCCGGGTATCCATGTCCAAAGTATAGTGGATTAATAAATCTTAAATAGTGAGGAATTGACTTATGTCTGATCAAGTAAATAAGCCTGATGCGGCCCTGAGTGGGACGTTTATTATAGGCGGAGATATGCCTGTTAACCGTATGGGGTTTGGTGCTATGCGGATAACCGGGAAGGGAATCTGGGGAGATCCTGCAAATCCGGATGAGACCCGGAAGCTACTGCAAAGATTACCTGACCTTGGGGTCAATTTCATAGATACAGCAGATTCCTATGGCCCTGAAGTCAGTGAGAACCTGATTGCTGAAGCGTTATACCCCTATCCAGCAGGACTCATTTTAGCTACCAAAGGCGGACTGACCCGACAGGGACCGAACATGTGGGCACCTGTCGGACGGCCGGAGTATATTCAGCAGTGTGTCGAGATGAGCCTGCGGCGGCTGCGTGTGGAGTGCATTGATCTCTATCAGCTGCATCGCATCGACCCCAAGGTGCCGGCAGAAGAGACTCTGGGAGTTTTGAAACAGATGCAGAAGGCTGGAAAGATCCGGCATATAGGACTGTCAGAGGTATCGATAGCTCAGATCGAAGCCGCACAGAAAGTTGTCAAGATCGTCAGTGTACAAAATGAATACAATCTGGGCAACCGGCAGTCTGAAAATACGCTGGACTACTGTGAGAAAAATAATCTGGGATTCATTCCGTGGTTCCCGATCGCAGCTGGTGATTTAGTAAAACCCGGCGGCAAGATGGACGAGATGGCAAAAGCCCACAATGCAACTATCGCACAACTGGCCCTGGCATGGCTGTTGCACAGGTCACCAGTTATGCTGCCGATCCCCGGAACCTCCTCTATTGCCCATTTGGAAGAAAATGTGGCTGCTGCAGCAGTTCAGTTGAGTGAGAGTGAGTGGAGCAAACTGGAGAGTCTGGCACCGAAACTGTAATCGCGGATTTCGCGGAGGTACACGGATTTCGCGGAAAATTGGGTGGTGCTGGTATGATTGGTTTACATAACGCTATTTCTTGTGAGCCTTGTGTGGAGGTTGGAAGGAAATACTTTGAATCGCGGATCGCGCGGAAATACACGGATTTCGCGAAAGTTTGGGTTGTGGAGATATGATTGGTTTATGAGGACTTATTTCTTTTGAGTTCTCATGTTAATGAGTTGGAAGGTAGAACTTTGAATCGCGAATGGCGCGGAGGTATACGGATTTCGCGGAAAATTGGGTGGTGCAGGTATGATAGGTTTATGAGGACTTATTTCTTTTGAGTTCTCATGTTAATGAGTTGGAAGGTAGAACTTTGAATCGCGAATGGCGCGGAAATACACGGATTTCGCGGAAAATTGGGTGGTGCAGGTATGATAGGTTTATGAGGACTTATTTCTTTTGAGTTCTCATGTTAATGAGTTGGAAGGTAGAACTGATCCTTCGCTCTACTCTACTAGCCTCTTGATTCTGTTATCGCGTATAATGGGGCAGATAGGGATGTGGGGGTAGTTATGTCTTTTAATGCTGCTTTGGTTGCTGTGCTTGCATTGGTGGTCCTTGGGTGTGCTGTTTCACCTGGGGTGGCTAAAGGTTCTAACTGGAAGATCGGGGAGCCTATTGTTACTTACTGGGCTGGTCCGGCTACTTTTATGGAGCTGGATGACCGGGCAGCTGAGCAGATAGTTGCTGGTGGATGGAACCTGGGTTGGGCTCGGAATGTTGAAGACCTGGATACATACTACCGGCATGGCATACGCGCATTGATGATGGTCAATATTCCGGATATTAATGATCCAGTGCAGGCTAAGGCTCTGGAAGAGAAGATCAAGCTTGTGCGGAACCATCCTGCCATGTATGCCTATTTTATCGGAGATGAACCTAATGCATCCGCTTTTCCTGCACTGGGCAAGCTGATTGCATTTATCAAGAAACTCGATCCGACTCACCTTTCCTACATCAACCTCCTGCCTGTCGATGCTCCGGTCAGTATGCTGGGAACACAGGGTGACACTGCTACTGCTTACAAAGAACATGTTGAGCAGTTTGTTAAGCTTGTAAAGCCTGAATTGCTGAGTTATGATTTCTACAATTTTCTGGAAGGCGGAGACAACGACAACTACTTCCTGAACCTCTCGATAATACGCGATGCAGCGATTAAAGCTAAAATTCCATTCATGAACATAGTCCAGGCAATCGGCTGGCCGGGGTATCGTCCAACCGATGAGCACCAGTTACGCTGGCTTGCTTATACGACACTGGCATACGGCGGTCTGGGGATCAGTCATTTCAGGTATGACATGGGATTCTGGAAGGATGCAGCAACCCCCACTCCACTATACTGGCCAGTATCAAGGATCAACCGGGACTTCCTTACCATCGCCAAACAATTGCAGTCTTTGGAATCGATTGGAGCATACCACTGCGGCGTAGTTCCGAAAGGTGGATTGCCTTTGCCCGAGCGCGCAATATTTACACTTGAGAATCCATCGCAGAATGTTCTGCTCGGATACTTCGGCAAAAACGCCAATCAGCCGACATATGTTTTGGTAGTAAATCTGGATTACAAAAACGCAGTGGATACAGTCTTGGTTGGGCAAGGAGAGATGGAAGTGTTCAACTCTTCAACCGGACTTTGGCAAGCATTTGCCGGCCAACATATAAAGCTAGACCTATTGCCAGGCGAGGGAGCTTTGGTACGGGTCAGATAAACATGATGTGGTGTACTTTGGAGATATATTATTGGAGTTTATTGAAAGAATAGCAGGTTGTTTGTTGGGCGGTGCTGTGGGCGATGCTTTAGGAGCACCTGTAGAGTTTATGTCAATCGGTAGAATCCGATCAGAGTATGGCAGCAATGGTATCACTGATTTTGCAGAGGCATACGGCCGACTGGGGGCAATTACTGATGACACCCAGATGCTTTTGTTTACACTTGAGGGGATGCTGAACGCCTGCAATGCAAACCAGAATCCAGCCCCATATCAGGAAGAAGTGCGCATTTCATATTTACGATGGTTGGGAACTCAGGGAACTGTCTTAAAAAACAAAACGCTGGCATCGATATACACCGGTTGGCTCTGGAATGAGAAAACCCTGCATTCTAACCGTGCCCCGGGCAATGCCTGTCTTTCATCTCTGAGGACGCACTTATCAAGGATGGAAAAAGGTGATTTCCGGATACCAGATGCACCAATTAACGACAGTAAGGGATGCGGTGGAGTTATGAGGATGGCTCCGATTGGGTTCTTTGATGTTGACTGTTTCAGTATTGGCTGCGATCTGGCTAAACTGACTCACGGGCATCCATCCGGATATCTGGCATCGGGATTTCTGGCGCATTTGATAAAGGAGTTAATATCAGGAAATATCCTCACCGATGCGATAACATCAGCCAGAGAACAGCTTATCCGGAGAGATTCACATAATGAAGTGCTGCAAGCTGTTGACCAGGCCGTTGAATTTGCCGGAAGTAGAGAGGCAACACCTGAGACTATAGAGGAAATAGGAGGCGGATGGGTGGCTGAAGAGGCCCTTGCTATCTCTTTGTTCTGTGCATTGAAAGCTGAGGATTTCGCACAGGGAGTCCGACTGGCAGTAAATCACGGTGGTGACAGCGACTCCACGGGAGCAATAACCGGCAACATACTTGGCGCAATGTGGGGAAAACAGGCTATTGGGCAGGAGTTCCTGAGCAACCTGGAACTAAAATCCGTAATCGAGCAGATTGCAATGGATGTTGCTAATATTGATAATCCGAATGAGTGGAATGGCAGGTATTGCACAAATAGCAGTCCAGCGGTAAGGATACAATCTGAGAGTAAACCTGTTCCATATAAAAGGTCCTACTGGGTTGATGACGGGTTACTGTTAGCAGGCTGCTATCCTGGTGACATAAATCCTGATGTAGCAGATCAGAAACTCTCTTCACTACTGGATGCGGGTATCAGAACTACTATCAGTCTGATGGAGGAACTTGAGACTGACCACAACGGCAATCTATTCAATGGGTATGCAAAAACATTCAAAATCCTGGCAGAGGAACGCGGAATATCCGTAGAGTGCGTCAATATGCCTATTGAAGATAATGATGTACCAACACATGAATTGATGGTAGAGATACTGGATTATATAGATGCATCAATTGAAAATGGTTCACCGGTATATGTGCACTGCTGGGGCGGATATGGTCGGACAGGCACAGTTGTCGGATGCTGGCTTGCACGACATGGTATAGCGACAGGAAATGATGCGCTTGATAAAATAAGCTACTTAAGGCGTAATGACATCACGGCACACCTTCCATCTCCGCAGACTTATGCTCAGTGTGCATTTGTGCGGTCCTGGAGAGCAGGAGAATAGTCATTCAATCACTTAATCCTTATTATCAAGCAGGAATTGGAGCATTGTAGCCCGGGAGGCTTATGTGGATATCTGGAAAAGGAGGTTTTCTATTAGAGATCTGCTGATTATTGCTGCTATCGCTGCAGGTCTGACTGCTGTTTTCATGCCTAAAACTACTACGAGGGAATATAGATACGAGAAGAATAGCTGCTCATCGCATGTCAGACAATTATCCAATGCGATTCTTCTTTACTCCAGAGATTATGATGATAAACTCCCCCCAAGGGGAAAATGGTCGGATGCCATCAATCCATATGTACATTACAAATATGATATGTTTTCCTGTCCTCAGGCTCCTGGTGAACACACATTGTTCGGATTGCCAGGATTGGTAAAAGGTCCACTATACTGCAATTATTCTTATAATGACAAGCTGGATATAAACAGCATCAGGAAACTGCCCTCTCCTTCTTCAACTCCCATGCTATTCGATTCCAATGGTGGTTGGAATTCTATTTCACCCGTAACCAGAGCTGTTCCAAGGCATTCGGAAGGATTTATCTGCGGTTATGTTGATGGGCATGTTACGTGGGTGAAGGGATAGGCTTTAGGCTTTAGACTTTAGGGGTCTGGTGTTCAATTGTGGTTGTGTTGAAGGGAATCAATCCCCCTGCCCCCCTTCTCCAAGGGGGAATTAGGTTGTTGGTAATCTGAAAGCGAATTGGTTTATCCGAATTCTTTGCCTTATTACTCCGCAACTGAGGTTATTTGGATGTTGTCCAGTTTCCCCTTGAACATTTGCCCCGCTGCGTCTGCTCCAAGGTAGATTCTGAGATTACCGTATGCTCTGGCCGGGTTGCCGGATTTGGTGGAGGCTGGTTTGTAGTTTATTGATAGTTTTACGGTCTGTTCGTTGAAGGTCATTTGTATGTGTGACCAGACTCCAATTGGCAGTGGATCTGTGCTGGTGGCGAGGATGTTGTTTTTGGGGTCGTTTGATGTTTCGCGACCGCCTTGCAAACGACCATCCGGAAGGATTCGAAGTGTTGGACAGGACTGCCAGCCTGAGTGACCGATTATTGATTGCTCTTTGCTGGTGCCTGATGCCGGGCAGATATCCATACTCACAGTGAATGCGCCGGATGGCATTTGCCGGATTGGGATTTCTATTACGTCATCTATTCCATCGAACTCTATGCATTTGCCTGCTGAGTCCTGACGTGAAATGAGCGCAGGGGTGCGGTTGATAACCTGGACATAATATGATGAGTTTACTGGACTGCCGGGATGCAGAGAGTTCCAACCTTTTGTGTCGGTCCAGGGGTCTTTAGAATCAAATGTCCACTGCATCTGCTGAACCATAGCCGGATGCACCTTTGTCTTGGAAATCACTGGGGTAGTGAACGGTGGTTTTGTGAAGCATGCTTCATATCCTCCACCTCCTACTCCTCCTCCATCCAGAGTCTCCGCAGTCTGCAGTATTGTTGTGGGCACTAAAGCAAGTCCGGCGGCGAATGGAGCAACAGCATTGGAAAAGAAGAAACGCCCGTCAGTGGTTTCGCATCTAACGTAAAAAAGATCATTTGAACATATCTGTTTGGTATAATAGCATCCGGTCAGGGTGGATTTGGTAATATTCAAGCTTGGGGCAGCGACGGATGTGCTGTCTGTTTCCGCTAAGAAGAGACGGCAGACAGGCTGGCTTGAGGCGGAAAGAAGATCGACAGCTCCCTGTTTCAATTGTGCCAAAGTGACGGACTGCGGTTTGGCACTATCTACGACAGCAGTCAGCGACAGTTTGGAGTTGCCCGACAATTCCGCTGCAATGTATCTATACCTTCCAAAACGCGCTGACAGCGATGCAGATGACCAGTTGAGATCGGGCTTCATTGCTGAGTCCAGTGTGTAGTAAGCACTAGTAATTACTCCACCTGATACTTTAATATTCAGCTGAGTGTCCTGCATATAGGTGAATCCAAGGTGATATTTTACGCCGCTGGAGATTGTTGTGGTGAATGATCCTAATGGACGGTCATTGCGCCACAAAGTTACTGAGCGGACTTTTTCGGTGGAACTCAAATTGACGGTGGCTTGAATATTACCTTCAGAGTCCTTCTTTACGGTTAGGTTTGCACGACCATCAGAGATCTCGTGCACAGGAACGCGAACGTTGGACTTGTTGGCGATCCATCCGGTCCTCATTACAAAAATCGGGAGCCGGCGTGTATAGTTTTTCTTGCTCGATTGCACATGCAATACTGGTTCAACAACTGGGGTGTTTGCGAATGCAGCAGTCGGCACAGCCCAGTCGAGTCTGGTGGCTACTGCCCCTTTGAATGTCCGTAACGACAGCTTGACGAGTGTTTTCCCATTTATATCACGCAGTTCTAGAGCTGTTGTGATTGTTTTCAATACCGTGGGCAGAGAGATCAGTTCTATGCGCTGCACTGTGCCTATTATCTGTTCACGCTGATATGCAAGATACAGACGCGGTTTAGGTGCTGGTTTGTCATTTCCCTGCCAGCGTGAGATCCAATACCTGGTCAGTTCCGGGTAGGAGTGGAACTGGAAAGCCATCGGCTGCAGCGGGGTTTCATCAAGATCGTTCCACGTAGTCAAATGTATCCAGGCTGCTTTTTCTTTGACTGCAGCTTCGAAGTTGCTCCAGAACTGATCGAATCCTCTGAAACCACTGTAGTATTCGTTGCGACCTGAAAATGGCCACGGACCTATATAGCCAGGACCGATACCAGCCATCCATTTACGGGACGATGTAAGCTCTGCCCCTTTGTGCAACGTGGGATAGAGTGTTGAAGATGCGAACTGAGTGTGATCGAGTGCATTGAAGCAATAGAGCATATCAAAACAGTTCGGGTATTTCTCAGGGGAATTGGCATCAACAACCAGAAAGACTTCAAACCCTCGACCAGCCAGTTCCTTTCTGAACAGTTTCCAGTATTCAGCTGATCCGCGATCACCAGCGTAGGTAGTGAGTAACGGCTTGCCATCGATACGCGCCAGGTTCGGATATTCTTTTGCCTGCTGAAGGAATGAAGCAACCTTTTCTGCGAGTACCGGGGCTGAGTCATCGAAACCGTCCAGGCAGACAGATACCATAAACTTGGTACCGCGAGCTGCTTGCAGCAATTTTAGTGTCTGCTCTGCAAATGCGCTACCATTGACCAGATCTACCACGAAACCGTTTATGCCCATGCGTATGGCAGAGTCTATCTCCTGAAGGTAGTCTTTTTGCTGATCTCCTGTGGGATGAGCGAGGGGGAAATCGTAGTAGTTGGTTATGGCAACAGGAGTCTGGTTCCAGTCATGCCATGCTACATAGTGGCACCAGACCAGATGATCATTGACCGTAACGGAGTCCGCATTGGCGGCGACTACGAGTGTAAGACACAGGATTATTGCAGTCCTCAATAATTGTTTCATTGCAGTCGGCATCCGTTGCTCCCTCAATAGTATCCCTTTGATTTGTTAGCGTAGCACGGGGTAGCTTTGTCCGTCAAGAAACCCCAGAGACTCTGTCTCTGGACTCTGCCAGGGAGGTAACCTCCCTGGACCCGTTACTCTCAGCAGAGTGCATAAGCGGAATCCCTGCAGAACATCCCTGATGCGTAGATGTAACTAAAGCCATAATATGTATAGCGTACGGCATTAACACAGTTGATTTTATGGGAGTAGTGCATTGAGAATACGAATGTCTGTCCTGGCTGTTCTATATACATGTTTGCTTACAGGATATCAGTTTGCTTTGGCGACGGTTGATCCTTATAGTGCTGGAATAGCAGATGCTGCGGCTGCAAGGAATATACGCAATGATGCAGCATTTCAGTCATTGACAGTGATTGATCCATCCAAAACACAGACTATTACTGTAAGTGATGGAGCTGGTGGAACAAAGACAATTCAGGCTGTGAATATGATCACACTCACCAACTATACTGCTCCATATACAAACGCCACTAACCTGCAGAGATATACAGTTGATGCCAGCAGTAAATACCGGTCAAATATCTGGACGACATTTGAAGGGGATGCGAAAGCTTACCTGAGAAAGAAGAACATACCCATAACAAACAACACAAATACCACAAACGCAATGCTGGAGTCTCTGGGTATGGGAGACTGGAGTGGTTATAAAGTGCTCTCCCTGTGGGTAGAGGCTAAATACATTACCCGGCCATCATATAACCCTGACATCACTTCAAATGCTGCACCAACCTGGAATGCAACTACCGGAAGCTACGACTTTACCAATGTGAATGCAACTACTCTACCTAATTTTCTGGGGATAGCTCCGGTTACTAAGACCAGTGGCTCATACACGCGGCCTTATGATGCTTTTATTGGCACTGAAGAGTATCAGAACTGGTTGAATGCCTGGAGTGCATCATCATATGACATCGGAGCCGGACGAGAGTTTCCATATACGGGTCTCGGATGGACTTGGAACTGGAACACTGACCCTCACCTTACTGGCTTTGCTCTGAGTGAATTTATTATCAGTGGAAACGCTGAGTATTATTTCAAGGGGCTCAGACCTACGCTTGGATATCTGTTCCCGGTTATTGCACGGAATGCTAACGAGGCTTCGGTGGCGAATGTGCTGGATGGTATCTATGATTCGGCGACGGGTGATATGCTGACTACACTGAATAGTATGGTGGCTCTGGATGATGGCGGAGCCATAGCGAACACTTTCGAAGAAGCCTCCCCTGCCCGTTTGAACCTGCTCACCATGCAGATTTTCAGCGGTATAGATGATGTGGCTGACAGAGTTAGTGAAAGATTCGGTTTGCTGGACAACGAAACAGTTGATGAATCCAGAAGCGGATCTGTTTGGGCATCCAGCGGGATTTCGTGGAGCAAAGGCAGCAGCAATACTAGTGGATTCGGAAGTAATGGTACATCCAATACGTTTGTTCTTGGATGGGAGAAACGCGGTGAGAGATCATTGTCAGGATTGGCGTTAAGCTATAACAGCGATGACCTTACTTGGAATGGTTCCACAGGGAGTGCTGATGCAGGTGCGACGTTCCTTACTGGTTACCACGGACGTAAGTTTGGAAAATGGAGACTGGGTGCTGAGATTGGAGTAGGGTTGATTGATATCAATACTCACCGGCAGATACCTACTCTGAATCAAAACCTAATCGGAAACAATTCGGCTTTGGGATTTGTTGCAGATATCAGTGCATATCGGCCTATTGAGAAGAATAACTGGACACTGACTCCTTCTGCAGGATTGCTCTACACCAGACTTGGACAGGACTCCTACACAGAGACCGGCAGTGCACTGGCGATGAGTATTAATTTTCAGAGAGTGGATTTGCTTCGTAGTGATCTCGGAGTTGGTTTTGAAAATAAATTTGTTGGTGCTAATAACCACACAGCGACTCAGACTCTCAAACTACATTGGCTGTGTCCACTCACCGACCGGAACGCAAGCGTATCCGGAGCATTTGCAAGTGCTCCAACAGCAGAGGTCAATGGAGTTGATCGCACGGTTCCCGGGAACACTATCCAGGCCAGTTATGCTATTTCCGGAGAATACGGTGCTGGTCGGGCGCTGAGTCTGGGTTATGACTACGCAAGGGAACTGGATGGTGGGTTGACCAGTCACAGTGTTAATGTGAATTATGCGGTAGAGTTCTAGAATCTCGGGATTCCGCTATGCACGCCTGCGAGTGCAGATTTCCGCACCCTTCGACAAGGTCAGGGTGAACGGCATTCTATTCCCAGAAAACCAGCCCGCACTATTCATCAAGTTTCTTTTACCCGGTAGTAGAGGAAAAAACCATGCCAAACATGAATAATGCGGACTAGCACTTACTTTGTCTCCTTCGATTGTAGATATGATTGCCTGTGTGTTAAGATTGACTATCGATTCTTTCACCGCTCGTTTCCGTCTTTCGCGTACTTTCGCGTTATTCGCGGTTCGAAATAGAAAGCAAAGGACACTTTTCATGCAGTTAAACTCTAAGTATCTTCATAGTCAGCTCCTTCTTATAGCAGTGCTTTTGATCCTCTCTTTACCTGGATTTGCGGCTCCGGTTGCTCAGGTTGGGGAGAGTATTGATAAGATACTGGCTTCCCCATCTATGGCGCACGGTATCCAGGGGGTGTATATTCAGTCTATGGATTCCGGAAAGATTATTTATAACCATAATGGAGATCTGCTGCTGACTCCGGCTTCTAATATGAAGATGATTGCTACGGCAGCGGCTCTGGACTTGCTGGGGACTGACTATAGAATGACGACATCGATATTTGCTGTTAAGCCCGGCAAGGATGGAGTTGTTAGGGGAGATTTGGTTATAGTCGGCGGTGGGGATTCTACTCTGACAACTGATGACTTGCAGAAGATGATCGATGATCTGAAATCTAAAGGCATTAAGAGCATCAGGGGTAATATTGTCGGGGATGACACATATTTTGATGACCAGAGGCGTGGGGATTCGTGGACTATAGATGATGATCCATGGTACTATGCGGCTCAGATCAGCGGATTGTGTGTAAACAGAAATGTGGTGGATGTCTATCTGAAACCCGGCGCCAGGATTGGCAGTCCGGCTATTATTGAAGTCAAACCGGACATTAAGTATATGACGTTCAGGAATGAGTGTATAACCGGAGCAGCAGGGAGCGAGTCTACTGCTGGTGTAACCAGGGAACTGAAGACCAATATTATCCAATCGTTCGGCAGCCTGCCATTGGACTACAAATCGGATTCACCTGTTGAGAAGATTACTGTCGATGAACCTACTCTGTATGTCAGCGCTCTTTTCAGAGCAATGCTCATTCAAAACGGCATTAAGGTGAGGGGGAAGGCCATGCGGGGGACAAAGCCCGCAGATGCGGAGTTGATTGTTTCGCACGATTCCCCTGCACTGTCGGAGTTGGTGAAATTGCTCAATAAGCCCAGTGATAACTTTATGGCTGAATGTCTTATGAAAACCATTGGCAAAAAGCTGGGAACTGCAGGATCAACTGACGCCGGGGCCGATGTGGTGTATAAATGGCTCAAGAGTTTTGGGGCTGACACTGATCTGGTAGCTATTGCGGATTCTTCGGGACTCTCCAGGCGAAACCTGGTAGCTCCACAATTGCTGGTTAGCATTCTGACACACATGTATAAGACTAAAGCCTATGACGCATACTCCAACTCATTCCCGATTGCCGGAGTCGATTCTCATCTGAAAGACAGGATGCTGAACTCCCCTGCAGTAAACAACGTCAAAGCCAAGACCGGATATATACGGTATGTCTGTTCGTTATCGGGCTATGTGAAGACACTTTCCGGAGAGAACCTCGCAGTGTCGATTATATTGAACCACCACCGGTGCGAACTGGCACAAGCGTATGAAATCCAGGATGCTGTATTTGTGGCATTGGCAAGCAGCAACTGAATCGCGAATGGAAGGGAGAATATTAACCACGGAATACACGGAATACACGGAAATTTTTTACTTTGCTGTAACAAGGTAGTAAGTATACTATAAATCAATGTTCAGCTTATTGGTTGCATATTTCGCATCATTCGCGATTCAAAGCCATATTTTTTTCCGTGTATTCCGTGTATTCCATGGTTATAAATCCCTTCGTTATAAGATCAAGTTCTCCAGAACCATTTCTTCTTTGTGCAGAAACTGACAACCAGGGCTACCAGTAGGGTGAAGAGCAGGGAGAAGGTGAAGTATGGCCAGGGGGTGGTTATTGTCCGGCCTGCATAAGCATCGATTCCCAGGACAGCCAGAGTCGTGCCTATAAGGTTTCCTCCGGCGGTATAGGCGATCATCGGGTTCTGTCCGTTGTCTATAAGCAGTTGGAGTATCTTTTTCCTTTTGAAGACATCTATTATTATGGAAAAGACTGATAGCATGAAGATCGCCAGACCTGCGGACACGAAGTAGTAGCTCATGGTGGCAGAATCTTTCTTGATACCGTTTTCGTATGGTTCGAAAATCATACCTACTGCAAGCAGATATACTCCCCATTTATAGAGATCATGCAGGAGGATTTCTACACTGTTGGATGCATTTTTGACCAGTCTATTACCTAAATAAAGCAACGGAATCAGGCACAGGACCAGCTGCCAGACGTGGCGGCCTTTGAGCATGATAATTGTCAGAATTACTGTTCCAAATAAAAGACCTGCAAGCGCAATATATCTTTTTGGGGTCCATTCCTGCTTATCTTCAATAGAAGTTTCGGAGGCATTTATCCAGCTCAGGATTCTATCTCCTACAATAGTTCCGGGGATAGCGATAAACAGGTACGACATACATCCCATATTGAAAAAATTGTTGACTGTTTTGAGGATCGATACACCAATAGGTCCCAGGAAGTTCAGCTGGTCCATCCACGGTATCGGGAAGTTAGCTTGCAGAGTACCTACCCAACTGTCCGGTGCTCCGGCTGAAAGCCTCATAGCCATAATACAGCCCAGAATTCCCAGTCTCAGCAGTATGTTTTTCCTGGTCAGCATGTAGGCAAATGTAGTATACACAGCAACATTAGCCAGGATCATTATAATAATATCGAACTTATCCAGAGAGAATGTCGCGCTGTGGGCTGTACTGATTTTAGGATCATAACGGACTATGAACATTAAAGCAATGGCAGCAAGCCAGCCGGCCGTTTTGACGACAATCCGGGTGCTTGCTTTCCATTTCGTCGGCATCCTACCCAATATTGGAAATAGCAGCAGAAATCCACCGGTGCCTATCAGGAATATCTCAATCGATTTGCCAACCATGCCTGCAGTATATACTGGATCTATGCAGCCTGTGCGGATGTGCTCTACATAAATGGCGAAGAGGCTTAAAATCAGACCCCGGAGAAGAGTGGAGCCAACCAGCTTATGCCATGGAACCCCCTGCTCTATTCTACGGCTCATAGCCAGCGGAATAGCAGCACCCATTGAAAACAGGAAGAATGGAAACACCATATCCACCCACGTAACACCCGGGAGGTTTGGGTTAAAGACAAACTCAGGTGGTGGAACCTGACCATGATACATAAAGGATGGCAGATGGTTTACTATGCTCATTGGTTCTACGCTGGACAGGACCATCATAAGTATGGCAATCCCTCTCAGCGCATCTAGTGCATATGCTCTTTTCTGTCCGGTAACATTATCAACAACAGCGGTTACTGACAATACATTCATCTCCTCTCAGAGTAGACTCAAGACTTCTCAAAAAATAGGTTCTATAGAATTATAGCAGGCAAACGTTTACCTTGCATGGGTTTGTAAATGAGAGCAATGCAGATCCATTTGACTCCCACCACTCAGTGTTGTATGCTACTACCAATTTCATATATTAGGTGGGGCATTATGGATATAGTTAATCGACTTCTTTCCTCTGAAGAGCTTTCAATCAGGTATAAGGCTCAGGTGCAGTTATGTGGCCAGTCTGAAGACTCTCAAGCTATTATAGATTTACGGAACAATATTAAGCAATCACCACGGGTACGGACATTGCTTGGTGACAGGGACGAGGAGGGGCGGATTCGTCCAATTCACCATGTATACAAGAAGTGGAAGGGTGCACACTGGGTGCTGGCTTCGCTTGCGGATATTGGTTATCCGGAGAAAGACAATGAGCTGGCTCCTGTGGTAGAGCAGGTATTTGAGTGCTGGTTAAACCCGGATTACGCCATAAAGGTAGAATGCGGATCAGAGATGCCACCAAAGAAGTACCGCGGAGTGCCATATATCAATGGCCGTGCCAGAAGATGTGCTTCACAACAAGGAAATGCCCTGTTCGCAACATCACGTCTGGGATTTGTGGATGATAGAAGCGCTCAACTTGCTGAGTTTCTGATGGGTTGGCAGTGGCCTGATGGAGGCTGGAACTGCGACCGCAAACCTGAAGCCTGCAATTCATCATTCTGGGAATCATTAACTCCACTGCGCGGACTGGCAGAGTATTCAAGAAGGACCGGGGATGCCAAAGTGAGGAACGCTGTGGAACGGACTGCTGAACTTTTTTTGAAACGCAAACTATTCCGCCGTGTATCAAATAGCGAAGTGATGCATCCGGAGTTCCTGACACTGCACTACCCCTGCTATTGGTATTATGATATTCTTTTTGGTCTGAAAGTTATGGCTGAATGCGGACTAATCACCGATCCACGCTGTGAGGAAGCTCTGGATGTAACAGAATCCAAGAAACTGCCTGATGGTGGATGGGCAGCAGAAGCCAGATTCTATCGTTCACTAGATAAAGATGTCAGTGGATCTGAAAGAGTGAATTGGGGAGTAGTGAGCAAGACTAAGATGAATGAATGGGTTACGGTGGATGCTTTGTATGTATTGAAGGCTGCAGGGAGGCTGTGAATATGGTAAAAACGAAGAAAACATTTCCTATTGGTATATTTATAATCGCAGCTATTGCAGTCTTGATACTTGCAGTAGTGTTTATTATCCTATACAACACCAGCGTCAGTCTGTCACCTGTGGATCTGATGACGGCGCGTAAAGGGTTTATTACTCGTCATATGGATAACAGCTATAAGCCGGATGGTCCGGCTCCTGCTCCTCCTAAAAATATATTTGAATCAACTCTTTATACATCTCCTGCGGGCAAACTAATAGCTTATATAACACCTGACCCCAGAGATGGCAAGCGGCATCCGGCAGTGCTTTGGGCACATGGTGGGTTTGGAGGAATCGGGTCGTGGTTCTGGGAACCGGCGACACCTGATGATGACCAGACAGCACGAGCTTTTAGAGAAGCCGGGGTTGTGTTGATGTGTCCCTCCTGGCGCGGTGAGAATGACAATCCGGGCATGTTCGAACTGTTCTATGGTGAAGTTGATGATTTGCTGGCAGCGCGCGAATATCTGGCCAGGCTTCCTTACGTTGATTCGCAGCGGATATACCTTGCAGGACACAGCACAGGTGGGACGATTGCATTGCTTGGGGCGGAGGTTCCAGGAAACTTCCGTGCAGCTTTCTCTTTCGGCGGTGCGCCGGATCTTAGATGGGTATTGTTTGATGGAACTGGATATGGTAACACTCCATTCTATTACAAAAACACACAAGAGGTCTACCTGCGTTCGCCCATTCACTTTGTAAAGTTTATTAAACAGCCCACATTCTATTTTGAGGGTGAAGACTCAAGCTATATCCGTGATGCAATGATCATGCAGCGGATGGCGAAAGAGTCGAATATACCATTCACTGCGTTCATTGTTAAAGGTGGAGATCATTTTAGTATTCTGGCACCTCTAACTAACATGATTGCATACAAGATCCTGCAAGATACAGGCCCGCAGTGCAATATAACTGTCTCAGAGGATGAAGTGATGCGAGCGTTAAATTCGGTAAACAGATGATGTATAATCCTCTATTTTGGTTCAGAGGAGTTTGATATGACTCTTTATCGACGTATTTTTGTTCTGCTCTTTCTGCTAACTATTGGATCGCTTTCTGCATATGGGGCTGTCAGCGTGACGGAAAGCAGTGCTGCTGGTAAAGCATTGGTTACGCTTCGCAATCCATATTTGGAACTGGTTTTTGAGCCAGGGCGCGGTGGGCGGTGTGTCAGCTTCAGGTTTCTTGATAATAATGAGCAACTAGTCTCAAAGGACCTGCAAGCAGGTATGTTTCTGGATCACTGGGCTAAATTTGTGTGGCCGAGTGGCCTTATTCATTTACCCTATCAATATACTCTACTGAAGAATGAAAAGGACAAAGTTGGTATCAGGCTGTGGGTTACTGTGCCTGCCAAAGGCGGGGGTAAGGGATCTGCGGACGCTGCATCTTCGGCATTGATAGATACTTCTCCGGAACTTGTGGGACTGGTTGTCAGCAAGACGATATGGCTGTATGACAACACTGACCGGATAGATGTTGAAGAGTCGATTGAGAACCCTACCGATCAGGCACGATCGGTTGCTCCCTACATCCAGCACAATTTCAATATGGCTGGCACTTCGTTGTCAGACACCTGGTATCTTCCATCAGCCCAGGGAGTTCAGTGGAATGTCCAGCCTGATAAGGCTAACGGGAAAGTCTATGGACCCAACTGGGTACTTGATCCTGTTGGAGGCTGGATTGGTGTCCGTGACCGTAGGACCAACCGTGGGCTGATGTTTGCATTCGATTACAACTATATTGAGCGTATTTATACCTGTGGTCTTACAGCTGAATGGTTCATGGAATCTATTCCCGTTGCAGCCGGGAAGAGCTTTACTACCCACTACACTATCAAGCCTGAGAAGGGATTTCAGGGGTTCGTATACGGCTCAGAGCGGATTATGGCAGATATCGAGGCGCATGAGCAAGGCAAGACTGTAAGGGTCAGACACGACTTAGCTGCTGTTGCGGGACCAATCGGGCCTATGAGTGTGAATATCACTTTGAGAGACTGGAAGAGCAAGCAGGTGTATCTGGCAAAGTCATTCAATATATCCAAACTGAACACAACGAAATTGAGTCAGGAGTTTACATTCACTCCAAGGAACCTGAGTGGTGGGACTGTGATCGCTGTCACTGTGAAAGGCGATGGTATCAACGAGCGTTATGAAGTCTTCTATGCCGGAGACAAATATGAACACAAGCGGCACTACAACTACTTTGCTAACGGTGGAGGGGCACTGGCTGGATCGCAGGGAGAAGCGTACCACCAGAAGGCTCCGCGCAAGATTAAAAGGTTCGACAAACCAGACTTTTCCACTATCCCGGGACCGAAGCCAGGTAAATTCCGCTGCATGGTAGCGTTCGGACTGTATACTCAAATCTTCAACTTCGATGATGGATTGATCGGCTGGAAAAGTAAGGATGGCTCATCTGCAGAGTTTGATTTCATTAACTGTCCTCCTAATGGTATAGAATCATTCCCCGGCGGGTATCCGGAGCTGTTTGCATATAATGCCGTGATATTGAGCGATGTGAATTTCCGTGCGCTTGGTGATATCCGGATGGAGATGCTGTGCGATTATGTGGCTCAGGGTGGAAAACTACTCGTTACCGGCGGACCCTATGCACTGGGGAATGGGGAGTTTGAGGATACTAGATTTCTGGAAATGCTGCCGGCGACCTTATCGGGGCCGTTCGACCTTAAGTGGGCTGGCAAGGGGAAATCCTGGGAACTGACTCCTACGCTGGAAGGTAAACCATTCCTAAATGGTGTTTCATTCAATCCGGCGCCACGGGTTTTCTGGCAGCATTTTGTTACTCCAAAACAGGATGCCAGGGTGATACTGACTGCCGGAGGGAAACCGAATTTGATTCTTGGGAAGTATGGCAAGGGGAAAGTGGTGCTTCTTACACTCAGTCCAACTGGAGCGGCTACCAATGATAAAACGGCCTGGTGGACTTGGGATGGATGGCCTGGGCTGCTTAAGAATCTCTTCACCTGGATGGATGAGTAGGGAGGCTGAGGATATGCTGTTACGAAAATTACTCAATCGGATAGGGAAAAGCAGATCCTTCGTTCATCCAATGAAATATGACCAAGGCAGGCTGGAAGCCTGCACCACAATGCGTATGGCGGATGGCACAGTCCTCTTTGCGATTACTCAAGTGCTGTTTGTGCTGATGACTGCGATATTGGTGTCTCCGCTGTGGGCTGAGAGCCGGTATGTTCGGAATGGGAGTTTTAATACTAAGGGTGGTGTCAAGCCCTATTTTACCCAGGAAACTGTAGACAACCTACGAAAGAACGGATGGACTTGTCCTGACGCTGATGGATGGCCGGCATGGTGGAGTGGCCTGGCGAATGATATGACCCTGGAATGGTTTCCAACCGGCGGTAAAAACGATGACGCATATATACGGATAAGTGGAAAGAACGGGTTGGTCACCGGTTATCACGGACTTCCGCTTGAACCCTGCAACATCGAGGTGTTGTGGCTGCGCGGGAAGGGTGTTCTGCGGGCTGCTTTTCTTGGATACAAGCAAGTCGATGGACAGGTTCAGGACGGAGCCCCTACTCCATCTCTTGAGATCAAAGTGAACTCATCGGAATGGGTACAATACCGGGTACCGCTGCGCAAGAGTCCGGAATTATGGAACATCCATGTAGCATTTTCTGTTCCGGAAGGTTCAATTGACATAGATGAAGTGGATGTTATACCGGCAAACGAAGCACAGATGCTTGTATCTGAAGAAGCTGCGACGATGTATGGCACCGGTTCACTGGTTGAAAACATGAGCTGGGCAGCAGTTGATGATCAGTATAAGAAACGTGTGGTTCAATATCAAAACAGCGTTAATGCTTTTCAGAAACTATCGAATATGGTGGATGCTGGTCTAGTGAAGGATTTTGAGACATTGATCGCGGATCTCAATGTCTATGTGCTTGCTCCGGATGCAAAATCTGTGTTAGTTGAGCACTACAACGATATGCTGATCCTCACCCACCTGCTCAAGAGATTATCAGGATTGGAGACAGCGGCAGGCCCGGTGACTGCTACATCATTCTCAAACAGCATCAATTACAAACCTGGAGAACGTTCTGCACGTCCTGGAACAGTAACAATACTGGATATACGTTCAAACAAGGTCCGGTATTATGAAAACGAGAATGCAACTACTAGTATTACTCTCATAAACACAACTGCTGTTGAGCAAAAAGGCACATTAATCGCAACACTGATTACTGAACTGGATACACGCAGAGAAGTCGATCGGAAGCCATATACTCTTCAGGCAAATCAAAATGTATCGTTGACTTTGAATTACAGCGTTGGGCCTGAGACCTATGGACGCGCGCTCGAGGTACGACTAATCGATGATTCTGGTAAGCTGGTTGACACCTGGCAGGAGTTTTATGCAGTAGCAGCAGAGTGGTTCAGGGTGCAGCAACACACTCCGGCAGCGGCAATGAAGAATTACAAGACTGACCCATGGGTGACCTATTTCAATCAGATCCACAACTTCGCATGTGAGCCGACTGACTGGGGTGTGCAGGTAGAAGAATTTAAGAGTATTGGAGAATATCTGTCTGCCCAAGCCCTGTATCCGCTCAACCTGCAGGCCCGACGTGCGGTATATGCATACTATAAGAGCGTCGGGATTATGGGGACATTCTACCAGAACGTTGCTTACAGCGGGCAGATGGGCTACGAGGTAATACGTGAGCATCCAGAGTTCGCTTTATATGACCAGAACGGGCAGCCAGCGGTTGATCCGGTCTATGGTGGTTATCCGAATCCCATGGAACTGGCATCACCAATTGAGACGGGATCAACGCGCAAGGTGATTAAGCCATATCTGAATCGGAAGCTGAGCGCCTGGCATCACAGCCTGACGAATCTGGCGCGTGAGGACGCTGTGCGTTACGGGGCAGAGCGTATCAAAGAATATGCTGACTACATGAACTGCAGCGGTATATACTGGGACGGAAACCTGGGGTTATACTCCGGATATGGTTATGATGGCAAACCTGCAGTTCCATCCGGGAAATACGAAGACTATGTAGCACTGAATGCCCGCAACCACAGATTGTATTCAAGCATATTGAAGAAGGACAACCCCAACTTCGGAACATGGTATAACTGGGCCAGAGTAAGCATTGAATACTATACCTCACAAGGACTCAAAGCATATCTCGGAAGCGGAGTGGGAAAAGCAGACAGACTGGATGACTCTGTTCGTGCTGCTGCAGGCTGGAAGAATGTTATGTTCCTGATGGAGGTGCAGTCTGCCCTAACGAGTGGCGACGACGATATGAGGTATCCGAGCAGGATGCTCAGTAAATTGTGTGATAACCGCGATTTTCTGGTCCAGCGGTATGGCGCCAATATTATCCTGGGATATCTCAGTAATTCAACTGTTTCTGCAGACGCACCTGGACCTGACAGATGGGGATGGGCAATGCATAATTACTTCGGTGCACAATTGATTGCTACCCAGAACCACTTTGCTTCATGGTTCGTGCCAAGTTGGAGGCCTACCCTACAGTTCCTGACAAGATATTCAAGGTTTATCTGGGCACCGGATATCAAGGTCATTCCTGCCGGTATCGTCAATGTATCTTCGCATGAGAATGTATGGTGGAAGAGGTTGGCATACAAACGAAAACGATCTGATGGATATGACCTTATCATCCATCTCGTGCGCATTCCACCGACAAAGATGTGGGATTTGACCTATACTGTGGAACCTAAACCGCTATCCGGTGTGGTTCTCAATGTTAAGCTTGGGAAGGGAGAACTGCAGGATGTGCATGCGATTCGTCCTTACTACTACGAAGAGCCGCAGCAACCGGTTCAGGCAAGGGCGGTATCGAATGTGATGAACGGACAGGCAAAGATTACAGTTCCCCCGTTCCGGTACCATATGATGTTTGTGCTGCGAGTCAAATCGGTCGGGTCGCAGAAACCAGCGATTCGGTCTCATTGATCAGATCAACAAGCAGTTGCCGCTGCCTTGCATACAATTCATCACCCGGAGCGGGATAGAGCACACTGATTATCCGCTCTTCGAAATCTGCAGGTTTGATCGCAAAGTGCCTGGCAAACTCCAGATTGCTGCCGTCTCCAACATAGTAGGTGTCGTTTAGTGCAAAGATGACCTGCATGAGGTCGTGCACTAATCTTGCGCTGAGACTGGCAAGAAACACAGGATCTTTCCGAACGACCTTGTGGGCATAGTGATAATCACCCCGCCAGTAACACGCCGATCCCAGGTGCTTTTGCAGAATGGATTCTTTCAATTTGGCCGGGTAGACACTCAGTCGTTCTTTCCAGCCTGATACTATACCATATGGATCTTCGATGTTCTGCTGGTAGAAAAGATCAGGCAGCAGATGGTATCCCCAGACGGACCACTGCAGTATCTCCGGTTGAATATCCCCTTCCATCCAGGCATCGAGTGCGGTGTTGATTTGATCGATTGTTCTTATCCACACATGGTCGATCTCAACTCCACGTACCCTCCAGCTGTCTACAATCCGAACAAAGTTATCCCAGTTGGCATTTGGTGATTCCATGGTTCCAAAACACATTTCATCACAGTACAAACGAAAATCTACATCTGATGTGTGGTCTGATGTGCCTTTGCCCCGCGAGCCTCCAATAGCTATTGCGTATCGGCCGGTACCCAGCAGTTTGATAAGTGGCACACATTCATCGAGAACATTCTGCATTGTTGTGTCGGACAATCCTATACTCCTCTGGCTAGTGGTTTTGGAGGATTATTCGACGGATGAGGATGAAAAACCTTCAGAAACGTGTATGCATTCGAATTTGTGGATTTCAGCAAGGAAATCGGCATGTGTATGTGGTATTAATGCTAAGATCAATGAGACATAATTGCATAAGTCGCCACGAAGGGACGAAAACATTCTAATTTCGTTGGAGGATAGGAAATGTTCTGTAGAAAGTGCGGTCAAGAGATAGCTGAGACAGCTGCTTATTGTCCAGGTTGTGGAACCACGGTTATGGGTGAACGAAGCGTTTCTCACGATAATTCTTCCGATAAGGCACTGGGATATATCATACCGGTCGGTACTTCCGGACTCTCGATAGCTGCAGGTTATGTCGGGCTGTTTTCTCTTCTTCTAGTTCCGGCACCATTTGCCATAATATTGGGAATACTGGCTCTTAATGACCTAAAGAAGAACCCACGTCCCCACGGAAAAGGCAGAGCAATATTCGCCATTGTAATGGGAGTGATATTCAGCATCTTACTGCTCGTATTGATTATTCAATCGTTACGCAGTGGGAACAGATAATACTATTCTGCGAAAACAAGATGATCACACCTATCAGTTCAGTTTTTGCTTATAGTGCACCGGTATCGACAATCCAGTCGTCTTGCGCTAATATGGACTATTGTATTTGTAGTTTGAAAGGATACTTTTTTGATGCGACAACCAAATTTCGATAATCTACTGAAGGTCCTTCGTTGTGAAGTTCCGGAGCGCCCCACTCTCTTTGAGTTCTTTCTGAATGGTCCTCTATACAATAAGCTGGCAGGTCCGGAGATCAGCTCTATGACTGATAAGCTTGCCGGCTATCGACTCGTTGTGAATGCATTTAAGAATGCAGGATATGATTATGCAACGGTTCACGGGTCGGAATTCGCATTTCCTGCAGGAGAAGTTGAGAGCAAGGCTACCAAGTCCATAAATGATGGCGCGGTAATCAGTGATAAGGCAAGCTTTGAGGCTTATAAATGGATGAACCCGGACGACTGCGACTATTCAGGACTTGCGGGCATTGAAGTACCTGATGGTATGAAGCTGGTCGTCTATGGGCCTGGCGGAGTGCTGGAGAACGTTATCGGGCTGGTCGGGTATGAATCGCTCTGCTTTATGATTCTGGATGAACCAGACCTTGCTCAGGAGATATTCGATGCGGTTGGTTCAAGATTGGTGCGTCATTATGAGATAGCGGCACCTTTTGAGGCTGTGGGGGCTTGTATTTCCAATGATGACTGGGGGTTCAAGACCCAGACGATGCTTGCTCCGGAGGATATGCGCCGGTTTGTATTCCCCTGGCATACAAAGATCGTAGAGGCAATACATGCTACAGGAAAGCCTGCTATTCTGCACTCCTGTGGGAACTTTGACGAAGTAATGGAAGACGTCATTGAAGATATGAAGTATGACGGGAAACATTCATACGAAGACGGCATCCTAACTGTTGAGGATTCCTATGAGCGCTGGGGCGGACGGATCGCCATACTTGGCGGAATTGATCTGGATTACATCTGCAGATCATCTGCTGAGGAAGTGCACGCGCGTTCTTTGGCGATGCTTGACAGGGCTGCGACTCGCGGCGGGTACGCGCTTGGGACGGGGAACAGTGTACCTGAGTATATTCCGGATGCAAATTACTTCGCTATGATCAGCGCGGCGACGGGGATGGATTATTCGGGGTTGGTTTAGGAGTGGATTCTGAAGGGAATCAATCCCCCTAGCCCCCTTCGCCAAGGGGGAATTAAGCTGGCGCTTCGCTCTACAGTTGTGCTGAAGGGAATCAATCCCCCTACCCCCCTTCTCCAAGGGGGAATTAGGTTCTTGGACTTCTCCAAGGGTAATTGGGTTCGTGGACTTCTTCAAAGGGGAATTGAGTTTGCGGTTTTCTGTTTTGGGTGTGATTGCAAATCACACCTGAGCGGAAGGGTGTAGATACAAATTGCACCTGCTTTATATCGAACAATGAGAAGGGAACATCGAATGAGATCGGTGTCTTTGGGACTATTACTTATTATGGCTGCATTTACTAGCATACCATCATCTTCTGCGACAAAAGCTGTAACGCTCTATGTATCTAAACTGGGAGATAACACTGACGGATCCTCCTGGGCTCATGCTTATAATAATATTCAGACTGCACTCAATAAGCTTCCGGATGATACCGGAGGACATAAGGTTGTTATCCGGCCTGACACTTATATGGAAGCCAATCTGGCAGCTTCACAAAAAGGTGCACCTGGACGGTATAACGAACTGATCGGAGATACTGATGGAAAACTGGGTTCAGGAACTGTCGGATGGGTACTGATAGACTCCGGTGACCCTGAACAAAAGGGGTTCAAAAGCTACGACTGGTGGAGCACCATCCGGGCATATTCCCATGAATGGTCTCCTGAACATACTGCTCCTACATTTTCATCTATATGCTGGGACAGGTGGAAGCTGAGTGGACTGTATGCAACCGGCAGCGATGCAGGGATATTCTTCGACTGCACAAACGAAGTGAAGCCTTTCAGCGTGGTTGTAGAGAACTGCGTCAGTATTGGCAGAGCATTTGGCGGCGGAGTTGCGAGTTGTCTGGCAAGACCGGATGAACCTATTACTTTCAAACACTGCTACCTGGGTGCGCTGGACTGGTGGGGAGATACATCGGCTGCTTACCTGAGGTGCGAAAACACTACGATGCCTGCGCTGCCTGATGTCGTATTGGAGGACTGCACTATGGTCTCTCCTCAGTGTGCTCTGAAAGTCAGCAACTATGGTTTTCAGTCATATACACGGGTGAAGGTCAACAGGTGCAGGTTGATCGTAATGAACTTCTCTCAGCCGGTCGGCACTCCATCTGACGGGATCATTCAGAGTATGGAAGATGGGAAGCTGCTGCATGTGGAGATTGAGGACTCTGCATTAATGGGCTACAAGGTATTCGGATGCAAAGTGCACCCGGAGACTATCGGGGATATTCAATATACAGTCAAAGGCGATGTCAAGGCCTATGTGCAGTACCAGCAGGAAGTACCCAAGGGTATGATGGGGCTGGGTGCATGGCCAAAAGATGTTTATGAGCATATTGCCCCTCCATCGATCGAGCGTCCATCTATATACACTGAACGTCAGCTTGTGAAAAAGAACAGCTGTGAAGTCTCTCCTGTAGAATGGAAAGGGAAGCTGTGCTATCTTGAGTCCATTCGTCCGGGCAACGGCGGGACGATGACGGACTACTATCTCTCGTTTAAGAATGCAGAAACCGGTGAAGAATTGGGACGATGCGGTGAAGGCTACGGCCTGGCATCGGCAATTGTGCATGACGACAAGGTTTATGTATTTGCGTCAAAATGGGATCCGTCCGGTTGGACAAATGTGACTGTGTTCTATTCCTCTGATCTCAAAAAATGGGAGTCCAGGCTGGTTGTTGAGGGAGATAACGAGGGGGTTTTCAATACTTCAGTATGTAAGGGTAGAAATAGATTCGTTATGGCTTATGAAACCAGCGATCCGGCCTATCCAGGGTTTACAGTCAAAATTGCCGAATCTAAGGACCTCTTGAAATGGAAGAAACTGCCTGAAGCAACATTTGGGACGAACCGTTACACAGCCTGCCCGTGTATCCGATACTCGGGGGGGTATTATTATGTATTGTATCTGGAAATGAGATCACCCCGCTGGTTCTTTGAGACTTATATAACAAGGTCTAGGGACCTGAAGCACTGGGAACTCAGCAGCGCCAACCCGGTTATCAGCCCGGAGGGACTGGATGAGGGAATAAATGCGTCCGATCCTGATCTGATCGAATGGAATGGCAAGACCCTCCTTTATTATGCGGTAGGAGACCAGTTGACCTGGATGGATATCAAACGGGTAACCTGGCCGGGTAAACTCGGGAAGTTTCTGTCTTCTTTCTACAAAACCCCGGGGGTCCCGGATGTGGGGTCGATTAGCTGGGGGAAGAAATAGGATATATTCATCGGCTTCAGAGCAGGGAATGTAACCCGGAGCGATGATGCCGATGCACCAGCTCCCAGTTATGTTATCCAGGAGTCTTCGTAGTCTGGTTTCGGTGCCGATGCATTGGATTCATTGCATGTGGTTTTGGGTATCTTCGTAGTCAGGTAGCGTGTAGATTATAATTAACGAGTAAGGTCGTGTGTGTAATCCGTTCGTCCTAAGCTTGTCGAAGGACGCGTCCTTCGACAAGCTCAGGACGAACGTTAACTTCATAACGAGCTGAGTGGTTGCATTATGAAAACTAGTAATTTACGAGAGCAATGTGCTGTAATATCGCTTGTGATTTTATTAATACTAGCCCAATCTGTTTGCGCCGCTAAACCATCGCATCCTGTTATTGTGCTTGCAATAACCGATACACTGGGGGTTGTATGGCAGGAAGTCAAAGGGAATCCAAAACTAGCCGGTGTGCAGGCTTTGTCGTGGCGTGCTGCGGGATGCACTGATCCTGCACTGGTAAGGGCGGAGGATGGTACCCTTACAGTATGGTTTACGACAATGGGTATACGAAAGGATGCAGATGGCAAGTTTGCGGCTGATGGGCCATGGATTGGTCGGGCTGTGGGTAAGGATACTGCATCACCCAGTTTTAAATTTTCTCCTGATAAGCCGGTTATTACCGATGGACAAGAAGGTTCCTGGGACCGTTATGCTGAGACTTTGTCTGTCATTCAGGATGGCAAAACCGACCGTTACATTGCCTGGTATGCCGGGTATCGTGAACGCGGAGGACCAACGGGATTTGTTGATCTGGCAATCGGGCAGATGTATTCGCTCGATAAAGCAGGCACAAAATGGGCACGGCCTCCTGCACCTATTTACCGTCCAAAACCAGGTGCATGGGACGGCGTGTTTATCTCCGGTCCGACTGTGGTGCAGGGACCGGATAATATCTGGCGGCTTTATTATTCAGGAATGGGAACGACTGGAGGGATTGGCCTGCTTACATCCAAAGATGGTGTGATCTGGACTCCAAGTGGAAAAGTTCCAGTGCTGGAAGTTGCTCCCGGAAAATGGGACAGCCAAATACTTGAACAGGCAGTGCTCTATGCTCACGGAAAATACTGGCTGTGGTATTCGGGGCTGGATAGTCCATTGTCTGAAAAAACAGTGATCTGCATCGGGTTGGCTACATCTGATGACGGAGTTCATTGGAAGAAACATCCTAACAATCCTGTTTTAAGACCGGGACATGAAGGTTCCTGGAATGATGCAAGAGTAGTCTCCCCCTCAGTTGTTCTTGAGCCAGATGGTTCGTTTCTGCTGGCTGCCCACGGCCAATCGAAACGGGATATAAAGGAAAACAGGTCTGCGGGAGTGATTGGGTTCTGGCGATCGCGATAATTGCTCAAGCAGATGATTTGAGAAGGCGGAATCATTAATGCTCAGATATATCAGATCTTTCACATTGGTTATTGTAACCATCCTGGGACTATTCCTTTCCAACCAGGCATTCAGCAAAGACAGGGAGACTGTATTTCAGTATTCTACTCTGGGATCTCTTATGGCAGGGGTATATGATGGGGGAATTACACTTAAGGAGATTTCCCGGCACGGAGATATCGGGCTCGGAACGTTTGATAAACTTAACGGTGAGATGGTGGTGCTGGATGGGGTAATCTACCAGGTACGGTCGGATGCAACGGTCCACCGGTTGGCTGGATCTTCTCTCAGTCCATTTGCTTGTGTGACTTACTTTGATAAGGATATCAGTATAATTTCCAACACAAAGATGGATATGGGTGCTCTTACCAGGCTGATAGACGGCAGGATATCGTCGCCGAACTATTTTTATGCAATACGTATCACCGGGACATTTGCATATGTTAAGGCCAGAAGTGTTCCTGCTCAGACTAAACCCTACAGGAAACTGACTGAAGTGGTTGCAAACCAGCCTACATTTGAGAAAAGAGATATAAAGGGAACTATTGTGGGCTTCCGATGTCCTCCTTATGTTCAGGGAATCAATGTGCCGGGGTATCATCTGCATTTCATCTCAGAGGATAAGTCATGGGGCGGGCATTTGTTGGGTCTGCAGACAGACAGTGTTTCAATTGAGCTCGATATGACGCCGGGATTCACAATGGAATTGCCTAAAGCCGGAGACTTCCAGACAACTGAGCTTGGGAATAACGACAGCGAGGCTGTGAAGAAAGTGGAGAAATAGGCTTCAGACTTCGGGCTTCAGGCTTCAGGAAGGGAATTGGCGTATTATTTATCAGATTTGAAAAAGTTGCTGCACCTGATCTTTTCGTAGGCACCGGAGTTTGATGCGGAGCAGGACTTCCACGTGGGAGATGAATCGTTCATTGCATCCGCACCGCAGATTTCGTTTGGTGAATCGATGGTGGTAAGCAAGCGGTCTATCAGATCTCCAGCTTTCAGAGTGCTGCCGGGTTTTAAGCCCAGTTTGTGGAGAATGCGGAGGTCTTTCAGTTGGTCCTTGGTGTACATCCAGAGGCAGATATTTTTCTCAGGATGGTAGGCAGGGCAAGGATCGCAGACCATGCAGCATCCCTCGACCAGTGTAACAGGTATACCAGGATTCCTCTGCATTTTGAGCATCAGTTCCTGTAGATTATCCACCTCCAGAGGAGCATCTAGAGCACCGAGACCGTAGCAGCATAGAATACACATAAGGTGGTGCGGCCGGATAAAGAGCCTGTCAGCTCCTGCTATACGCTCGCAGGATGCCCTCTTAGCTTCCACCATCTCGTCCCTGGTCCTGATCGGCAGAAGACTGTATGGACCTTTGCCCAGGAGTTTCTCTGCCATGATATTGCACCGGTCCAGAGAGAAATAATCATCAATACCATCATTGCGAACTTGCTGGAAAAGATCTTTCCGAGCGTGGGGACATTCCTGCCAGTCGGGCTGCATATTGTCCTTGTAGTAACATATACCCTCCAGGGTATGAACAGTCGCAAACAACAACCGAAGCAATTCGATAGCAGGAAACTCCGTGTTCGGACGTATCCCTAGTATGCGCAAAAGCTCAAGGTCTTTCATGCGGTCGGAGTAATCATCCTGACGTTGGCTGAAATCCGTATCTACCAGAGAACCCGAGTAGATATCATCATAATGGGCACGCACGATGTCAATGTCCGCTGTAACCCGCACAATGGTAAACGGGTCGGCTTTCAGAGCGCTGGTGATATCACGAACGATCTCATCTCCAGCGGGCGTATCTTCACATCCAGCTGATGCGCAGATGGCACAGAGAAGATGGTGGGCTCTGATTTTTATGGTGTTTTCCATTTTCATCTGCGTTCCTAACAGGTCGAGAACTAGACTACTACCAGTATTATATTCTATTTTATGTGTAATGGTCTCTGCTGAAACTCAATACCCCTAGAACAGCACCCCCTGGAGCGGCGGCACGTCCAGGTCTAACAGGTATTGCATCATTTTGACATTGCGGACGGCGGAGCCGGCGTGGCAGTTGTTGAATTGGATGTAGAGGGTGTCACTTTTCGACTGCATCTGCTGGATTGTAGGGAGGAATGATTTTAGTTCGTCCTCGGAGTAGAGGTAGTCGTATCTCAGGGCGCTGTCTGAGAACCATTTCTCACTTCTTCCGTGGAGGCGGAGATAGGCGATGCTGGATGTGACCTCGGGAACCAACGGCATAAGAGGGTCTATGTGGGGTTCATCTACTGCACAGAAACCTATTCCCTTTTGCCTCAGGGCTTGGAAAGTATCTTCGGAGATCCATCTCTTGTTGCGGAACTCATACACCAGGGGGTATCTGCTGAAGGCATCGTAAAGACCATCCAGATACTCCCACGCCTGTTCTGATGGCTTCATGTGAGGAGGGAACTGGGCCAGCAGACAACCTAACTTGCCGGACTCGATCAGCGGTCTGATGCCGTCCAGGAACTCAAAACACATCTCGTGGTCCAGCTGACCGTCGGCACTCCCCATCCAGGGCTCGTGGGTGATGCCGGAGAAGAGTTTGACAGTGAACTGGAAGTCCTTTGGGGAGCGCTGGACGTGGTTAGTAAAGACGCTCGCGCTTGGCATTTTGTAGTAGGTATAGTTAATCTCCACCGAGTTCAAACGGAACTGGTCTATATAGTAGGCAAACATCTCCGAGTTCTTGATACCGCTCGGATAGACGGTGCCTTTCCAGTGCTCAAAACTGTACCCGCTGGTCCCCAGACGTATCTCACCCAATTGGCCACCTCCACTCGCGTAGTTCTCTTGTGTGTATTCGGAAGAGTGTTAATCCTGTCCAAAAACAGATCCTTCGTTCCTCCTAAGAAACCTGGACATCTTGGTTATGGCATGTGCGTTCCCTGAGCGAAGTCGAAGGGAAGCACATCGCCACATATCATCAGAACTGTGTTCCCTTCGGCTCCGCTCAGGGAACGGTTTCTTCACGAAATCACCGCGCGAAAAGCGCGGTCGGATACTCAGGATGACATAGGCACAAGATGACAGGGCTACTGCCTTCTTGAGCCGGCGAAGGCTGGTGGGGGTTTGGCTCCGGGGGTGACCTCCAGCAGGCTTGCACGGCGGATGGTGAACTCTCCGTACCTGTCGTTGATCGCATCCAGTGCCTCCAGCAGCTTCTCCTGCCTCTGGTCAGCAAACAGGCTGAGCTGGTGGGAACCCCTGACAAGGTTGGAGACACATACGCCTATTAGACGGATGGGACGGGCGTTGCCTACCTGGTCTTTGAGGATCGACAGCGCAACGCTGTATATCGCGTACCCATCGTCTATGTGCTCCGGCAGGCTGCGGCGGCGGCTGAATGTGTGCATATCTGAATACCGCACCGACAGCGCAACTGTCCTGCCTGAATACCCCTGCTCCCTGAGCCTCCTCCCGACCATCTCTGACAGCCTCAGCAGAGTGTGGCTGAGCACCTCCCAGTCACACGTGTTTCTGCCCAGCGTATGGGAATGCCCCACAGACTTCATATCGGGTGAATCATAATACGGGACAACCAGGCTGTCACTGGTCCCCTGGCCCATTGCCTGCAGTATCTCCCCAAAGACCCCAAAATGCCTCTTCAGACGCTCCCTGGGAGTCCTGCCGAGGATTCCTGCAGTGGGGATCGCCATCTCCTTCAGCCGGGCAGCTACTTTGTCCCCTATCCCATGCAGCTTCTCAACCGGCAGGTTCTCAAGGACTCTGGCCACGTCCTCCGGCGGGATCTCAGTAAGACCGTCGGGCTTCTTCATCCCGGCTGCAAGCTTGGCAAGGACTTTGTTTGGACCTATGCCAATCGAACAGGTCAGCCCGAGTTCCTCGCGTATCCGGCGCTTGATATCCAGAGCCAGGCGCCACGGGCCTCCGAACAGGTTCATCGTCGGAGTGACATCCATGAAGCACTCATCTATCGAATATATCTCAAGCAGGTCCGTGTAATCGCTGCAGATTCGGAAAACCCTGCGGGAAACATCGATGTATTTTCTCATATCTCCGTGAACCATTACAAGCTCCGGACAGCGCTGCAGGGCTTCGTTGACAGGCATGGCGGAGTGGACCCCAAACTTGCGGGCTTCATAGCTGGCAGTGGAGACGACTGAACGGGTGCCTGCGGGGCCTCCGACAGCAATTGGCCTCCCTACCAGGTTGGGGTTGCACTGCTGCTCCACGCTGGCAAAGAACGAGTTCATATCCAGAAGCAATATGGTACGGTTCTTGTTCATATCCCCTACCCTGCATTTTCCGTCCGCACTTCGACAGTCTCAGCACGAACGGAAAATGCTCACCATCTGATGGCTACCGGTGCTAGACTAACATTCAGATCACCTGACACTCATCCTGCACAGACCTGCCCAAGGGTCCAGTCAAGGGTTGTGGCATTGAACTGGAGCTCGTACATATTGATGCCGTCGGTGACTGAGTAGTGATGGAGGGTTGAGACTCCCTGGCTGGTGTCCCAAGCGTAGGCGACGGACTTCACGCGGTAGTACCTGTCACGCCACATGAACCACATCGGCACTACCTTGCGTTTATCGAACGCCACACCCACACGTATGTTCTCATCAACAGTTACAGTCTCCAACTCGCATACCCCGGCAAACCAAACCTGCCCTGATATTATACCAGAACATCTGTTCGATTGCCAATATATTTATTCCCGTTTTGCTGGATATTTACACGTTGTTTTTTGGGGGGAAGGGACAGGCTTCGGACTTCAGACTTCGGGCTTCAGGCATTGTCCCTGGAATGAGGGTAGGTTCACGCGGAGGACGCTGGGAAGGGAGAGTTATGCAACTGGGTAGCAGCAGAACTGAAGCATTGTGGGATGCGGTCAGCAGCATATAGCCACGCAAAGACGCAAAGGCGCTGAGAATAGAGTGAAGCTTCAGACCACGTGCTTTGGGAACGTGGCCTGAAGCCTGAAGTCCGAAGTCTGAAGCCTATCCCTTCCCTGCTATTTCCACCCAAATATTCTGCATTCGCCGAAGCGGACGGTGTTTTTGTCGGTCTGGAGTTCCAGTTTGATGTATCTGGCGCTCTTGCCTCCCAGGTCTAGTAGTGCGGCGCCATCGTAGCTCTTCGGCCCGGATGTGAGCAGTGGGACACTGGATACCTGCTGCCAGGATCCGTCTTTACCGGTGTCGCTTACGGATGCGCTTGCTCCTATTGAGTCCACATATGCCAGCAGATGGCTCAGCTTGTAACTGCGCTGGAGGTCAAATGTGGTGGATATGACAGCTGGTGGGTAGTTGAATATGACATAGTTGATGGGATAACCAAGCAGGCCGTCGGTCAAGAGGCCGTCAAAGTGGTTCTCCGACTGCAGGCCGGTCTTGGCGTTCTTGCCTTTGAAGTAGACAGAGCCCTGCATCAGTCCGCAGTGCTCACCGTACCACTTGATATCCGGATAGACTGAATAGGTGTAGTAACCACCGGTGTCGATGTTCTCAACGCTGTCTCCGCCATTGCCAGTCAAGCAAACCAACGGTCCTGATATCGACTTTGCGGAAGCAGGAATCTTGCCGCTGGAGACCATCAGCTTTACGGCTTCATCACGCATCTTCTCAAAATAGATGTCAGCCCCGGTATTGTCCCCCCTGGTTGCTGATGTCAGAGCTTCAGAAAGCAGAGCTTTGGCTCTGGCTCCGTCAGGAGAAGCTGAAGCCAGAGATCCCAGCCACTTGATCATCCGGTAGTCCTGAATGCCCTGCCTCCAGGCCTCCCAGCGGACGCTGGTAACCGGTTTATCTGCACCTTCATAGATGACTGCATAGTCTGACTTATCACCGTCGTTGTCATCCCAGACACTGGAACCAGGGGTTGTCCCGCAGTCGTTATAGTCCCAGAAGCCGATGCCTTCGTATCCATACTGTATTGCCCGCCACGCATCCATTCTGTAGCTCCAGTAAGGGCTGGAATCGCGTCCAAGCACTGAGTACGAGAAAAATCTGGCGTGCTGTTTCTTGACGAAATCTCGCTGCTCAACGGTCAGCCACATCGACGGCACCCAGATATCAACATACGGTGCCATTATCTCCAGAGCTTTCATTGTGACAGCACTATAGACTGTGGTGAATATCTTCTGCTCGGGGTCTGCCAAACGCAAGAGCTTTCCGAAATTGCTCACCAGCATGGCATCGCTCTCTGTGCAGGGTTCATCGTGCGGATACCATGCGAAATTGCTGACAGGGACACCTTTCTCATCAAGGTGCTTGCGGGCCTTCTTGACCCACCACGCGAAGTTGTCGAAAGTTGCCTGAGTCCAGGAACCGCCCCCACCCCACTCATACGGCCAGTAGCTGTATTCTGAGGACAGGATGTACACCTGGCCATTGGTTCCAAATGTGGATATGAACTTATCCAGCTCAGCAAAGTCCGGTTCGTTCGCCGGTTTGCCATCGGGACCGAGTTTGACTGTCGTGAAACCGGTGGAACCCCAGGGAACAGTGTGTACGCTGGTCATGTGCTGCTTCTGATCTTCAAAACAGGCTTCCGGATAACTGCTGCAGGGAGGTGAAGTATACATGGCCCAGTTGCAGGAATAAGGCTCGGGGCCTTTGGGGAATGCTGCGGGAAGGACATTCACAACGACTCTAAGTCTCTTCAGAAGACTCACCTGATAGTTGGGTTTGATTGTTATTGTGCAGGTCCACTGGCCCGGTTCGAGGTCGTTGGCGTCGAGTGTCATCCAGATAACAGAGTTCCTGCCGGGAGAAAGGTTCACGACACGTTCAATAGGAAGTTCGGGAAGAGGATCTCTCTGTTTTGCACCGCCGCGCAGCCCAACTTCCTGAGCCTCAAACAACCTCAGATGCTTTGCAGCAGGGGCTTTCTTTGTCCACGTCGGAGTCACCAGATCGGTCGGGATACAGCGGAACGCAACAGTATCATCGGTTGCGTTGGTTATGGCTACGGCCCTGGTGACGTATTCTCCCTGGAAAGCATTGATAGTGATGGTATCTATTGACTTCGTGTCCGATGAGGGAAGTGTATCGCTCCACGGAAGGTCCCACGGATTGATCGACCATACCATCAAGTCCCTGCCGGCAAGGCTGGTAATGCTCATCACACGGTCAAGTTTCGCACAACCGGATGTGAATGCATTCCAGTCATGCAGGCTGAGTATCCGTTTGGATTTACTCTGAAGCTCAGCAAAACTCGCCAGGACTCCATCGAGCCGGTCTTTGATAGCGGGAATTGATGCAGAACGTGACTTAAGCTCCCGGATGCGACCACTCAGTGTCTTGATGCGCAAGGTTGCGGCAGCAGCGTAGCCTCCGACGACCAGCGTTCCAAAAGCAGCGCGGTTATTGAATCCTCCAAATGTCGGAGACCAGCACTGCAGGGGAACCACACCTCTGGTCGACCGACATACGTTGAACCCAAGCATATCTCCCTGCTTGACTCCCTCAACCCGGCCAAGCTCGGTAAGTGGCAGAGCAATCTCGGTTATCCAGCCCTTAGGACCCACAGATTCCTTGTGTCTCCAACTGGTGTTGAAATCCGGCGGGTTACCAAGTCCTTTACAGTCGGCATCTGTACCTGCAGGATCAAGACCGAAATGATAGTATTCAGGTTTGTCGGCAAATGGCGCAAAGAAGACTTCTACGCACTCACTCCAACCGAGATGATCCCTGCCGAGATTCTTTTTTGGAAGCTTGGAGACATCGGGATCAGCAAGTTCAATGGCTAAATAGAGGAACTTGCCATCAGTCATCGCACGGTACCTGGAAGCAGGCTTGCCGGGAATCGTACCAGTGTTGTCAGTAAAGTTGGGGCTGACCGGAGCAGATTTCCAGGCAGTATCGGTAAGCTTTCCATCAATCTTAGGAGCGTCTGAAGGCTTGATGATAGGACACTGCACTGAAGGCGGCTCCGCCAGAACAGGAGCAGCAGCTAGAAGCGCCAAACAACTGAGTAACAACCACATTCTAAATGTTTTCATATCATCTCACCTGCCATAGATTGATCATTGCGCTCTCTGGTTTACTCTCACGCAAAGCCGCTAAGACGCAATGCAGGGAATAATGAGTCCATTACTCCGCGTGGTCAATATTGAGTTCTTTCTTAGCGACTTTGCGGCTTCGCGTAACAATTTCTTTTTCAACTACTTTCGCAGATCGTCTGGGCCGCCTATTACCAGGGTTGAGGATCCCGTGCCGCTCAGGTGTCTGACTGCAAGGACATGAGAACCTTTGGTTATCTTAACAGTGGTGGTGTAGTCCTTGCACGTCGGCGGCCAAGAGCCATTACCGAAGTTAGTAGTATCGCAGATTGTTCTGCCATCCAGCCAGGCCTGCAGCCACCAGTCTGCTCCAAACCCCAGGGTCACATCCATATCCTTATCAACAGAGAGCTTCAAAAACGCATATGATGGTCTGCCTTCAGTTGGTGCTCCGGCTATGTCTGCCAAATTGAATTTCCCATCCACTGCATTTACTGTAACGGGTTTGATCTTTCTGCCCGCGACTTCGATCTCAGCCGGAATGGTCTTCAGAACGTCAATTGGTAATACTGGATCTGTCTTCTGCATACCTGTAAAAACTACCCACTGTTTGGGCATGGTCAGAGTGCCGAGGATCCGGTTCTCTGGCTTGATCAGCGTAACTCTCTCAATACTTATTGAACTGTCACTATTAAGTTTGATACTGGCCCAAATCTCGCAGGCTCCGATTTCCCGGAAGACTACTCTGACATCGTTGCCTTCAAGAAAATGAAGATATGAACTGCCTCCAAGGCTTGTCTTCCCGATGTCATACCATTGATATCCTGCCCCTGAAAGCTTGATACTCTCAAAAGGTGCGCTGTTTCCATACGGGGTCCGGATGCCACAGACAAGGGGCAAATCGGAATCCTTAAGCGTCACTTTCACTGCCCATCCACCAGAAGCTTCAGAGTCCTTGACCACCTGAGCAGGACCATTTTCCGAGAGTCTGAAGGACGCGTTACCTGCCGGATAGTCATAGATGAGATCTTTGGGCACGCCTGCAAACTTCGCGGATAGAGGTGCTGGGATATATATGTTGGATTCCCAGAACTTCAACTGCTTAGCCAGCAGCAACTTGGCGGGTTTGACGTCCAAACCGTCAGCATTTTCTTCAGGTCCAACGCTGCATTGAATGTATCGAGCCTCTGCCATCTTCTTGTATCTGTCGATGCAGACTTCCCGCTTGAACGGCATCGTCTCAGGCGTGTGACCAGCAAGGACCCACTCACGCACAAGACCTGGCCACAGGAATAGAATGGAGCGGTCAACTCCGTTTCGTGCGCGGCGAACCCGGCTTAGATAAACAGGATTCTTCGCCACAGCCTTTTCTGCCTTATCCAAAATAGAATAGGCTTTCATCAGGAACTCGAGATCGAGATATTTGAACTCCGGAAGAGAGGCGGACATACCAACGACGGATGGTTTTCTTGCTTCAGCAGCAGCCAAAGCTGTGCGGTAGTCTCTTATATATCTGCCTGCTGGACCGTAGAAACCGTCGGTGAATGTCTTGGCTAACTTGCTGAAGTCCTGATAAGGGTCTTCCATAAGCTTGGCAGCAAGCCAGACTTTCATGTCCTGCATATCGTTGCCGACCAGGTCATATTCCATTGTTTCCTGCAGAATGCTCTTAGCACCATTATTAGCGTAGAATTTATAATCCGTTTGGAAATTGAACTCATTAGGAACCGGGAAATCCCAGGCTACCCCGTATCCTCCATAGGGTTCCATGTAACTGAATGCGCTCGCATACAGCCATACACCCACGCTCTTTGCGAGTTTCGACCACGTGAGAAACTGCTTCATACCTGTCTCATTGGACGGGTCGGTAATAGGCCGCGCCATATTTAGTGGTTCACTGCACCATCTGACTGTAAGATAATCCAATGGATGGATTGATTTTGGAGGGATACGGCTGTCCTGATAGGCAAACGTAGTAAAAGTCAGCTCGGGATACTCTGAATGAAGTGCACCAGCAATGCTGTTAGCAAAATCTATCACATTACCGGCCTGCGACCCTTCAGATTTGTAAATCGCAGTGCACGCAGGACACTGGCACCAGGAAGCGCCGTCATTTTGTGAAAGATCATATATACGAGGTAGAAGAGGAGCACCGACCAGGTTTGTGAGGCGAAGGGTCTCAGGCATGTGAATGCCTTTGATTCTTTCAACCACAGTTTTCCGCAGTTCCGGATTTGTCAGGCAGAGGCCCCCGCTCTCGCGGCTCCGCTTGCCATCTATCAGAGCAAACCATTCGGGATGTGCATCAAAATCGGTCTGAGGCACAAGATACTGCATAGAATGACCGCCAGTGAAAGGAGAACCATATGCTTCCGGATAGTACGCCATGCGGCCATTCGGCCCTTCGTGGTAAAGCCGGTACACTCTATTTCGTCCAAGGAAATCCCCTGAACCGACTCTACCGTTTCCAGGTTCCTGCCTGTTGCCAAAGACTGGTCTGCCTTTGAGATTCAACTCGGGAATGGATAGTGCGGATTTATTGGGTACGAAGTCTTCATAGGCATTCCACCAGTGAACACCGACATAATCCTCAAGCAGATGATATGCAGCATACTCGGGACCGTGAAAAACGCCTCCTGTAAGGTATACATTGCCACCAACCGTGCGTATGATCCAGTCTTCATCAGCAAAGCTCTTCATATCGATTGCGAGTTTACGGGCAGCTGCGCTTCCAACATAGATGCAGCAGCGCTGAGAACTCTCCTGACCTTCAGTTATCCTGGGGAACTTCTGGCCGGTAACTCTCCCCAGATAACGCTCAAGATCCCTTGCTGCCATATATTCAGACAGGGTCAAAGGCTCAGCCGGAATCACAATTGCTGCCGGACTGACGCCTTTCCCTGCAAGGATAATTCGTTTCCCCGATGCATGTGCAAATCCAGTTGCACAAGCCAGCATAATAAGCATAATGATTAGTATTCGATTGATAATCAGAGTTTCTTCAGTTCGAGTCATTCAATATCTCCACTTAAATCGATAAATGCATGACTTCAACGCATCATCTACCGAAATGCTCATTTTGTTGCAGGCGCTGCGCCTTCTTTTACCATATAGACTCTGTCTATATATATGGAATTCTTGTTGCCCAGGTTATGAGGTGAAAACCATAACTCTAGACTATCACTCGAGAACGATTGGACTCCCAGGCTGAAATCTTTGTAATCAGTAGATATTTGGCTGTCGTCAAAGCTAACTGACATTTTTCCCTCGCGTGTGACTACGTCATAGATGCCTGAGGAAAATCCTGCGGCAGATCCTGCATCTGATTTGCGCAGACGCACAAATATCTCCGCCCTGGTTATGCCCTTATCTTTAAGCGAGGTCAAAGGCATATATGTCGCCCATTGGTCATGGTCGCACGGCATCCTTACTGCTGATCCATCTGAGGCTTTTGGATCTTTCTCCCTGAAAGTCCAAGTGCCCTCTCCCGCCAGTATAAACCCATTATCCTGGAATCCGGACCAATCTTTATCACTTATTCCTTTGAGGTTTTCTGGTGTTGAACCTCGATCACCCGAATAAATACCCCAGGTTATAAAATACTGCATTGCAATAGGCCGACCCTCACTTATGAAGGTATTATCAGACTTTGCAGCCCAGTTCAGATATTCTTTACACCAGTTCCCGACATCGCCTATCCTCGGTGATCCGCTCTTTTTGACCTCGGCCTGAATACTCCTATCCGAGAGCAATAGCGCAAGCTCCAGTCCCTTTCTCTGGGTAAGAATCCTGTCCTTTATCTGTTGGGAATCAACCAGCGACTCAGCCTTATCAAAAAGCCCAAAAGCCGTAATATAGTCTTTTGCAGTAAAATACGGATTTTTATCGTTATAGCAGGTCAGCCTGTAGTTAGCCTTCAGCACAGAATCCGTGTAGACTTTCAGAATCTCTTTCATTGTGTTCGCGGCTTTTCCATAATAACCAGTCATGAAAGCGTCTATCAGTTTATCTCCATCCAGAGTCTGGTCCCACAGCAGCTTTGAGGTGACCCAGTTGCGCATCTCGGAGAAGCACACGCTGTTGTTATACTGGTCCCCTTGCTCGAACATTCCTATCGCCCCTGCGTCTACATAGAGCTTGATATTGCGTTCCAGCACCTGGGTATTGGGATGGGGTATATGGTAATTGGAAAAGTTTGCTGCATAGTCCCAAATGAACAATCTGTCCGTGAGCTTGTGCCATTCTTTTAAGGCGTTGTAAAAATCAGCATTAGTAGATGATGTAAGGGGTTTGGAATTGTCGTTTTCTATACTGCAAAGCCTGATAATCACATTCTTTGCCGGCTTAATGTTCTTAGGAGCAAATCGGGTATATTGATATGCGAATGTCTGAACTAACTGCTCCGGATACTGCTTACCTACTTCTGCAGCGATCTCATTTATGAAATCAACTATCAGACCGCTCTGTCCCCCATATTTTTCAGCCAAAGCAGTGCATTCCGGACACCGGCAGTAGCCAAAATTGTCATTCTGGCTGACATCGACAATGTTGCAACCAGGGTTTGCAGCGATGGTTGCAAGCGTGTTTTTAATAATTTCTTTTCTCATTTCCTTATTGGAAAGACACAGTTGACCATTCGGGATTCTGGCATTCCCTACCAACGAAAACCATTCAGGATGGTCCTTGAAATACGTTTCAGGAGCAATCAATCTGCTGAATGAGTGTCCGCCATTGATAAAGGTAAGGTGTCCACCCCACTCATCCGGAGTCTGCTGCATGACGCCGTTACATTTTTGTTTGACCGCAAAGTCGGGATTCTTTATGTCATACGACTGTTTGTAGTGAGACTCTCTATAGATCATCCTCGGAACATACACACGGTTGAGCCCGATAACACTGATATTCTGCTTTTTAGGAATATCCGAGACTACATTAGTCCACCACCGGCATCCCAGTTCATCTTCCAAAAATGAATAGACAGCGTAAAGTGCTCCTCTTGGCCTGTCCCCTGCCAGAATGAGAGCATTTGCCGTTGTTTTTATAATGATGCCGTCTTTTCCCAGTTTTTGCCAGTCCGGACTATTCAATAGTTTGTCTGCCTGCTTGCCCTGCCCGACATAGATCCTGGTTTGCTTAGCTTTCAACGCCCCAGACTCAACCAGCACAGGGTAGTCAGCCCCTGTTATCTGTTTCAGATATTTGGCAAGCTCTTTTGCTGCAGTGCGTTCTGAGGGAATGCACTGGCTTCCCAGGACTATCACTGCCTGCGGTTTGCCGTTCTTGCAGATATTCATTGCACTGACTTCTGAAGCAAGCATAAAGGCAGCCAGAACAAACAATAATATTGATTTCATTGTATTTCACCTCATATGATTCACATAAATCTTATTTCACGAAATACTTACGGAACACCTCTCTCAACTCCGGTGTTCGCATCTCAATATGGCCGTCGGGAGTAGCCCGAACAACAGCTGCGCATTCGTAGAACTGGTAGCCATCGCAGCCTCCCTCTTTGGCGACGTTGATCATGCTTTCAATCACGCGCTCTCCTCCTGGCAGGTTGGAGTATGGAGGGAAGTTCCAGTAGTGGTTGGCGTATGGACAGAACACTGCCGGAATTCCCTGAGCACGGGTATAGGAGAAGATACCGAGACCAAGTCGGGATTCGGGCCAGACTTCCTTCATAGTGACACCATCAGCCAAACCTTCTTTGAGCCAGGTCTGCCAGTCCCACTGGATCTCCATCGCAGCACCCTGTTCCGGTTCGGTATCCATTGTTGTGCTCACGTGCAAGCCCAGCTTCTTGCCATAAGACTTTACCAATTCTCGTGCTTCTCTATAGAACTTGGTGTATGCCTCTCCCCGGAGTTTTCGGAACGCTGCACGATCGAAGTCATCGGTAGAAAGCAGATCGACCCCGTATCGGGTCTGGAATTCATCGACTACTGGCTGTTCGAAACCGAGTTCACCCCAGGCTAGAATTGAGTGATGGTTCCGCACCCGCATCTCAACCCCATCAGCTCCGGCATCCAGGATGTCCTTGACCCACGATAACCACCACTCACGGGTTTCCGGGAAGGATGGAGACAGTGCAGCCAGAGGGCCGGGCTCTTTACCTCTTCCTACAGCGAAGAAACCCAGACCGGAATCGAACGGGAAGTATGCGCGGACGGCATCGTAACCTCCGGCACAGACAGCGGTTACCATCGGGTTGGAATCAAACTCAACTCCGTGCTCTCTGAATGGCAGAGCTTCACCTGAAAGCCCGAGACGCTCCATATATCCGTAAGTCAGCTTGGATTCTTCACCATTTTCTCCGAACACGTGAATCATGTTGGCAGGATTATTGTTGAAGGAACCCTCCCGCCCAGCTACTGCCAGGGCGAAATATTTACTACGGATCTCCAGACCATCGAATCTGAATACACGCGCGGAGACAGTCTTATCGGTTTTTTTAGCGCCGGATGCGGTATGAACGTAGAGCGGATAGTCTTCGACAACCTCAGTCCTTGTAATGGGACCGGTGTAGGGTGCATATGTAGCATTGTCATCGCTGACCAGGATCTCAATGTCGTTGACAGTGAATGCACAGGAACCATCGTCATCCTTTACGAGGTCAATCCGGTTGAAAACTTCATTCTCTGCATCACCATATACATCGGGTTTACGGGACATGATCAGTTCTCTATGCTCAGCTGCAAACTTGGTGACCCAGCCGACCGGGCCGCCGACCATCGGGACGCGTCCACACTCTTGCGCTTCAGGTGTGCCTTCACCGTATGATGCCCGCAATCCCATATCGAAAGGTTTCAGAAGTCCGTAAATCTCCAGTCCGTGAGCGTGTGCAGATTCGACTGCAACCTTGAACATATCCCCTACATTGTCATAAGTCTTTGCAGCGTTCCTGGGGACTCCCCACGTGGAATAGTCCCACCAACCGTCCTCTCTTTTACCGTAATATATCCATTGAACACGACGCGTGCCCCAGCTTTTGAGTTCGGCGAAGAGTTCATCGAAGGTGTTACGAGTAAAAGCAGCAGGGATGAGATCATCGAACGGGTCTACGCAGACCTCCAGGAAGAAATCGTCATTGGCTTTAGGTTGGATATTGTAAAGCGGAGCTATTAACTCACCCTCGCCCAGTACTCGCACGCTCTTAACCAGACAGTCATTCATAAATCCGATTATAAGTCTCCTGGCGGTGGGTCTGGGATAAGGATCAGTAGCAGTAACAACATCCTGTTTATCTACTGATGCTGATAAAGTATCATAATCAAATTCAAAAGCAACAAGATGGGATGGTTTATCTGCGGGAACCGGAATAGTCGAATGCTCCATTTCAAACTGATGCCTGAAAGCGGAGTGCCTGGCATATTTCGATTTGATATCGATGTCCATACGCATGGCATTGTCGTGGTCGCAGAAGACGTGGGAACCATCGGGGGCATCCATTTCAACCTCAACCCGGACTCTCCGCCAACCATTACCAGGAAGCAGCATCTGAACCTCAGTCAACGGTCCACTGAGCATGCCGGTCTCATTGAAGGTGCAGCAAAGAGAGTCTGAATACCACGCTTCAGGCATTTTGCCCTGATCAAGTGTTTCGAAAACAAGTTCGCGCACGGGTTCCTGCACTTGGTTAACAGCTTTATTTGGCTGCTTGTCAAATAACCTTACTCCACCACGGATTAGCAGGATTACCACGGACAACAGTGCAAAATATGCAATTCCTATCGCAAATGCATCAGGCACCTCAAGGAGACAAAGTGGGCCCACCCTCAACAACGTGACAAGGATCCAAGACAGGAGCACAGCACTCAGAGAACGCCACCATGCTCCTTTTATGACCAATAACAACACCAGAGCAATGGAGGAATAAGCAACAAACTCGGCCAATGACCCTACCCAGCAATTGGTCCAGACAATACTATTTTCGATATACATAGGGATGCCGGGAAAATACCTCGGGATAACAAGTGAAGCTATATAGGTTAGATATACGGCACCCAGGACACACCATGCGTTATTCCTGTGCACATTCAAAGTTGTGCGATATAGAGACGCGCTCGAATCATCAACTTCAGCTTTGCGTATTGCGTTGAATATAAACAGAGTCCACAGGTATCCGGAGAGGGCGAATGACGCAGGTAATACCAGAGCAGTAGACAGTAAATGAGCGTTTGGGAGGTACTTGTGGGTATAACCAGTGGCAAGATGGAGTGGCCAGGTGCATGCCAACTGCAATGCCAGGAGCCATAGGATTGAAATAATCGACTTACGAACGCGCAATGCTATTGATCGCAGTCCCCCAGGTGTATAGATTGAAGCAATCATAAAAAGTATAAAGACATAACTTACTAAGAACAGAAGCCAACATAGCGGCATTGTAGCAGATAGGGTTTCAAAATACATTGACACTGCCATTAAGCAGGCAGGCACCTGTGATAATATGACCGCTTTAACAACCTGAGCCGTCAAGCCCGGCAGCGTACGCTTTTTTACAGGAAGCTGAAAATGTCTGACTGTTACTGTCAGCGCACCAATCATTCCAGCAAAGAAAGCATAGTTTATGTATGCTGTAGCAAGATATGGAGGGGTTCCTGTTTTGAGAGAACTCGTGTAAATATAAACCACGGCAAAGAATATCCAGTATATAACTGCAAACGGCATTATATCGGTTGTTTTTATTTTCACAATTAACCTCTTCTATACTGATGTTGGAAGTCGTGCGTGTAAAAAGAATGCGCCAGAGATTGAATGACCACGTGTTTTCCTGCAGAGACCTACTTACCCAACAGCATCGAATGTTCCTTCAAAGACCTGGCTGTTCCTCTTACTAAATCCCTGCCGAATGAACGGGATTCCTCCGGGGTGATCAGAATATCTCCAGCGATTGCATATGGGAACTCCAGGGTCATTGCCTGTGCACTGTGGTGACGACGGATATAAGTCGCGAAGTCGTTTGAATCAACGTTGAAGCTGGTTCCGTGCGGAATGCGGGTCATTGGAGTCTTGGAGACGGCACTTTGAGCTTGATTGTTAACTGATGACCAGAAAAAATTAAATGCCGGAAGCCAGTTGGATTCGGGTTCAAGGAGGAGAATGGATTCTGCGTGTTCTCCCCTGATCCACGGGCAGTGAAGGTCGACAGCCAATCCCAGAGGTGCACGCAGGTTATTACAGAGCGACTGTATCGCACGGACGGATGCGTATCCGGGAGATTGTGAGTAATCCTGCCAGTGGTCGTGTGGAGCGCGCATTTTGCCCTGGTCCCCGTTTTCTACTCCATCTTTATCTACGAATGGGACTGCATAGAGGTCGACATTGTCTAGCAACCAGGTAGAATCGGCAGTGCCGTTACCCCACTCCTTCAGAATGCCTTCCAGAACGTAGTTAGCTACACTTTCGCAAGCGTGGTGCCTGGCGGTTATCAGGAGACTCATTTTTGGATCTGCAGCAGGAATGCTCAGGAGTTCGACTGACCGCTCCTGTTCACTTGTTGTGAGAATGCTTGAAATTACGTAGGAGTGATCCTGCAGAAAGCATCGAAGATTGGATTCGGTGTATGTTGGGCAGAAAGCGAAAAAGGTCTCGTGCAGATCTGTCCCGAAGGTATAGGTGAAGGAGTCTCCATCAGTACAATCCAAGCCAAGCCATTGCCAGACTGTATCATTTGGGCTGAAGCATGGGCCTGCCGGGCTGAAAACATTGCCATCGGTTAACTCGAATCGAATGGTTCGAGCTTCTGCATTGCGGACCCGGAATGACCAGTAGAACCACCATATTGTCGTGTCACGCAGGTCCTGATGGAGGCGGACAGTGTCATCGGATATTTCATCGACGATTATGTTACCGCCGGGAAAATCGGCATCGATAAACACTCCACTCATCCGCCTACTCTGCTGTATCAAACGTAAACAGATGGAACCATGTTGACTGTGCTCCCCAGGTCGACTCCAGAGTGACGCGCAAACAGGAGACTTGCTGGTCTACCGGAATCTGGATCAGTCTGCTGGCATTTTCTGTGATCGTTTGGATAGCAATCCATTGGCCATCTATCAGAGCATCCAGTCGTATGCTGCGGGGCAGCTCAGCTGGCAAAGATGTCTGGTGACCGCTGGGTGCTTCGTGCAGGCTCATTGCTATGGTCTTGTCCAGTGCGCTGTTTACAACCAGAGAGACACTCTTGACAATCTCGGAACCTGCAAAGCTGTATTCAACCCAGTCACCAGTGGAGCATTTCCACGCGTGCAGATCGTCTCCTACCGGCCGGTTGATTCCGTCTCGCAGCGGATCTGGATCTCCGGTGGATGCTGATAGATCGGCTGACAGAACTTCTGTTGAGAATGTCATTGGCATCCATGGAATGTATGCATCATCCTGCAAAAGAGTCTGCTGGAGTTCCGGTATATGCCTGAGACTGACTTCACCAGGAGTTAACCCATTGTGAACAGCGATTGCTGCAGCAGTGCCGACTGCCTGACCCATGCTGCATGCAGTCCCCATTACCCTGGTGGAACTCATTGCAGCGTGGGTGCAGCTGGCGTTTCTACCGGCAAACATAAGGTTTTCGACATTCCTTGAGTATAGAGAACCATAGGGAATACCGAAAGGTGATGGGGCTTCGTGGAATATGGTCGCCGGAGCACCGATTTTAACGGCCCAGAAACCGGCTGGATCGTGGTCATCCATTGACCAGCCTCCATATGCCACAATATCATCAAACTTTCCACCGGATGCTATATCACTCTGCTTCAAAACATGACCGCCGATATACCGCCTGCTCTCCCTTTTTGCCGGGAGGAACTGGAGCCAGTCGAGGGCCCAGTTGTCGGCACCGTGATCTCCGTGGTTTTTAATATGGTCCCAGACTCCGAGGGATATTTTGAGGAGTTCATCTCTATCGACTTCGGTGTCATCTATGCTGTTCCCCATTCCTCCATATTCGACCCACCAATAACCGAGTTCCCACCAGGACTCATGCTGCGATGGTCCATATGGAAGTTCGGAATCTTCTTTGAACGTATATGCCCAATCCGGCGGCGTGTATGGTTGAGGAGTGTCGTATTTGCGGGAACCGAAGAGGCAGGTCATACCCATAGTGCAGCTGTCAGGTTCGACAGGTGCTATGGGCTCTCCATACTCAGACCGACCCTCTCGGCCCATCCGGAACTCTGCACCGGAAAGAGGCGCCAGAATTGCATCCCCTGAGCAGTCTGCGAATATGTTTGCCTTTACGGTGTGGACTATCTGAGTGGTCTGCTGCCAACCGGTGACGGAGACTATGCGGTCTCCGTCCATCTCAGCATCCAGACAGGAGCAGTTCAGGAGCATAGTCAGACCAGGCTGAAACTGCAGTTTTTCATACAGGAGCAGGTCCCAGATGTATGCGTTCTGGTGTGGGTTGCGGCGGAGATTTTCCAGACGGAGTTCTTCCAGGATCCCTGTCTCTCGCATATTGGGGATTCCACCGTGGCGGTCGGCACCGCAGATGTGCATTCGCATTTCACTGGACGCATTGCCCCCTAGAACGGGGCGCTCATGCATAAGCAAAACCTGGGCTCCGTGGCGGGCTGCAGCGAGGGCTGCGCATACTCCAGCCATGCCTCCACCTACTACACAGAAGTCGACGGTATGGTTTGCTATAGGGAAAGCTCCGTTTTTTAGTGTGTCCAGGTTGTTCATGGTTGGTCTCCTGCTGCTTGGTTGAATATCCAAAGTCTGGTTCACATCCCCCCTGCCCTCCTTCAAAGGGGGAATTGGGGCGACGCTCATTTTTTACGGGTGTGATTGCAATCACACCCGAGTAAAGAAAGGGGATCAATCCCCCTGACCCCCTTCTCCAACTGATCCTTATATGCATTGTCTAATATGTGGCCGTATTCAAGCCTTATTCGCAATTATTGTTCAGCAACAGTTTTGATATGCACGATAAACCGCATTTTTGCAGTTTTCATCTAGCAGAATAACTATTACTGTCGAATATTAGACGGTTCTCAAACTGTAAATATTCGCTAACATCACATATATTTTACTGTTCCCGGCAACACCCGAGATCCGTATAAGGATCAGTTCTCCAAGGGGGAATGGGTTGTGCGCTTCTTAATGGGTTATACGCTTCCAAATAGGTTGCGCATTTTTTTATGTTGATTTACTCTGCTGCTACAAGGATTATTCTGTCCATGTATACTCGGTTGTCCTGTTTGGTTGGGTCTGTGGTTCCGTAGGCCTTGCCTTCGAATTTCAAGGAGACGTATATGTCGTATTCTTTTTTTTCGTTTTTTGGGTCGTAGAACATCGGGATGTCTCTTATCTGGACCCACCAGGATACACCCATCCAGATATAGCACTGCTCATTTAAGCGTGAATGACCGATTTTGTAGAGGTTGTAGGCTCCTGGTTGAATCTGGTCTTTTTTCAACTTCAGATTTGTCTGGATGGCCGTCAGACAATCGTAGAATCCGGTCTCGAAGATTTCGCCTCCACATTCGTTTGTGACTGCTGCAACTCCTGCTGCGGCTTCAGGATCTTTGGTCATGTAACATCCGGGATATGTTATTGCATTTACTGTGGTTATCTGCTTTATGCGGGATTCCGGTATACCTGCTAGTGGAGCGGGTAGAGGTTTGATCGGTGTAAGAGCTCCATACCACTTATATAAACTGTCAGCAGCATTGTAGGTCTTGTCCAGATACTTTCGTTTTGTTGCTGTGTATGTGGACCGGTAGCGGTCTATTAATTCATTTCTTGTGAATGGGAGGCTGGCAGATATATTCATCTGGTCATAGAGTAGAATACCGGCATTGTCCAGACTCAGCCTGGCCTGCCTTACACGGAGGAGGAGATCGTCGTTGCCTGCTGCTTTCTTCTCAGCGGTATCAAAGATTTTCTGACCTGCTGTTATGAGATCCCTGTTCAGGTATCTGTGCTGGGCAAGAGATGCATCCCAGCTCATTCGAGTAGTCATTGAACTGCTGGCTTTTTCGAGAAGCGACCAGTATTTTCTGATCTCAGGTGCAGCCGGACCATAGAACCGATCTGAGTAATCACGGACGAGTGATTTCAGATCCTGATCCGGGTTCCACAGCAGTTTGGTCATCACCCAGGTCTGCATATCCACAAGTCCGATGGATTCATATATTCCGCCTGCGTCGTGCTCAGAAAATACTCCCTCAACACCAACTTTTTTGAACAGCCGGAAATCTGATGCCATCCGGTTGAAGTTGCCTTCGGGAAGGACTGTATCGTAAGGGTTCGGATAGTACCATATCCAGAGGTGTTTAGTCTTGGTCGACCATTTCTTGAGGTTGACCTTTGTTCCGGCATTGCTGGGATGATCGATGGCGTGCGCGAAGTTATCATCGATTGGGGCGAATACTATAATGACATTGTCCGGTATTTTCAGTTTTAATGGCGGAATCTCCGACTGGCCTTTACGGTAAGCAATGGTAGATATAAATGCTTTCGGGTATTTGGCTTTAACAATCGGAGCGAGTTCGGCAAGGTAGTCGAACAGAGGAGCTGCCGGAGTTCCTTCTCTCTTGACCAATGCCATACAGTCCGGGCATTCGCAGAATACACCTGCTGCATCCTGTGCCGATAAAGAATAAGTGCCAGTTACATCCGTGACCCCAATCTGGTCCACTATTTTCTCGGTTAATGTCTTTCGCAGAACCGGATTGGAGAAACAGAGCTGGGACTGCACCCTCTTGCCTCCAATAAGGGAGTAGAAATCGGGATGCTCTTCGAAATACTTGGCCGGAGATAGCCAGCCGAAGAATGTGTGAACCATCCATATTCCCGGAGGCATACCATACCTGTGAGAAGTTCCACCATATGCAGTGTTGTCACCAAGGAAGTTGAAATCCGGTCCCTGATCGCGGTTTCTTGCCAGGTATTTCATTACTTCGGGCCTGATTACCATAGGAGCACCCTGAACACACAGGTCTCTTGTTTCGAAGGACGGGGATTCATGGCGGTTGATTTCACCCAGTATAAGGGTAGCTTTGTGCGGCACGCTCTCATCACCATAAACTGTCAGCCACCTGCAGCCTATCTCTTTTTCGAGAAATGAATAGACCCCGTAAAGTGTTCCCCTGGGCCTGCCACCGACGATCAAGATATCCATGCCAACACTGCGAACTATGAATTCCTCTGGCCCGAGTTTATTTACTATGGAGGAACCCAGGATGGACTTCGATAGAGCACTCGGACCGACGATTATCCGTGGGCCTTTAACTTTTTCAAGCTCAGAGACTACTTTGAATGCAGCGCCGGTTGCTTTACCGAGGTAATTTGCAAGCTCAGCAGCTGCTGTGATCTCCGACGGTATCGCAGCGGCTGGCTTTACTATTATAAATCCGGCAGTTCCACTCGCTGACAAAATATGACTCCCCTTAGAAACGGTAAAACCTGAACAGGAAATGAATAGCATAGCCAGACAAAAAATCCACCACAAATACTTCCTCAATTGATCCTCCCGGAATAGCAGCATAGATACGTGCAGGCCGCATTATTCATGACTGACTCAGCTTTTGTTTTTACTGCCAGCTAAAAGCGATGCTTGGTGAATAATGCGGCTAGATTGCACGATACTACCACTTATCTATGCCTCAGTCAATGGGCGAAGGGAATCTTCAGACTTCGGGCTTCAGACTTCAGGAAGGGATGGGATTAATTTGGAGAATATGCTCGAATAGCATACAATATGTTAAGCCTATTTTCCGCTGTATTGAGGAGAGTTGAATGAAACTGGTTTTGTTGCTGATAAACATTGCTATGACATCTGTGCTGCTTGTTAGTGCTTGTCCGGCGTCTGCGTTTACTTTGGCCTCGAAAGGCAAAGCGTTTGCAACGATTGTAGTTGGGCCAGATGCTACCGAGACTGAGAAGTATGCGGCATCTCAGTTGGTGATGTATCTGAAGAAGGCAACCGGCGCTGACTTTGTTATTTCTGAGACAGCTGCTGTGAAAGGCAGTCGGATACTTGTTGGTCAGACTGCTGCAACAAAACAACTGATAGGCAGTTTCGACTGGAAATCGCTCCGTGTCGATGGAATTCTCATCAAGACTGTAGGTAATGATCTAGTCCTGGCCGGAGACAGGCCCAGAGGGAGCATGTACGCTGTCTTCACCTTTCTGGAAGATCAGCTTGGAGTGCGATGGTGGACGTTATTCACAGAGAGCGTTCCCAATAAACCCGAACTCAGCATAAACAAACTCAATATCAAATATAAGCCCCCATTTATGTACAGGGATATGTTTTCCAAAGGCATATTCTGGGCTGATGGTTACTTTCCTTCCCATATGAAAACCAATGGGACCTGGCAAAGCATACCTGCAGATAAAGGTGGACATTACAGCATACTCGGACAAGTTCATACATTCTACGAACTTCTTCCTCCAAGCAAATACTTTGCCACCCATCCTGAATGGTACAGCGAGATAGACGGCAAGAGAACAAGTCAGAGTGCACAGCTCTGTCTAACCAATGAGGAAATGAAAAAGGAACTGATAGCTCAAGCACTGGTATGGATAAAACAGGCCCCACAGGCCGGGATTATCTCTATATCACAAAATGACTGTGGAGGAGCGTGTACTTGCCCAAAATGCACAGCTCTTGTTAAGAAGACTGGATCACAGTCCGGAGCAATTATATCGCTTGTGAACTCTGTTGCCGAAGAAATTGAAAAGCAATATCCGGATTACCTGGTTGAGACACTGGCATACACATACACTCGCACAGCACCAAAGAACATAAAACCACGGGAAAATGTGGTAATCAGGTTGTGCTCTATCGAGTGTGACTTTGCACATCCACTGACATCCGAATCTAATACCATCTTCTACACGGAATTGCAGGACTGGCAGAAGATAACCAAGCGTTTGTATATCTGGGACTATACAGCTAACTTCCTTGATCTCCTAATTCCACACTCGAATTTCCAGGTTTTCGGAGACAATCTGCGAATATTCCGGAAGAACAATGTGGTCGGTGTATTTGAACAGGGTGACGGTTACAACCAGGATGCTGGATTTGGGGCGCTGAAGACCTGGGTTTTATGCAAGCTTATGTGGAATCCTGACCTGGATGAGCGGAAACTGATGAAGGAGTTCCTTGAAGGTTACTATGGCAAAGCTGCTCCATATCTGACCGAATATTTGAATGTGATGGAAAAGGTCACAATTGATCTGAATATGTATTTGAGCTGTTCAATCAGCATACCGACATACTACAATGCTGAGAATCTTACCAAAGCTAACGAAGCAATGCAGAAAGCAATGGCGGCAGTAAAGGACAATCCTGAGCTGCTCAAACGTGTCCGCATCCAGAACCTGGCACTGCAACATCTTCTCATTCTCACAAAGCACCAGTTTGCATTGGACGGTACCAGCGTTCCAGGAGTTGACTGGTCGAATATTGCATCAGATTTTCTCACACTGTCCGATGAAACAGGGAATGTGTTCATCGGTGAAGGCTCCAAAATGAGCGAAAAATACAGAGCATCACTGGTAGCTAAAGCAGCAGCACCATTGAATGTTCCCAAACCTACGCCTCCAGCGGGTTATGCAGCACTGCCAAAAAGTGAATGGATAGACTTCAACGATGATAGATTTATGCTTATCGGGGAAGGTCCATGGGTCCAGATAGTTGCAGATCCGACAGCTTCCGATGGCTCCGCAGCAGTGATGCCTGGAAATATCAACGAGTGGGCAATTCAACTACCGATCCAGAGCAACGACATTATTGCTCCGGTGGTTAATATTCACGCATCTGTAAAAGTTAAAGCTAAAGCGACATCCGGTCTGGCATTCATATTCGGTGTATATGACCAAACCGGCAGGAGTAAAGGAACCGCCCTCAATGTGACACTAGACCAGCTTCCCAATGGTGAATATCAGGAATATATTTTGAGGAATGTTAAGCTGACTCCGGGAATGTTCCTTTACTTTGCACCACCAGGCAATGGAGACTGGGTTGATACTGTTTCTGTGGACAGGATATTCTTTACTAAAGCTCAGTGAAACAGCAGGCTTATTAGAGGGGAAATTCTCATGCAAAGACGCAAAGGCGCTAAGAAAATACTACCAGGTGTAAAAGTATAACCTGGGAATGCCGAACTGGGGTTCGGCGTGCCCAGGGAAGAGCTATAATCCGATTACGTGGAGGCTCTGAACAGGAGCTTCCACTGTTATCGGCATACCTTCTTCAATGTTCATGTCAAGGCATTCTCTTCTGGAGATCAGAGCTGACCATTCCAGACCCTCTGTTTGAATTAGTATCTTGTAGAGGGCGCCTTTATTGATTACATTGCTGATGGTGCCTGTGAAAGAGTTGTCGGCGATGGAAGTGCCTGCTGGATGAAGCCTGATATCTTCAGGTCTTATGACAACCCGGGCATCTCCATTTGAACAAGCATCTACACGCAGTTTGATATCTGCCGACACATTGAGAATATTACACATATTCTGATCAATCCGACAGGAGAAGACGTTTTCACTCCCGGTAAATCCGGCTACGAAATCGCTATTGGGACGCCTGAATATATCGTGCGGTGTTCCAACCTGGACTATCTGACCTCTTTCGAAGACGCCTATCTTATCTGCTACAGCCAGAGTCTCTTCAAAACTGTGAGATACATGAATTGTGGTTGTACCCAGTTCGCGCTGGACGGTTTTTAGTTCGCGGCACATAAGTTCGCGGGTGCGTTCGTCTACGGCTGCAAGAGGTTCATCCAATAGAAGCAATCTGGGTTTCACGGCCAGAGCTCTGCACAATGCTGCCCTCTGCTTCTCTCCACCACTCAATGTCAACGGGTGTCGTGTAAGTAGTCCCTGGATATGCATCATTTCGGTGAGTTTTTTAACGGTATCGTTGATCTCATTTTCGGGCAGTCTCTGCCTTCTCATACCAAACTCAATATTTTGTTTGACAGTCATGTGCGGGAAAAGACAGTAGTCCTGCGGGACGTATGCAACGTGTCTTTCTTCGGGCTTCAAATTTGTAACATCGATTCCGTCTAGATGGATGCTCCCGTGTGATGGCTTATGCAGCCCGACTATGCACTCTACCAATACAGTCTTTCCTGAACCGGTTGGTCCGAGTATTACTGCATATTCCTGCTCTAGAACCGTAAAGTTGATATCCTTAAGATTAAACTCCCCAAGGGTTATGCCCAGTCCTCTAACTTCAATCACCAGATATACCCCTGTCCACCGAGTTTTTTAAATGTTATCAGCGTGGCTGTTGCTACCAGTACCATCAAAACGACGATTGCAATGGATACTTCCACACGACCACTGGACATGCTAAGGAATGCAGCAACTGACAGGACGTCAGTCTTACCTGGAGTGGCACCGGCAAGCATCATAATTGGTCCAAACTCACCGAGTGCCCTGGCCCACGTCATCACCAAACCTGCAATGATCCCGTTCTTTGCCAGAGGGAGTGCGATCCTCCACATAGCCTGCCAGGAGGTACATCCAAGGCTGCGTGCTACAGCTTCAAATCGCGGGTTGATCTGGTCGAATGTCGCTTTCAATGTGCGTATCGAGAAGGCTGATGCGACGAAGAACTGAGCAACAACAATACCGGTCTTGGTAAAAACAATCGGCACAACATTGTTGATAGCATTACCTATTGTGGATTGTTTGAAGAAGATCAACAACGCCAGACCACCGATTAGCGGCGGGACGACTATAGGTAGATCGATTACGGTATCCAAGAACGAGAATAATCTGAATTTATAACGAGACAATGCATAGGCTGATGGGATGGCAATCAGGATAGCGATTACCGAGGTGATCAGCGATGTCTCCAGACTGAGTTTAATCGAAAACCACAGTCCATCCCTCATTTCCTGGTCCTGTATGACCTGGGTTATGTAACGGGTGTGGGTAACCTGATTCTCTCGCCCCAGCCACAAAGCATTGGATATGAAGACCATGAGGACAAAGCCTACATAAACAAACAGGAATGTAGACAGTATCAGTCTGAGGTTGAGGTCGCGTACGGTTCCGCGCGACCTACTGGTTTTCACTTTAGGTTCTAGCATTTTCAACCCTTATTTTTGTGCTGGGAATCTGGGATGGGCAAGATCAATTGTATGTCCTGCTGATTTAAATATAGCTTTACCTTCTGGTCCACTTACAAACTCCAGGAACTTCAAGGCTTCGTCTCTGTGTTTTGTGAACTTCAAGATGCCCAGCGGAACTGGACTGATGGTTTTTTTGGTTATCGGGACAGCAATTACATCTACATCGTCCAGATACCAGGAAGCGACTGCGTCCCACTGGATTGTGGCATCAACTGCCCCCAGCTTGATGGAGTTGCCTAGTTCAGGAGCGGTTCCAAAGGTAGCTACAACATTCTTCTTAAGGGCTTGCATGGAGACACCATTGGCTTTCAGGAACTTAGGAGTAAAGTCCCCGATTGCTGCTGCTTTCGGTTCTCCTATCCCGACCCTCACTCCTGGTTTGAGCAGGTCTTTCAAGGAGTGGATTTTCTTAGGATTGCCTTTCTGGACCATTATAACCGGTATGAAGTAGGTAACTATCTTTGAATCGGTAACATAGCCACGTGCTTTAGCCTGATTCATATACCATTCTTCTCCAGGCATATAGAGATCCCCGGATTGACCGATCGTAATCTGAGCGAGTAAACAACCCGAACCTGTGAACGTCGCTTCAACTCTTATACCGGTCTTCTTACGGAAAGTATTAATAAGCTTAGTAGCGGGTTCTCTCAATCCGGCTCCACAGAACATAAACAGAGAATTGCGGGACATTTTGATAGCTTTGTGTTCACGAATACCCGTGTCGAAGAGAGGATCGCGAGCTGCCTTGCTGCTCAAAAACCTGATTGCTCTGTCGACCCCGGGGGTGATTTTTGTCCCTGTGGACCTGACAGCAAGCAGTTGAATAGGTTCATATAGTTTGGGATCCACATAGCATGCAACCTTAACACGGCTTGTAACCTGGTTGAGTGTTACAATTGCAGCACTTACTTTACAGGATCCTACGGCATCTACAAGTTTTTCTAATGGCATTCTCTGTGTCTTGCTCTTGACCTTTGCCCACAGTTTGGCTTTGCTGAGAGCGTTCATTGTCTCTGTGCCGACTGATGCGGAATCTAAATCTCCAATAGCAATACTGGCTACGTGCTTCATTGTAAGAGCGTTAAAATTGCAGACCCCACCCTTGGTTACCTGGCAACTCTTATTGGGAACAATTACCACCAGCGGAACATCACCAAGGATTACCTGGCTGCCCACAGCCAGTTTTCCGGCTTTGTCTATAGGCGTTATATCTTTAGGACCAAGGGTAAGTATAATACCGTCCTGCTTGCCTGCGTTAACCTGTTTTTGTAATTGCTTTAGCGGTAATACTACGGGATCAAGGGATGTTTTGCGGTATTTCTTGGAAAACGCGGTATCTATAACCCTAAACTGGCTTTTCAGCTCGCTGCTAACCAATACCTTAACACGTTCGGATGAATAGGCGGCATTGCAGCTTGCAGCTGCTGCAAGTATTGCTATAATACCGAGTGTATTACAGATCCTTTTAAACGAACCGATCACAGTGTATCCTCCTGGTCAGACCGTCCGACATGCGGCGGTCTTTTGTTATTCACGTCATTGATAGGAAAACGAGTTCATAAAACGTTCTGTTTGCAACAAAACAGACTCATATTGAGCGTATGTAATCGTGTATGTACCTAATTATACCACAAGACGCTCCGCGCAGCCGCTTCCAGTGCTGGCTGGAAGCTTGTACCACAATTCTGCAGGCTGGAAGCCTGCACCACAATTCAGCCTCCAAAGGCCAAGATATATTTGTATACCAAACCAGTCGTCAGAATTTCTCCCAGTGCAAAACTTCAGACAGTGATTTTTTTACTGGTGTGGGTTCGGTTGCGGTTTTGCCCAGAGCTATAATACTTACCAACTTGAATCCATCCGGCGCACCAATCATCTTACGTATATTGTCCGCATAAGGTTTCTTGTCCCCTGCAGTCCAGCAAGAACCGAGTCCATGGGCTTTGGCAGCAAGAAGAATGTTCTGAGTAGCTGCACAACCGTCTTCGAGGTAATATTTGGTGTCTTCTCCAAGAATAACTATACAAACAGGAGCATTGACCATAAATTTGCCGTGGTCAGTGATTTCAGCTACAGCAGACTTTAGTTCAGGATTGGTAATAATGACTATGTGTACTGGCTGTATATTTCTGGCTGTTGCTGCCATTCTACCGCACTCAGCGATATCTTCAAGAATTGCTGCATCAATCGGATCAGCCAGATACTGTCTGACGCTGCGACGAGTTTTGAGACATTCTATTGCATCCATTTGAAGACCTCCAGTGCAGTTACTGCACATCTCTCTCGGCTTCGATTTTCAGGACTTCATCGTAAGCCATTTTGTCGGATTTTGTAAACGGACGAACCCTGGCAGAAATTATATAGTCTCTGCTGGTTATCTTTAATACTACGTCCATGCCCAATATCAATCTCCCGAAAATAGTATATTCACCATCCAGATTGTATTGGGGCTCCTTTAGTATATAGAACACACTGGTGTTGGAGTTGTAATCCATTCCCTTACGAGCCATACCGACGGCGCCTTTGGAATGAGTAAGGCCATCCAGAGTTTCGATTCCGATCCCGGGAACATCAGCTTTTGCACTATCAGTCTGGATTATCCAGTCCTCAACCCGCGGAAATGAAACTTCGCTGTAGGCACCTTTTTGTACTAGACTGACTATTCTGGCAGTAGTCTTGGGGCAGTCCTTCTCGAAGAGCACAAAAGCGATTATGCCTTTGTTTGTCTTCAGTTCAACTACACGACCAGGTTCCATAGTGGCTTGCCCAAGTTTGGCAGGTGGTACAGGCTTGGGTGATGTAGCCTGCTCTTTATGATCTGAATGATCATTGCTTGAGCCCTTATATTCTATATATGCATTAAATCCAATTAGCAGGGCAAGTGCAGCAAGTATGATAATCCACTTCTTCATAAACAACCTCCCGATTATGTCAGTATAGTCCCAGTCTGGTTTGTGGGTCAACAACGGCTGCAGAATCGGGGTGCGTGTAAAATCTACGGAATGTAGTCATAGATATATACACCAGATACTCTGTCTCTGGACTCTGCCAGGGAGGTAACCTCCCTGGACCCATTAAACTGTTTTTCCCGGAGGGTCTGAAGACCCTCCGGGAAAAACAGAATATGGGGTCTGGGAATAATATCCCCAGCGGGGTGCAGGGGTGGAATCCCTGCAGATATAATCCTATAATATCGTTTCCGTAGATTCTACACGCACCCGCAGCATCGGTCAAAGAAGGGATGAGGGAACCAAACGTAGAAAACAAAATAATTGTTTGTTTACTATCATCACTGGCGTATAGATCGCAGGTGGTGCTTTTATTTAAGGAGAATCTGATGAACGAATATTGGAACATTAAGGCTGAAACGATGTCGCAGGACGAGATCGAGTCTTGCCAGCTCTCTCAGTTGAAACAAGTGCTAGCTCATGTTTACAATAACAACGTTTTCTACAAAGCAAAGATGGATGCAGTCGGATTTAAGCCGGGAGACTTGAAGTCGCTGACTGATATATCTTCAGTTCCAACAATCGATAAAGAGGATTTCAGGGAGCAGTATCCGCTGGGTATGCTTTGTATGGATAAACAGTACTTGAGAGAGATGCATATGAGCTCGGGGTCTACAGGCACACCAGTTGTAATGGCTTACAATGATCATGATCTGGACCAGTGGGCTGAATGCATGGCACGCTGCTATACTATGGCTGGACTGAATACTGGGGATGCAATTCAGATCACACCATCGTTCGGGTTATTCAATGGTGGATTCGGGTTCTACCATGGCGCCAGAAAGCATGGATTGTTCATTATCCCTACAGGTGCCGGTAACACACCCCGGCAGGTCAAACTCCTCCAGGACTTCAATGTAAAATGCCTTACCGGAGTTGTTAGTTACGGCATACGTATAATGGAAGTTATGAATGAAACAGGTGGAGAGTTACCTGACCTGAAAGTGGGAATATTCGGAGCCGAAACATTCAGCGATATGATGCGGGAGAAGATCCAGACCGGCCTTGGTATTGAAGCATTCGATATCTATGGAATGACAGAGACCGGCGGGGTCAGCACTACCGGTATGGACTGCAAGGCCCATGACGGAATCCATGTCTGGGAAGACCAGTATATCTGCGAAATTGTTCACCCTGTAACCGGCAAACCTGTAGCAGATGGAGAACAGGGTGAGGTGGTGTTTACATCACTGAACAGGCAGTGTATTCCAGTTATCCGATTCAAGACGGGTGACCTGACACGAATCAAGAGCCGCGTAAAATGCGCTTGCGGGCGAACCGGTTTGAGACTCGACCGCATAACCGGCCGCAAAGACGACATGCTGATAATTAAGGGGGTCAACTTCTTCCCTAAACAGGTTGAACAAGCCTTGATGGAAATTCCCGGAGTCTGCAGCCACTACCAGATTATCATCGAAGAAAACCATGGTGTAAAGGATGTCCGGATCAATGTGGAGGCCGAAGAGGGCGTCACCGGTTATATGGTAGAGAAAAAGCTCAAGGAAGCTCTTGGGTTCAGTCCTAAAGGGGATGTCTACAAACCGGGTGAGCTTCCAAGGCAAGAGGGTAAGGCTGTCAGAGTATTCTACGAAAACAACGATAAGAAATAAGGCAGTAAGTACTTCCTCGAATATTGAATGGACACATATTTGTATGTTTGGTTTCTTTTCTGATTTACAAGGCTTGGATGGTGGTATAATCCAGAAAAGCAGTATAAATGAATCTCTCCACTTGAATATGATTAGGCTGTGTTTTGACGGAGGTAACGAATGAAAGCTTTATTGCTGACACTGTGTATTTTGGCAATAGCCACAACTCTATATGCTGCCGATGAAAAACAATCGGACCAGGCTTTTCTAGCTTTGCTTGCAGAGACAAAACTAATGAGGATTCCAGGTATGCCCAAAATGCCTGATATGCCGGCCGGTATGAAAATGCCTGACATGCCAAACATGCCCGGGAAACCAGAACGCGTGTTGAACATCAGGTTATGGTCTCCCGGGATAGCCCCTGCCGATGCCACTGCGGTCATAACTCCACAGGATGCTCTTAAGCAGGGTAAAAAACTCAACCTGGAACTCTACCGTCCTACATCCGACAAAGATGATACTCCGCTTCCGAAAGGAGTCAAGCCATTCGATCCTGATTCCAACAAGAAATTCACCATCAAGATCTACTGGGGCTCCTCTGCGACTGTGCGAGACGGTCAGCCGAAGATCATAAAATGGGGTGATGTTAGTCCTGATCAGAAAGCCGCTATGAGTAAACGGGCCAAGGAGATGCAGGCCAAAGGTTACAACTCCTATTTCTATAAACCCAACTGGACGACCGGTTACTGGCCTACTAAGACACAACCAGGAAAGATTGCAAAAGATGCCTCACTGGTAGGCAAATACACCCTCAATACCAGCTATACCGGTAATGTTTCAATTGAAGCTCCGAGCAATGTGGAGTTTATGGACCCAATTGAGATGAGCAGTCCGGACCTGGAAGAAAGCGTTCCGCTGGACAAAGCGATTGAGTTCAAGTGGACGGCCATAAAGAATGCCCTGGGCCTGAACGCATCCATATTTGGAATGGAAGGCGAAGATACCATGATCATCTGGACTTCAGCAGAGGTCTTCAATGATTCCATTATGGGTGACCAGGGATTCATGCAGATGGCAGATGTTGAAAAGAACGTAAAGAAACAACTGTTTATGAAGGGTAACACAACTACAGTAACCGTTCCAATAGGTATATTTGCCAATTGCAAGATGCCTATGTTTATGATGGCTGGCTATGGTCCCGGTGCAGCCCTGGAAGAAGGACAGCCGTTGCCCAGAATCCAGACAAAGACATCACTCAATATAATGCTTGGGAAGATGGAAGGCATGCCTCCAGCGGACAAGATGGACAAAGGCGATACAGATAAAGGCAATACAAGTGAAGGCAATACTGGAGATGGAAATGGAACAGTGACCGATGACAACAGTGGTGATTCCGGTGGAGATACACCACCACCCGCTCCCAGTCTTGATGACATTAATAAGCTGAAAGATGCAAAGGACAAGATCAAGAATCTTGGTGGACTGTTCAAGAAATAGTATCCATCAAAATGTGTATATCTTTCCAGGCGCTGTCAATGACAGCGCCTGGAACTGTTTTAAGGCGCTCCAGGAACAAGAATGTTTTGAATTGCGGTTATTTCTCCTGTCTCATAATTAACCGCTGCTATCCTGGGTCCACAGATCAAGTCTACAATATTACTGCTCTCTGCTGTCGACTCATCGAGGAATGAGTATGGTGAATCGCCAACGGCAATCCTTTGACCTTGCTGCAATCCCATTGATGGGGAAGGAACCACAGGCAACGCGATAGTGCGTAATACCTTACAGGATGCCGTATCAACTACAAGCAGCTGACTTAGCTTGATGATAAGGATTCTTTCGACACCAGATGCTGTTTTTACAACGTGGTAACTTTTCTTGCCTAACGACGGAATGTATCCCTGTGTCAGTTCAATCTCACCAGTTTTCTCCAGTCTAGACTTGTCAAACTTAACCAGCTTGTTATCGGAGAATACAAATATCCCTTGAGTACAGGAGATGGCACTTGGAGAATTAGGCAACAACATTTCGGGCACTGTTGTTTTGCTCATGCCGGGCATTGGCATATTCATACCGGTCATTTCCGGATCAAATGAATGTTCCCTACTGAGGCGTCCAACCATCAGCACTGCCATGACAATAACTCCAAGTACAAATGCCCCACACACCACCAATAAGAATTTCAGGTTCATTCTCTTCCCTTTCCACAGAAGTTCCGCGCTTTATATTCGATACATTATACACCAGCCAGCATTATTCATGATTGAGTGTGTAAATGAAGCTGGATAGTTTATGTTACAATAAACGCAATATAGTAATAAAGGGGCAAATGGTATGTTTTTGGAATGGAATCATCGGTCAATCAGACTTACAGGTCGATGGGACCGAAGCATTAATACACAGACATCAACAACAACCAATGGAAGCCGGATAGAGGCTGCTTTTGCAGGTAAATCGGCCATTATTCATTTTGATATTTCGACAAATGTTTTGCCTTTCCCCCATCTCTGGATTACAGTTGATGAAGGTCCGAAAGTAGAGGTTCCACTTGCACGGTTGCTGCACGTAGAGTCTTCAAATGACGGTCCTCATAGTTTACAGATCATAATGAAATCATCCAGCGAAGGACTGGCAAGATGGTTCTATCCTCAAGAGGCAGTGGTCAGATTCAAGGGTCTGGAGGTAGATTCTCCCAGTGAACTCAGGGTGGATACCAGACTTATTTTGGAAGTCATCGGCGATTCTATTACAGAGGGTGTACTGGTGGAGGTTGCAAACACAGATGAAGGCAATTACCACGAGCGAGTATTTCAGGACGACACCTGTTCAACATATGCATGGAAATGTGCTGAAAGGCTGAATATGAGGCCAAGACCTATTGGTTTTGGAGCTGTTGGAACATTGAAGTCCGGCAGTGGAGAAGTGCCTAATGTGCTTGATTCATACGGGTTCATATTTGATGGGTGTCCTTGTGAAGAAGAGAAAGCTGATGTAATAGTGATTGCGCATGGAACTAACGACTGGGGTAGGACCGACGAAGAGTTCGCTCCGGCCTATACTGGATTCCTTGAGATTGTTCGGCAGCATAACCCAAAGGCCGTGATATGCGCAATGTCCCCGTTTGTCGGCAGGTTTGAGGAGATGCTGCCTGGGGTGGTAGATCAATACAACCAGACACATTCCGACAATGTGAAGTTTATCAGTACTAAAGGATGGCTTCCTGTAGAACCGGTGCATCCGTTAAAGGCCGGACATGCCCGAGCAGGGGAACTACTGGCGAAGGCACTGATAGAGGTCGGAGCGGTTAGTCACCTGCTATAGCGCTCCTGTTTTCTTATTTATGAACCGCTAAACACGCGAAATGCGCGAAAATTATTTTTTGTGTGGCAATTTTCGAATTACCACACAAAAAAGTAACCTACCCCCTCTTTATAAACTTCCCATTTTCCTCTTCGAAGCCTATAGATTCGAGGTGTGTGGAAATCTGGCTGGAAGTTATAGAGGCGTTGTTCAGAGTGGTTATCTCTATTTTGCGATAGGGACGGATGGGCCAGGGAGTGTCTGTGAGGTGCTCAAGCTCTTTGATGCTGGATTCTATCTGCTGGTCACTGAGATCCTCTCGGATATTCAGTGCTTTGGAACCCATTTCCAGTGTTACAGCCGGAGTACCACCTATCAACACTGCATAGTTGGACGGCAGGCGGTTGAATGTTGAGATATCATTCTGGAATGGCCCTGATGAATAGTAAAGATATGCCGGATCACAGGCGTTGACTAGAACAGGACGTTCGTCCGATACTGCCCGTAAAGTCCCGGCTCCTGTCCTGCCCATGAGGTCATCTACTGCCTCAGGAGTGCCGAACTGAGCTCCGGCAAGACCTTCTACATAGTAGCCCCTCTCAATCTCTCCGGAGAGTTCCATCCTCTGGTAGACTTCATACATTTTGCCCCAGATGACATCAGGCTCACCAGCGCGGATGACAAGGTCTTTGGCTACTACTCCATAACGTTCAAGCATGACTCTGGCATAGATTTCAAGCGATTCCTGTTCGTCTGTATCGTGCCCTGCTAATGAAGACAACAACGCCCAGCGTCCTGGATTGCTGTTTGGAGGCTGAGTGAAGGTCTTCGCTATACGGCTGCGGGTTCGGTAGAACTGTTTTCTGTCTGCTGGACGTGTGGGATTGTATTCTGATTTAACAGATGAGACTTCTGCGGGTTTTCCAGCACGGATCAGTTTGTAGAAATCGTGGGTAACCTCTCCGGTCCAGATCATCTCCCATAGAACGCGCTGCACGATTCGTGAGTCCAGGCCAGTATCCAACACAAGGTCAATAACGAATGAAGCTCCCCGCCTCTGCAGCGCCTGACGGACGGCAGCGTGCTGCGGTGTGTCCTCATTACTAGAATCAAGATCAACAAGCATTCTATAAAGCGCAGGGAGACCTTCTCTTGCCAAGAACGCTATATTTCCTGGTTTATCAGGAGTTGGGGACTGTCCTATCC
>Ga0209697_10000235_pt1 | contig 89625 bp, 61 predicted proteins | sample AliMusrvi5mmetaG_FD_184115 | JGI IMG/M metagenome (GOLD analysis project Ga0209697, IMG submission 184115) | Freshwater lake bacterial and archeal communities from Alinen Mustajarvi, Finland, to study Microbial Dark Matter (Phase II) - Alinen... | ecosystem: Environmental > Aquatic > Freshwater...
ATTCGTGCCCGATTTTTTTATTTTGACCCGCCGGAGGAGCGGCGGCGTGCGCCCAAATCGGTGAAAATGGCTCAAACTGTACATTTAATTCCGGCGGGAACTGTACACTTTTGGACCGGCGCTAACAATAATTATAAGACTGGCGGCGACCACCGGGAGGGTAATTGTGCTGTACCATGAAAAGGGCGGGGACAATGTATTATTAATATCAGGTAGTTGTAGAGCATTGCCGGCGGGTATAACTGGAGGGGTGACAGGCGTGGGTCGGATTTAGTCGAGGAGGAACCGGCGCGAAGTCGCCGGGCCGGCCGCAGACTAAATTCGCCCCATGCCTGGCAGGACCCCGAACCTGCAGCCGCCGGCAATTACATTATTTATGGATGACAGAACTATGGATCCCCGCCAACAAATCGCGGGGATGACAGCGCAGGTATGGATCCCGGCTTACAAATTGCCGGGATGACGGACATAGGGGGTGACAGCTGGGTAAATAAAAACCCGGGATGTCCTTTCGGGCATCCCGGGTCTGGCAAAAGCACCGCCGGAGCGCCGGTCTAGGGCGCCCCTCCGGCTTCTACAGCTTTATCTCAACATCCACGCCGCTCGGCAGGTCCAGCTTCATCAGCTCGTCCACCGTCTTCTGCGTGGGACTGATCAGATCGATCAGCCGCTTGTGGACCCGCATCTCGAACTGCTCGCGGGATTTCTTGTCCACATGCACCGACCGGTTCACCGTATACTTGCGTATCCGTGTAGGAAGCAGCACCGGCCCCGCTATCAGAGCCCCCGTGCGCTTCGCCGTGTCGATGATCTTAGCAGTAGACTGATCTATCAGCCTGTAGTCGTAGGCCAACAGCTTGATCCTTATCTTCTGCTGCGCCGCCGGCTTTGAATCTTCCGCTTTTGTATTATCAGCCATAAGTTTTTCAGCCTTACTCTATAATTTCGGTGACGACGCCGGCGCCTACCGTGTGTCCGCCCTCGCGGATCGCGTAGCGCAGACCTTTCGTCATGGCCACGGGGGATATAAGCTCCACCGTTATCTCCGTGTGGTCGCCCGGCATGATCATCTCGGCCCCGTCCTTAAGGAAGATGGAACCCGTCACGTCGGTCGTCCGGAAGAAGAACTGCGGCTTGTAGCCTTTGAAGAACGGCGTATGACGGCCGCCCTCGTCCTTCGTCAGCACGTAAACTTCGGCTTTGAATTTCTTGTGGGGCGTGATCGACTTCGGCGTCGCTATGACCTGTCCGCGCTCGATCTGCTCTTTGTCGATGCCGCGCAGCAGCATGCCGATGTTGTCGCCCGCCATCGCTTCGTCCAGCAGCTTCCTGAACATCTCAAGGCCCGTCGCTACCGACTGCTGCGTCTCCCTGATGCCCACGATTTCCACGGGGTCGCCCACGTGGATCTTGCCCTGCTCTACGCGGCCCGTGGCTACCGTGCCGCGGCCCGTGATCGAGAACACGTCCTCGACGGCCATCAGGAACGGCTTGTCGGTCTCGCGCTTCGGTTCCGGGATGCTCGAGTCCAGAGCCGCAAGCAGCTTGATGATGGAGGGCTCGCCCAGAGGACCCTGGTCCCCTTCGTGCGCCTTCATCGCCGAGCCCCTGATGATCGGGATAGTGTCCCCGGGGAATTCGTATTTGTTCAGCAGATCGCGGACTTCCACCTCTACCAGGTCCAGCAGTTCCGCGTCGTCCACCAGGTCGGCCTTGTTCAGGTATACGACCAGGCTCGGCACGTTGACCTGTTTGGCCAGCAGCACGTGCTCTTTCGTCTGGGGCATCGGGCCGTCCGCGGCCGACACCACCAGGATCGCGCCGTCCATCTGCGCCGCGCCGGTGATCATGTTCTTGATGTAGTCGGCGTGTCCGGGACAGTCGATGTGCGCGTAGTGGCGGGTCTCCGTCTCGTACTCGACGTGGGACACGGCCACCGTTAAAATTTTGGATGCGTCGCGCACGACGCCGCCTTTGGCGATGTCGGCGTACAGCATCTCTTTCGCCCTGCCCAGCTTCGCCGACACTTTCGTGATGGCGGCGGTCAGCGTGGTCTTGCCGTGATCGACGTGGCCGATGGTTCCCACGTTCACGTGCGGTTTCTTTCTGTCGAATTTAGCTTTTGCCATTATTTATTCTCCTTGCGTATAGATCAAGCTGTATATTGTAGCGATTAAGCTAGACCTTAATCCCTGCTCCTCTTGATCCTTAACTCTTAATTCTTAATACTTACCACTTAATCCTTAATCCTTACTATACGGCTTCGGCGGCTGCCTGGGTCCGTTTTTCGATAACACCTTTTGACACGTTCGAAGGCACTTCCTCGTAGTGGCTGGGCTCCATGCTGAAGGAAGCGCGGCCCTGCGAGATAGATCTTACCACCGTGGCGTATCCGAACATTTCCGACAGCGGCACGGTACCGCGCACGAAGCGCGCGTTGCCCCTGTTGCCCATCTCGGATATCTTGGCGCGCCTTGAATTCAGGTCGCCTATGACGTCGCCCACGTTGGCTTCGGGGGTGGTGACGTCCACTTTCATGATGGGTTCCATAAGGTACGGGCTGGCCTTGCGGCAGCCGTCCTTGAACGCCATAGCTCCGGCGATCTTAAACGCTATTTCTGAAGAGTCCACATCGTGATAGGAACCATCGAACAGCGTGATCTTCACGTCCACGACGGGGAACCCGGCGAGCACGCCCGAGTCCATAGCTTCCCGGCAGCCTTTTTCCACGGCGGGGATGTATTCCTTCGGAACGCGGCCCTGCTTGATGGCATCGACGAACTCAAAACCTTTGCCCATCGGTTGCGGCTCGACTTTGAGCCAAACGTGGCCGTACTGGCCGCGGCCGCCGGACTGGCGGATGAATTTGCCCTCTATCTCCACCGCTTTCTTGATGGACTCGCGGAAAGCGACCTGCGGGCGTCCGACGTTAGCCTGCACGTTGAATTCGCGCTTGAGGCGGTCCACGATGATGTCGAGGTGGAGCTCTCCCATTCCGGAGATGATGGTCTGGGAGGTCTCTTCGTCGGTCTTGATCCTGAAGGTCTGGTCTTCCTCGGCGAGGCGTCCCATGGCTATGCCCATCTTCTGTTCGTCTTCCTTGGACTTGGGTTCGATGGAGATGGAGATGACAGGCTCCGGGAAGTTCATACCCTCGAGCATTATCGGATGCTCGGGATCGCAGATGGTCTCACCCACGGTGGCGCTCTTGATGGCCACGGTGGCGGCTATGTCTCCGGCGCTTATCTCTTTGATCTCTTCACGCTTGTTGGCGTGCATCCTGAGGATGCGGCCGATGCGTTCCTGGGTGTTTTTGCGGGAGAAGTGGACGGTGTCGCCCGGCTTAAGTGTGCCCGAATACACGCGAAAGAAGGTCAGTTTTCCCACGAAAGGGTCCGGCTGGATCTTAAAAAGCAGAGCGCAGAAAGGATCTTTCGGGTCGGCCTTGCGCAGTACTTCCTCTCCGGTGTGGGGGTCGGTGCCGGTCAGGGGCGGAACGTCCAGCGGAGAGGGCAGGAAATCGATGATCGCGTCGAGCATCGGCTGCACGCCCTTGTTCTTATAGGAGGAACCGCACAGCACGGGGAAGAATTTGGTGGTAAGTGTTCCGCGGCGGATGGCGGATTTCAGCTCCGCCTCGGTAAAGTTCATGTCGCCGGCCAGATACCTTTCCATGATCTTGTCGTCGAATTCGGCCAGCTTCTCGATAAGCTGGTCGCGGTACTTCTTGGAGAGCTCTACCATGTCGGCGGGGATTTCGACTTCGTCATAGTGCGCGCCCAGGTCGTCGCCGACCCAGATCAGCGCCTTCATTTTTACCAGGTCCACGAGGCCCTTGAAAGTTTCGGTAACGCCTATCGGCAGCTGTATCGGAGAGGCGTTGGCTCCCAGCTTCTCGACGATGGAATTGGCGGACATGTAGAAGTCCGCGCCGATGCGGTCCATCTTATTGACGTAGGCCACGCGGGGCACGTGGTAGCGGTCGGCCTGGCGCCACACGGTTTCGGACTGGGGCTCCACGCCCTGCACGCCGTCGAAAACGGTTACCGCGCCGTCGAGCACGCGAAGCGAGCGCTCAACTTCGGCGGTGAAGTCCACATGTCCGGGGGTGTCGATGATATTGATGATATGATCATGCCAGACGGTGCTGATAGCGGCGGCGGTGATGGTTATGCCTCGCTCACGCTCCTGGGGCATCCAGTCCGTGGTGGTGTTGCCGTCGTGAACCTCTCCGATCTTGTGGGACTTGCCGGTATAATAGAGTATGCGCTCGGTTGTTGTGGTCTTTCCCGCGTCGATGTGCGCGATGATGCCGGTGTTGCGTACTTTAGTCAAATCAAAGTCTGCCATGATGTTCCTATTGCTAGAGCTGAAGCTCTGAAGTTATGAAGAGCTGAAGTCCGAAGCGCCGGGGTTTCCCTTCAGCGCTTCGGAGCTTCAGTTCTTCAGCGCTGAATTACCAGCGGTAGTGCGCGAAAGCGCGGTTGGCTTCGGCCATCCTGTGTGCGTCCTCTCTTTTCTTAAAGGCGCTGCCTTCTTTCTTGAAGGCGAGGATGAGTTCTTCGGCCAGATGCTCCGCCATGTTCGCGCCTTTGCGGTCGCGGGCGGCGTTGAGTATCCAGCGCATCGCGAGGGACGAGCCGCGGCTGGCCTTCACCTCTATCGGCACCTGATAGTTGGCGCCGCCGACGCGGCGGGCCTTTACTTCTACCATGGGACGGACGTTCTCTATGGCTTTGGTGAGCACCACGAGCGCGTCTTCCTTGGTCTTTTCTTTTATAATATCCATGGCGCCGTAAAGTATGCGCTCCGCGGCAAGCTTCTTGCCCTGGAAATTTATTTTATTAACGAAGCGGGAAACCAGCACCGAATTGTGCCTGAAATCCGGCGGCGGCAACTCTCTTCTGTCGCGAGGTCTTAAACCTTTTCTTGGCATGTGTTTATCTCCAATCGTTCAATTTAAATTTCTCGTTCAGTGGTCAGTGTTCAGTGGATAGTGGTCAGGAACTTAGGAACTCCTTATTTAACTGATCACTGTCCATTATTTTTTCTCAGCGGCCTTTCCGGCCTTCGGACGTTTGGCGCCGTAAAGCGAGCGGCCCTGCTTGCGGCCTTCCACTCCGGACGCGTCGAGCGCGCCCCTGATAATATGGTATCTGCATCCGGGCAGGTCTTTCACTTTACCGCCTCTGACGAGGACGATAGAGTGTTCCTGGAGGTTGTGGCCGACGCCGGGAATGTAGGCGGTGACTTCCTGTTTGGAGGTCAGCTTTACCCTGGCCACTTTTCTGAGGGCCGAGTTGGGTTTCTTAGGGGTCGTGGTGTAGACCCTGGTGCAGACGCCCCGTCTCTGCGGGCAAGACATCAGCGCGGGCGCTTTGCTGAACTTCCTCGAAGATTCTCTTCCGTTGCGGATCAGTTGGTTAATTGTTGACATAGTTAGTGCAGGTATAGGTATAGGTAGAGGTAGAGATACAGGCTAAAATCGAGGGTTCGAAATACAACTCAGCGGACAGAGCACGCTATGTCTTTTTCCGAATTCTTACTTTACCTTTACCTACACCTTTGCCTAACTCTTACCCCTCCTTATTATTTTCCTCAAAAAGCTTGCGTCTGGCGAACCCGCTTCCGGCGGGCACCAGATGTCCTATTATAACATTTTCTTTGAGGCCTTTTAAATAGTCCACCTTGTTGGTCGTCGCGGCGTCCGTGAGCACCCGAGTGGTCTCCTGGAAGCTGGCGGCCGAGATGAACGACTCCGAAGCCAGCGAGGCTTTGGAGATGCCCAGCAGCACGGGCTCGCCTTGGGCGGGCGCGTGACCGGTGTCCGCGGCGCGCTGGTTCTCCGCCTTGAAGGCGGTCTTGTTGACGATCTCGCCCTTAAGGAACGCGGTGCCGCCCGGCTCGGTTATCTTTATGTTGGAGAGCATCTGGCGCACGATGATCTCGATATACTTGTCGTTGATGTTGACGCCCTGCAGCCGGTAAACTTCCTGGATGGCGTCGACGATGTAGTTCTGCACTTCCTTGATGCCCTTTACGGCCAGCAGGTCGTGCATGTCCACGGCGCCGTCGGTCAGGGCTTCGCCCACGGCCACGCGGTCGCCTTCGTAAACGACGAGGTGCTTGCCGTACGGTATCGCGTAGGGCTCCACCTGACCGGTCTCCTGATTTTTCACGGACACTTCCACCAGGCCCTTGGCCGTGGTGCCGAGGGAAACTATCCCCTCGATCTTGGTGATGATGGCGGCGTTCTTGGGTCTCCGGACCTCGAAGAGCTCGGCGACGCGCGGCAGACCGCCCGTGATATCCTTGCTCTTGGCGACGTCGCGGTGGATCTTGCCGATGATGTCTCCTGCGACCACGTCCTCGTTCTGCTCGAACAGGATGATGGTGTCGGTCGGCAGCGCGTGGGAGCCGACGATCTTGCCGTCCTCTTCGATCACGATGCGGGGATTGCGCTTGGTGCCGCGGTGCTCGATGATCTTGCGCTCGATGATGCCGGTCACCTTGTTGCGCTCCTCGTGGAGCGTGACGCCTTCCTTGATGTCCAGATATTTTATCTTGCCGTTGTGTTCGGCGATCATGGGCACCGTATGGGGGTCCCATTCGGCGATCTTGTCGCCGGCCTTTACCGCGGCCTTGTCGAGCACGGTGATCTTGGCGCCGTAGCTGAGCTTGAATTCCTCGAAGGTCTTACCGCCGGGATGCTTGACGATGATGGATGCTCCGCGCGAAATGCAGATATGTTCGCCGGCGCGGTTCTTGATGACGCGCAGTTCTTTGTATTCCACTTTGCCGTCGGCTTTGGTTTTGGCCTCGGATTTTTCGAGCACGCGCGAGGCCGTACCGCCGATGTGGAAGGTCCGCAGGGTCAACTGCGTACCGGGTTCGCCGATGGACTGGGCGGCGATGATGCCCACGGCTTCGCCCTCTTCGACGCGCTTGCCGGTGGCGAGGTTGAGCCCGTAGCACTTGCCGCAGATGCCCACGTCGGATTCGCAGGTGAGCACCGAGCGGACGTAAACGCCCTCGTCCTTGGCCCTTGCCTTCTCGATGATCTTGGCGTTCTCCTGGGTTATCATCTCGTTGCGCTTCACGATGGTAGCGAACTTGCCTTCCCCGTCGGGGATCTTGATGTCCTCGAGCGCGATGCGGCCTTCGATGCGCTCGGACAGGGATTCGATGACCTCGTCGCCGCTCATCAGGGCCTTGATCTCCACGCCGTTGATGGTGCCGCAGTCCTCTTCCATGATGACCACGTTATGCGCGACGTCGACGAGCCTTCTCGTGAGATAGCCGGCGTCGGCGGTCTTAAGAGCGGTGTCGGAAAGACCTTTGCGTCCGCCGTGAGTGGAGATGAAGTATTCCAGCACGGTGAGGCCTTCGCGGAAGTTGGAAAGAATGGGGTTCTCGATGATCTCGCCCATGCCGCCGGTCAGCTTTTTCTGCGGCTTGGCCATCAGACCGCGCATGCCGGCCAGCTGCTTTACCTGCTGGCGGGAGCCGCGGGCGCCGGAGTCGGCCATCATGAAGATGGCGTTGAAGCGGGGCTCGTTGGACTTGTAGACCTTGTTCTCCTGCTTCTGCATCTCCTCGAACATCTCGTCGGCCACTTTGTCTCCGACGTGCGTCCAGATATCGATGATCTTATTATAGCGCTCGTTCTCGGTGATGATGCCGTCCTTGGCCTGGCCTTCGATCTCGCGCACCTGCTTCTGGGCTATCTCGATGCGCGCCGATTTCTTGGTCGGGATGGACATATCGGCCAGCGAGATGCTCAGGCCCGAGACCGTGGCGTAATGGAAGCCGAGGTTCATGAGCCTGTCCAGCAGGATGACCGTCTCGTGATGGCCGATCTCCGGGTTCTTGAAGCACTCGTAGACCAGGTTGGAGAGGTCCTTCTTGCCGATGGCCCGGTTGTACTTCTTCGGGTCCACGTTCTTGGGCAGGATGTTAAGGAAAATGATGCGTCCGACGGTGGTGAACTCGTTCCCCTTCTCGCTCTTCTCGCGGGTGATCTTTTCCTTCATCTTTTCGGGGTCCAGCTTTTCAATGCCCGTCACACCGCGAACCTGTATGATGGCGTGCAGGTCCACTTTGCCGTGCTGGTAGGCTGTCAGGGCCTCTTCCTTGTCGCCGAAAACCTTATATTCGCCGGGCTCGCCGAGCTTCACCTTGGTGAGATAATTGACGCCGAGCACCATGTCGTGCGACGGGTTGGCGATGGGGCGGCCGGAGGCGGGAGACAGGATATTGTTGGTCGCCATCATCAGCATGCGGGCTTCCATCTGCGCTTCCTGGCTGATGGGCACGTGCACGGCCATCTGGTCGCCGTCGAAGTCGGCGTTGAAGGCGGCGCAGGTCAGCGGGTGCAACTGTATGGCCAGACCTTCGATCAGCACGGGCTCGAAAGCCTGGATGCCGAGGCGGTGCAGCGTGGGCGCGCGGTTGAGCATGACCGGGTGCTTCTTGGTCACGCGCTCCAGGATGTCCCAGATCTCATTGTCCGCGTGCTCCATTTTCTTCTTGGCCACTTTAAGGGTGATATTTTCCTTCTTTATGAGTTCGGCCAGCACGAAGGGTTTGAACAGCTCGAGCGCCATCTCTTTGGGCAGCCCGCACTGGTGCAGCTTCAGGTTGGGGCCTACGACGATGACCGAGCGGCCGGAATAGTCCACGCGCTTGCCCAGCAGGTTCTGGCGGAAGCGGCCCTGCTTTCCTTTTAAGATGTCGGAGATGGACTTGAGCGGGCGGTTGGCGGCGCCGAGCACCACTTTGCCGCGCGCGCCGTTCTCTATCAGGGCGTCCACGGCTTCCTGCAGCAGGCGCTTTTCGTTATAGATCATGACCTGCGGGGCCCTTAAGGCCTCGATATGCTTCAGGCGGTTGTTGCGGTTGATGATCCTTCTGTAAAGGTCGTTCAGGTCGGACGTGGCGAAGCGGCCGCCTTCCAGGGGCACGAGCGGGCGCAGGTCGGGCGGGAGCACCGGCAGGATGGTCATGATCATCCATTCGGGGCGGTTGCCGCTGGCGACGAAGCCTTCGAGGATCTTCAGCCGCTTGATCAGTTTGGAGCGGTCCATGTCGGCCTTGGCGTTGGCGAGCTCGGTCTGGATCGCCTCTATCTCTTTCTTGAGGTCGATCCTCTCGAGCAGGTCCTTGATGGCGTTCGCGCCGATGCCGACCTTTATCTTGGAAAATTTCTTTTTGACCTCGTTAAGCTGCGATTCCGTCATCACGTCGCCGACATTGTGCTCGACGCGGCCGGTGACCGGGTCCTTGGTGTCTTCCAATACGACGTAAGCGGCGTAATAGACCACTTTCTCGAGATCGGAAGGCTTCATGTCCAGGATGATGCCGATGCGGGACGGGCTTTTGCGGAGGAACCAGATATGGGCGACGGGGGCCGCCAGATCTATGTGCCCCATGCGCTCGCGGCGCACTTTGGCTTCGGTGACTTCGACGCCGCAGCGGTCGCAGACCACGCCCTTGAACTTCACCCAGCGGTACTTGCCGCAGGCACACTCGTAATCCTTGGACGGCCCGAAGATGCGTTCGCAGAGCAGGCCGTCGCGCTCGGGCTTCAGCGTTCGGTAATTGATGGTCTCCGGCTTCTTAACCTCGCCGAAGGACCAGAGTTTAATTTTTGCGGGGCTGGCGATGCCGATCTTCATCCCGTCGAAATCAGCGTAGTTTATTTCCTTTCTTTTTTTGGAAGTCTTGGGCAAACCGAAAAAGTTCCTGGCTTCTGAAGTTATTCCGTCCATAGTCGTTTATCTCCATCCAGCTGTTGAACTGCGCTAAATCGATAGCCTATTAGGCTATAGGCTGTAGGTTTTAAAGGAACTCCTTAATGGCTACAGCCTACAGTCTAAAAGGCTGCAGCCTGGCCGCCGGCCGCCAGCTTTCAGCTGGCGGCTTTGGCGGCGGCCTTTTTTTTGGCCTTATCCTTCACGCCTTCCACGCGGGCCGCCTCGTCGTCGGCCTTGATCAGGTCGACGTCGAGCGCCAGGGCCTGCAGTTCTTTCACGAGCACCTTGAAGGATTCCGGCACGCCGGGCTGGGGCGGGAAGTCGCCTTTGATGATCGCTTCGTACATCTTGGTCCTGCCGGAGAAGTCGTCGGATTTGACCGTTAGCATCTCCTGAAGGGCGTAAGCGGCGCCGTAGCCTTCCAGCGCCCAGACTTCCATTTCGCCGAAGCGCTGGCCTCCGAAAAGGGCCTTGCCGCCCAGCGGTTGCCTGGTGATAAGGCTGTACGGCCCCGTAGAGCGGGCGTGCACCTTATCTTCCACGAGGTGGATGAGCTTCAGGATGTACATGTAGCCTATCGTCACTTTTTCGTGGAACTGCTCCCCGGTCCGTCCGTCGTAAAGCGTGATGCGGCAGTAATCGTCGGGCAGATATTCCTCGGGCACGCCTTGCCTCATCAGATGGTCCTTCGCGAGCTGCACCATCTGGATGACGCCGGGCTTCTCGGCGTTCGGATGCGCCGCAAGATCGTTGACGATCTCGTCGACCGTGACCTCGGAGCGCTTCTTTTTGCGCTTCTCCTCCCAGTATTTCCAGTAGCCGGGGTTGTCCTCTGCCGCGCCGTCGAAGACGGGGCAGGTCATCCTGGTGTCCAGCTGCTTGCCGGCCCAGCCCAGCATGGTCTCGAGTATCTGGCCGATGTTCATGCGGGACGGGACGCCCAGCGGGGACAGCACCATGTCGACCGGAGTGCCGTCGGGCAGATACGGCATATCCTCTTTAGGGAGAATGCGGGCGACGACGCCCTTGTTGCCGTGGCGGCCGGAGAGCTTGTCTCCGACGCGCAGCCGGCGCTTGAGCGCGATGTAGACCTTTACGACCTTATTGACCGTGACGGGAAGTTCGCCCGTGGTCTTCAAAAGCTCTTTCTCGCGGGCGTACTTGTCCTTGATCTTCTTTTCCATCAGCTTATAGAACTCTTCGATCTCGGAACCTTTCTTCTCATCCTTTATGGCTTCTTTGCGGAAGTTCTTAAGGGATTCCAGATTCGCCCTCATTTCCTCGTTGATCTCGTCGACGCGCCTTTTTTCTTCGGGCTTGGAGAGCTTCTCGCGGCGCACGAACACGCGCGTGCCGATGATCTTGCCGTTGACGCCGGGCGGAACGCGCAGCGAGGTGTCGGTCACGTCCTCTGCTTTTTTGCCGAAGATGACCTTAAGCAGCCTTTCCTCGGGGGAGAGCTGCTGTTCGCCTTTAGGGGAAACTTTACACACCAGGATGTCGCCGGGGCGGACCATGGTGGACGGCACCACAACGCCTTCGGAGTCGATGCGCTCAAGCGCGTCGGAACCGACGTTGGGGATGTCGCGTGTGATCTCTTCGGGACCGAGCTTGGTGTCGCGGGCTTCCACTTCGAACTCTTCGATAAAAACGGAGGTCAAAGCGTCTTCCTCCACCAGCTTCTCGGAAACCAGGATGGCGTCCTCGTAGTTAAAACCTTCCCAGCTCATGAACGCCACGAGCAGGTTCTTGCCCAGGGCCAGCTGGCCGTCGCCGGTAGCGGGACCGTCGGCGATAACGTCGCCTTTCTTAACGTAATCCCCGCTCCTTACGGTGGGCGTCTGGTTGACGCAGGTGTCCTGGTTGGACCTGCGGTACTTGATGAGATGGTACAGGTCGGGGTCCTTCGAATTGTCCGGCTTTATCGAGATCATCTCGCCGGAGGAATAGATCACGCGGCCCGAGGTGCGGGCGGTGACGCAGGCGCGCGAGTCTTTGGCGATCGCGGCCTCGACGCCGGTTCCGACCAGCGGGGGTTCGGTCACGAGCAGGGGCACGGCCTGGCGCATCATGTTGGAGCCCATCAGCGCGCGGTTGGCGTCGTCGTGTTCAAGGAACGGCACGCAGGCGGCCGAGATGGAAACGACCTGCATCGGAGACACGTCGATATATTCGACCTTGCCGGCATCCACGAACACGTAGTCGTCCTTGAAGCGGCCGTAGACCTGGTCGGTAGCCAGCTTATCGCCGTCAAGCGGCGTGTTGGCCTGTCCGACGAAAATATCGTCTTCGACGAAGGCTGTCATGTAGTCCACCGTCTCGGTCATCTTCTTAGAGGAAACTTTCCTGTAGGGCGTTTCTATGAGGCCGTACTGGTTGACCTTGGCGTAGGCGGCCAGCGAAACGATAAGACCGATATTCGGGCCTTCGGGCGTTTCGATGGGGCAGACGCGGCCGTAATGCGTATAGTGCACGTCGCGGACCTCGAAGCCCGCGCGCTTCCTGTTAAGACCGCCGGGGCCGAGGGCCGAGAGGCGGCGCTTATGGGTGAGTTCGGCCAGCGGGTTGATCTGGTCCATGAACTGGGAGAGCTGCGAGGTTCCGAAGAACTTGCGCATGATGGCCACGACCGGCGCGGCGTTGAGCAGAGTGCGCGGGGTGATGGTCTTGTCTTCCTTGTTCATGCGGTCGCGCACGTTGCGGGAGATCTGGACAAGCGCCACGCGGATCTGGTTCTCCAGGAGCTCGCCGATGGAACGCACGCGCCTGTTGCCCAGATGATCGATGTCGTCGACCTTGTACTCGAACTTCGCTCCCTGATAGTCGAAGCCAGGCTCGCCGGAGTTCATCGCCATCAGGTACTTTACGGTGACGATCAGGTCCTCTATGCAGATATTGCGCCTGTTGTCGGCGGGCACTTTGAACTTTTTGTCCAGTCTGGCGAGCTCCTCGTAGACGGGCTTGAGCTTCCTTGAAGCCTTGTAGCGCCCGACTATCGAGAAGTCGTAGCGGCGCAGGCTCTTAAAAAGGATGTTGTCCAGGTATTCGTCGGCCTGTTCTTTGACGATGAAGTCCTGGCCGCGCATCTTCTTGTAGATCTCGTAGCGGGCTTCGGAAGCGTTCTTGGGCTGGTTCTTGCCTTCCAGCGCCAGAATGATGCCGGGGTTGTCTTCCTTGGGGCTGCCCTTTATCAGACGGACATCGGCGATCTTGCGCTCGATCATCAGCTTGACCGTCTTTTCGTCGAGTGCCTGGGCGCCTTTCTCTTCCAGGTTCCAGATGACCTCTCCGGTCTTGGTGTCGACGATATCCTCGATGGCGTAATGGCCGACGATGTTGGCCGCGTTCTCGGTAGTGACGGCGGCGTCCACCGGGGTATAGAAGATCTGGAGGATCTCGGCGTTGGTCTCGATGCCGGCCGCCTTGAGGAAGGTGGTGGCAAGGATCTTTTTCTTGCGGTCCAGCCTGACCCAAAGCACGTTATCCAGGTCGAACTCAAATTCGACCCAGGCGCCGCGGTACGGTATTATGCGGGCGTAGTAAAGCGGTTTTCCGAGTACGGACTGTTTTTTCTCGTCGTCGTCCTCGAAGATGATGCCGGGGGAGCGGTGCAGCTGGCTGACCACGATGCGCTCGGCGCCGTTATAGATGAAGGAAGCGGTGTTGGTCATCAGCGGGAGGTCGCATAAAGTGACGTCCTGGTCGATGATATGCTTCAGCTTTCCGCTGTCCTGCTTGAGGCTGAGCGAGAGATAAGCCTTAAGCGGGGCGGCATACGTGCCGCCGCGCACCAAAGCCTCTTCGGGGCTGTAATATTTGGGGGTACCGAGCTCGAATTTAAGAAAATCGAGCACCATGGAGCCGTCGGCGGACTCAATAGGGAACACGTCGACGAAGGAGGCCTGGAGACCCTGGATCTTTCTTTGTTCGGGTTCTTTGTCGAGCTGCAGGAACCATTCGAAAGACTGTTTCTGCATGTCCAGCAGGTCGGGTACTTTGAGGATCTGGGATATACGGGAGAAGTTAAGCTGTTTCATCGTCACCTCTTTAGTGTGTACTGCGCCGCGGGTCCGAGCCGGCTCTTGAGACGGCATCGGAGCGCGCTGCAGAGACTTCATTAAGACTGGGCCGTCCGAAAGCGGTAAGCTGCGAAACGGCGCCGCCAAAGGCTAGACTGCGCTACACTTAAATCCTGGCCGCTATGCGGCATCTCCGGGCGTCCTGCGGACTTAGCCCGATACGGCGCTTCACGCCTGTTAGTCTTGCCCCTGGGGGCGGTCCAAGCCGGACCGCTGGGGCTCCGCGCAGGCTGTAAAAACGGCGATAGCAGATGCTCCCGACGGACATTACATCCGCCGGGATAGATCCGCAGCCGTTACTTTCCTGTCGTTATTAAGACTATTATCGCAGTTTCCGGTAGACGGCGGTACGGCGCCACAGTACTTTCGTACTATTTTGCCGTATCATCCGTCCTGCTCGCAAGTATTGTTACTTCAGCTCAACGGTGCCGCCTGCGTCGACCAGCTTCTTCGACATCTCATCGGCGGTCTTTTTGTCCACGTTCTCTTTTACGGTTTTGGGGGCCCCTTCAACGAGGTCCTTGGACTCTTTCAGGCCGAGGCCGGTCAGTTCCCTGACGACCTTAATGACGCCGATCTTTTTGGCGGGGTCGGTGAAACCCTTGAGCACCACGGTAAATTCGGTCTTTTCCTCGACAGCGACGGCGGCTCCGCCGGCGGCGGGGGCTGCGGCGACGGCTGCGCCCATTGCGGGAGCGGCTTTAACGCCGAACTTCTCCTCTATCCCTTTCACGAGCTCGGACAGTTCCATCACGGTGAGGGTGGAAATGGCTTCCACGATCTGGTCTTTATTAAGTTTTTCTGACATGTTCTTGTCTCCTTGTAGTCATGAATAGCCCGGTAAACAACAGGTAGAGGTATAGGTGCAGGTAAAGTTCGGAAAAGAAACTCCTTATTCTCTACCTTTACCTATGCCTATTCCTGCCGTTTACACGGTTTATCCCCTTGGCTGCGGGGGCTATCAGGATTTTAGTTTATTACAACAAAAGCTATTTAGTTTCGGCGGCTTTCTTAGCCCTTACGGCGTCAACGGCGTAAGCGAGGTTCGTGGTAGGAGCTTCAAGCACCCATCTGATCTGCGCCAGGTTGGAGTAAAGGACTCCGGCCAGCTGCGAGACGAGTTCGGTCTTGGTACCTATCTTAGAAAGTTTTTCCAGATCTTTAGGCGTGAGCCAGCGGCTGGAAGTGAAACCGCCTTTTATCTTTAATGCGGGGTTCTCTTTGGCGAACGCGAGAAGCGCTTTGGCGGCCTTGGAGATATCGTCGGCGCTGTCGATGGTTATGACGCCGGTCGGGCCTTTAGCCACGCCCGCGTCATCGGACTTCAGCGCGGCGTTCGCTATGGCGTGCGAAACGATGGTGTTCCGCATCACTTTAAATTTGGATTTGGCCGGGCGCAGGTTCTCTTTAAGGGTGTTGATCTCTTTGAATTTCAGGCCCTGAAAAGAGGCAAAAAACACATCTTTCGCTTTAAATTCGTCACCGAGTTTCTTGGCTTGCTCGATCTTATCGTTTTTGCTGAGTTTCATAGTTATGGATTAAGTAGTAAGGATTAAGTAGTAAGGATTAAGTAGTAAGCAGTAAGAATTGTTAAAACTTAATCCTTAGCACTTAATCCTTAATCCTGGCCTTTAAAAATTAATGCGCGACTCTAAAGAACCTCGTGTGATTTGTAAGACCGGCAGCGACCTACTCTGCCGACACCGGATTGGGTGTCAGTACCATCGGCCCTGGAGCCCTTAACTGCCGTGTTCGGAATGGGAACGGGTGTTACCTCTCCGGAATAACCACCGGTCTAACAAATCACACGCGATCTAGAATCAATAACCAAGCGTTGAATTAGTGTATTTGATGATCATTTATAGGATCAAAAAATAAGGTCAAGCCTCACGGCCGATTAGTATCAGTAAGCTTAACATGTTACCATGCTTACACATCTGACCTATCAACCCGGTAGTCTTCCGGGGGCCTTTAGCCTCGTTAATCGAGGAGGGAAACCTAATCTTGGGGCGGGTTTCACGCTTAGATGCTTTCAGCGTTTATCCCTACCGAACACCGCTACCCAGCTTATGCTCTTGGCAGAACAACTGGTATACGGGAGGTTCGTCCATCCTGGTCCTCTCGTACTGAGGACAGCTCCCCTCAAGTTTCCTTCGCGCACACCAGATAGAGACCGTACTGTCTCACGACGTACTGAACCCAGCTCACGTACCGCTTTAATGGGCGAACAGCCCAACCCTTCCCACCTGCTTCAGCGGGAGGATGCGATGAGCCGACATCGAGGTGCCAAACCTGGTCGTCGATGTGGACTCTTGGACCAGATCAGCCTGTTATCCCCGGGGTAGCTTTTATCCGTTGAGCGATGGCCCTCCCACGAGGTACCACCGGATCACTATGACCTACTTTCGTACCTGCTCGGCCCGTCGGCCTCACAGTCAAGCTCCCTTCTACCATTGCGCTCGACAGGCGATTTCTATTCGCCCTGAGGGAACCTTGGTACGCCTCCGTTACTCTTTAGGAGGCGACCGCCCCAGTCAAACTGCCCACCTGCCACTGTTCACCGGCCGGTTAACGGCATCGGTGTTAGAATCACAATTTCAAAAGGGTGGTATTTCACCGTTGTCTCCCCCCAGGCCAAAACCTGGGGATCACCGACTCCCACCTATCCTACGCATTCAAAACCGTAATTCAATGACAAGATACAGTAAAGCTCCACGGGGTCTTTTCGTCTAGGTGCGCGCAGCAAGCGTCTTCACTTGCACCACAATTTCGCCGAGCCCTTCGTTGAGACAGCGGGATCTTTGTTATGCCATTCGTGCAGGTCGGAACTTACCCGACAAGGAATTTCGCTACCTTAGGACGGTTATAGTTACCGCCGCCGTTTACTGGGGCTTAAGTTCGAGGCCTCGCCTTGCGGCTAACCCCTCCCCTTGACCTTCCAGCACCGGGCAGGCATCAGGCCCTATACATCATCTTGCGATTTCAGCAGAGCCCTAAGTTTTTGTTAAACAGTCACGATCCCCCTTTCACTGCGGCCCTTTCGCCGCGTGGTCTTTAAATCCCACACCGCTACCGGGGCACTCCTTCTTCCGAAGTTACGGAGTTAGTTTGCCTAGTTCCTTAACGAAGGTTATCTCGCGCGCCTTAGTATATTCAACTCGCCTACCTGTGTCGGATTGCGGTACGGTTACAGTACAAACTCCCCACGAAGTTTTTCTTGGCAGCGTAGTTGGACCACTTCCCGCCGGTTTCCCGGCAGTCGCATTCAGCTCTCGGCTTAACGAGCTCGTGGATTTTCCTGCGAGCCCACACCTACGGCTTTAGACCCGGACAACCTTTACCGGGATGGTTTACCCTTCTGCGTCCCTTCTTGGGTGATAACGCGTATACTGTAGTTCCGGAATATTAACCGGATGTCCTTCATCTACGCCTTTCGGCCTCGACTTAGGCCCGACTGACCCTGAGCCGACGAACGTTGCTCAAGGAAACCTTAGGCTTACGGCGACAAGGATTCTCACCTTGTTTATCGCTACTTATTCCAGCATCCTCGCTTCTTATCACTCCAGCGCTCCTTACGGTACGCCTTCGCTGCGATAAGAACGCTCCCCTACCACTCACAGAAACCTTCGCTCCTGTGAATCCGCGATTGCGGTGTGATGCTTAGCCCCGTGTCATTTTCGGCGCAGGTTCGCTAGACTAGTGAGCTGTTACGCACTCTTCAAAGGATGGCTGCTTCTAAGCCAACCTCCTAGCTGTTTAAGTAAACCCACATCCTTTGCCACTTAGCATCAACTTTGGGACCTAGATCGGCGGTCTGAGTTGTTTCTCTCTTGCACATGAAGCTTTTCCCTCATGAACTGACTGCCGTGATGTTCGCCGCGGTATTCGGAGTTTGATTGAATTCGGACCGAGGGTCGCTCAGCCTACATCATTCAGTGCTCTACCCCCGCGGGTTAAATCACGACGCTAGCCCTATAGCTATTTCGGGGAGAACTAGCTATCACCAAGTTCGATTGGCCTTTCACCCCTAACCCCAGATCATGTAGAAACTTTTCAACGTTTAACACTTCGGACCTCCATCACCGGTTAAGGTGACTTCATCCTGTCCAGGGTTAGATCACTTGGCTTCGAGTCTAAGAATACGAACTGACGCCCTATTAGGACTTGCTTTCGCTACGGCTCCGTCGTTTACGTCCGACTTAACCTTGCTCGCACCCTTAACTCGCTGGATCATTCTTCAACAGGCACACCATCGAGCATTCCACGGCCTTGCGGCCTAGGCATAGCTCTATGATAGCTTGTAGATATACGGTTTCAGGTTCTATTTCACTCCCGGTCACGGGTTCTTTTCGCCTTTCCCTCGCGGTACTTGTTCACTATCGGTCACTAGAGAGTATTTAGCCTTGGAGAGTGGTCTCCCCTGATTCCTACCGGGTTACACGTGTCCAGTAGTACTTAGGTACCTGTCAAGAGCCGCTTTGTTTTCGCTTACGGGACTATCACCCGCTATGGTTGTTCTTTCCAGAACATTCAGCTAACTCACGGTTTTTAACTCTTCGGTTCTGCACCGGACAGGCCCTGCAACCCCGGCCGAATAAATCCGACCGGTTTAGGCTGTTCCCTTTTCGCTCGCCACTACTTGGGGAATCTCGTTGATTTCTTTTCCACCAGGTACTGAGATGTTTCACTTCCCTGGGTTGTCTTCAATGCACTATCTAGTCGCCTGACGGCAACCACTTTATGCAGAGATTCCGAGGTTTTACCTCGGAGAGTTTCCTCATTCGGAGATCCCGGGATCAAAAGATATTTGCTCCTCCCCCGGGCTTATCGCAGCTTATCACGTCCTTCATAGACTTCTAGTGCCAAGGCATCCACCATATACCCTTGTAGCTTGACCTTATTTTTAAATCCTATAAGGTCTATATATGATCATCATTTTTCGTAAGTAATTCTAACATTACTATGAATACACTAATTCGCTTATATATATGTTACTTGATATAAGACGCTTGGTTATTTGATTCATCTTGTTTAACCCCCACTCCATTAAGGAGATTAACGGGACTGAACAGATTTAGAATCGCGCATTAATTTTCAAAGAACGACAAATTTGTTATAAACCGAAACTAAGGATTAAGTTTACAATCTTACCACTTACTACTTACAACTTAATCGTTGATCTATGATTGGTTGGACCTGAGCGGGATCGAACCGCTGACCTCCTGCTTGCAAAGCAGGCGCTCTCCCAGCTGAGCTACAGGCCCTAAAAACAAGTTGGAACAATAACCTGTAGAAAACATTAAAAGGTCGCCAAAGTCATGGGCACAGATGGATTTGAACCATCGACCTCACGCTTATCAAGCGTGCGCTCTAACCAACTGAGCTATGCGCCCGGTTTATGTATGAATGGTCACCCTGAATTACGGACTTGCTTAAGTCAATGAACTTCAAGTTTAAAGATTTGACTCTTCAAACTCCCTGCTCACAACTCGTAACATGTCTGGTTGATTACCGACCTATACTTTCTCGTGAGAGAAAATATTTAAGGAGGTGATCCAGCCGCACGTTCTCGTACGGCTACCTTGTTACGACTTCACCCCAATCACCAGCCACAACTTAGGACCCGAAGTAGCTCGGGCACTTCTGTTGCATCTGGCTTTCGTGGTGTGACGGGCGGTGTGTACAAGGCCCGGGAACGTATTCACCGCAGCCTGCTGATCTGCGATTACTAGCGATTCCAGCTTCACGAGGGCGAATTGCAGCCCTCGATCTGAACTTGGGCGCAGTTTGAGGATTGGCTCCACCTTACGGTATTGCGACCTTCTGTCTGCGCCATTGTATCACGTGTGTAGCCCTGGACATAAAGGCCATGATGACTTGACGTCGTCCCCACCTTCCTCCGTGTTATCCACGGCAGTCTCCTGAGAGTCCTCTCCTTGCGGAGTAGCAACACAGGACAGGGGTTGCGCTCGTTGCGGGACTTAACCCAACATCTCACGACACGAGCTGACGACAGCCATGCAGCACCTCGGCTGGCTCCCTTGCGGGTCGCCCCAACTTTCATCGGGACTACTACCAGTCGTTCGAGCCCAGGTAAGGTTCTTCGCGTAGCGTCGAATTAAACCACATGATCCACCGCTTGTGCGGGCCCCCGTCAATTCCTTTGAGTTTTAACCTTGCGGCCGTACTCCCCAGGCGGTAGACTTAATGCGTTAGCGTCGGCACGGGAGGGGTCGATACCTCCCACACCTGGTCTACATAGTTTACGGCTAGGACTACCAGGGTATCTAATCCTGTTTGCTCCCCTAGCTTTCGCGTCTCAGCGTCAGTAACGGCCCAGAGATCTGCCTTCGCCTTTGGCGTTCTTCCAGATATCTACGCATTTCACCGCTACACCTGGAATTCCGATCTCCTCTACCGCACTCAAGAAACCCAGTTTCAGTCGACATTTCAGGGTTAAGCCCTGAGCTTTCACGACTGACTTAAGTTCCCGCCTACACGCGCTTTACGCCTAGTAATTCCGAGTAACGCTCGCCACCTACGTATTACCGCGGCTGCTGGCACGTAGTTAGCCGTGGCTTATTCACAGAGTACTGTCAAACCCTTGCGGGTGTTCGTCCCCTGTAAAAGGAGTTTACAATCCGAAAACCTTCATCCTCCACGCGGCGTCGCTGGATCAGACTTTCGTCCATTGTCCAAAATTCCCCACTGCTGCCTCCCGTAGGAGTAGGGCCCGTGTCTCAGTGCCCTTGTGGCCGGTCATCCTTTTAGATCGGCTACCCGTCATTGCCTTGGTGGTCCGTTACACCGCCAACTAGCTGATAGGCCGCAAACCCCTCCTCAAACGACCCTTGCGGGCCTTTAATCAGGCTCCAATGCCGGAGCTTGATTTTACGGGGTATTAGTCCGACTTTCGTCAGGTTATCCCCCTTTTGAGGGCAGGTTGTTTACGTGTTACTCACCCGTCTGCCACTAGATCCCCGATACGAACTGGAGACCTCGTTCGACTTGCATGTGTTAGGCACGCCGCCAGCGTTAACTCTGAGCCAGGATCAAACTCTCCATTAAAATCCGTAACAGCTTATAACTAACATTTCTGTTAACTATTAACTATTAGCATTTACGGAGCGTTCTAATTAGCTCTTCTTATCGTTTGCGTGTTAATTACTTACTTGCAAAGTTATCACACCCAATTGGATTTTTAATGATTAATCATCCATAACAAACAGTGGTCAGTGTTAGTGGTCAGTGGCCAGTTGCCCGGCTGCCTCCCGCTTCGCACTCATCTCTGAATGTTATATTCAGGGTGCCCATTCATACATAATTTTTTAGAGAGAACAAACCCTTTCCTGTTTTCTCAGCTTTTACAACAGGTACGGGTCATTTGGCTCGCCGCGAGTTTTATTCGCGGCTATAAGAATATAGTATCAAACTTTTTTACAACTTGTCAACTATTATTTTTCTCGTCGGAGAATTTGTTTTTTTGAAGTGTTGACTTTCAAAAAAACCGGGGTTGACTTGTCTTGTTTCTTGTTCTTTTAGAGATCTTGCTTCGCCGTTTTTTTTGCGGATCGACTACACCGCCGTTAAGTCTCGCTAGGGAGAGTTTTGAGTCCGGCCGACTCATTCACCGACTGTAGAATTAGTATAGCAAATTTTTTGGATATGTCAAACATTTTTTTGGATTGCTTTTAGCGCCGGAGATCGGGCCTGGCCGCGCCGGGGAACAATGGAGTTCCTCGTCGGAGAACTGCGCGGCTACAGGCGAGCGATTTCAGACTGAACTTTCCGCCTGCGTATCGAAGCATCTCCGCTGTGCGCCTTCGCGCGGTAAAATCTCCGTTCCTCCGCGCTTGATCAGGGTTGCAGAAACCGAGCGGTCCTGGCCGGCGCGCCATATATTATATTCTTCATTCTTTATATTTGCTTTGCACAAGCGCATAAGCTCCTTCAACATGTACTGTCTGAAAGATCAGCTTCCTGACGCGCTCAAGGAACCGCCGCCCTGATACACAATGCCTCATCGTTTCAAGATATCATCATGCATGCACTTTGGTCGAATCATTCCAGCCACCTAGTGTAGTGCGTCACAGATAGCTTTACATTTGAAGGCGCAGATTTGAGCAGGATGCGAGGCGCGATGACGATGGCATACTATATGCATGTTGAGGAAGAGCAACGAAGTAGCCTGCCAAAGATGCGCCTCCCCCAGGGGGCTGGCGGCACCCCTTCCAGGGGAATTAGCCACAGGTGGAAACCACACAGTGGTTTCCCCTACGCTTTTGGGCTGCAACTGCGTCGCGAATCGCTTACATAGCGCTGCTATGCCGCGCTCTTCGCTCCTTGTTTCGCTCCAAAACTCGGCCAGTCAAATGTCAAGATATGTGTGACGCACTACACTAGCGGGCGCTCTTCGCAAGATATACGCCTTGACACCGCACTTTTGGGAACGTAATTACGGCCAATTGACGCGGGCTTGTTTCATTGATCTCAAACTCACAGCCAAAAAGCGTGGGGCTCGCCGACCATGGACTCAATTCAGCTAAACAGATCACGTAAAATAATTACGTCCCCCAATTCAGGCTAAGATCGCAAAGCGCCCCATTGTATATCGGAATATAACAGTTATTAATATATATGGACATATAGGCGTTAAGTGCGCACTTCCCCCCCCACCTTCAAATCACTAATGCGGGAGAATAACAATTCTTAAACATTCCCCTTGGCGCATCCCCTTGGCGCATCTCATTCACAAAGCGGAATATTTATTGTATACTTTGCTTATCCTAAAACAATTCGATCGAACGCAGCAGGAGCCATGTCTTTAATGCCAAGCCCCGTCGAAAATCGCCACTGCCCGCATTGCGGAAAAGTCCTCCGGCGCGAAGGAAGAGCCTCGCTTCACCCAGTCATCCCCGTCCTGCTGTTATGCGCCGCCTTCTTTTTTTGGACCCGCGGCGGCAATTTACCTGCGGCCGTTTCAAACCCGCAGGCGGCGCCCTCCGTAGGCCTCCCCGCCGGTATCGCCGAGTACATCTCCTCAGTCGCGGCCGATAAATCCTGCGGCACGTGCATAGCCGCGGCCGTCCTTACGACCAGCCGCGACCTGCTGAAGGACATGGCGCGCGTGCCCGCCGGAGAGTATCAGATCGGCACTCCTGAAAGCCTGGGAGATCCTGACGAGTATCCGCCGCACCAGGTGCATCTGGACGCTTTTTATATCGATAAATATAAAACGACCATAGACGATTATCTCAAGTTCACTAAAACCACCCTGGACAATTATCCGGAATGGGCCGATCCCAAAGGGGATATGAACATAACCACCGGCAACGACCCTTACTACAAACGCCTCGCTCCCGTCCTGACGACCTGTCCGACCTGCCCCGTCGTCGGAGTCGCCTTCGATGACGCGCAAGCCTATTGCCGGTCAAAAAACAAACGTCTGCCGACCGAAGCCGAATGGGAAGCCGCGGCCAGAGGCGGCTCGAACTCAGCCTTTTCTTTCGGCGACACCGCCGCCCTGGGCACGGAATACGCCTGGTTCGAGGTCAATTCAGAGAACAGACCGCACCCCGTGGGGCTCAAGAAGCCCAACGCGTACGGCCTCTACGACATGCACGGGAACGTTTTTGACTGGGTCTCCGACTTCTATGACCATGATTACTATAAGACAAGCCCAAAGAACAACCCCAAAGGCCCTCCGGCCGGTAAATCGCATGTCATCAGGGGCGGTTCCTTTGCATTTGACGCGGACTCTATGCGTTCCGCCAACAGGGCCAACACCAACAAACCAAACGACGACATAGGCTTTCGCTGTGCCGTTTCTGAAAACTCCCTTATTTCAGGCTCCGACGCGCCCTCCGAACCTATCGTGATCAGCCGGAATTGAACGCCCCTGCATCCTTCTGACAGCCGCCTTTACCCTGAAATTCGCCAAGGAGTTATAGATGAGCCTGCATCACAACCAGCCTAAAGGTCTGTTCCTTTTATTCTTCGTAGAGATGTGGGAGCGCTTCTCCTACTACGGGATGCGCGCGCTCCTCGTGCTTTACATGGTGGATCACCTGGCTTTCTCCACCGAGAAATCCGGGCAGGTCTACGGCTGGTACACCGGCATGGTTTACCTGACGCCGCTGATAGGCGGCTACATAGCCGACCGCTATCTGGGCCAGCGCAAGTGCATAGTGATAGGCGCGGTGCTGATGGCGCTCGGGCATTTCGCCATGGCCTTCCCGCTGATGCCTTTCTTCTTCGGCGCGATGATACTGCTGATCCTAGGCAACGGCTTCTTCAAACCGAACATCTCTACGGTGGTGGGCAAGCTTTACGAAGAGAACGACCCGCGCCGCGACGGCGGTTTTACGATCTTCTACATGGGCATCAACCTGGGCGCCCTGTTCTCCCCGCTCGTGTGCGGCACGCTGGGCGAGAAAGTAGGCTGGCACTGGGGTTTCGGCGCCGCCGGCGTAGGCATGGTGCTGGGCCTGGCGATGTACCTGTGGGGCCAGAAGTCGATCCTCGGCGACAAAGGGCTGAAACCGTCAGACCCGAGCACGAATTACTGGGTGCCTGCGGGCATGATAGCCGTGCTGCTGACGTTCCTGATCTGCAGTTCTTTCCAGTTCAGCGGCTATGACGTTATGCACATGATACCGCGCTGGCTGTACGGGACCGCGGCCGTTCTGGCCGCCATCGGCATGGCCTACGCCTACGCCGCCTCTCCCAAATCTACGCTGACCCAGGCGGAGAAACAGCGCGTGGCTGTTATCTTCATCATGGTGTTCTTCGCTATCTTCTTCTGGTCCGCCTTCGAGCAGGCCGGCAGTTCGCTGACGCTGTTCGCCAAGAACGAGACCAACCGCAACATCAGCCTGTTCGGCTGGAACTGGCTGATGCCGGCCAGCTACTTCCAGTCCATCAACCCGCTGTTCATCATCCTGCTGGCGCCTTTCTTCTCCAAGATGTGGACAAACCTGGGGGAAACGGGCAAAGAGCCCTCCAGTCCGATGAAGTTCGTGATCGCGCTCGGTCTGCTGGCCTTAGGCTTCGTTATCATGATAGCCGCCGCCGCGGCCTACCAGGCTAGCGGCCCGGTCAGCATGATGTGGCTGGTGGGCGCGTATTTCTTCCACACCCTGGGCGAGCTGTGCCTCTCCCCCGTAGGGCTGTCGGTGGTCACCAAGCTGGCCCCGGCGCAGTTCGGCTCGCTCCTGATGGGCGTGTGGCTGCTGTCCTCCTTCGCGGCCAACTTCGTGGGCGGCTTCTTCGCCGGCAACTACGACGTCATCAACCACGCGAAGTTCTACATGATCCCCACCGCCACCGGCCTGGGCTCGGCGGTGCTGCTGCTGCTGATAACGCCGAAACTGCGCAGGTGGATGCACGGGGTGCATTAACGGCAGTGGTTAGTGTATAGTGGACAGCAACAACCAGAGATTAACAGAGACATCCGGCTAAACGCCGGATGTTTTGTTTTATGCGGGATGTAGATCGGGGAAGGGTTCGCGGGGGTGGGCGGCGGGGTTTCGCCGGCGCGCTCTCAATGGGCTTTATGGGGAGGCGGCCTGCGCCGTTTCCGCCGGCGATGAACTCGTCGCGCACACAGTGCGCTCCTCAAACATTCATCGCCGGTCGCTTAATGATAGCGACTTCGCTCCAACGGCTTGGCCGAAAGCCCAGGTCGCGCGCCGGCGAAACCCCGCCGCCCGCCCCCGCTCCACTTATCCGTCAGCCGTTGACCCTCCGAAACATTCTGATATTTATTTTTATTTACCCCCGCCCTTGAAGATACTTCTTCTCCCACCCTTAAGGTCGCAGCCAACTTTATAAAAACAAAACCACCGAGATTATTTCCGGCGGAGCTATACTAAATTATAGGCCGCTGTCCCGAATGGCACTAACTTAAGGTCCCCCGAATAAACCGCAAAGTTAGAAACGGAAACAGAAAAACCTGTCATCACCGCGATTTGTAGGCGGCCAAACCCACCAGCAATGCGGTGGGGGGATCTATTAGGGAAAAGATTTATGGATTCCCGCCAAAAGAGTGCGGGTATGACAACTCAAAGGCCTTAAGTTAGCACCATTCGTCGCTGTCCCTAGTTTCATTTACCAAGCAGCCTACATAAAGGCCAACTACCGTGCATATTATATGAGATAGGCTGTGATCCATGTTATTGTTAGATAATAACCTGTTTGTGGAAAATTGTTATCATATAAGCGGGGAAACCATATGGCTAAAAAGATTATTTCCAAATCCCAGTATACCCGTGGGCTGCAATGCGTTAAAAGCCTTTGGCTTTATAATTACCGCAAGGACCTGCAGGAAGAGGTCTCTGCCAGCCAACAGGCGGTCTTCGATCAAGGCAACGAGGTAGGTGAGTGGGCACGTAAATATTATAAGGGCGGAGTAATGCTGGCCCACGGCCGCGATGACATAGCCGGAGCTCTAAAGGAGACGCAGGAACTGATTGCAAAAGGTACAAAGCTGTTTTACGAGGCCACCTTCCAGGCCGAGCGTGTGCTTGTGCGTTGCGACAGTCTGTTTAAGTCCAAAATTTTCAACGTGCGATCATCGGGGACGTAGCTTTGTTTCTTGGATGTTTTTAACCAGGAAACACCCGGAATTTTATACTGACACGCCACTAACTTTAATATATCAAATTTTTCGTGGCAAGCGGATTTTAGCTACAGCAGAGCTTTTTGGGCTAGGGCGTGTAGGTGGGGGTCGACGAGGGCTATAAGTTTTTTCGGACTATGCGGGAAAAGTATTCCCACTCGATTTTTGTCATCTTTTCTTTGTTGAGACCCTTATAAAGCAGGTCTTTCTGACGCGGGGTCAGCAGAAGTCCTCCGATAAGGACGGCGGCGGGGTATCGTTGGAGGGGAGGCATCCATGGGTCGGATCGGGCCGAGGAGGAACCGGCGCGGAGTCGCCGGGCCGGCCGCAGGCCCGATCCGACCCATGGCTGACAGGACCCCGAACTTGCAGCCCGCCGCTATTCCACTTTCACCCATTTGGGGAATTACACCTTCTTGACGGGCTTATAACTCTTGTCCGGGTCTACGGGGGTTGCGTAGGGACCGGTCCAGGAACGGTTGAAAATATCCTCGAGCACCGAGGCGCCGGCGGCGCCTTCCACGATAAGGGCCGCGCCGCGCGTGTCGGTAAAGTAGTCCGGGGACCAGTTGGAGGTGCTGAACATGGCTTTCTCGCCGTCGAAGATCAGGTACTTGCTGTGGTCCACGCGCGCGAACGGGATAAAGCCGCCGCTGTACGGGGGAAACGAGGAGATTTTTACGCTTACGTTCTTCGCCTGTGAGAGGGCCTTGATGTCATTGTCCGATTTGCCGCCCATCGACCAATCCGCAAAGATCAGCTCGACCTTCACTCCTCTTTTGCCGGCATCGCGCAGCGCACGATCCAGTTCTTCCCAGCGGGTCTTTTTGCCGTACGGGAAAAGGGAATAGGTCATTACCTGGGCGTGGATATTTTTCTTCGCTCCTTTTATGAGCCGGAGCAGCTCTTTGATCTCCACGTCAAAACCGCCGGGCAGGAACCCGGCGGGGCTGAAAGCCAGGTGGTAAGCTAGAGGCTCTCCGCGCACCAGAGCGGCTTCGGGTTCCCTGGAATTAAGCGGTTTTTCCGGCTTCGGAGGAAACACCGTCTTGGGATCCGCTCCACCGGCCAGCGCCCAGTCACCCTCGAATATCAGGCCGAAGTCCCGCGCCGCGCGCTCGCTGCTGACGCGCGCGCCAAGCTCGTGGACCTGGCTTAAGGAACGCCAGTCAAAATTCTGGCTTCCGACGAACACTTCCCGCCCGTCTACGACAAAGAACTTGGAGTGCTGTATGCCTCCGGCGATTTTCTTATACTCAATCACACGTGCGGTAATGTTTTTTTCCGCTGTAAGTTCGGGGAGGACTTTAGAGGTCTCACCCATCATCGCTTTTTCCACTATAAAGCGCACCGCTACTCCGCGCGCGGCAGCGGCCTTGACCGCCGCCAGGACGGGTTCAAGCGCTTCGCCGGGTTTATCGGCGATGTAGAACTCTTCAAAATCCAGGGTTTTAGAGGACCCGTTTATCATATCTATCCACATCTGGGCCGGGCGGGCCGCCATGGTCGAACCGTAGACGGTTTCCGCCGGCACGCTCTCCGCGAATTCTATCTCCGCCGCCCTGAGCGCCAGGCCTTGCGCCAGCAATATCAGCACCAATAGTGTTTTTTTCATTTTCGTCAGTTCTCCTTCTTAGACTGCTTGCAGCTTAACTTCAAGATTCCAGGCTTTCTGGCTGGCTGTCCAGCCGTCTAGCCGCCTAGCTGCCCAGCGTCCTCTTCACTCTCACACAGGCAGCACTTCTTTCTTAACCGCGTTATTAAAATATATCTTTGACAGCTCGCCGATGATCATGCCCGAAACTATCAGGAAACCACCGGCGGCTTTAATGAGCACGAACTTCTCTCCGCCCAGCGTCCAGGCGAAAATGGCCGCGAACACCGGCTCAAGAGTGAAGATGATGCCGACCTTGAAAGGTTCGGAAGTCTTCTGCGCCAGCATTTGTATGTAAAACGCCGTCAGCGTGGGGAATACCGCCAGGAACGTTATGACGCCCCAGCCCTTCAGACTGGAGACTGCCAACGGGCAACCGGTAAACAGCGCTATGGCGAAAGAAATGAGCGACACCATCCAGAACTGATGGAAGGCCAGCATTACAGTATCGGCGCTGGCTTTCACATATTTATCCGTGAAGATAAGATGCGCCGAATAAGCGGCGGCCGCCGCCAGCGTCAGGGCGTCGCCGAGGTTGAAGCCGTTCGCTCCGCCGGTAAGCAGCCACATGCCCGTTACCGCCAGACCAGCGGAAACTATATGCAGCCAGGCCGGTTTTTCTCCCCTGAACAGGAACATAAAGATGGGGATGAAGATTATGAAAAGGCCGGTTATGAATCCGGAATTGGAAGCGGACGTGTACAAGAGGCCGGTGGTCTGGGTGAGGTACAGGGTCGACAGGAATAAAGAAAGGACCAGGCCTTCTTTCATCATAACCGTCTTGTTTTTCCGCTTAAGGACCCAGGGCAGCAGCAGCAGGGCGGAAATGAAGAACCGTATCCCGACCATCGCCACGGGGTTGACGGAATCCAGCGCGCCCTTGGTGACTACAAAAGTGGAGCCCCAGATGGCGGCGCAGTAGAACAGGCCGAGATCCGAGAACATTTTTTCCCTGCCCTTGGGCGTCTCCATTTTAAAATTATACCTTTTAGCCGCGGCGTCTTGCCGCGGCTCCGGCAAACAAACTCCCCCTCCGCGAAAGCGGAGGGGGAGCATGACTGACGCTTTCCTTTAAAACTTCGGTCGTCTTAGTCGGTCAGGTCGGTGGGGTCCGCGAACCGCTCCCTCATCGCGGTGACATCGCCTAACGTTCTGTCGTAGTTGTTGTCGCGGTTGTTGAACATCGAGTAGTTCTGGGTCACATCAGGCTCGCCTTTAACGCGCTTGTCGGAGTGGATGTAGATATCGGAAGAGATGTCCTTGGTGTCAACCATCTGGATGACCACCTTCAGGAAGTCCTCGTACTTCATATCGCTGTGGGAAGCCACTTTGGCGAGCTGTTCCGACTGGCCTTTCCAGGAGGACTCTTCCCTGACGCTGACGATCTTCTCTATGAACTTGGTGGCGGCGCGGGCCATAGTGCCGACTATGTTCATGGGATTGGTGGACTCCTGGTTGTTATCGAAAGAGGTCACGCCCAGCCGCTTCTGCGCGGCGCTGTAATCATATTTCACTTCGCCCTTATCGCTTACGGTGAACAGGTCCATGACCTTGTTGACGATCTCGGATTCCGTCTCCCGCATGACGTTCATATAGGCTTTCATGATCATCTGGGGGGCGGCTAAGATGATGTCCTGCACCGCTTTATCCGAGAACACCAGCTTGAAGGACATTACCACGGCCTTATAGGTCTTGGTGGGGTCGCTCTGGTTGCCGCCATCGTAGTTATTGTGTTCGACCGGGGGCAGCGGCGGAAAGAGCACGGAGGAAGGGATCATATTCTCCGAGGTCGTGCCGTCGCCTTTCATGCCGGCGTACTTCAGCACGTTATTGGCGTTGTCCACTAAACCGCGGGCCCTGTAATCGCCCTCGCCGATGAGACCCTCGTACTGCTGGTAGAGCAGGGCGGGATTGGTGACCTTGCCGTCCGCCGACTCCTTATTTATCACATATATGTTCTTCTCCGAATTATGCTTGATCTGCGTTCCGACCAAGGGGATGTTCAGGGTCTCGCCGTTGGAAACGCGGGTCTCCTGCTGCACGTGCACGGTGGTGCCGTTGTTGTTAAGCGCCTGATAGCGGTGGTAGACCGTAGCCCAGCTTTTCTGATGGTTGTGTATGATCGGGATGTTTATGTTGAAGTTATCCGTATGCCCGTTGTAGTGGTCCGAACCGGCGAAAGTGGCGGTCGCGGTTATTATCGAACCTGTCTGGTTCGCCAGACCCTCTATCTCGCCCACGCCGGTCTGGCCGTCGGCCTCTTCGGCGAAGGAATCGAATTTCAGGCCCATCGAGATGAACTTGCGGATCGAATCGAAATCGCCCTGCAGGAACTGCACCACCTGCTCCACCTGCCCGGCGTTGTTGGGATCCACATTGAACTCAAGCAGCAGTTTCTGACCGGTGGTCCTGACATGGCTGTAAGCCAGTTTGAAAGCTATCATCTTGTTGATCTCGCTGGCCAGCGAGCGGTCCACGGCCTTGGAGATGATGTCCTCGCCTTTCAGCAATCCGATATCGCCGGCCGGGATCTCGAACGTGTTCGCGGAAACGCCCACGCTCTTCACGGTCACGTGGTCTATCCTCAGGCGGAGCCTTATATTGTTCTGGTCTATTCTGTAGAGACTTACGGAAGGCCGGCGCTGTTTGGTCTCGCCGGCGCCGATGGAGATATTGACGACCTCTCCGACGTTGGTCCCGATGCCGCCGCTGATGCCGTAGCTCACGGTCACGGGCAGCTTCCAGATCTCGCCGATCTCCATATTGGAGATACGCTTGGCGGTGACGGGGAGGACCGTCTTCATTTGATAAAGCTTTACGAGGGTCGTCAGCTGTTTGCAGTAGCGGTTGTCTTCAAGAGGCCTGACCACTATCGATCTGCCTTCCACGCCGCCGGAAACGGATACCCCGAAGGAGCCGACATTGGGGACCTGAAGCACTTCATGTCCTATGGTCGCGCTGAGATGGAGATCTATCTCGTCTATCAGGGCCAGGCGCTGGTCGGGGTACTGCTTCAGCGACCGCTTGATGCCGCCGCCCAGGCCGATCACGTTAACGAGCGTGGTGTTCTGGTTAAGCTGGATCTGCGCGCTCTTACAGAGCTTTTCCATCCCGCTCGTGCTGAGATTGGACCAGAAAGTAGTGAGCTCGTTGGAAACGGGAACGGTGGAGGGGACCGGCGTCCGCTCATCGGTGGAACTCTTTGCCTGGTCCATCAGTTCCTGCGCCGAGAAACCGGCGCTGCGGGAACCGTCGAACGAGAGGTCTGAGGCGTATGCACCGAGGCTGGAGAAGAGCGAGAACAGAACCACTGCGCTGAGTTTGGAAAGGTTTATCATGTGAATAGTATACAGCGCCGGCGGAAACTTCATCAGTGGCTTAGGGCCTATTTTCGCGGAATTTTACAGCCCATACGGCCTAGGCCCCGCCGGCTAGGCCTTTCTGGGCCCTTCGGTACCGGCCTCCTATGAAGAGGCCACCATTATAAAAGGGGAACTTATATGATGTAAGCGTATTTACATGTACTAAGCGGACAAATAAAAGGTTAGCCGGCAAGCGGAGGAACACCGAAGTTTACATTCCCAGGGGCTAACCTGAAAACTTCAGCTGACCCCGCAAAGCCGCAGCAAGGGTGTTCCGTCTTTCCGGCGAAAGCCGGAATCCAGACCTCGTCTGAAACTGGACACCGGCTTTCGCCGGTGAGACGAATTAACCGAAATTTTCAGGCTAAATTTGTTATACTTTTTTTCATGGGGATACCGATATTTCAGGTAGACGCTTTTACGGATAAACCTTTCGCGGGCAACCCGGCTGCGGTGGTATTCCTTGAAAAAATGCCGGACGACGCATGGCTGCAGTCAGTCGCCCTGGAGATGAACCTCTCGGAAACCGCTTTCCTCGTCCCCGAAAAGGACGGCTGGCGCCTGCGCTGGTTCACCCCGGCGGTGGAAGTGGATCTCTGCGGGCACGCCACCCTTGCCAGCGCTCACGTGATCTACGAGAACGGCATGCCGCCGGACTTCACCGTCCGCTTTTATACGAAAAGCGGGCCTCTCTCCGCCGTGAAAAAAGGCGGTTCCATAGAGATAGACCTGCCGCTCCTCAGCTTGGAAAGGACCGCCGCGCCGGAAGGCCTGGCAGAAGCTATAGGGCTCCGGCCCGCCGCGCTCGCCCGGAACGGCGGGCATTATCTGGCGGAGCTGTCCGAAACCGAAGTGCGCGGCCTGAAGCCCGATTTTGAGAAACTCAAAGCCCTGCCCATCTCCGACCTCATTGTAACATCCCGGTCGGCCGGAACATATGATATCGTTTCAAGGGTTTTCGCCCCCGCCGAGGGCATAAACGAGGACCCGGTCACCGGCTCCGCCCACTGCGCCCTGGCCTATTATTGGCGTGAAAAGCTGGGCAAAACCGAATTTAACGCTTACCAGGCCTCGGCGCGGGGCGGTTCGATGAAAGTGGCGATAGCTGGAACGCGGGTTAAGATCTTAGCCCCCGCCGTTACTATCTTCAAAGGCGAGTTACACTTATAGGGGCGAATATATGAGAAATATCTGCGTTTTCGCGGGTTCAGGGGCCGGGCACAAGCCGGAATACGCGCTGGCGGCCGCCGAGCTCGGCCGTCTGCTGGCCGAGAACAAACTGACCATGGTATACGGCGGCGGAAGCACCGGCCTTATGGGCGCGGCGGCCGACGGGGCGCTTAAAGCGGGCGGCAAGGTCATCGGAGTTATCCCTACGGATCTGACCGGCATAGAATTGGAACATAAGGGACTGACGGAACTGGTTGTCACCGCGGATATGCACACCAGAAAAGCCAAGATGCACCGGCTCTCGGACGCTTTTATCGCCCTGCCCGGCGGCATAGGGACTTTTGACGAGCTTTTTGAGGCGCTTTGCTGGGCGCAGCTGGGATTTCACGACAAACCCTGCGGCCTGCTGAACATCAAAGGCTATTACGATCCTCTGTTAAAGCTGGTAAAGAACGCCGTGGACGAGGGGTTCGTCTCGGAGAAGCATTTAAAGCTGATCCTGACCGGCGCAACTCCGTGGGAACTCCTGTCGGCCTTCCTGAAACGCTGACGGACCTTCATTGAGGGCTCAGACCCTCACCCGGATAAGCCCCCGGCCGTTTTCCTTCGCCTCGAACATCGCGGCGTCGGCGTCGCGGATCATATCCTGAAGATCCCTGTGTTCCCCGTTCTTATACACGGCAACGCCGAAGCTGGCGGAGATCCCGCGGACCTTCTTTCCTTCAAATTCAAAAACAGCCGAGTTGAGCTTGCGCTGCAGGAGACCGGAGACCTCTTCGGCCTTCTTTTCCCCGGCATCCTCCAGCGCGATCATGAATTCATCGCCGCCGTAGCGCGAGAGGATATTATCGGGCCCGTGTATAAGCGACCTCATGAGCCCGCCGATATCGGCCAGGACCTTAGAACCGAACGGGTGGCCGTTCGTGTCCACGACGTTCTTGAAGCGATCGAGGTCGAACATGATAACCGACATGGATCCGTTCTTTTTACCGGCCCGCAGGAACATCTTCTCCGCTTCCGAGTAGAAATGCCTCATATTGGAAAGCCCGGTCAGATAATCGGTGATGGAAAGCTGGTATAACTTCCGGTTGCTCTCGTCCAGTTCGTACTGAAGCCGGGCTATCCGCATCAGCGCCCTGACCCGCGCCACCAGTTCCTTGTGATCGAACGGTTTTCCAAGATACTCTCTCCGCGCCGGTGTCCAGGCCCCGCACCCTGTCCGGCACCTCGTCGCGGGTGCTCAGGAACATAATGCAGGTATTTCTCAGTTTCTCCTCGCCGCGCAGGATGCGGCAGGTTTCCAGCCCGTCCATGACCGGCATGATGATGTCGAGGATTATGACCTGGGGGAGTTCCCGTAACGCCGTTTCCACCGCCGCGCGGCCGTTAGAAGCCTCGAACAGGGTGTAACCTTCCGGGACAAGATAGTCGTAGCAGAGCTTGCGCAAAACTTCATTATCGTCTACCAGCAGGATCTTGGGCTTGAAACTCATAGTTGTTTATCCGGGAACGATTTTACGGCGGCGGTTTACTATGTTCCATTATAACAAAATCATGCCGCGGTTTCCCGCTGACGAATTCTGAGGTCCGCTCCGACTTTCATTTAGAAGATAAGGGGATATGCCGGGATGGAGCAGGGAAGGCTGCGGCATGCCGCGCTCTTTCGTGCGCGGGCAAATACCGCGGCAGGGCGCCTAAGCCGGCCGGCCGGTTATATTCCCAAAAAAGCGGAGCTGCGCGTAGGAACTTCTTATTCCAGGATCTTTTTAATTTGCGGAAGCAGCTTATTCCAGTCTATCGGCTTCTGCACATATTCATCCGCGCCGGCCTCAAAAGCTTTGTCCGCGTCGCCGACCTGTTCTTTAGCTGTCAGCATAAGAATAGGGATCTTCTTTCCCTCGGGAGTCGATTTTATCATGCGGCATGCCTCCACGCCGTCCAGTCTGGGCATCATGATATCCATAATTATCAGGCCGGGAGCCTGAGCTTTCGTCATCTGGACCGCCTCCAAACCGTCAGCCGCACGAAGCACCTTATAATCCCTGGCTTCAAGTATCCCCTGCATCGTATCGAGCGCTTCCGCGTCATCTTCCGCGATAAGAATAACCTGTTTTTTTGGCATAGTATCTTCCTTTTGTTTGTATTTACGGATATTTCCCCGACAAGTTCCGACTCTTCCGTTCATTAAATCTTTTTAAGGAAGGGTCAAACCGCTTAAAGTCATTTCAGCATCGCCTGCTTCAACCGCTCGAACTGCGCCTCCAATCCGGCCAAGTGGGTCTTAACGGCTTCCAGATCTCCGGATTTTGCCGCTTTTTCCATCTCGAAAGCCACCGCGCGCAAGCGCTCCCCCCCTACATTGGCCGACGCGGCCTTTATGGTGTGGGCCTGAAGCTCGGCGGCCTTGGCGTCCCCCGCCGCCACGCTGCCCCGCAAAGCCGAGATGCGGCGCGGAATATCCTCCAGGAATCCGGCGCCGACTTTCCGGATAAGAGCCTCATCGTTCATCAGCCTGGCCGTCATACCGGCTCTGTCGAAGACCGGCGCCGGCTTCGTACGCTCTCTTTCGGGATTCACTTCTTTCGGCAACCATTTTTCCAGCGCTTCCACCAGGGCATGGGGAGACACCGGTTTGGAGACATAGTCGTTCATCCCCGCTTCCAGACAGCGTTCCCGGTCGCCCCTCATGGCGTGGGCGGTCATCGCGATTATCGGGAGTTCTCCATCCGCTCCCGCGAACCCCTGTTCGCGGATCCGGCGGGCGGCCTCCAGCCCGTCCATTACCGGCATCTGCACGTCCATGAGCACTAAGTCGTAGGGTATGATCTCTAGGGCCTTGAGAACTTCCGTCCCGTTAGCCACGGCCTCCGCGTGGAGTCCCAGTTTCTTCAGGATCCCCAGAGCGACCTGCTGGTTGGTGATATTATCCTCCGCCACCAGAATGCGCGCCTTGCGGCCCGCGAAAAGGCCGGTGATCTGCTTGTCGGTCTTTACAAGCCGCGGCTTTGTTTCCGCTTCTCCAGCCCGGACGCCGAGACGCGCGGTAAACCAGAATTCAGAGCCTTGCCCCGCTTCGCTTTCGACTCCGATTTCGCCGCCCATCAACTCGGCCAGCTGTTTGGAGATAGCCAGACCCAGCCCCGTGCCGCCGTATTGCCGCGAGACGGAGGCATCCGCCTGGCAGAATTTCTCGAATATCATACCGATCTTATCCTTCGGGATGCCTATGCCGGTGTCGCGCACTACAAAACGCAGCAACACTTCGTTTTCACTCTTTTCCACCGCTGAAACCCGGACCGATACCCCGCCGACAGTGGTAAATTTGACCGCGTTGCCGGTCAGGTTGGTGAGGATCTGATGCAGGCGTCCCGGATCGCCGCGCAGCAGCTTGGGCACGTTCGGATCGACCGCGCAGCTAAGTTCGAGCCCCTTCGCGCGCGCCTGGACCGACAGTACGGCGGAAAAGTCGTCGAGCAGGCGTGACAGCTCGAAGTCGATGGTCTCCAGGTCCAGCTTACCGGCGTCGATCTTGGAGAAGTCGAGGATGTCGTTGATGAGGCTTAACAGCGTTTCGCCGCTGGCGCGCACTATCTCGGCGTAGCGCCACTGGTCCCTGTCAAGTTTGGTATCCAGCAGCATGCCCGTCATGCCTATGATCCCGTTCAGCGGCGTGCGGATCTCATGGCTCATATTGGCCAGAAATTCGCTCTTGGCGTTATTGGCCAGCTCCGCCTGGGCCGCCAGCTCGTTGGCCCGCCGCATGGAAGCCTCGAGTTTGAGATTGGTCTTAAGGAGGGCCATCGCCGCCCGTTTGCGCTCGGTGATGTCCGTAAACAGTTCCTGTATGACATTTCTCCCGCCTATCTTCAGCACGGTGGCGTTTATCTGTACATGAATGCGCGTCCCGTCCTTTCTCACAATGACCGAGTCCGAGGAAGCATGTTTGCCTTCGACATGCTCGCGGAATTGCCTCTCGTAATATTCGGACTGCTCCTGCGGGTGCAGCAGCGCCATGTTCATTCCCGTCAGTTCTTCCCTGGTCCTGCCGGTCATCGTTACGGCCAGATTATTCACGTCGAGAATTTTTTTAGTTTCCGTATCGGCTATGAAGATCGCCACATTGGCGTCTTCAAAAAGGGCGCGCTGTTTAGCCTCGCTATCGCGCAGCGCCGCCTGAGTCGCTTCCAGTTCTCTCAGCAGCGCGGATTTTTCCAGCGCCTTTCTTGTCGCCGGCAGCAGGTTTTCCAGGAAGTCCGTATTTTTTATGATGTAATCGCTGGCTCCGGACTTCATGACCTCCACCGCGACGGTTTCGTCGCCGCGCCCGGTCACGATAAGGAACGGCGGAACCTCTATGGCGTCCTCCCTCAGCCGGTTCAGCAGTTCCAGCGCGTTGGCGTCGGGCAGCGAATAGTCCAGCAGCATCAGTTCCGGAGTCTCGGCTTTAAGGATGTCCGCGGCTTCTTCGGCGCTGGCCGCCAGACGGATCCCTAGCCCCAGCGGTTTCAAACGCTGCGCTTCCAGTTCGCAAATGCCGCTGTCGTCATCCACTATAAGAATGAACCCGCGGTTCCCTTTTTTTTTGTCCGTCATAACTTCCGCCTTATTCCGCTCCGGTGTTCCCGGTTTCGGTTTTCATCAAATATCCGCGCCGTTTTATGAACCCGGCGAATTACCGCAAGGGCATCCTTCGCGGCGGGAAAGGTCCTATTTATTATTTCCGGGCTCCGCCATGATCGCGGGCAGCGTAAAATGAAAGACCGAACCTTTACCCGGCTCGGACTCCGCCCAGATAGCGCCGTTGTGGGCAAGAATTATCTCTTTGGAGACCGCCAGCCCCAGGCCTGTGCCGCCGGTTTTCCTGCCGGGCCGGCTGCCGACCTGCTCGAAAGCCTGAAAAAGCTTGGGGAGATCTTCGGCTTTTATGCCGATGCCCGTATCCTGCACCGAAATATGAAGCATATTGTTCTCATGACCCACGCGGACGGTAATAGCTCCTTTCTCGGTGTACGCAACGGCGTTGCCCAGAAGGTTCGTAAGCACCTGGATGATCTTATCCCTGTCCAGCCTTGTCCGGGGAAGGTTCTCCGGCATGTAAACTGGAAGGTCCAGACCTCTGCTTTTAGCCTGAAGCTCCATCGATTTGACCGTTGTCCGGACCAGCTCGCCGATATCGTTTTCGGCGATGTTAAAATTCATTTTTCCGGCGGCCATTTTCTGGAAATCCAGGACGTCGCAGATCAGGCGGCCCAGCCGCTCCGCGTTCTCTTTCACCATCTCAAGCAGCTCCTTGTGGTCCCCGCGCAGATAATCCCCCGCCTCCAGAACAAGGCTGATGGCCATCGTAATGGAGGTCATCGGGTTCCTCAGCTCATGGGAGACCATGGAGGCGAACCTGGATTTTCTTTCCACCGCTTCCGTTAGGATCTCCTCCGCCTTCCTGCGCTCGGTGATGTCGCTCAGCAGGCACAGGATGGCCGGACGCCCGTCCCAGGTGATCGTTACCGAATTTATTTCTACCAGCACCGTGTTCCCGGCCTTCGTTATCACCCGGAACGTATAGCGGTTCGAGGCGGTTTCGCCCTGCAGCCTCTTCTGGTAGCGTTCCATCACCATGGCGCGGTCGCCCGGATGAATGATCGACGGGAAAGGCATAACTTTAAGCTCTCGCTCCGAAAAACCTATTATCGACACCAGGGCGGGGTTAACGAACCTGAAGAGCCCGTCCTGCACCACCGTAATAGCTTCATTGGCGTTATCCACCACCAGGCGGTACTTCTCCTCGCTCTCCCGCAGCGCCTCTTCCGCCCGCTTGCGCTCGGTGATATCCTCAAACAGTCCCTGTATGACGGTTCTCCCGCCGATATTCAGCACGGTGGCGCTTATCTGCACCTGGATGCGCGTCCCGTCCTTTTTCAAGACGACCGAGTCCGAGGACGCGTGCCCGCTCTCCACATGCTCGCGGAATTGCCGGTCATAATATCCGGCCTCCTCCCGCGGGTGCAGCAGCGCCCTGTCCATCCCTATCAGCTCTTCCCTGGTCCGGCCCGTCAATGCGACCGCCTGATTATTCACGTCCAGTATTTTCGCGGTCCGGGCGTCGGCTATGAATATCGCGACGTTGGCGTTCTCGAAAAGGGCCCGCTGCCTGGCCTCGCTGTCGCGCAGCGCCGCATGGGCCGCTTCCAGTTCGGCCAGCAGCGCCGCTTTATCCAGCGCCTTCATGGCCGCGGGCAGCAGGTTCTCCAGGAAGTCGGAGTTTTTAATTATATAATCGCTGGCGCCGGACTTCATAGACTCTACGGCGACTGTTTCATCGCCGCGTCCGGTCACTATCAGGAAAGGCGGGGTCGTTAAGGAGTTGTCCCTGATACGTTTCAGCAGCTCCAGAGCGTTGGCGCCGGGCAGAGAATAATCCAGCAGCATCAGCTCCGGCGTCTTCGCTTTAAGTATGGCGATCGTTTCTTCCGCGGTCTCGGCCCTCCGGATCTCAAGCCCCAGCGGCTTCAGGCGCTGCGCTTCCAGTTCGCAGGTGCCGGGGTCGTCCTCGACTATAAGGATGAACCCTCCGTAAGCCGTGTTTTTGTCCGTCATATTTTTTCCTATTCCGCCCTGATGCTGCCGACCTTGACTATCCTCAAAAACAGCCCGAGACGCTTTATGACTTCGGCGAATTTTTCGAATTCCACCGGCTTTACCAGGTAATTATTGCAGCCCAGCTCATAGCAGAGGTTGATTTCCCTAGGGTCGTCCGTGGTGGTCAGCATGATCACCGGCATGCTCTTAAGCCTCGGGTCCTGCTTTACCCGTTTCAGAACCTCGACGCCGTCCAGACCGGGCATGCGGATGTCCAGCAGCAGCAGGTAGCCCTTGCCCGCTTCAAGGCCGGGTTTCGCCCCGGACAGGAAGTCCCAGGTCTCCTGCCCGTCTTTGAACCGTATAATCGGATTGTGCACGCCGACGTTCTCGAACCGCTCCTGCACCAGCAGGGCGTGGCCGTCGTCGTCCTCCGCCATTAATATGGTTACGCCGTCATTATTGTTCTCCATTTTTCTCCCCTTCCGCCGCCGGCAGTTCCACGTAGAACACCGAGCCTTCCCCTTCCCTGGACTCGACCCGTATATCGCCTCCGTTCTTTTCCGCTATACGCTTCGCGATAGGCAGGCCTATACCTTCGCCTTTCTTTCCCGACGCGCGGTAGAACACGTTCCAGATATCGCGCAGCTCCCCGCGCGGAATGCCCGAGCCGTTGTCCGCCAGGGTGTATACGACCCTGCCGCCCTTAACTTCCCCGCTCAGTTCTATCACGGGCGCGCGGTCCTTATGGCGGTACTTTACGGCGTTGTCCAGCAGGTTCACGAAGAGCTGGCTGACGGCTTCCGGATCCGCCTTGCACGGAGGCAGGCTGCCGCACTTTATCTTTCCTCCGGCCTCTTCCAACTGGTAGCGCAGGGACACCAGTATCTTTTTCATGAGCCCGTTCATTTCCACTGTTTCCGGCTTCATCTCCACCCGGCCGAGCCGTGAGACACTGAGCAGCGCTGTTATAAGCGCGTCCATCTTGCGCGAACTTTCCAGCACGAAGTTCAGGGCCTTAGGTATGCTGCCGCCTGCTAATTTGTTCAGCTCCTCTTTGGCTTCCGGCGCCATGGAAGTCCGGGCCAGGACCGCGCGCAGCTCTCCCGTATAGCGTTCCAGGTTCTGGGTGAAGCCCTGGATGTTCACCAGCGGGCCGCGCAGGTCGTGCGTGGTGACGTAGAGGAAATTTTCCATTTCCCGCTCCTTTTCCACAAGTTCCCTGTTGAGTTTTTCTTTTTCCAGTTCGGCCCGCTTGCGCTCGGAGATCTCCTTCTCCAGTTTTTTGGCTTCCTCTTTGATCACCAGATTGGTGTAGCCCATTTCAGAGACCACGGAAGCGATCTCGCCGAGGAACAAGGTGATGTCGCGGAGAGTCTCGCGGGAAACGACCGGGATCTCGCGCAGGGCCGCCAGGTAAGCCGGCTCGTCGAAACCGTACAGCTTCGCCTGCCGCCTGAAACGCTCTATATCCGGCGCCTCAAGGAGAAGCTGTCCGGTCGCCAGGCTGGCGATGTGCTTGCCTTTTATGATGACCGGCGTGGCGCAATCCACCAGCCCGTTTTCGCAGGCCTCTATCACTACCCGGCCCGGCTCGTCCAGCGCGTTCAGCAGGTGCCCGTTGCTCTTCACGCAGATCGCCGCGGAGACCGTACAGCCCCTGTGGAACTTGGTGCAGATGTCCCTCCACCCGGTGGCCGCCAGGATGTTCAGGCCGGGATGGTCCAGGAAACCGATGGTAAAACCGGTGGCGCGCGTGAACTTCTCAAAAACGCCGCGCAGCCTTTCAAGGTCCACCAGGTCGGCTATGCCGTATTTCCCGTCGACAAGATGCTCGTTCTTTCCCAGCGCTGTCGCGTTCATGATATTTCCTCCCGGCCCGGAAAAGCTCTGCGCGGAGTAACGGACGGTTTCGGTCTTCGCGCCCGTTCCGCGCTCGCCGCGGCCCGGGGGTGTCCTCCGCCGGTCCGCTTTTCTTATTACGCTTTCGCCTCTTCGACCTTAGCTATCATTAAATAAAGCCCCAGCCGCTTCAGGACTTCGGCGAATTTCTCGAACTCCACCGGCTTGACCAGGTAATTGTTGCAGCCCAGTTCATAACAGAGAGCTATTTCCCTCGGGTCGTCGGTGGTGGTGAGTATTATTACGGGCATATTTTTAAGGCGCGCGTCTGTTTTAATGCGCCGCAGCACCTCTATGCCGTCCATCCCGGGCATGCGTATATCCAGCAGCATCAGGCAGCTCCTGTCCGCTTCGAAACCCGGTTTTGCGCCGGAAAGGAAGTCCCAGATCTCCTGCCCGTTTTTAAACCGTATTATAGGGTTGTGCACCCCCAGCATCTCGAAACGTTCCTGCACCAGCAGCGCGTGTCCGTCGTCGTCCTCCGCCATTAAGATGGTTATGCCGCCTGTATTATTCTCCATTCGTCACACCCTCCGCGGCAGGCAGTTCGACGTAGAACACCGAGCCGCGCCCCTCTTTGGACTCCACCCTGATAGCGCCGGCGTTCTTTTCGGCTATGCGCTTCACCATATGCAGGCCTACCCCCTCTCCCTTTTTCCCCGAAGCCTTCGCTGACCGGTAGAACATGGTCCCTATGCTGTGCTGTTCATTCTCAGGTATGCCGGAGCCGTTATCGGCGATCGTATAGATGACCGTGCCAGCCTTGACATCACCGCTTACACTGACCAGCAGCGGCCTGTCATCGGCACGGTATTTAACTGCATTATCCAGCAGGTTCGTGAAAAGCTGGCTCACCGCCTCCGGATCCGCCTTGCAAGGCGGCAGGATGCCGCACTTTATCGCGCCTCCGGCCTCCTCCAGCTGGTAGCGCAGGGTGACCAGGATCTTTTTAATGAGTCCGTTCATATCCAGCGTCTCCGGCTTCATTTCCACACGGCCGATCCTGGAAACTTTGAGCAGCGCCGTTATCAGCGCATCCATCTTACGCGCGCTTTCAAGCACGAATTTCAGCGCCCTGGGGATGCTGTCACCGGTCAATTTGTCCAGCTTCTCACCGGCTTCCGGAAGCGGGCCGGACCGGGCCGCGCGCAGCTCGTCAATATAGCGCTCCAGATTCTGCGCGAAGCCCTGTATGTTCACCAGCGGGCCGCGCAGATCGTGCGTGGTGATGTAAAGGAAACTCTCCATCTCGCGGTTCTTTTCAACGAGCGCCACGTTAAGCTTTTCCTTTTCCTGTTCGGCCTGTTTGCGTCTGGTGATGTCGTGCGCGGCCGCGAACACGCCGAGGGCCTTCCCGTTCTCGTCGCGGTAGACCGTGGCGTTGTAGAGAACGGGCGTCACGCGGCCGTCCCGGCTCATAAAATCAAGAGGATAGTCCAGTATCTTCCCCTCGCGGAACACCTGCTCGTACACGGCCCGCGCTTTTTTCGGTTCGGTGAAATAATCCGAGAAGTCGGTCCCGATTATGCGGTCCTTAGGCAGGCCGGTGATGGTTTCCGCGGCGGCGTTCGCGTCGGTGATCCGGCCGTCGCTGCCGATGGTCACGAGCGGATCGAGGCTGGCTTCGATAAGATTGCGGTTATAGCCGTTCGCCTGCCGCAGCGCTTCCTCCGTTCTCTTGCGCTCCGTTATATCCTGCACGATCCCGGCCATGCGCCTCGCGGCGCCCGCGGCGTCGCGCTGATGGCGGCCCACGGCCCAGATCCAGCGCGCTTCTCCGTCGTGGCGCCGGATGCGGCACTCGAAGTTCCAATTGCTTCCCTCCGCTATAGCCTTCTTGAACTTCTCCTCCACCAGCGCGCGGTCTTCCGGCAGCACGTGTTCGAGGAAGATCTCATAGGTCCACTGCGGCATAAGCTCGCTATACCCGAAAATACGGTCGTGCTGGGCGGAGCGGAAGGCCGTATGGTCCATCAGGTCCATATCCCACGCGCCGATGCCGCTGGCATCCTGGGCGAAACGCAGCCGCGTCTCGCTCTCCAGGAGCGCGGCGTCAAGCTTTTCCTTCTCCTGTTCGGCCCGCTTTCTCTCCGTGATGTCCTGATACAGCAGGGTGACTTCCGCAACGACCCCGGATTTATCCCTGATCGGATATGCTATGCCCTGCACTATGCGTTTGTTCCCGGCGACGGACGCCGGTCCTGGCGTGAATTCCAGTATAGGCAGTTCGACAAAATCGCCCGAAAACGCTTTCTTAAGGTACGACATGGCTCCGGTATCTTTGAATTGGTCGTCCTCGAAAAGATTATAGCCCCGCATTTGCTCCAGTGTAGCGCCCCGCAGCAACTCAAAAGCGCGGTTTACCTGAAGGGTCTTGCCGCCGGCGTCCAGGATCTGAATGCCCAGCGGGGACTGCGCTATCAGGTTCTGAAGCCTTTCCTCGCTCGCGCGCAACTGTTCGCGCCGCAGATATTCTTCGCTTATATCGCGGAAAACGAGCACCGCCCCGATCACAAGGCCCGACTCGTCGCGGATCGGCGCGCAGCTGTCCGAGAGCAGGCGTTCCCTGCCGTCGCGGGTGTTGACCGACGTATGGTTGGCCAGGCCCACATTACGGTTCTCCCGCAGAACGCGCGCGACCGGAATTTCGGCCGGCTGCCGCGTCCCGGCGTGGATAAAGCGGAAGAGCTCCGCTATAGGCCGTCCCCTGGCGGCGTCGCTGCTCCAGCGGGTGAGCGACTCCGCGGCCGCGTTGAGGCTGACCACCTTTCCCGACGCGTCGCAGATGATCACGCCGTCCCCGATCGAACGCAGCGTGGCCGCCAGGAGCTGCTCGCTCTTTTGCAGCGCCTCGGCCGATTTGCGCAGCGTGAGGAAATTTTCCGACACATAAGCGTCGGACAGTTTTTCACGCACGGTGTCGACCATGCCGGCCAGCAGACCAGGCCTGCTCTTGGGGACCTCTCTGGCCGCCCCGGCCTTGATATTGCCGGAAGTTCCGGTCAGCGCCGCTTCGAGCTGGCGGGACTGATTGCGGACCGCCCTTAAAAAAAAGAAGGCTATACCTAGGCTTGCCAGATAGACGATGAAGATCATCAGAAAAAGACGGGTTATTATTCCGCGCTCGGCCTTAATAGCCGGCGTAAGGGGCAGCGCGGCTATGATAGCCCCCGCCGGCGCGGACGGGACGCCGCCCGACAGCAGCAGTTCTTCTCCGGAAATATTGTCGGCCGGACTAAAGGGGCTCGTTATTTCCAGCGCCGGCTCCTTATTATAAACGGAAAGCGTCATCGTGGTCTTGCCGTTCTTCAGCACGTTAAGCGTTTCGGCGGCGGAAATTCTTTCCCCTCCCTTTAGCACGTTGGTGTGCGCCAGGATCAGTCCGTCCCGGTTTACGACGGCCGCGTAAAGCGCGCCTGACTGCTGTTGCAGCCTCTGCAGAACGGAAAGCATGTCCACCTCTTTCCCGGAGATAATGGCCTCCTTGAAAGGCTGCTCCAGTTCCGCGATCGATCCCGTAAGCCGCCCGGCCATCTGCTCAGCTACGGCGTTGCTCACGGCTTTGCCCGCGAAAAAACCCGTAACGCCGAGCGTGCCGGTCAAAAGCGCCAGGAAAAAAATAAAGAATTTGTAGTTGAGTTTCATGGGAAGGTGTATACAGCCTCTTTAAGCGTTTCCGGAGGCAGCGCTATGCCGCATTTTTTCGCTCCCTCTAGATTCAGAGAAAGCTCGATGTTGTTCGAATAGATCACCTTTTGAACTACGCTGCCGCTGAGCACGTCAAGCGCCGCCTTCGCCGCGGCGCGGCCGATCTCCGCGAAGCTCGGGGCCAGCGAGGCTACGGCGCCGTCCTGGGCGAGGGTTCTGGCTGAGCCGTAAAATGGTATGCCGTTATCCCAGGAAAAATTCTTCAGCTGCTGCAGGGTTTCCCGATTCATCAGCAGCGGGTCCGGCGGCACCCAGAACGCGTCCAGCCCGGCTATTCCAGAGCGCAGAACGGAGGGCAGCGCGTCGAGATTTTCGAGCTTGAAGGTTTTCACCTCAAGATCTTTCTTTAGACCGGCGGTCCTGATCCCGCCTTCGATATCGGAATACCAGGGGCTCAGCCAGAAAACTCCGAGACTGCGCATGGCCGGCTGGATAATTTTAAGTTCGGACAGCAGAAAGCCGAACTCCGGGGCCATGCTAATTTTCACCGCCCTGTCCCCGCCCTGTACTTCGCTAGGCGAAAAGCCCGGGGCCAGACAGTATATGAGCAGAAGCTCGCCCGGGTAAGGGAAAGCGGCCGCTTTGCCCCCGAACGTCACGACAATGCGGGTATCCGGCCCGAAACTCGGTTTTTCGGCGGAAAGGTCGAAAGACGGCACCGCGGTCCCGAAAGCGACCGTAAAAGCCGAGAAGGCCTCCTGATAAGCGCCGCTTTTTGAGGAAAGCACGGCCACGACCTGCTGCGCGCGCGCGGGCGCCGCACAAGCCAGGCCCGTGACGGCGGCCAGAATAAACGCGCGGAGGCACGGCTTAGAATTCATAAGCCGCCTTTAAAGCCAGTTCTCTTGAGCCGCCCGGCAGCGGCGCGTGCCCGCTGTCATAAGGCTGGAGAAAATAATTGGCCGAATTGAACATATTGTAAACGCCGAGGCCTAGCGCGAGCCCTTTGGCGAAACTGTCTTTCAGCGAAAGATAAATATTCACGAGGGTGACGGCGTTATAGTTTTTAATGTCGGTAACGGTGTAATACCCTGCGCGCTCCGAGAGATAGATCGCCGACGGGCTGAGCGTAAGGCTTTTTGAAAGGGCGAAAGAGGAATTCAGCGCGACCTTATGCCGCGGGAAACCGAGCAGGGCGGAGGAATCGGAGGCCGCGTACTCCGGCACACTGTTATGGAAGGCCGAATACCGTGAATAACCTATTTCAGCGCGATCGCCGCCGTTCTTGAACTTGACCGAAGCCCCCCAGCCGCGGGTGCCGGAGCGCGGGTAATTCAGATAATTCTCGGTGTCCGTTATGGAATCGTAGTAAAAAACAATAGGCCGTTTTATCACCGTCTCAAAAGCGTTGGCTGAAACAAAGACCGAGCGCGAAACCTGATAGCCGGCCTCAAGCTCGGCGGCCGAGGTCCTTTCGGCTTTTATCCCCGGATTGAGACGGATGTTCTCGATCGACGGAGAGCGGAAGGCCTGGCTGAATATAGCCTTAAAGTTGAAGTTGTTGCATAACCTGGTAATCGCGAGCCGGGGCACAAGCGACTCTCCTACCTGGGAATTATTATCGTAGCGTCCGCCGACTGTCAGATGGAATATATCCAGGTCCAGTCCGGCCTCGCCAAACAGCGCGAAATTGTCGTACTGACGCTTATTGCCGCCGGTCGTGTAGGAAGAGCTGGAATCCGTAATTCCGCCCACTTCAACGCGGTCCTGATAAAACTCCGCGCCGCCGCTTATATCCGCCTTTGCGGATGGGGTATAGAACGCCGTCAGGCCGCCGAAATACTTTTGGGCGCGCTTGTCATAAGGAAAATGCTCGTCTATTTCTTTCCAGGGTCTGGAATCCTGCAGGTAGAAACGGGGAACGAGCGTAAGATTTTCCGCCGTTTTCAGTTCGTAGGAGACGTCAAAGCTGCGCATGGGAAAGCTGACCTTGGTCGCGCCGGTCGCGAGCAAGGTGTCGAAGTGGTCCCTTTCCATCATATAATAATCGTCGATCATGAACCGCGCGTTTAAGCCGCCGTTAGAAACAAAAAGATTCAAAGAGCGGGCATCCATCCCGGAATTGCCGTTCATACGGTAGGAACTGCCGGGATAAGACTTGCCGGGGATGGGGAAATCCCTGTATACCCTGTCGCTTAACTGGGATTCCGCGGCGAAAACCTGCGCGGAAACGCTGGTTTTACCGTAAACCCGGCCGAAAGAATAGCCGCCGGCGCGGCGGGCATAGCCCCCGGCGGTCTGGCCATATTCGCCGTAAGCCGAATTGCCGCTGAAGTTTTTTCGCCCTTTGGTAACGATATTTATCACAGCCAGCTCAGCCAGACCGCCGTAGATGGCCGAGCCGGGGCCTCTTATGATCTCTATCCTTTCGATCTGGTCGACCGGAAATCTGAAGAACTGGAGCGTGGAGTAAGCCATTTCGTTATAGGGCTGGCCGTCCCAGATCAAAAGGGCTTTGCCCTCGTTGGCCCAGTTCCCCTTGACCCCGAGGCCTAAATTACCCTGCACGTCCACGCCGAACTCAAAATCCGGCACCAGGCGCAGAACGTCGACGAGGTCCCTCGCGCCGGAGCTTTCTATCTCTTCGCCGGTGATAACGGTGACAAGGCCCGGCGTTTCGCGCAGAGGCGCGCTTTTAACCGAGGCCACGGAGGTTTTGATATCGAGCATTTCCTCCAGCGAGGCGCGCTCGAGGCTGAAAAATTCCGCCTCATTTCTCTGGTAGGAAGAGTCCGCGCCGGCCCGCGCGGCCAACAAAAGAGATATGATAAAAACAGGTAAACGCCTCATACTCCCCCTTTACAATGAGAACCGCCTTCCTCATCGGTACTCCGACGCGTACGGATGGCTCGCAGTCTTGCATTTTAAAACATTGAATGCGCCACTATATGCTTTTAAGTTTGTGATAGAACTGAATCGTTTCGCTCCGCCCGGCGGCAATGCCCTGCGGCGATCGCGTAAAAACCGCAGAATCGTATCCCCTGAAAATATATTACCATAAATCGGCGCTATTTTCACTTTTTATTCCAAAAAGCGGTAAAAGTATGAAATATCATAATATCCCCGCGTTTTTTCGCGGGAGAATTCCGATCTCTTCTATCCTGGTCGAAATCAGGATGAATAATTAAGTATACTTTCAGGAACGGCGCGTACCGCTATCCGGATCCGTTATAGCGCGATAGCTGGACGTGCCGAACCGCTCGGCGGGACACCTTAGTGGAGGCCGCAAATGAAAGAAAAGATCCTTAAAAAAATAGAGAGTTACGAGACTTACGCCATAGAACTGCAGAGAGGCCTGACCGCCATACCCGCGCTCGACCCCTCCAGCGGCGGCGAAGGCGAATACGACAAGGCCATCTATCTTGAGAAAGAACTCAAGAAACTCAAATTTGATTCCATCGAATGGATAAACGTCCCGCAGAAAGAAGCGAAGAACGGAGTGCGCCCGAACCTGATAGCCCGCTACAACGGCAAGAACCCGGCCAAGACCATCTGGTTCATGGCGCATCTGGACATCGTCCCGCCCGGTGAAGCCAAGCTCTGGAAGTCGGACCCGTATAAGATGGAAGTGCAGGGCCGCAGGCTCGTCGGCCGGGGCGTAGAAGACAACCAGCAGGCCATAGTTTCCAGCATTATGGTGGCGAAAGCCATGATGGAGCTGAACTACCGCCCCGAATATAATATAGCCCTGCTGTTCTGCGCGGACGAGGAAACCGGCTCGGGCTTCGGCGCGGATTACATTTCCGAGCACAAACCCGAGATCTTCGGCAAGGGCGACATGTTCTTCGTGCCCGACTCCGGCACCGAAGACGGCTCCATGATCGAAGTGGCCGAAAAATCCATAATGTGGATGAAGGTCGTCACTCACGGCAAACAGTGCCACGCCAGCCGCCCGACTTTGGGCATAAACGCCTTCAAGGCCGCCAGCGAGCTCGTGGTGAAGTACCAGAGCCTCTACGAGAAATTCCCGCATAAGGACGAGCTCTACGAGCCGCCAATAAGCACCTTCGAGCCGACCAAGAAAGAGGCCAATGTGCCGAACGTCAACACGCTGCCCGGAGAAGACGTGTTCTACATGGATTGCCGCGTCATGCCGGAATACAAGCTGTCCGACGTCAAAGCGGAGATGCGCCGCCTCGCCGACGAGGTGGAGGCCAAGCACGGGGTGAAGATCTCTTTCGAGCCCCAGCAGGAAGCCCAGGCCGCGCCCCCCACCGACCCGAACGCGCCGATAGTGACCGCTCTCAAGACCGCGATAAAAGAGCTCCTTAACGTGGAACCGAAGGCCTACGGCATAGGCGGAGGCACGGTGGCGGCTTTCTTCAGGCGCCTGAACCTGCCGGTGGTGGTCTATTCCCGCCTAAACGACAGCGCGCACATGCCTAACGAATACTGCGTGATAGACCACATGATGGGCGACGCCAAAGTGTTCGCCGTAACCACGCTGCTGCTCGGAGAAAGCAAATAGCCGATATGGGAGGGGGCGGAGGCGCGATGATAAGATTCGGCCTTTGCTGCAAGTTCGTGCGGCAGCCTATCAGGTTCCGGGCCGCCGCGGCCGGCAGCTCGCGGCGGCTCGGTCCCGCGGCCAGGGCGGAAAAATTGGCGCTGCTATGCTCCGCCAACGCCGCGGCGCTTAAAAGCGCGATAGAATACTGCGCCGCTAACGGCATAGGCTGCTTCCGAGTGCCCAGCCAGGTCCTCCCGCTGAAGACCCATCCCCGGCTGGGCTATGAGGCGGCCGACCTTCCGGGCGGCGCCGGGATCATCAGAGCTTTTAAAGCCTGCAAAACGCTGGCCGGGCGCCTGAACGTGCGGCTTACTTTCCACCCGGACCAGTTCATCCTTTTAAGCTCGGGAAAAGAATCCGTCACCGCGGCCTCCATAAAAGAACTGGACTATCAGGCCCTCGTCGCCGGCTGGATAGGCGCCGACGTCATCAACATCCACGGCGGCGGCGGTTACGGCGACAAAAGATCGGCTCTGGCGAGAACCGCGGCCGCGCTGGAGCGGCTTAGTCCCGCGGCGCGCTCGCGGCTGACCTTTGAGAACGACGACCGCGTTTATACCCCGGCCGACCTGCTCCCTTTCTGCAGAAAACACCGCATCCCTTTTGTTTACGATATTCACCACCACCGCTGTCTGCCCGACGGCCTTAGCGCCGAAGAAGTGACCAGGCAGGCCCTGAATACCTGGGACCGCGAGCCGCTGTTCCACCTCTCCAGCCCGAAGTACGGCTGGAAAGGCGCAGATCCTCGGCCGCACAGCGACTATATTGATCTAAAGGACCTTCCTTCCTGCTGGCGCGGGCTCGACATCACGATAGAAGTGGAAGCCAAGGCCAAAGAGCTGGCGATAAAACAATTGTCGGACCGGCTAAAAACTTTTGATGACCGACGGCATTAATACCTGAGGTCCCAAATCCTCCTTTACCGGAGGATCTGGGAAAACTCACGGCTCCGGCGAAAGCCGGCTTCATTTATAATATAATACCTTGGAGCCGGGACTGGCTCCAAGGAACTATTTATGGAGGAACCGATGAAATCAGCGATCTTGCTGCCTTTGGTCATGATGTGCGCTCCTATTTATGGCGCGGAAACGGCCCCCGCGCCGGCCGAAAGCCTGGGCGCGACCGTGGAAAAGGACGCCAAATTCCCGCCAGTGGTCTCATACACGCTGAAGAACGGCCTGCGCCTGCTCATCCTTGAAAAGAAATTCGTGCCGACCGTATCCTTTACGACGATCTTTAAAGTAGGGAACGTCGACGGCACTCCCGGCAAGACCGGCCTCGCGCACATGTTCGAACATATGGCTTTCAAGGGAACCAAGACCATAAACTCCGCCGGCTTCGACAAAGAGAAAATTTTGCTGGAAAAGGTGGAAGACGCGGCCAAAGCCGTGATAGCCGAAGAGTCGAGGCAGACCCCGGACCCGGCGAAACTCGAAGAGCTGCGCAAGGGGCTCGACGCGGCCGAAAAAGAGGCCGACACGCTGATAGTGAAGGACGAATACTGGAAGATCTACAACGAGCTGGGAGAATCCGGCATGAACGCCATGACCTCCACGGACTATACCGGCTACGTGGTCTCGCTGCCTTCCAACCGGCTCGAGGCCTGGATGATAATAGAGTCGGACAGGTTCAAGAACGCGGTGCTCCGGGAATTCTACCGCGAGCGCGACGTGGTGATGGAAGAGCGCCGCATGGGGGAATCGGACCCGAACCGCCTGATGTGGGAGACGCTTTTTACCAATGCCTTCGCCGCGCATCCCTATCACAACCCCACCATCGGCTGGATGGACGATCTTAAACGCCTGACCCGCACCGACGCGGACCAGTTCTACCAAACCTTCTACGCGCCGAACAACGCCACGCTGGCCGTGGTCGGCGACGTGAAGCCGGAAGAGGTCATAAAGCTGGCCGAGAAATACTTCTCCGCCTGGGAGTATCGCCCGCTGCCGGAGCGCACCTACACCAAGGAACCGCCACAGAAATCGGAAAAGATAATAAACGTGTTCTTCAAGGCCAAACCGGCCCTGCGCATGGGCTTCCATAACCCAGGCTACGAGAACCCCGATATCTACGGCCTGCTCATGCTCAGCGAGATCCTGTCAAACGGCAAAACCTCGCGCTTCTACCGCGATCTCGTGGAAGGCAAACAGCTCGCGCTTTACGCAAGTTCCGGCCACTCGACCCCCGGCGACCGCTATCCTTCGCTCTTCGTCATTATGGCGGCCCCGAAAGCCCCCCATACGGTCGAGGAACTGGAAGCTGCCATCATGGAAGAGATCGACAAGCTCAAGAAAGAGCCCCCCACACAATGGGAGATGGACAAGGTCATAAACAATTACGAAGCGGGTCTAGTGAGACAGCTGGAATCCAACTCCGGCCTGGGCATGAGCCTGGCCAGCAACCAGCAGATACTCGGCGACTGGAAGTTCGACTGGAAAGTCACCGAGGAGCTGCGCAAGCTCAAACCCGAAGACGTTTCCAGGGTCGCGGCCAAGTATTTCACCAGGGACAACAAGACCACCGTGTTCCTGCGCGAGCCGGAGGCCGCCGATGGAACGAAAGCGCCCGCCGGACCGGGGGTAACGAAATGAAGACCATAATCTCAAAAACAGCGTTATCAGGAGCCATCATGTCCTTAGCCATCTCAGCTTCGTGGGCGGTCCCGCCCGTACTGCCAAAGATCGGCGGCATAGACTTTAAACCGCCGCAGGGCTCTCGCTATGTGCTGGACAACGGCATGATCGTCTATCTTATGAAGGACAACACCCTGCCCGTGGTCCATATCACGGCCATCACAAAAACCGGCAAGATCTACGACACCAAAGAAAAAATAGGCCTGGGCGATCTCGCCGTCTCCCTGCTGAAGGACGGCGGCACGCTTAAATACAAATCGGACGACATGGACAAAACGCTGGAATTCCTGGGCGCGAGCGTGGAGACTTCCATAGCCTCCGAAGAAGCCCGCGCAGACATGTTCTCCATGAAGAAAGACCTGGACAAGGTGCTGGACATCTTCGCCTCCGTCCTGATGGAACCGGCCTTTGAGGACGATAAGACCGCCTTAAAGAAAGCCGAGGTTCTGGAACTGATACGGCGCAGGAACGACGACCCCGCGCGCGAAGCCCAACGGGAAGCGGTGCGCGCTTTCTACGGAGCGGACCACCCTTACGGCTGGCGCCCTGAGCTCTCCACGATAGAGCCGCTGACCAAGGATGACCTCAAAGCCTACCACGCCAATTATTACAAGCCCAACAACACCATCATAGCGGCCGCCGGAGATTTCGGCAGCGACGAGGAGATGCTGGCGAAGCTTAAGGACAAGTTCGGCGGCTGGGCGAAGGGAGAGGTCAAGTTCCCGGTTATCCCGCCCGTAAAGATAGACGAGACCCGCAAGGTCTACTTTATAGACAAGGACATCTCGCAGACGTTCATCGTGATGCTGCAGAAAGGCGTAAAGCGCCACGATCCCGTCGAGTTCCCCCTCTCCATCACGAACGAGATCCTCGGCGGCGGCATTTCCTCGCGCCTCACCTCCGAGATACGCTCGCGCAAGGGCCTCGCCTACACCGTCTACAGCTACTTCGCCAAAAAGCCGGACTACGGCTTCATCAACGCCTCCTGCGGCACCAAGCCGGAGACCTACTCGCAGGCCCTGTCGGAGCTGATCAGGCAGTTCGATCTGATGAAAGCGGAGGCCGCGCCGGACGATGAGGTCAAACGGGCCAAGGACGCCATAATCAATTCGTTCGTGTTCCGTTTCGCGACGCCTTTCGATCTGATAAGCGAGCGGGCGCTGTATGAGTACTACGCCTATCCGTCCGATTATCTGGACACTTATGTGGACAATCTGGCCAAAGTGGACGCTGGTGCGGTGCTGGACGTCTCGAACAAGTTCTTCAAGCCGGAGAACGCGCAGATCTTCGTGATCGGGAACTCGAAGAAGTTCGACAAGCCCCTCTCAACCTTCGGCACCGTAGTGGAAGTAAAGGAAGACTGACCCACAGCTACAAAAAAGCGTCCCCCCTTAAAAAAAGAGGGGACGCCAAGTGGAAAGCGGCGGGCTGCTAGTTCGGGGTCCTGCCAGGCATGGGGCCAATTGGGCCTGCGGCCGGCCCGGCGACTTCGCGCCGGTTCCTCCTCGGCCCAATTGGCCCCATGCCTGTCACCCCTCCACCGATACCCCGCCGTCCCAATTATTTAACTTCCCCAAAACATCACATCTGTCCGGGAAAATTTCGCCATATATCACAAAATTGGCGTTAAACTACCGTATTGAGACGTATCTCCCTGCGGAAACTGTCGTATTTGCCCTCTAAAACACCCAATTACGCGCTCCATCCCCCAACCGGGACATGATTCTGATTTCCAGGTTTTACCGCCTTTCCGGACAGCACCGCAAAACGGCCATAAAATCGCTTCTTCATAGGGGATTTGGCCTATTCTGAAGTCCGACTACCACATGCACGCCACACCTTTTAAACTTTCCCCGGACAGCTGTGCCAAAACATATAAATACATGTCCCCGCCCTGTTCATGATACGGCGTAATGACCCGCCCGTCGGTCGCCGCCAGGCTTATTACAGCAACTGAGTCATATCATTATGAGAAGCAGCAGTCCTGTTACCAAGCACAGAACTATGGTTAACACCCACCCATAAGTTCTTATAGCAGCGAATATTATGCCCGAAGGCAGCGAGTTTCCACAACTAGAGCACTTGTACACCTGCGTATTCGCAAGGGCCGCGCCACAGTGCTGGCAATGCCGTATCTTCGTGGTAGGCATGTTAGGCTGGTCGGCATACGGAGTATACGCTGCATATGAGATAGCAGCTACCGTAAGTGCTACACCGCAACCGATTAGCCATTTCCAGAAGGTTGGCCATACAGTTTCGGGAGAAGAAGCCAATCCTTGTGGGCTCCAGAAGGGCGGGTCAAAGGCAAGACCTCCCGCTTTGAATGCAACCATAAAAAGATCCAGGGCATTGAAGAGTGTGGCGACCAAACACAATCCTCCCACTACCAATGATAATAGATAGAGAGGGAAGAACGCCATCCTTACTGTCCGCATTATCTGGTGTTTAACTCTGAAGCGAAAAGTTTTGAGAAGTTGGATGTAACAGACCATGAGGCCGCTACTATGGCCTTCCTCTACAAACTTTCCAAGATTTTCGGTGGCCAGCTTAATAAATCAGTCCTGCAATCCCTAGACAAAGCCTTTCTGCTGGATGACACGGATTACCCTTTTTTTATGATCACCCCCCGCGTAAAACAACCCGATACTGAACTACCGTTTTACCAGGACCTTTACAACTCCATACAGAGCCGGCATAAGATAAATCTTACCTATCATAGCGGAACAGCGGAAAAAACAGTAAAGGCCTGGCCATTCGCGTTCATCATATGTGACGGGATATGGTATTTGGGCTACTTACTTGAGCCGAAAGGTAGAAGCAAACAGGAAATACGTAAGGTTCAATACACACATATTATTAAAGTGGAACCGCTTATTGAAGAAACATTTAAAAAGCCTGCGTGGGTTAAAGAGACTTTAAAGACTGCCCGTAATATATGGTATAATCGGGACCACCCCACACGGGTGGTTATGGAAGTTTCAAACAGCATGAAGGATTATTTTAACCTTAGTGATTATTTCCCGGAACAGAAGATAATACAAACCAGCAAAGACTCTTTTATGATTGAGGCCAGAATCTGTCATCCCAACGAAGCTGTCCCCACTATCCTGCGCTTCTTGCCAGACATAAAAGTGCTTGAGCCCCAAAGCCTTAAAGACGAAGTAAACCGCAGAATAAAAGAATATTCCAAAAGCACCTAGCGGCATAAGGCCCATTGTTAATTTGTTGTTTTATTTCTCAAAACCCATGGTATAGCATCCTCATAAGACTGGCTGCGACCGACGGGCGGGTCATTACGCCGTATCATGAACAGGGCGGGAACATGTTATTTATATTTTGGGGAAGTTGAATAATTTGCCGGTGGGTATCGGTGGAGGGGTGCCAGGCATGGGGCCAATTGGGCCGAGGAGGAACCGGCGCGAAGTCGCCGGGCCGGCCGCAGACTAAATTCGACCCATGCCTGGCAGGACCCCGCACTTTTTCCGAAGCGGCCAAAGTGCGGGGCAAGACCCCGAACCGGCAACCGCCGGCGTCAGGGTTTCAGGTCCCTACTGCTTCGTCACACATCTTTTTCACATCATCAGGAAGTTCCGCCAGCTTCAGATCCTTCCCCACGCTCACCAGATCCGTAGAGGCTTTCCCTATCACCCGCCCTTCCTGATTCCGTATCTCGTACACGAACTTAATGCGGACGTTAGAATATTCCTTTACGCTCGTCTTTATCTCCAGCATGTCGTTGTAAAAAGCCGGATGCTTGTAATCCATCTCCTGATGCCGCACCACGAAGATGATCCCCCGGTCCATAAGTTCTTTTACGGAGTGCCCCCGCTCCTCCAGATATTCCGTGCGCGCCTCCTCTAAGAACTTAAGGTAATTGCCGTGATAGACCACCCCGCCGCAATCGGTGTCGTGATAAAAAATTCTTTTCTTCATTATGGCTCCTTTAAAAGAGGTGACAGGTTTCAGGTAACAGTTGACAGGCAGAATTGTTTAGCGGCACACCTTTCTCATTTTCCGCTCTGCCTGCGACCTGCTACCTGATACCTGTAACCTGTTGTGTTATTCCCCTATGATCTTGACCAGTATCCTCTTATCCCTGCGGCCGTCGAATTCGCCGTAAAAGATCTGCTCCCAGGGACCGAAATCAAGCTCTCCTTTAGTGACCGCCACCACCACTTCCCGGCCCATAATGGTCCTTTTAAGATGGGCGTCGCCGTTGTCTTCGCCGCCCAGATTGTGGTCGTAGGCTTCCTTTGAATACGGCGCGAGCTTTTCCAGCCATTCCAGAAAATCCTTGTGAAGCCCTTTTTCATTGTCGTTAATGAAGACGCTGGAGGTGATGTGCATGGCGTTGACCAGGCACAGCCCCTCCTGAATGCCGCTCTTTTTAACCTCGGCCTCCACCTTGGCGGTCAGGTTGACAATATCGCACCTGTGCGGAGTGTTCATCCAGAGATACGCGGTATGTGATCTCATTTTAAAGCCTCCCGGCTTACTATTTCATCATTGCCTGATATTTTACAACAACTCACCACGGGGTGGAGCGAAGCGACACAATTCAACTGTACATAACAGGACACAGAGAGCACGGAGGTCACAGAGAAAAACATCTGGGGAAATTGAGGAATTTGTATTTTCGTGATCAGCTCCGTGTTTCCTGTCAGATACTGTTGAATTGTGTCGCTTCGCTCCACCCTGTGTACTCTGTGTCTCCGTGGTTATTTGTGTTATTTATTTTGCTGGTGAGTAGTTATGATATTTTACAATACTTGCTCCGCATTTTTGCCTGTTTGCTAACGGAAAACTTTTTGCTATAATAGAACCATGTCCTATAAATGTAAAATTTGCGGGAAAGGGCCGGTCACCGGCAATTCCTACAGCCACTCGCATACGGCTACCAAACGGATCTTCAAACCGAACCTTCAAAAGCAGAAGCTGCTGCTGAAAGGCTCGGTCCAGTCCGTCATGGTCTGTACCAACTGCATAAAGAGCGGCAAAGCGCCCAGGCCCCTGAAGGCCGTCTGAAGGGCATAGCCCCTGATACGGCACAGCCATAGGCTAGTAAACGCCGCGCCTTGTCTTCAAGGACGTTCGCGTTTAACTTACATCAGGCCGCCGCGGTTACAGGCTACTGTATCCGGGCGGCCGAAGTTTTTTCCCGGATCGCGGTCGAAGACATAATTTGTCAGGCTGCCCTTGGGCAAAGAACGCCGGCCATGATTTTCGCGTTTATAATTACATATTACTTTTTGACCCCACCTTTTGTATAATTCATTATATGGATTTCGACCATCATTTGGATCCGTCCACCATCACGGATATGGAAACCGCAAAGCTCGCCCTGCGCTGGGCTTTGGAGAAGATCCATACCATCTCCGATGACAACACCCGCCTGAAAGAAGACAACCGCAATAAGACCGAGATGTCCCGCTCACTCTCCCAGCAGGCCGAAAAGAAAGATGAGATCCTGAAAAAATGGCAGTCCACGATCAAGACCTGGGAGGAGAACTGGAAAACCCAGACCGCCATGGAAGCGGACCTCAAAGGCAAGCTGCGCGAACAGATCCTGAACGAGGAAACCTCCAACTGGCGCCAAGCGAGAGCGCAGCTAGATAACGAGATCCGTGCCCTCAAAGAGGAGCTGTCCCGCAAAGAAGCCGATATAGGCAAACTCAAGATCTTCACCATAGACGAGATCCGAAAGGCCGCGGAGCGCAAGGAAGCCGAGACCCAGGCTTTTCTCTGCGCCCGACAGGATTCTCTGGCCGAAGAGGAAACGGCGCTGAGCGCCAGATTCGAACAGCTGGAAAAGGAACTGATAGAGAACCACCGCGTAAAGGCCGAGCAGGACGAGCTGGCCCTCAAAGAGCGGTACGATATCAAGATGCGGGAGCAATCGAAGCTTTATCAGGCGAAAGAGAACCAGCTGGAGGAGTTCAGGAACAAGCTCGAGGAGGAATACCTCAAAAAAACCGAGGCCCTGTCCGCCCAGCGCTCCGCGAAACTTGAAGAGACCCAGCGCGACATGGCCGAGAGACACGAGGCCGCCATGGCCGAAGCGGACCGCGAAGCCGAAAGACGTCTGGCCGGCCTTAAGGAAGAGGCCGAGAAACAGCGCGCCGTCCTGCTCTCCGCTTTTAAAGAGAAGGAAGAGACCCTTTCCGCGGAAAAGGACCGGGAGATCGCGGCCCTGAAAGAGACCCATCAGAAAGAGCTCGCCGATATCCGCGACCGCTTGCGCCAGCATATGCAGCAGCGCGAGCAGGACTACGTGGACCTGCGCCAGCAGATGGAGAACCAGATGCTGGAACTGGTAAAAAAGCACGACGAGGCAAACGCCTCCGCCTATAATTCCGCCGTTGTCGAAACCAGAGAGAAGTGGAACCTCCTGTGCGTGGAGAACCAGAAGAAGCTGGACGCGGCCGTGTCCGGCAATAATTCCCGCTGGGAAAAAGAATGGAGCCGGCGCGAGGAGGAGCTCGCCGCGAAAAGTTCGGCCTGGATGAACACTGAGAAAGAGCGTCTGGCGGCCGATTTCCGCGCCAGGGAAGAAGCTCTAAGGAGGTCCCTGCTGCGCGAGCAGAACGATATGGCGGCGGATCATGCCGCCGCGCTTGAAACCGCCAAGCTGGAACTCGAGAAGTCCTACGAAGACCGCCTGACGATGCTCAAGCAATCCCTCGAGAACGCCTTTATCCTGAAGGAAAAGACCCTGGAAAAACGCTTCGCCGCGCGCGAACAGGCTTTAGCCGGCGCCTGGTTCGCCAAGGAAGAAGAGTGGACCATAGAAAAGGAGCATGCGCTGCTTGAGCAGCGGGAGGGCCTTAAAGAGGAATTTTCCAGATACCGCTCTATCCTTAAAGAAAAATTCCTGCAGTTCGAGGACGAGCTCAAACTGAAATACGCCCGCAAGGAGATGGAGCTGGCGGACAATTTGAAAGAGGAGAACGCCGCCGCCGAAAAGGAGCTCGCTAAACGCTTCGACGCGGAGAGGCAGCGCGCCGCCGCGGAACTCGAAGAAAAGAAGAAAGCCCTGGCCCGCAGAGAAACCGAGCTTGAAAGATCGCTGGACGAGTCGAAAAAGCGCCTGGAAGCCGAAAAAGCCGACTATGAGAACCGCCTGGCCGAGCGCAACCGCGAACTTCTGGCCATTGAAAAAAAGGCTCTTGATGAGCAATTTTCACGCAAAGAAGCCTCGCTCGCCAGGGACCTCGCCGCCGCTTTAGAGCGCGCCGAGGAAGAAAAGGCCGCGCTGGAAAAAGCCCTTTCCGAAAAGGACGCCGCCGCCGAAGCCTCCGCCGCCGGGCTGCGGCTAGGCTTCGACGAACGCCTTAAAGCCGAAAAATTAAATCTCGAGGAGCGCAATCGCGCGCGCGAACTGCAGTTCGCGGCGCAGGAAAGCGGCCTGGAAAACCTCAGGAACGTCCTCGACCGGCAGCACAGCGAGCTGAAGGTCAAACTTTACCAGGAGCTGCAGGGAAAAGAGCAGGAACAGTTCGCCCAACTGGCCAAAGCCAAGGAAGAGATGTACAAAGCGCTCAACGACCACCGCGCCGTGATGGACCGCGAGTACGAGGCGCGCTTTGCGGAACTGCGCAACAAGGAAACGGAACTCGTAGCCGCTTTTGAGGAGAAGGACAAGCACCGCCGGGAAACCCTGAAAAAACAAAAAGAGGACGAGATAGACAAGCTCGCCATGGAATTCGAACACAGAAAGACCGAACTGGAGAGTCAGTACAGGAGCAGGGAGGCAGCCCTCAACACCGCCGCTGTGGACAAGACCGCGCGCATCGAGGCCGAGGCCACCCGCCGCGAGAAGGCGCGCGCCACCCTGGACGAGACCAGCCTGGCCAAGCGGCGCGAAGAGCTCGAGAACCTCATGCGTCACAAGGAAAGCGAACTGGAGAAGCACTACCGGCAGCTTTCCACCGGCCTCTCCGCCGAACTTGAAAAAGAGCGCGGCTTCTGGGAGACCCACAAGCATGAGGTGCTGAACCAGGAACGCCAGGAAATGCGGGCCGAATTTGAAAAGAAAGAGAGGGAGCTTGCCCAGTACTGGGAGAACAAACTGAAAGAGGTCCAGCACAAGCGGGATAAAGGCCGGGGTTAACCTAAATTCCGCAGTTCAACCTGCTCTTATCTGAATTCCTGATATTTAGTAACTACTCACCACGGGGTGGAGCGAAGCTCCACCCCGTGGTGAGTAGTTAAGATATTTATTATAATAACACTATGTCAATATTCGTCGCCAAAGAGGTGTTTTTAACCAAAGGTTTAGGGCGCCACAAAGAGAAGCTCGCAAGTTTCGAGGAAGCCCTCAGAGATGCCAAGATCGCTAAATACAATCTTGTGCATGTCTCCAGCATCTTCCCCCCGCACTGCAAGGTCATACCGCGGCAGAAAGGCGTCGAGACGCTTAAGCCCGGGCAGATAGTGCACTGCGTGCTGAGCCGCAACGCCATAAACGAAAATCACAGACTGATAGCCTCCTCCGTGGGCTTGGCCGTCCCCAAGGACAAATCCCAGTACGGATACATTTCCGAGCACCACACCTTCGGCGAGACCGACGAGCGGACCGGAGAATATTCCGAAGACCTGGCCGCCCTGATGCTGTCCACCATTCAGGGCGTTGAGTTCGGCAGCGAGACCACCTGGGACCAGAAAGAAGAGATCTGGAAGCTCAGCGGCAAGATAGTAAAGTCCACCAACGTGACCCAGTCCGCCATAGGTTCCGAGGGCGCCTGGACCACCGTGGTAGCCGCGGCCGTTTTCGTGTTTTAACCAGGAGCCCGGAAAGATCCGGGAGGTTACGGGCAGCAGGTGGCAGAAATATAACTGAAACCTGTTGCCTTTTTCTTTTCCGCCGGAGACTTGCACCCTGTTAAATAAGGTTGAGTGATGTTTATGCCCTTTAAATTAAATAAAAATCCTTTTCTGATATCGCCTCCCTCCTCGTTCGGTGAGGCCCGCTTCCTGATCCTGCCCATTCCCTACGAGAAGACCACCTCTTACGGGAAAGGGACCAGGAACGGCCCCGCCGCCATCCTTAATTCCTCATGGCAGCTGGAATTATGGGACGAGGAAGTAAAGCGCGAAATCTGGAAAGAAGGGATCGTGACGCTGTCCACGTTCAACTGCTCGCGCAGTGAGACAGCCTTTTTCAAGGCCCTTGAGAGCGAGGTTTCAGATATTCTTGCCGCTTTCAAAGGCATACCGATCTTCCTGGGCGGCGAGCACAGCATCACCCAAGGCCTGCTGCCGCCCTTCCAGAAGAAATACAAGGACCTCTCCATCCTGCATTTTGACGCGCACGCCGACCTGCGGCCGGAATACGAAGGTTCCCATCACAGCCACGCCTCGGCCGTCTACCCGGCGTCACGGACGACGAAGACGGTGCAGATAGGGATACGGAGCGTAGGGACCGACGAGAAGCAGAACATCAATGCCGGCAACGTGAAGACCTATCTGATGCACGAAAACCCGGACTTTGCGAAGCTTGAGAAGAATATTCTGAAAGATCTTTCGGAAACGGTCTACCTAACAATAGACGTGGATGGATTTGACCCTTCGGTGATGCCGGGAACGGGGACGCCGCAGCCGGGCGGTTTCATGTGGTACGACGCGCTGAAGCTTTTCAAAGCAGTGTGCAAGAATAAGAAGGTGGTGGGTCTTGATGTGGTGGAAGTCCTGCCGTTAAAGGGCTCGCCGATAACCGAATTCAACGCCGCGAAGCTGATCTACCGCCTGATGGGCTATCTCAGCTAGCGGAGTTCCTGACGCCGGCGGCTGCTAGTTCGGGAGCCTGCCAGGCATGGGTCGGATTGGTCCTGCGGCCGGCCCGGCGACTTCGCGCCGGTTCCTCCTCGGCCCAATCCGACCCATGCCTGTCTCCCCTCCACCGATACCCGCCGGCAACCGCATCTACCCCTTAAAATATAAATACATGTCCCCGCCCTGTTCATGATACGGCACAATGACCCGCCCGTCGGTCGCAGCCATACTTAGGAAAGACAACTACTACTTTTCTCATAATCGAGAAAGTTCTCTATCTACTTAAGTTGCATTTACTCTTCGGGAGGATGCCAACCACCATCTTGTTGAACAATCTCAACAGTCCATGCAAGTAGTAGGCAAAGCCCCGGATGTTCAATACCCCATTTACGTCGTTCATTGCCGCTGTAGGCATTAACCAGACTTTCCATTCGCTTTAAATAATAATCCATAAAACCTGGATAGGGTGACTCTGGTGAAGTCAAGAAGCTCAGGTCGATGTCATTTTTGAGCTCCTGTTTTAAAAATTGGAAGACTGTTCGGCTACGCATATGCTCCTCAATTTGAGCAATGGTAATGTAATTATACTTTCCCGCATCAATTATCGCATTGAGTTCCATTATCAACATTGTAAATGGCGTTAATTTGATAGTCGGTAATTCGGTTAGTGATTCAATGCTTTTTTGAATGCGCTTTGCTAAAAGAACATATTTTGAGGCGTCTTCAAAAGAAATGTCCATCTCGCGGCAACGTGCTACTCTATTACGCATTAGTTCGAGATTTTGGATAATCCTTCTTGTTCTCGGAGGTAATACCCCTATAAGACTGGCTGCGACCGACGGGAGGGTCATTACGCTGTATCATGAACAGGGCGGGGACATGTATTTATATTTTGGGTGGAAGTTGAATAATTTGCCGGCGGGTATCGTTGGCGGGGTGACAGGCATGGGTCGGATTTAGTCGAGGAGGAACCGGCGCGAAGTCGCCGGGCCGGCCGCAGACTAAATTCGAACCCATGCCTGGCAGGACCCCGAACCGGCAACCGCCGGCACCAGGAACTCATTATTCGTATTTTGAAAGCAGTTGGTTTAGTGTGTTGTTGGGGAAACGACGATGGGCAGGCTTCTTGTCCCTCAGACGGCTGAGAGACGCAAAAAGACTGCCCATCGTTCAGGACCCCGTACCGGCTTTTGCCGGCTTCGGGAACTCAGCTTGAACCTCAGCGCGAGGCCGAACTTGCGGCTTTGGCGGCCTTGCTGTGCGCCGAAGACTGGTTGATGTGCACCACCTTCGCCGGCGGGAAGCCGTTGAACCAGGTCGACGAAGCGTGGCTGTATGCTCCCATATTGGGGCTGTACAGCAGCTCGCCCAGCTCCAGATCGGGCGGCAGGTTCTCCGACATGGAGATAACGTCAAGCGCGTCGCAGGTGGGGCCGAACACGCCGCAGATCTCCTCTTTCTTTCCTTTGCGGAAGGGGTACAAGTGGCAGTGCTGGTGGTCGAAGATGATGCCGGAGTAGGTGTGATACACGCCGTCGTTCACGTAGTAGCAGACCTTCCCGTCGCGCACCGTCTTGCCGTTGATCCGCACCACCGAAGTGCCGGCGGTAGCTATCATGAAGCGGCCGGGCTCGGCCAGGATCTCCATGTCCGGGTCGGGGAACAAGCGGTCCAGCTCGGCGTTTATCTTCTTCGCCAGCTCCTGGAACGGTTTGACCGTCGCGTCGTACGGGGCCGGAAAGCCGCCGCCTATATCCAGCAGGTTCATTTTGTGGTAGCCGCGGCTCTTAGCCTCGTTGAAAATGTCCGCCGCCATGTTTATCGCCTGCACGAAATTCTCGAAGTTCGTGGTCTGGCTGCCGACATGGAAACTAAGCCCCTCGACGCCCAAGCCTTCCTTTACCGCCGCCAATATCAGGTCCACAGCCTCTCCCGGCGACGCGCCGAACTTGGAAGAGAGCTCCACCACCGCGCCCGTGTTCGGCACCCTGATGCGCAACGCCAGCCCGGCGTGCGGGGCGAATTTCTTCATTTTACGGACCTCTTCCATGTTGTCGTAGGTCACCAGCGGTTTATACTGGTCCAGTTCCGTGAGCGTCTCCCAGGGTTTTATCGGGTTCGCGTAGATGATCTTGTCCCAGATCCAGTCCTGGCGTTCCTTGGCGGGCATGTTCTTGATATATTCGTGGACTATCTTGAACTCGGGCATAGAGGCCACGTCGAAACTGGCGCCGGCCTTATAAAGCGTGCCGACTATCTCCGGCATGGGCTCCGCTTTCACTGCGTAATAAGCCTGCACCCGCGGCAAGTACTTCTTAAAAGTCGCGTAGTTGCGCCGTATCTCGTCATGGTCCATTATGAAGAGCGGCGTGCCGTGCTTCCTGGCGAGGTCCTGCATCTGTTTCTTGGTTATCACTGTCTGTTTTCCTCCGGTCTACCCGATTATGTTTTTAATCTCCGTCCGTGACAAGGAAGTTCTTGAACTGCCAGGGATCCTTCCTGTCCACGTAGGGGTTGTTATAACCCTTGAAGGCGTTAGTGTAGTGCTTCAGCGGCGTCCAGTCGGAAGGCGCCGAATGCAGTTTGCCGAGCCAGGGCTTGGCTACCCTGAGCACGTATTCATGGGGGAGATCGTCGGGAACTTTCAGACCCTCTTCCGGATTGTCCATCATCCACATCGCGGCGGAAACGACGCCGATGGCGACCTGCACGGTCGTGGCGTTCTGGTGCGGGACCAGCTCGCGAGATTCGTCGATGTCAAGGATGGTCCCGGTCCACCAGGCGTTATACTCGTGGCCCATCAGCAGGGCTCCGAGAATGTCGTAGCCCTCGGTTATCTCGTCGCCCAGGATCCGGACCTTCGGCTGCAGCTTATAGTCGTATCCGCGCAGTTCGTTCAGGGAGGCTATGGCGGAGTCGCTGGGGCAGTAGGCGTAGTGGACGGTCGGGCGGTAGACGGCCTTGCCGTTCTTCCAGACGGTGAGCTTGTCCGAAAGGGTAAAAGCCTCGCCGTGACGGACCAGCATGCCGTGGATGCAGTAGCCCGGCACCCAGGTGGAGATCCAGGTGTTCATGCCCATGCGGGCCAGGCAGATCTGGTTCTTCGGGCCGCTCTTATGGACGCAGGCCATGGGCGGGAGTTCCTTCTCGTGCGTGCCCCAGCCGAGTTCCGCCGGCGCCACGCCTTCCTCGCGGAAACCCTCCACGCTCCAGGTGTTCACGAACTCGTTGACCTGCTTCGGCTTGTTGGTGATCTGCGTGTCGCGCTCGCTGACGTGTATGACCTTCACGCCGACGTTCATCGCGAGCTCGTTGAAGGCCTGGTCCTTCACCAACTGGCGCAGCTTCTCGGCCCCCGAGCCTTTCACCTTTTTGTCCGAAAGCAGTTTTTCGGCGATATCCACCAGACCCTTCTTGGCGAAATGGGAGATGAGGCCGGGGTTTGCGCCGTGCTCGATGACGGCCGTCGGGCCGGGGGTCTTCCAGCCTGAGACCAGCTTGCGCATCTTCATATGCCTGACATAAAGGGTGCGCTCGGTCGGATGCTTATCCTGCGCGCCCTCGTACGGGTCCCACAGTTCCGTAGAGGTGTTAATGTAAAGCACGCCCTTGTCGTGGCACCACTGCAGTATTTCGCAGGCGTCTATGTTCCAGGCGAGGTCTATCAGCATGTCTCCGGGGCTCAGGTACTTTCCGAGCAGCGGCCCCATGGTCTTCTTTGTGATCTGCTGGCGCACGAACTTAACGCCTTTGGCCAGCCAGGGTTTAAGCGCGTCTCTCTTATCCTCGAAATCCATTACCGTTATATTTTTCGCCGGTACTTTTACCAGCTTAAGCAGGATGGGCAGCGCGCACTGGGCGACGGAACCGTAGCCGACGAAGAGAATTTTTTTGTTGAAATCTATCATTAAACATAACCTCCGTTCATAAACATTTTCTTATTATACTCAATGGAACTCCCCCCATGCAAATCCCGCAATTTTCCGACGCAGGATGAATGAGTTCCTGACGCCGTCGGCTGCAGGTTCGGGGCGTTGCCGGGGCGGCGGAACGCAAAAATCAGGAGCACTGCAATTGAGCCCCTTACGCCGTCGGCTGCTAGTTCGGGGTCCTGCCAGGCATAGGCCAGCTTGGGCCTGCGGCCGGCCCGGCGACTTCGCGCCGGTTCCTCCTCGGCCCGATTGGCCACATGCCTGTCTCCCCTCCACTATACCCGCCGGCGGAGCATTGTCTACCACTAAAATCTAAAACATTTACCCCGCCCTGTTCATGATACGGCGCAATGACCCGCCCGTCGGTCGCCGCCATTTCAATCTTACAGGTATAAATACATATTTTTCTTAAAATTCGCAACTAAGTGATACTGCCTTTTAACCTTCCAGCAAGACTTTTAAGTTATTAAGAACCATCTTCAATCTCGATATGCTAATTTTTTAAAGCCAACCCCACTTTTGCTATTATAACGATAGGGGGATATATGCTCTGGTTCCATCGGTCTATACCAGAACGCAAGCAGGCAAAGAAATGGTATTCATGGTAAACCAAAAATAAAAACATGCGCAATAATACGCTCTTATTTGTTTAGAGGTGCCTTGTGCTATAGTTGTCGATTGTAAAGGAGAAATTGACTATGCGTATAAAATATTTAGCATTATTGGTGATTAGCTTTTTATTAAACAGTTGTTCCGATTTTGATAAAGCAAAAAAAAATGAAAAGGCCGGCAATAATGCTGAAGCTGCGGATTTGTTTAGCAAATTTCTGTCTCGGCGACCAACTGATAAAGAAAAGATTCAAGAAGCAGATTTTTTTCTGGGCACATACAATATAAATAAGGATTGCAAGCTTGCGGCTGTATATTTTGCAGATTTGCAAAAGTCCGGTTTTGAATCGCGAAAAATCAATGAACAAATAACCGAATCTGCTGACAGTTTAATGCAAAGTAAAGATTTCACAGAAGTAAACAAATTAGCCGAATGCTTCAACGGTATAAATGAAAATATAAAAAGTTATTTTTTTACTAAATCCATGGGAATCAAAGGTGAGGAGGCGAAAGCGATCGGGTTTGTTACAGCTGCAAAAAATGAGGCGGTGAAAAAGGATTTGGATTCTGCGAAATTGCTTATAGCCAAGGCCAATTCTATCGCACCGAAATCACCAGCTATAAATGATTCCATTTCGAACGTTGAAAAAGTCATCGGTCAATTCCAGGAAGAATATGACTACAATTTAGCCTCCAAAGGCATTTCGCATGTGTTTGATTTTAGATTTAGCCACAACAATGAGTCTGACTCAGAGTTTACGGATAAATTGCTTGCCGCTTTACAAAAGGAAGTATCTGGTGGGAATGAGTTCGAAAAAAAACGTGATGCGGAAAATGTTGAACAAAGATATAACAATGCCTTAATGAAAAAGATGATCGTAAAATACTTTGCGGCTCTACCGGAATATGATTTCAGTGCGAAGGATTATGATTTAACAAGTGCACCTAAAGATTTTGAACTTATTCCGGAGCATGTAATATTCCCAGCCATTAAACTTGGACCTGATCAAGCAGAGAAAATAAAAAAGCTGAATAAGAAGTATTATGTTGAAGTGATAGTTAAACCAGATCATGTAATGACCGAAGAAGAAATTAAAGCTTTAGCCAAGAAAGTTGCGCAGGAGTCATATGGGACATCGGATTCTAACGAAAAAACAGCGGCAGAGTCATTCGCCACGTCTATGTTTTTGCAAAACCCGCGTATCATTTATAAAATTGTTAACGCTAAATGTGTGATTGAAGGTATGGGAACATTATATATGCCTAGGTAATATAAATCAACAGGTGTTACGCCTGTTACGACTAGCTAGTAAATCTTTAAGAATCGATTCGGCTTTAGCTTTCCATTTTTGATTCCTATTCCAAGATGAGGGATGCGGGATCCATCCTTTGTGACGATCTTGTGTGATATCTCCTAATGCTATTGATAAAAGCCCATCGGCTATTTTACCTAGAGATATAACTGGTGTATTGCCCTTTAATCTTTTTTCCAGGGATTTAATAGCTTCCTTAAAATTTTCGTCTTTTAAACGCCAAAGGGTTTTATGTCTACGTTTTGCGAAACCCAGATTCTTATCTGGGTCGCCGATATTTCCTAATGGATACTGAACAGCATTGATTACCGCAATTTCCAATCGTGTGCATAATTCAAAAAGTGATTTCCTATCAGTTTTAGGGAAAGTTTCACCAGTGATTGAGCAAAGCATTTCCCACCATTGTTTACCTGATATACCTCGAAATGGGCACCGTTTATCCCTAGACCCTATAATTTCATTTTTATGTGGCGATTCAGCAAGAAAAATTAGTTTTGCAGTATTAGGACGCAAATCTGAAACATAATATTTTTTTCGGTAATTATGGGGTTTGGGCCAAGTCATTATTTGGAGTTTGAATCAGCAGTCTTATTTGTGACCTTTTTTACAAATCTATTGGATTTATAAGTTTTCCATGCTTCAGTAGGCACAAACTCAATAGTAATATTATTGCCACGTTTCCATCCTCTAACATGTATATCAGCAATAGAAAATCCATCTTCTTCTTTACCAGTACTTTTTAGCGCTGCACATAACATACCTGAGGATAAAGAAAGATCGCGAACAACATCATCTTCCAAAGAATCAACTTTATTTAAAGCCATAATCGTTGCGTAGATGCCCATTGTCACTGGGGTAAGAGGCGTATCTTGTCTGATGGGACTGATGTCAGCTAGTCCCCCTGATGTCTCAATTACGTAAGCGTATATTTCTCCTTCTTCCGAACCATAGAGAAGAAATTTGGATGAAATACTCCCATTTTTACTAATCCCATATGTGAAAAGTGAAATGTCACTAAAATCCTTTACTGATGATTTACCTAAAAACTGACTCTCTTCATTGAATTTAATTTCCACATCGCTTCGTTGCGCAGTGAATGCGTTCCATGTTCCAGAACTTGCGTGTAGAACTTGAAGTGTTTTTTGCGAGGGCATTAATGACTTCTCAAGTGGATAGTTTTCTACTTTGGTTTTGGTATCATTTCCCGCCCAAGTGAACATTGGCACAGAAAGCAGAATCAATACGAATATTTTTTTCATTAAAGTAGACCTTTTAAAATTAATTCACTTTAAGATAGTATAGTAAAAAGATAGGAATGGCAAAAAAGAAAAGCCATGCGCGCATCTATGGAAACGTTGTTAATGTGTTCGTGTTGTTTTCAAGTCCCTGCTAGATTCTAGCAGTATATTGCCATAAGGCTGGCTGCGACCGACGGGAGGGTCATTGTGCTGTATCATGAACAGGGCGGGGTCATGTATTTATTTTTTGGAGGCAGACGAGAATTTGCCGGCGGGTATCATTGGAGCGGGTGACAGGCATGGGTCGGATCGGGCCGAGGAGGAACCGGCGCGTAGTCGCCGGGCCGGCCACAGGCCCGAGCCGACCCATGCCTGGCAGGACCCGCGAACCGGCAGCCGCCGGCGTAAGGAACTCATTTTTCTGTTTGGGATCAGTAGGAATCGAGCTTTTCGAACTCGGAGACTTGCTTCCTTACAAAAAGATGCTCAAGATCGCGGCTGTACGCGAACGGTCCCTTGGGCCAGCTCATCGCCAGCTTCATCGCCGTCTCTATATCATGCTCCGAAGCCATGATCTCCCCCGCCAGGATCCTCGCCTCCTCTATCACCGGCCTCATCAGTTCGGCGAAGACCTCTTCCTTGGGCACCTTCTTCAAGCCAAGGTATTTAACCACGTTCGAAAGGATCGGATTCTCCCCCACTATGTGCCCTTCCTCGTAAATGTAAAAGCCTATGGTAGTCTTCCTGCCCAGCTGCCCGTACTGCACCAGACGAATTTCCATCGGCGACGGCGCCAGCCGCTCAGGCTTGCCCAGCGCCTCGTAGATATCCTTGGTAGCCCTGTAATCCCGGTCCAACCCCACGAAATCCGCGGCCTCGAACGGCCCTACGGGGAGCTGCCCAACTTCCTTGAACGCTTCGTCTATGTCGTGCGGGTAGCCCTTCCCGGCCTCCAGCAGCTTAAAAGCGCTGAGCATAAAGGGCCTGAACAGGCGCTCCACGATCTGCCCCGGATTATCCTTCACCAGCACGGGCGTCTTCTCTATCTTTCTTAACAGCTCTATAACGGCGTCCAGATACTCGTCTCTGGTCGCGTGCAGCCGCACCAGTTCCACCAGCGCATTGGCGCGCACCGGCTGGATGAAATGAAGCCCTATCAGCCGTTCCTTAGGAAGCTCGGTGTTCTCTATCAGGCTTTTCAGCGGGTGTACAGCGCAGGAGGCGGCGATAACGCAGCCGGGGTCCATAAAATTATTAAGTTTGGAGAAAGTCAGCCGGCGCTCCTCAATGTCCTTGGCCAGCGCCTCAATGACGATGTCCGCGCCCTTGAACTTGGCAAGGTCCTGGATCCCCTCTATATTGGACATCAGGTCTTCTTTGCCGGCCTGGCGCATGGACCAATGTATCTTCGCCATGGCGACGCTCAGGCTGTCTTTGAAGTCGTCGTAGATGCGTACCTGGTAGCCATGCTTAAGGAAAATCTCGGCCAGGCCCGTGCCCAGAGTATTGGCCCCCATGATGCCGATGGCATTTATTTCCATAAGTTAAACTCCGTTATTGATATCATTAACCACAAGTTGCAGACCACCAGACACAGGAAATATAAAAGGAGTTCCTTGACTGCTTGTGACCTGTGACTTGTGTCTAGTGACTGTTCTACGCCACCTTTACTTCTTCCAGCCGGACCAGGCCTTCCTTGTTCAAAACGACCCGGATGCGGTCGTAATGCAACTTGGCTATCCCCTGCGCGTCCGTGTAAGAATATTTCACGACCATATTCATATGGTAAACGCGCGAGCATACGACGGTGCGTATCTCGCCGGTGGCCGGGTCGGCGTACTGGTATTCCACGCGGGAATCGTCGGCCTGGGTTACGAAATCCTTTATATTGAAGCGCATTATGTCGTTAAGGTCCTTGCGCCGGTCGTGGGCCCTAAGGATCTTTTCCGGGTAGAGGGAGATCTCTTTTTTATATTTGAAGACGCGCTCGGGCTTCCCGTCCTCGTCGATGGAGGTGATGTTGTCTATCTTGCGTATGCGCGAGATATCGGGCGGCACGGCGGCCTCCGAAATGAACGTGAAGGCCTCTTTAAGCACGCCTATCTTCTTGGAATCGTAAGGGTCAAGGATCTTTATCTCCCTGTCCGAGAACCAGCGGGTCAGGTTCCTTGAGAAGAGCAGCTTAAGCCAGTCCTTGATGCGGTCCTTGAAGATGTAGCTGGTGACGATGACCAGCACGAACGGCACGCTGTTCATGGTGTAGCGGTTCTGCGCGTAGATGGTGGCCGTGACCGCGAACAGCATGGCGAGGCCCGCGGCCAACCCGAAAAGGACTTGCGTGAGCGTCTGCCACTCGTCCAGCTCCGGCTTGAGATAAAGCACGCTCGAGATGAATTTTTTAAGCACGCCGCGCCGGTAGATGATGACTTCGTTGCACTCTCCATCCTTGAGGACGGACGGATAGTTCATCGCCGCGCGGTAAAGGCTCTGCGACACGACAAGGGCGGTCAGTTCTTTTTCCACGGCTTCGAAAGCGGCGAGCGCCGTCTTGTTCCGGCGCAGGGCCGCCAGCAGGGAAGTGAGGTATTCTTCCATGATCAGGCTCAGGTACTCGTCCAGGAACTTAAAGGTTTCCCTCAGCTTTACAGGCACGGCCGGATCCAGCGCTTCAGGCTTGAGCGCGTTTATCTGGCCGCCAAGATACTTCAGGTCCAGCAGGAAATTTTCCAGCCCCTCACCCACAAAGAGCTTTCTGCCCTGCGCCTGCGGCTGCTGGGTATAGGTTTCCAGGTCAGCCATGAATACCATCACATGGTCGCGGATCTCCCCCCGGATAACGCAGCCCAGCAGCTTGAATTCGTCATAGGCCGTCTCGATCAGGGCGGGATCCTTGGAGCCGGAAAGGATCTTCGCGAGGCACTCCTTCACCCGGTTCAGCGGAGAAGTGCTGAGCACGGGGTCGCAGAGCTTGGACAGGCTGATCTTGGGGGTTTTGAACCTGATGTAGCGCTGGTTATTATTGTAAAAATCTTCCTTGGTGTAGGTGTGCGGACCGACGTTCAAGGCGCGCGGCACGAAGAAGTAGCTTTCCAGCTCATAGACGGTGCGGGAGGACTGGGGCAGGTCCATGTCCAGCTTTATCTCGAACCTGTGCCGGTCGTGCAGCGTTATCTTGGAATCGAAAATATCGTCGTGTTCGTCGATCATAAAGGGTTAGGCTGTAGCCTTAACTCGAAAGTTTCAGTTGAAGCGCCATAATCGTCGGGGTGAGCGAGATTTTTTATTCCGTCCTTCCGGCGTAAGCCGGAATCCAGGCCCCGTCGGAATCTGGACACCGGCTTTCGCCGGTGAGACGACCCAATTGAAGTTTTCAGGTTAAGACAATTATCATTTCCGTTTCTTACCTACAGCCTGATAGCCTACAGCCTATTTACCTGATGCTGCTACTTATCCGGGTGGAATTTATCGTGGGCGGCTTTGACGCCGGATTTTTCCACGTGGGCGTAGATTTGCGTATTGTTAAGGCTGGCGTGCCCTAACATTTCCTGCACCGAGCGCAGATCAGCCCCGCCCTGCACCAGATGCGAGGCGAAAGTGTGCCTGAAAAGATGGGGGTGAACGGGTATCTGCACCTCGGCTTCTTTGCCCAGTTTTAAGATATCCTTCCAAAGCTGCACCCGGCTTATTTTCTTCCCGGAGCGGTTCACGAAGATCTCGGCGGCCGCCATGGGAGCCGAAGCGTGGGGCTCGCCCCGCACTTTGGCCGCTGCGGACAAAGTGCGGGGCAAGCCGCCGAATTTAGCCTGGCGCAATTCCATGTACTTTTGCAAAGTTTCGAGCGCCGCCTGGTTCACCGGCACTATCCGCTCTTTAGCCCCCTTGCCGAAGACCCTTATCCACCCCTGCCGGAAGTTCACGGCCTCCAGACGCAGGCTCAGGAGTTCCGAAATGCGCAGGCCGGCCGCGTACAGCAGCTCTATGGCCGCCACCGTCCGCATTCTGGCGAAGTTATCGCTCGCGGGACAGGTCAGCAGTTTCTCCATGTCCCTGCCGGAGAGGAACTTGGGCACGCGGGACGTCATCTTAGGGGCCTTAAAGTTCCGCGTGGGGTCGGCCGAGAGCTTGCCGTCCAGCATCAGGAACCTGTAAAAAGAGCGCAGCGCCTCGGTCTTCCTGAAGATGGAGGAACTTTTCAGTTTCTTATCCGCCTTCAGCGTCCAGAGATATTCCTCCACCGAGTGCGCGTCCGCTTTCAGCGGATCGCTCTTCAGGGTTACGCAGTACTCCAGAAAAGCGTTCAGGTCTCCGGCGTAGGCCAGGCAGGTGTTCCTGCTCAGCCCGCGTTCGAGCGTAAGATAGCGGTAGAACTCCGAAGCCAGCGGCTCTAATTTTTTCATTTTACTTCATTTCACCGTAGAATTTTACCACAGAGACACTGAGGGCACGGAGTTACACAGAGAACGGCCATTTCGGAAAATCGCAAAAAAATGAGATCTCCGTGTTCTCTGTGTCTCCGTGGTCTTCTGCTGCCGAGCAGTCACAAATACTCATTAATTGAGCCGGCACACTAACTGTTATTTCTTAACGGCTTTTTCCTTCTTGTCGGTCTTTTCGGTCTTATCCGTTTTTTCCGCGGTCTTTTCGGCGGTTTTTTCGACGATTTTCTCGGCGGCTTTATTTTCGGCCTCGGCCGCGGGAGAGACCATGCCGGGGTTCAGGAAACGGAAGCGCAGTTCGGCCTCTATTTCCTTATATTTGTCGGGATTCGTCTTAAGATACATCTTGGCGTTCTCTCTGCCCTGTCCCATGCGCTCGTTCTTATAGATGAACCAGGTGCCGGTCTTCTCTATAAGGCCGGTCTCGACGCCCATATCCAGCACGCAGCCTTCGACCGAGATGCCGACGCCGTTGACCATCTCGAATTCCGCCTGCCGGTAGGGTGGGGCGACCTTGTTCTTCACCACTTTCACGCGGATGCGCGCGCCGGTGACGACGTCCCCCTGCTTTATGGTCTCGATCTTGCGGATGTCCAGCCGGACCGAGGAATAGAACTTGAGCGCCAGGCCGCCGGGAGTGGTTTCGGGGCTGCCGAACATGACGCCGATCTTGTGCCTGAGCTGGTTGATGAAGATGACCGTGGTCTTGGTGGTGGCCATGATCGAAGTGAGCTTGCGCAGGGCCTGGCTCATCAGCCTCGCCTGCAGACCCATGTGCTGGTCGCCCATCTCGCCTTCTATCTCGGCCTTGGGGACCAGGGCGGCGACGGAATCGATGACGATGAGGTCCACGGCGCCGGAGCGGACCAGCTTCTCGGTTATCTCGAGGGCCTGCTCGCCGGAGTCGGGCTGGGAGATGAGCAGATTGTCGATATTCACGCCGAGACGCTTGGCGTACATCGGGTCGAGCGCGTGCTCGGCGTCTATGAAGGCCGCCATGCCGCCGCGCTTCTGGACTTCGGCCAGGATATGCAGGGTCAAAGTGGTCTTGCCGCCGGCCTCGGGGCCGTAGACTTCGATCACGCGGCCGCGGGGCAGCCCGCCTATGCCCAGGGCCAGGTCGAGTGACAGCGCCCCGGTGGGCAGCGCCTCTATCTTTATCCTGGACGATTTCTCGCCGAGCAGCATAATAGCTTCTTTGCCGAAGCTCTTCTCTATCTGTGAAAGCGCCATCTCCAGCGCTTTGTCCTTTTCTTCTTTACCCATGGTAATATCCTCCGTTAATGTTTTCCGCCGGCCGTTCCGGCCGGCCCGCCCGGGGCGGGAAAGGCGCCTGACTTACCGTCCGGCCGCCCTGGCTACGGTAATAGTATACGAACGGACCGCGACAGCGTACTGTCGTTCCGTTTTCCGCTTTTTATACCAGTCCTACAAAACCGGTGCATCTCCCCATTTGTTATGGGGAGTACTTTATATTATATCAAAGCGTCAGTTCTTTCTTTTTCTTCGGGAAGACGCGCGCCAGTTGTTTTTAGCTTTTGCAGTTTGCCGGCCCCACACTTTGTCCTTCCTGGCCAAAGTAGGGGGCTCGCCACGCACTTTGTCCTGTTGGGCCAAAGTGCGTGGCAAGCCGGAGGCTCTTGAACCGCTGTTTAAACGGGGAGCGTTAAGCTGCCGCGCTCCAGCCTGCTGCGACCCGGCTTGCCCAGCACTTTGGCCCGTTTGGGGAAAGTTCGGGGGCCCCGCCAGGGAGAGGTCTATCTTCCCCTCTATCGTATCGACGGCGTCCACCTTCACCCTGATCTTGGCGCCGGGTTTAAGGAAGCCCACGCGCAGCATTCCCTCGGCGCCGGTATCGCCCAGCATAACGAAAGTGCCGCTCTCGATCACGGAAGTCACGGTCCCGTCCATCACTGTCCCGATAGCGCCCTTAAGCAGCTCCGCGCGCAGGATATCGACGGCCTTATGCTCGGCCTCCGCCGCGGCCCGCTCCCGCTCGGAGCAGTGCGCGCCTGCCGCGGCCAGCGGCAGCGCCGCGTGGTTCTCTTTTTTACCCGCCAGCAGCGCCGCGACGGCGCGGTGGGCGGTCAGGTCCGGATACCTGCGGATAGGCGAGGTGAAATGAGCGTACGCGCGGGCGGCGATACCGAAATGCCCGGCCGATTCCGGAGAGTAGACCGCCTGCCTCATGCTGCGCACGATAAGCGAGTTTATGATATCGGCCAGCGGGTGCGACTGCGCGCGCGCCAGCACGTCCTGCAGGCCTTTATGCGGGTCCACGCCGAGCAGGCCCCCCGCCGAAAGACCTAGCTCGCCCAGCGTTTTGGCCAGCGCTTTCAGCTTCAGCGGGTCCGGCACGTCGTGGCGGCGGTGAAGGAAAGGCATCTTGGCGGCCATCAGCTCGGTGGCTATAGCCTCGTTGGCCAGCAGCATGAACTCCTCGATCAGACGGTGGCTTTTCAGCCTCGGGCGCAAAGTCACGCGCAGAGGCTTGCCTTCGGCGTCGGTCACCACTTTATACTCCGGCAGATCGAAATCGAGCGCGCCCCGGTCCACCCGGCGCTTATATAGGACGGCGGCCAGGGCGCCCATGCGCATAACGGCCTCCGCCGCGACCTTGGACACGGCGGCGACCTTTGCGCCGTCGAGCAGGGTCTGGACCTCTTCGTAGGTGAAGCGCCGGCAGGAGCGGATGACGGTGGCGGCCATGCGCCGCCGGGTCACTTTGCCGGAGGAGTTGATATCCATGAACACGGAGAGAGTGAGGCGCTCCTGGTCCGGCACCAGGCTGCACAGGTTGTTGGAAAGCGAGGGAGGAAGCATCGGCACCACCCTGTCCGGCAGGTAGACGCTGGTGGCGCGCGCGTAAGCTTCTTTATCCAGAGCGGTGCCGGATTTCACGTAATGGCCCACGTCGGCTATATGGACTCCCAGACGCGTGAGGCCGCCGGGAACGGACTCTATCGAGACCGCGTCGTCGAAATCCTTGGCGTCCGCTCCGTCTATGGTCACGACCGGCAGGCGGAACAGCTCCTCGCGCCCTTTCCAGTCGGAAGGCTGCAGTTTGGCAGGCAGGGCGGCGCTCTGTTCCAGCGCGTCTTTAGGAAAGGTCTCGCTGATCCCGCGCGCCCTTAGGAGCGAGGTGATGCGGGCGCGGGTATCGTCCGGCCCGCCAAGCACTTCTATGACGGAACCGGCGGCGCCGGCGTTCGCTGTCGGCCAGCGGGTAATTTCAAGCACCGCGAAAGCGCCTTCCACGGGAGCAATTTTAGGGCCGAAACCGATGACCTCCGCCGGGGGCGCGCTCCCCTTCTCGGGACACACCGTCCATCCCCGCGGCGCCCGCTTTAGGATGCCTACCAGCGAGGTGTGCGCGCGCTTAAGAACGCGCACTATTTCTCCGCAGAAGCGGCCGGTAGTCTCGCGGCGCACCCGCGCCTGCACCCGGTCCCCGTCCATGGCGAGGTCCAGTCCGCGGCCGCGCAGAAAGACGTCGGACCCGCCTTCGGTCTCCGTGAGTAAAAAAGCGAAACGCCCGTGATGCTGTATCACTCCGTCCAGAAGCGCTTCCTGATTGCCGGCGGTCTGGCCCCGCACTTTGGCGCTTTGAGAAAAAGTGCGGGGCGGACGTGTTTGATGTTTTTTCCAATGTTGTTTCATAATTTTTCCTGAATAATATATTTGCTGGTCAGCTAGACGGCTAGCCAGCTGGGCGGCCAGATCGGCCAGAATCGAGAAAACAGAAGAGAGCTTTTGCGGTCCGGCAGTCTAGCTGCCTAGCTGTCCAGCAGTCTAGCCATCCGATTTCGGATAGCTCACGGAGATCACTTCGAGTTTGAGGTCGCCGGAACTCCTGGGAAGGGTAACCTTGTCGCCGGGCTTCGCGCCCAGCAGCGCGCCGGCCAGCGGAGAGGCCCAATTGAGCTTGCCTGACGCCGCGTCGGCCTCGTCTTCGCCTACGATCGAATATTCGTGCGCCGTTCCATCCTCTTCTTTAGCGGCGACGATGGCCCCGAACCGCGCGTCCGCCGCGGCAAGCCCGCGGTTATCAACCAATATAGAGCGTTTTAGCTGCGCCTCGTAGTATTCAAGGTCCAGTTCGGCCTGGCTCAGCCTCAGGTCCCGCGGAGCGTCGGAGCGCTTGGCCGCCAGCAGAGCGGCGCGCAGGGAAACCAGCTCTACGACCCTGCCCTCCAGCCAGGCCCGCCCGACCGGCGTGACATAGTTGGGACGCCCGCTCGGGAACCTCTTGCGGGGCTCCTCGGGCGCGTCACTGTCCTCTTTAACGAAAGCCCTGCTCATTTGTCGTCCGCCGGCATTCAGTCCCAGCCTTTGTGCGTAGCGGGAGCCTCCTCTGTTTTCGCCGGAGGCTCCTCTATTTTAAGGATCTTTTTGATGGTATCCGTAAGGTCCTGCGTGTGGAACGCTTTCCTGACCACGTAGACGTCCGAGTGCCCTCTGAGATCTATGACCGGGTCGGGATTCTCAGTGGCGAAGAGCACCGGGACCTTGCTCATGAAATTCTCGCGCAAACTTTCGAGCACCATTCTCCCTCCGCCGCAGGGCATTTCCACGTCCAGGATCACCAGGTCCGGTTTTACTTCCACGAACTTTGCGATAGCCGAAGTGGCGTCTTCCGCGGTATGAGTCTCGAACCCGGCTTTGGAAAACAGCTCACTGTAGCATTTGAGGACGTAAAGGTCCTCGTCCACCACGAGTATCTTTGGCATTGATCCCCCCGATCCCGCCCGGTCCGAAGAAACCGGCAGCGGTTTAATTTCAGCCTGCGCCGAGTTTGATCCGCGCTTCTCCCCTTATACAGTTATTATATAACTTCCAAAGCCGAATAGGTAACAAGTCCAGCAGGGCCCAAGCGGGTAAAACAGGGCGTTCGATCCGGCGGCTGAAGTCCACCCTATTGCTTTTAGAAGCCCCTTTTTTGCTAATATCTAAGCATACTCGCTTTTCAAGCCTGTGACTGTGCCGCATCAGCGACAATACTTCAGGAAGCGGAGCAAAAGAGGCTGCGGCCGACAAGCGGCCCGTGCCGCTAGGACGACCGGCACAAGGCTAATCGCGGTAAATGTAAGGAGACTAAAATGGCAAACCCTAAATTCATGAAACCCATGCAGCCGGACGCGGATCTGGCGGCGGTGGTCGGCGGTGAACCCCTCCCCCGGACGGAAGTGATCAAAAAGCTGTGGGTCTACATCAAGGCGAACGGCCTGCAGGACAAGGTAAACAAGAGAAACATCAACGCCGACGAGAAGCTGCTGAAACTTTTCGGCAAACCGCAGGTGAACATGTTCGAACTGGCCGGGATTATTTCAAAACATCTGAAATAAGCCGGCCGGCGATATCGACAGCAAAGCAAATGGCTTCCCGCTAAACTCGGGAAGCCATTTTTGCCGCTCCGGCGGCTCTGCTGTCGCGCCGTTCGCCGCATGATGTGTTTATTTCACACAGATATTTTCAATCGTCGGTGGTGACGCCGTTAAAGAACCTGCCGTCAAAAACTGTCTCTTTGCTGGAGGCGGGCGCGGCAGGCAGCGCCGTATGCTTCCAGTATTTGGGGTGGAGCATCATGCCGGTGTTAAGCATCTTCTGATCTGTGGAATAGATCACGTCGCAATCGCGTTTATACGGCATATCCGGACAGCCGAACTTGCTGAAGACCGCATAGCGGTAGTCGAAACCGCCGGAGCCGGCGGCGGACCCGCCCTGGGAAGAAAAATACTTGAAGCCGACCACGGTGTCGTTGTATTGCTGCTGCATCGCGCCGGTATTATTGATGAAGCCTAAAAAGGTGACGGCGTGGCCGGTGCGGTTATTGCGGTTTATATTCACGAACGAGCCCGGCTTAAGCTTTTCGAAGGCGGTCCTCTCGCCCATGCCGAAATTAATGAGGGCATCCGCGGTCCCGTTGGCGTTGAACTCGGGATTCACCCAGATATGACCCTTGATATCGTTCACGGTCAGGCCTTCGAAGCTGCGCTTCGGAAGGTAGTCATAGATGGAATTATCTCCAGTCTCGGCCGCATAGAGCTGATAGGCGGTGAGGATCACTTCCATCTGGGCGGCCACGCACATGGTCAGCGGCGCGTGCCTGGCCATGATCGTGCCGTAATTATAATAAACGATATCATGGGTGAGGATAGAGCTGATATCGTAGCCGAGCAGACCGTACTTGGTTTTAAGGTAGTCCACGGCTTTCAGCACATAGGCGTTGAAATACCTGTCGTCCTTGGGAGAGGGTTTGCGGACGGCATAAGGGACGATAGTTCCTTCAACCGCGGGAGCTGAAATATCGCCGAGGGAGCTTAAGCTGACCGAGTCGAGATCGAAGGCGGGCCCGGCGGCGGAGGCGTGAACGGAAAGAAAGAATACTATAGACGCAAAGAGTTTTATCATAGCGTATCCTTGAGGTCCCGCGACCTTGAGTTTATTATAGCACTTATCCGCGGAAATTGAGCCGGCCTATGCGCACTGGGCGGCGGAAGGTTCGAGACCTTACGGAGCGGCCGGCTCACGCCGCCATCGCTCCCGTGAACTGCATTCTGTACATTTCGAAATAAAAGCCGCCGGCGGCCATCAGCGATTCGTGGCTGCCCGTTTCTATTATTTTGCCGTTGTTCATCACGAGTATCACTCCGGCGTCGCGGATGGTCGACAGCCTGTGCGCTATTACAAAGCTCGTCCGCCCTTTCATCAGTTCTTTCATCGCCTTCTGCACTATAATCTCGGTCCTGGTGTCTACGCTGCTGGTGGCTTCGTCAAGGATCAGTATGGCGGGGTCCGCCAGTATCGCGCGGGCGATGGTGAGAAGCTGTTTTTCCCCCTGCGACAAGTTCGACGCTTCCTCGTTAAGCAGGGTGCAGTAGCCTTCGGGCAGCGCCCTGATAAAATGGTCCGCGTGCGCCGCCTTCGCTGCGGCCAGGATCTCCTCTTCCGAGGCGCCTTCGCGACCGTACGCGATGTTCTCCTTTATCGTGCCGTTGAACAGCCAGGTGTCCTGCAGCACCATGCCGAACATGCGGCGCAGGTCGCCCCTTTTAAGGGCCCGTATATCAGTCCCGTCCACCGTGATCCTGCCGCCCTGCACCTCGTAGAAGCGCATCAGAAGGTTGACGAGCGTCGTTTTGCCGGCCCCTGTCGGCCCCACTATAGCCACGGTCTGGCCGGGGCTCACCGCGAGGCTCAGGTTGTCGAATACTGGGAGGTCTTCCCTGTAGCCGAATTTCACCCTGTCGAAAACGACGTCCCCTTGCGGCCTTTCGATGGGCTTCAGGTCCGCTTTGTCCGGGACCTCCTCGGCTTCATCCAGCATCTCGAACACGCGCTCGGCCCCCGCCGCCGCCGACTGCAGCATGTTGATCACGCCGGCGCTTTGCGCCACCGGCTGGGTGAACATCCTTATATATTGTATGAACGCCTGCACGTCCCCTATCGCCAGCGTCTTTTTTATCACGAAGATGCCGCCGGCGATGCAGACCACCACGTAACCCAGGTTGTTGATGAAATTCATCATCGGGAAGATGAAGCCGGAGATGAACTGCGACATGCGCCCCGAGACGCACAGCTTCTCATTTATCTCCTCGAACGTCTCGATCGACTTTTTTTCGTAGCCGAACGCCTTTACCGTCTTGTGGCCAGAGTACATCTCCTCCACGTGCCCGTTCAGACGCCCCAGCTCCCGCTGCTGGTCCTTGAAATACTTCTGCGACTTCTTAGCTATGGTTATGGTCACCGCGAAGGAGAGCGGCAGCGTGAAGATGGTGATCAGGGTCAGAACGGGGCTGATGACCAGCATCATGATCACCGCGCCCGCGATGCCTATCGCCGAGGAGATGAGCTGCGGCAGCCCCTGCTGCATGGTGTTGCCGATGCTGTCGATATCGTTGGTGACGCGGCTCATGATCTCGCCGTGCGTGCGTCCGTCGTAATACTTCAGCGGGAGCCTGGAGAACTTGGCGTCCACGTCCCGCCTAAGGCTGAACATGGTCTTCATGGCTATGACGGCCAGCGCGCGCTGCACGATGTAGGTGAACAAGGCGCTTATGAGGAACAGCCCGGCCAGCAGCAGCAGGGCGCGCGTTATATAAGCGAGATCTATGGCCGCGCCAGCCGTGCGGGCGAGCTTCGCCGCCGCGCCGGCGTATAGTTTCGTGATCACCATGCCGATCACTTTCGGCGCTATCGTGGTAAGAACGGCGCCGGCCGCCGTCAGGCCGAACATCGCGATAAGCCGCGCGCGGTACGGCTTGAGGTACGCCGCAAGGCGCTTCATCGTGCCTTTGAAATCCCTGGCCTTTTCCACGGGGCCGCCCATCATGCCCCTGTTGAACATGGGGCGCGGGCCGCCGGCGGGACCGGAGTGGCTACCGCTCATGACAGTTCCTCCTTCGAAAGCTGCGAGTAAACTATCTCCCGGTACACTTCACAGCTCCCCATGAGGTCTTTGTGCGCGCCTATGCCGGCTATGCGCCCCTCGTCGAGCACCACTATTCTGTCAGCGTCCATCACCGAGGCGACCCTTTGCGCGACGACTATCACCGTCGCGGCCGCGGTCTCTTTTTTCAGGGCCCTCCGCAGCGCGGCCTCGGTCTTGAAATCCAGCGCGGAAAAACTGTCGTCGAAAATATAGATATCCGGTTTCCTGGCCACCGCCCGGGCTATGGACAGCCTTTGTTTCTGGCCGCCGGACAAATTGACTCCGCCCTGCGAGATCAGCGCGCCGAAGCCTCCGCTCATAGCCGCGATGAATCCGTCCGCCTGAGCTGTCTCGGCCGCGCGCTCGACCGCGCCCTCGCCGGGACCAGAACCGCCGAAACGGATATTCTCTTCGACCGTGCCCGTAAAGAGCATGGCTTTCTGCGGCACGAAGCCGATCCGGGAACGCAGGTCCTCCTGCGTCATTTTCCGCACGTCCAGGCCGTCCACCATTACGGAACCGCCGTCGGCGTCGTAGAACCGGGGGATCAGGCTTATCAGCGTGGACTTGCCCGAGCCCGTTCCGCCTATTATAGCGGTAACCTCGCCCGGGCCGGCGGTGAACGTCGCCCCGCTGACCGCGTCCTGCTCCGCGCCGTGGTATCTGAACGAGACATTTTTAAACTCCACCCGGCCGCGCAGGGCCGCGGCGGTTTCAGGCTCTTCCGGGTCCTTGATCTCGGGGTCCGTCTCCAGCACTTCGTTTATCCTTACGGCCGAGGCCTGGGACCTGGGGATCATGATGAGCAGCATGGACAGCATCATAAGCGAAAAAAGGATCTGCAGCACGTACTGCGTGAAGGCCATGATGTCGCCGACCTGCATGCGCCCCGCGTCCACGCGCCGGCCGCCGAACCAGATGATCGCGATCAGCGTAAAATTCATCACTATCATCATTACCGGCATAAGCGCGGACATAATGGACGCGAGTTTAAGCGAAGTTTCCATAAGGCCGCCGCTGGCGCTCTCGAAGCGCCGCTGTTCGCGGGCTTCCCTGCCGAACGCGCGCACCACCCGTATGCCGGAAAGCTTCTCCCGCACCACCAGGTTGAGCCGGTCGAGCCGCTTTTGCAGTTCGCGGAAAAGCGGCACCCCGGCCATCGCTATGCCGGTAATGATGGCCGCGAGCGCCGGGATGGCGACGGCGAACACCACGGACAGGTGCGCGTCGCGGGTCACCGCCATGATGATGCCGCCGACGCACATTATCGGGGCCCTTACCATTATGCTCAGCATCATCACCAGCGACTGCTGCACCTGCGTGACGTCGTTGGTCGTGCGCGTGATCAGCGAGGATGTGCCCGCCATATCGAATTCGTGCAGCGAAAAACTTTCGACCTTGGAAAACACGCGGCTGCGCAGGGTCCGGCTGAACTCCAGCGCGACGCCGGAAGAAAGGTAATTGCCCGCGGCCGAGCAGCTTATCCCGAAGACCGCTATCAGGATCATCAGACCGCCGGTCTTAAGGATGTACGGGATGTCGCCGCCGGCTATGCCCTTGTTGACGATATCCGCCAAAAGGGTGGGCAGCGACAGGTCGGACATAGCCTGCAGGAAAAGGAGCAGCAGAATTGCCAGTATGGTCGCCGAATAGGGCCTTAAGAATCTGAAAAGTTTAAGCATGGCGCGTTGCAGGCGGCAGGGACGACAAGCCTGACCGTCCATCCGCCTTATGATTATATTACAAAACTTTCGTCCCGCCGGCCGCCGCCGGGCCGGTCCTCATTGGGAACGGCGGCGGTTTTTAAATACGCGGCAGATTTGTTACTATTTGAGTGAGCCGGAACAATGAACGGCCGGCAAAGCGACGGTCTTAACGACCGCGAACGCATTATTATGACACAGGACCCGCCAGAAACCCACGGCTCGCCGGAAGCGCCGCAGCCTCATAAGCGCCGCGTCCGCTACTCCGGCAGGAATCCGCGCCGCTTCGAAGAAAAATATAAAGAGCATAACCCCGAGAAATACGCCGGAGACGTCGAGCACATTATCGCGAAAGGCCGGACGCCCGCCGGCATGCATATACCGATCTGCGTAAAAGAAATACTCGAGATCCTGGACCCCAGGCCGGGAGAGACCGGCCTGGACGCCACCCTCGGGTTCGGCGGCCACGCGCAGGAGCTGCTCGCGCGCCTCGCCCCGGAAGCGCAAGCCGATGGATCCTCTCTTAAGCCGGCCGCCGCAGGCGGAAAGTCAAAAAGGCGGGACTCGCCCCGCACTTTAGCCGCTTCGGAAAAAGTGCGGGGGAGGCCCAGCTCTTTTGGCCCGGGAACAAAAGCCAATGACCCCGCTCTTAAGCCAATTGGCGCAGGTAACGCGCCAAAAGGGCTGGGTAAACTTTTCGCGCTCGACGTGGACCCGTTGGAATTGCCGCGCACCGAAGCCCGCCTGCGCGGCCTCGGGTTTTCGGAAGAGGTGTTCATCCCGCGGAGGATGAATTTCGCCGGGATACTGGGCCTGCTGCCGGAGGCGGGCGGCGGGTTCGATTTCATTCTCGCCGACCTCGGCGTTTCTTCCATGCAGTTGGATAATCCCGCGCGCGGTTTTACCTACAAGTTCGACGGACCGCTGGACTTGCGCCTGAACCCGTCGCGCGGCGCGCCGGCGTCGGAACTACTGAGAACCATAAGCTTCAAAGCGCTGACGAAACTGCTGGCCGAAAACTCCGACGAGCCCCACGCCGAGACCATAGCGCGGGCGATCAAAGGAAGCCTGTCGCCCATCGCCACTACGAAGCAGCTGGCCGACGCGGTGCGCTGCGCGCTGGAGAAGCTCCCCTCTAAAGAAACGGATAACGCTATAAAAAGATCCCTGCAGCGCACTTTTATGGCGCTGCGCATAGGCGTTAACGAAGAATTGAGCGTGCTGGACCGTTTTTTAGAGGCGCTGCCGTGGTGCCTGAATCCGGGCGGAAGGGTAGCCATCTTATCTTTCCATTCGGGAGAGGACCGCAGGGTAAAAAAAGCTTTCGCCAAAGGCGGGGCCGAGGGTATTTATTCCGGCGTCGCGCCCACCTGCCTGCGCCCTTCGCCGGAAGAACAGAAAAAGAACTCCCGCTCCTCCAGCGCGAAGCTCCGCTGGGCCGTACGCTCCTCCCTTCCGGTCCGGTAGTCCGACCGCATCCCTTCGGCTCTGGATCTTTTATCCCCCGGACACCTTATAAAAAGCGAAGCGCGGCGGGGGCTTCTGCCCTTCCGCCGCGCCTCGTATCCGTTCTTATTCCGGCTTAAAAGTCGAAGTAGGCCGCCTCTTCCGCGACGGCGTTGCACCGCTTGCCCGAAGGGTCGGTCATCTTGGTGCGCATATAGCCGTTCTCGCCCCAGGATTTGCCCCAGCTGTTGCGCAGTATCCAGACGCCTTTGCCGGGAGGCAGGTTGCCGTTCGCGTCGAACGTCGCGCCCTCGTTGTCCCAGCCCACGATATTGATCATGTGGTCCAGGTCGCCGGTGACGCAGGCGTTGTAGACGCCGCCGGAGTAGCTTTCCCAGTTGCCCGCGGCCGCCGCGATGCCGATAGAGATGGCTTTGCCGGAGCTGGCCATATAAGCCTCGATCTCCTGCACGGTAGGGCTCTGGCCCTTTTCACCGAGCATGTACCAGGCTTTGATATGCGCGGCCGGCGCCAGGGTCGGGGAGCATTTGCCGGAGCCGCTCTTATAGGGACAGGCAGACCAGAGCGGCTGGCCAGGCTTCACCAGATCGCTGGCCGAATCGAAGTAGCCGCCTTTGCAGCCCGCGGCTTCTGTGGAGTTGTCCACCAGCCATTCCTGCGACAGACGGCCCGGGTCTTTTCCGCCCAGCGCGAATCCGTCGCGATGCGTAGCGGTGAGGCTGAACGCCCAGCAGCTTCCGCAGGAACCCTGATTCTCCACCTGGGTAAGGTTGGGCCGCAGGTCCAGGGCGTTGGGGATCTTCACGTCGCGGTATTTAAAATGTTTCCAGTACTGCGTGGGAAGGTCCTTTCTGATGAAACCTTTAGCGTGAACCGTCGGCTCGGCCGCCGCTTGAAAGGTCAGCACCTGAGGTACCGGGGTGAAAGCCGTGGCTTCCAGCCTGGACTGGAAGGTATCGGCGGCGCCGTTAACGCCCGTCCCGTCGAAGTCGGTCTTTTCCGCCGCGACTGCCACCGCGCCCGTCATGGCCGCGCTTATCGCAAGCCCTACGATCAATTTTTTAAACATTTTTGCCTCCGCGAGTCTTATCGGATAAAATGCAATCTTAATTAAAACCGTCGCATCTTTTATTCTAAAGGATATAATATCAAAATTATAAGGAAAAGCAAGACAATTCGCGCTCAAGAACGCCTGGCGGCAACCCGCCATTTATTTTGTCGTATTTTCTTGGCGTTCCGGCTCCTCCGGTTTTCTCCTGGATGGTACGCGGCGCGGGACGGCAGGAACGCTAAAATGAAGATCGTAGATATTTTGTCTTCAATAAAATTATCCATCGCTCTTTCGGCGGTGATACTCGCAGCGTTTTTGATCGGCGGCATTTTTCCGCAGGGGCTGCCGCCGCAGGAGTACCAGGAACTGTTCGGGCGGATCGGCGCGGCCTTGGCGGATAAATTCGGCCTTAACGATGTTTTTTGCAGCCGCTGGTTCCTGGCCTTGATGGCGGGCGCTGCTCTAAACCTCTCGGCCTGCACGCTGAAGCGGCGGAAGTTTATCGCGCGGAGCGGCCCCGCATCGAAGGAGAAATGTATTATAATATTCCGATGAAGAAGCTTATTTCCGCGCTGTTCGTTCCCCTGGCTTTATCTTCCGGCGCATTCGCCGCCGGCTCCGTTTCCTTCGACCAGAAAGGCGACCTGCCCGCCTTGTCGTCCGGCATCAGGTCCGATGCAATGGCTCCGGCGGCCTATATCCCTCGGGCTGCGGCGGTCAAAGAGGCGCCCGGTTTCTGCATTTTCAACGGCGGCTCCGGCGCCCCCCTTGGCGGCGAAGACGCCTTTAAAGCCGTTGTGCGCGGGGCCGACGCGGTCTTCGCCGGAGAGACCCACGACCAGGCGAAGGACCACCTGGCGCAGCTCGAGGCGCTCAAGGCGCTCGGGGAAGCCCGCGGCGAAAAGATCGTTGTCGGCTTCGAGATGCTGAACATGACGCTGCAGCCCGTTCTGGACGATTACGCCTCGGGTAAAATTACGGAAGAAGAATTCCTGCAGAAGGCGGACTGGAAGAACGAGTGGGGTTTCGACTTCAACCTTTATAAGCCGCTGTTCGACTTTATCCGCGCCGGCAAACTGAAAGCCCTGGCCCTGAACCTTCCCAAAAAAGTGGTCTCCAAGATCGCCCGCGTCGGGCTGGACGGGCTTTCCCCGGAGGAGAGGCAGTATCTGCCTGCCGAAGTGGCGATAACGAAGAACGAGGCGTATATAAAATATATTAGGCAGAGCTACGAGGGGCACGGGAAAAGCAACTCGGGCCGGACGGACGGCGCGGACGCCGTTCCAGCAAACAAACAGGACGCCGGCAAAGAAAAGAAAGGCATGGGGGACTTCACATTCGAGAACTACCTGGCCGCCATGTGCGCCTGGAACGAATCGATGGGTTCGCGTCTGGCGGATTTTATCAACGCCAACCCCGGATATGCGGGCATAACGATAGCCGGGGCCGGACACGTGATCTATAACGCCGGTATACCGGCTTCCGTCGCCGCGCGGACCAGCGGCCTGCACCCCGTCTCATTCTACCCCTCCGATGCGGTTACCTGCCCCGAGGCCATGCCGGCCGGAGACGCGGGCCTCGCCGACTATGTGTGGTATATAAGCCATCCCGCCCCCGCCGCCGGGAAAACAAAATGAAAATTTCCCTCCTTTTCCCGCTCTTCTGCCTGGCCTGTCCGGGCCTGTCGGCGGCGGGACAAACGCCTTCTAAGACGGCTATAAATACCCGGCCCCCGCTGTCCGCGCAAAAAGCCGCGTCCGGAAATTTCCGGGCGATAATGGCGGCGGCAAGGAAAAACCAGGCAAAGACCGACACCCCGGCGGCCCCGCCTCCCGTTCCCGTTTTTTGCATTCTCGGAGGACACTCCGGCAAGCCTTTCGGCGACCTGGCGGCGTTCAAATCTGTCATCTGGAAAAGCGACGCGATCTACGCCGGAGAGGACCCGGGGCCGGGAACAGACCGGCAGGCGCTGCTGGAGATCCTTAAAGCCATGCGCGAAGCCAGAGGCTCCAAAATAGCCGTGGGTTTCGAAGCGCTTGACATGACCCTGCAGCCGGTCCTGGACGATTACGCCGCAGGGAAGATGAGCGAGGAAGACTTTCTGCAGAAAACCGGCTGGCCTAAAGACCCTGGCGCCGACTTCGCTCTCTACAGGCCGGTTTTCGATTTTATCATACGGAACAAGCTCCGGGCCCTGGCACTGAACGTTCCGAAGGAACTGATTTTAAAGATAGAGCGGGAGGGGCCGGCAAGCCTGACCGACAAGGATAAGCGGCAATTTATTCCGGCGCAGATAAACATCGGCAAGCAAAAGAAATACCTGGAGCTCCTCAAGACCTCTTTCAAGGGCACGGAAGCCCCTGACGCGGCTGGACCCGCCTGGGATAATTATCTGGCCGCCGTCTCTTACCGGAACGAGGGCGAGGGCGCCAAGATAGCCGATTTTATTAACGCCAACCGCGGCTGGTCGGTCCTGGTCTCGGCCGGCAACGACCGCCTGATCTACAACGCGGCCGTACCCGCTTCGGTCAAAAGCCGGACGGTCAAGATCCGGCAGGCCTCATTCTACGCGAAGGCGGCGGCGAAATGCCCGGATGTTCTGCCGGCGGAGGATAAGGACCTGGCCAATTACATCTGGTACACCACTACGACAGTGATCAGTGGCCAGTGATCAGTGGCCAGTGTTTAAGGAGCTATTATTATCCTCTGCCGGTCTGTCAGCTGAATCTTCAGGCTGACCGTTGCGCACCGTCCTACTGCCACTTCTCCTTATGCGGCAATATTTCCTGCGGTTCGGGGATTTCCAGAAGAACGCCAAACTATTTATTTACCTCACCTTCATCCTTGGCGTCTCACAAAGCGTCTTCGGACTGGTGTTCAACCTTTACCTGCTGAAACTCGGCTACACCCGCGGTTTCCTTGGCACGCTTGAATCCATCCCCGTGTTCGTGACCGCGGCGCTGGCCGTTCCGTTGGCGCTGCTATGCGTCAACCTGCCGCTAAAGAAGAATCTCCTCATAACCCTGGGCCTCGCCGCAATTTCGACCCTGGGCCTCGCGATCTTCCCTTCTAAGGTCATGCTGATATCTTTCAGGCTCATCTCCGGTTTCGCGGGGGCGTTCATGGCCATAACCTCGTGGCCGCTTATGGCCAGATACTCCGATGAAAAAGACCGGGACTTCGTTTTCAGCTTCCAGTTCGCGCTCTCTATGCTGGCGGGGTTCCTAGGGAACCTGATCGGCGGTACACTGACCTATCGGGCGTCGCTGTTGCTTTCGGGCGGTGCGGAAAGCGCCGCCGCGTACCGGCTGACGATGCTCTGCGGAGCAGCCCTGATGGCCGCGGCCATATTGCCCGTGTTCTACTTTGACGAACCTCCCGGCCCGGCGCTTTCCCCGCCTGGCGCGGGGCCGGCGGACCGGCCCGAAGTTCGCAAGCCTCCAGCCCGCGTCCGAAATGCCTGGGCGCTGCCGGACCTGCGCGGAGTAAGCCTCATGGACGCGTTCATGGTCTTCCTTCCACAGATCATTGTCGGCTTCGGAGCGGGCATGATCATGCCGTACCTGAATATTTTTTTCGTGAGGGCGGCGTCGGGAAGTTCCCCAGATCTCGGCAGTTATAGAATCCCCACATCAGCGGCGGCGTAAGATTCCCCACCCCTGCCGTCGCGCAATTTTCCACAGATTTCTCCGGTTTTGTTTTGCTT
>Ga0209697_10000241_pt1 | contig 88742 bp, 75 predicted proteins | sample AliMusrvi5mmetaG_FD_184115 | JGI IMG/M metagenome (GOLD analysis project Ga0209697, IMG submission 184115) | Freshwater lake bacterial and archeal communities from Alinen Mustajarvi, Finland, to study Microbial Dark Matter (Phase II) - Alinen... | ecosystem: Environmental > Aquatic > Freshwater...
TCCTGGATCCCAACCGCATGTTTGAAGCACGCTGGTGCGCCTATCAAATCGACACCAAGGACGGCCGCAGCCTGAGCGGTGTCATCGGTTCTGAAAGCCCCGACAACGTGGTCTTGAAGATGATGGGTGGCATCGCGGAAACCGTCCAGCGCAGCAACATCAAGGAGATGAAGAGCCTGGACCGCAGCCTCATGCCTGTGGGCCTTGAGACGGCGGTGAGCAAGGAGCAGATGGTCGACCTCCTGGCATTCCTGCTGGGGAGGTGATGGGGTTCATCCCAGAAAGCAGCTCGTCGCGAGCCCAATAGCTGCCTTCGCAGGAAGGTGAAAGGAGCGTTTCCGCGCCTTGCAAAGCCCATCCCCAACGCTCTTGCAGGTGCCGCAACGTCTGCTGCATCGCGCTACCGCGCCTCAAGGCCGTCGTCGTAGCCGTCCAGGAACCAGCTGCTGAATTTGGCGTCGTAAGTGCCGGCGTACTGGTCGGGATCGTCACCCCGGCCCAGCCGGCGGTCGCGCAAGCCGGCGGCGTATCCGGCATCGTAGACCTGTTGCTGTGCTGCGGTGCGGTCCGTTGCCTTGTGGTCGCTCGCGGCGCTCTTGTCGTAACCCTCGTTGTAGCCTTCGCGGTAGGCCTGCTCGGTCCCGGGGACAAACCGGCCGGGATGGCTGGAATAGGCTTTCGGGCTGCCGCTGTCATGATCTACCGCTCCATCTGTTGAGCCATCGGCAAAAGCCGCCCGCTCCATCTCCCGGCCTTCCCAGCGATTTTCAGTCTGCCCTGGATCAGCCACGGGCAGGTCACGTTGACCGCGCGCCGGGGACATCCATGAGCACTGGTTGAACGCCAGTGGGACCAGGAGCAAGGCAATGCGTTTCATGGCGCGGGGACTGGTAGGCGGTTAGTCTCTCAAGGCCACCGCCGGATCCACCCGGGCGGCGAAATAGGCGGGCAGGAACGCCGCAGCCAGGCACAGGATGACAGACACGGTGCAAATCACCACGATGTCCATGGGCTCTGTGAAGGCAGGCAGGGATTCCAGGCCGTAGATCTTGGGGTCGAATAACTTGCGGCCAAGATGATCCCCCACCCACTTGCGGATGTCATTGCGCAACCATAGGACCGTCATGCCCCCGATGTAGCCGAGAACGGTCCCGATGACGGCCACCACCAGTGCCTGCGCCATGAAGATGCTGACGATCTGCGACACCCGGGAACCGAGCGCGGTGAGGATGCCGATTTCGCGGCGCTTCTGAACCGTCACGGTGATGGTGGTATTCATCACCGAGAAGGCCGCGACAAGGATGACGAATGACATGATGAACCACATCATCACCCGCTCATCTTCGATGGCTGCGAGCCGTGCGCCATGCCGCTGCATCCAGGTCGTGAAAGTCCAGTCTTCGGGCAATTGCCCGCCGGCCTGGAGCTCGCCGGTACGGCGCTGAAGATTCATTAGCTTGCCGGTGAAGTCTGTCGCGGCATAGGCGTCATTGAGCTCTACGGCAATGCCATGCACCCGGCCATGCAGTTCAAACAATTCCTCGGCCACCTCCAACGGCATGTAGCAGCGGCCCCAGGTGGTCTCAGTGCGTAGCAGGCCCACCACCGTGAGGGGGCGCTCGTTAATGACTTCGCCATCGGGCTCCTTGGGTTCCGGCTTGCCTTCTGACTGGGCCCTGCGCTTGGCCAGTTCATACTCCGCCTTGCGCTGCAGTCCCACGGAACTGTACACCGAGACCTTGTCGCCCACACGGATGCCCAGTTTGTTGGCGAGTTCGTCGCCCAGCACAATGTTGTCCCCGCTCATGTCGAGACTGCCCCGGGGTTCGCCCGGGTCCGCCTCAATGAGGTGCTTGCTCAGCTTGTCCACCAGCGCCTCGGCCCGCTTTTCCGGCATCCCGTAGATCTCGATGGGCGTGAGTTCGCTGCGCTCAGTCTTCAGGAAAATCATGCCTGAGACAAACGGCGTGGCCGAGGTCACGCCGGGCAGCTTGAGCACCTTGTCGCGCATGTCCTGCCATTTCGAGGGCTGGGGATCGCCTTCGGCTCTGGGCTCGTTGGAAAAGGGGTCCTGCACCATCACCACATGCGGCTCGAAACCGATGAGCAGTTTCTTGAAGTCGATCTCAAAACCCTTCATCACCGAGATGACCACGATCAGCACACCCACGCCCAGCATGATGCCGAGCACCGAGATGATGGTGATGATGGAGACGAACGAGCGCTTCGGCCTCAGGTAACGCAGAGCAAGAAAGAGTGACGCGTTGTTCAGCATGGTCAGGTGGCGGGGCAGGGGTCTGGAAGCAGGGGCGGCGCGGAAGATGGGGCAAAGGGCCGCGCTTGGAAACCCGAATCTCAAGCATGGTGCCGGTGCCCGGGAAGTGACTGGCACGGGCTCGGGGAGAAGGTTCTATGAAAGTCCGTCGTGATTTGATGCGATCCATTGCAATACATTCCACGTAACTGACTCTCACCTTCGATGAAACTCGCCACTCTCGCCTCCCTGTTTGCCCTCATGAGCGCCTTCACCGCCCCTGCCAATGCCGCTGACGCTCAACCTGGCAAGACCCAGACAGCGGTGGTGGGCGGTGGTTGCTTCTGGTGCGTGGAGGGCGCTTACAAGATTGTGCCTGGCATCCTCAAGATCACCAGCGGCTTCGCCGGTGGCCACACCGAGAACCCCACGTACAAGCAGGTGTGCGAAGGCGACACCAATCACGCCGAGGTGGTCAAAATTGAGTTCGACCCGGCCAAGATCACCTACAAGGACGTGATCGACCTGTTCTGGGATCTGCACGACCCCACTACGCTGAACCGGCAGGGCCATGACTCGGGCACCCAGTACCGCTCAATCATTCTCTTCGCCAACGAGGAGCAGAAGAACATCGCCGAGGCCTCCAAGGCCGAAGCAAAATCCAAGTTCAGCGACCCGATCGTCACCGAGATTGTGCCCCTGACGAAGTTCTACTCCGCCGAAGACTACCATCAGGACTTCTTCGCCAACAATCCGAACCAGCCATACTGTCAGGCCGTGGTGGGCCCCAAGATCGCCAAGTTTAAGAAGAAGCTGGCCGAGCGCAATCAGGTGAAGGCAGCGGCCAAGTAAGCGGCGGTCGCCGAGGCGAGAATAGAGGCCTGAGGGCAGGGGAAAGCCCAAGGGCGTTGTTCGTCGGTGATCTCTGCGCGACCGGCGGCCTTTGGCAGATAGGTCTTGTGTCTGGGCAGGTTTCCCTTCAACTTGATCCTGCGTGTCCCGACTCATTCCCTGCTCAACCTGGTTCCGTTGCGCCCTCATGGGCGTTGCGGTGCTGTGTGTGCTGGTGGCTGGATTGATGGCCGTGTCGCCGGAACTGCATGAGCATTTGCATCACGACGCGGACCATGCGGACCATGCTTGCCTGGCGACGATGATCGCCAGCGGCGGGTGCGAGAGCGTGACCATTGCGCCCTTGCTGACGCAGACATGCGTCGCCTGGACGGGCACGGTGACAATGCTGCGCGCGCAGTGGGTGCGGGCGCTGTTTCTGGATGGAGGCGTGCTGGAGCACGGCCCTCCGGCGATGGCCTAGCTCTTCTGGTGGCCGGCGACCTTGAGTCGCGGGCCTGTTCTGGCGTGGCTCCGTTAGCGGAACCTCGATCCATGTAGCGTGCCATCCCTCCCATTTCCCCCTGTCCGTGAACTCATCCCTCCGAATACTGCCCCTGTCGTTGCTGGGCCTGTGCCTGTCGTTTACCCCTCTGCGGGCTGACGATGCTGATCTGCAGACGCTCAAAAAGCAGATGCAGGAACTGCAAGCCACGCTTCAGGTGATGCAGGCTGATCATCACAAGCAAATCGAAGCGCTTACCACGCAGGTGCAGAGTCAGCAGAAGCTGATCGAGAGCCTGCAAAAGGGCGGAGCGACGCCGTCCACAAGTGCACCCAATCTGTCGCTGCCCAAGTCCGGCGACGCGGCGACGGCCGCCTTGTTCCCAACCACGGATGACGCGGTGGTGCTTCCCTCCGCCGGTGGTGGCACTCCGCCAGCAGCACTCCCTCCTGTCACGCCGTCTCCTGCAACGCCGGGCGCGGCCTTCCCCACCACGGACGACACGGTGGTGAGCGCACCAGCCCCGCCTGCTGGAGCGCCTTCCGGCGGCGCACCGATCACGCTGATGGGCGGTGACAAGACCTATATGAACATGTCGTTCAACGGCCAGTTCAGTGGTGCCATGTCCTCCAGCAGCCAGCTCAGCCGTCTTGAAGTGAGCGACCACGATCCGCAGCAGCGGGGCTTCAACGCGCGCAATCTGGAGCTCGTCCTGGACGGCGCGGTGGACCCATACTTCGAGGGCTTCGTGAACCTGGTCTTCAAGCTCGACAACCACGGCGAAACCCAGGTGGAGGCGGAGGAGGCCTACATGCAGTCCACGGACCTGCCTGACGGGCTTCAAGTGCGCGCGGGTCAGTTCTTTGCGCCGTTTGGCCGCATCAATGCCCAGCACCCGCACGTGTGGGACTTTGTCGATGCGCCGCTGGCCTCGGGCCGGCTCATGGGCTCGGACGGGCTGCGTGGCATTGGTGCCCAGATCTCATGGGTCACGCCACTGCCGTGGTATTCCCAGTTTCTGGTTGCCATGCAGAATGGCGCGGGCAACACCGGCTACTCGTTTCGCAATCCGGGCGACACCGGCACCTTCATGGGCCGGCAGACGATTGACCGGACGATCAACAACGTTCAGGACCTGGTGTTTGTGCCGCGCTGGGAGAACTCCTTTGACCTGAGCCCCACGCAGACCGTGCTGGCCGGTGTCTCCGGCGCCTTTGGCCCCAACGACACCGGTGACAACTCACGCACGCAGGCCTATGCGGCGGACGTGTTTTACAAGTGGAAGCCTGACAACGCCGAGGGCGGCTGGCCTTTTGTGAAGTGGCAGACGGAGGCCATCTACCGCAAGTTCGACGCCGGTCGCGGCGCGAACAACAGCTTCCCGATAGACGAGACCTTCAACGACTGGGGCATGTACTCGCAGGTCGTGTGGGGCTTCAAGAAGGGTTGGGACTGGGGCATTCGCGGCGACTTCCTGCACATGGAAAACTCCACCTTTAACGAGGATCCGGACCGGCAGAGCCGCAGGCGCATCTCCACCGCGCTGACCTGGCACCTGAGCGAGTTCTCCAAGCTTCGGTTGCAGTATAACCACGACTTCCTGAGCGCCACTCCCTTTCTGCCATCGAGCCAGGCGAACTCGGTCTTCCTTCAGTTTGAATTCAATCTCGGATCCCACGGCGCCCACAAGTTTTAACACCCATGAAACACACCCTCACCCTGCTCTTCTTTCTTGCGCTGGCCACCAGCGCCACTGCCAGGCTCAACGTGGTGGCCACGTTGCCTGATTATGCCGCCATAGCCTCGGCGGTGGGCGGCGACCACATCGAAGTGACGGCGCTGGCCAAGCCCACTGAGGACCCGCATTTTGTGGATGCGCGGCCCAGCTTCGTGGTAAAGCTGAAGAACGCCGACGTGCTGATCGAAGGCGGCGCGGAGCTGGAAATCGGCTGGCTGCCGCCCTTGCTGCAGACCGCGCGCAACGCGAAAATTGAAACTGGCCGGCCGGGCCGCATCATCACCTCGCAAGGCCTGCGTCTGATGAATGTACCCGCGCAGGTCACCCGCGCTGCGGGCGATGTGCATGCGCTGGGCAATCCGCACTTCGGCGTGGATCCCATCGTTGCCAAGGCCATCGCCAAGCACATCGCGGACAGCTTTTCAGTCCTGGATACCGCGAATGCCGCCTCGTATCAGGCGAACGAGAAGGCGTTTGAGGATACAATCAATGCCAGGCTGCAAACATGGGGCAAGGCGCTGCTGCCCTACCGGGGGCAGAGCCTTGTGGCCTACCACGATTCGTGGGTGTACTTCGCCCATCGCTTTGGCTTCACCATTGATGTGTTCCTGGAGCCCAAGCCGGGGATTCCGCCCTCGCCCTCGCATCTGGCGGAAGTGATCGGCAAGATCAAAGCCGGCCATATCAAAGCCATCCTGGTTGAGCCTTTCCACAACCGCAAGATCGCGGAGAAGGTGGCCGCCGCCACCGGCGCGAAGGTGGTGGAATTCGCCCAGTACCCGGGCGCGCTGCCGGACACGGACAGCTATGTCTCGCTCATTGACGTGCTGGTCTCCCGACTTGCCGCAGCCCTCGCCCAATAACAACGTATGTGGGAAGTCATGTTCTGGCCGGTGATGGCCGCTGTTTTGTTGCCCTGGCTGCTGGTGTACCTGGGCATTCATGTGGTGCAACGCGGCATCATCTTCATCGACATCGCCATGGCGCAGATGGCCTCGCTGGGCATCTGCGTGGCGGTGCTGTATCACATCGATCTGGACAGCCCGGCCGCTTTTGGCATCGCGCTCGCCTTCACCCTCCTGGGCGCGGCGATCTTCGCGCTCACCGGCAAGCGCAACAGCCAGGTGCCACAGGAGGCGGTGATCGGCATCGCCTACGTGGTCGCCGCGGCCACCGCCGTGCTGCTGCTCAGCCGCGCTGCGGAAGGCGACGAGGAAATCAAGAACATGCTGGTGGGCAACATCCTGCTGGTGAGCCCGCGCGATGTGTGGGTCTGCCTGGGCTTGTTCGTGCTGGTAGGCATCTTCCACTTCATCTTCAGGCGCAGGTTTCTGCTGGTGTCTTTTGACCGCGATGGTGCCTACGCCCAGGGCCTGAAGGTGCGCTGGTGGGACTTCCTGTTCTATGCCTCGTTCGGGTTCGTGGTGACCAGCTTCGTGCGCATTGCCGGCGTGTTGCTGGTCTTCACCTATTTGATCGTGCCGGCGGTCTGTGGCATCACCCTGGCCAGCTCGCTGATGAAGCGGATGATCATCGGCCTCGTCATCGCCCTGATTGGCGGAGTCTTCGGCCTCATCGCCAGCTACCAGTGGGACCTGCCCTCCGGTGCGGCGATGGTGTGCGTGTTCGGCGTGCTCTTGATCTTGGTGACTCTGGCCGGCCTTTTCCTGCCCAAGGGCGGGGACCGGGCCACCCCGGAGCATTGAACGCGCTGCCTCCTATATTCAGTTCTTTGCAGGCTCGTTCTTTTCGCTCTTGGCTTCCATGCGGCCTCCCGATAGCATGCCCGGGCCATGACTTTGCATCTCTCCTCCCTTGCCCTGCTGGTGCTGCCCTTGTCTGTCGTCGCGCAACGCGCGGAGTGGACCACTTCACGCCTGCACGGCTCGCCGGAGCCGCCCAAGCCCTTCATCGCTGAGCAGGTGTTCACGAAGGTGCCGCTGACGGAAGCGCTGGACATGGTGCCAGTCCCCGGACTCGACCAGTGGCTCTTCGTGCAAAACGGCGGCAAAATCATGGTGATCGCGAATGACCTCACCACAACGAAGGCCGAGGTAGCGCTGGATCTGAAGGCTCTGCACCCGGCGTTGGATCACGCGTACGGCGCGGCGTTCCATCCGCGTTTCAAGGAGAACAAGGAGATCTTCATCACCTACACGAATGGCGACAAGCTCGATGACGGTTCGCGCCTGTCGCGGTTCCGGGTGAAGCAGGAGCGCCCGCTCATCATTGATCCGGGAAGTGAGCAGGTGCTGCTCACCTGGCGCAGTGGCGGGCACAACGGCGCTGCGGTTGCCTTCGGCAACGACGGCCTGCTCTACCTTTCCACCGGAGACAGCGAAGTCCCGGCGCCGCCCGATCCGCTGATCACCGGGCAGGACCTCAGCGACCTGCTCAGCAACGTCCTGCGCATCGATGTGGACCACCCGGACGCAGGCAAGCCCTATGGCATCCCCGCCCGCAATCCGTTCCTCACAACGCCGAAGGCGCGTCCCGAAATCTATGCTTATGGACTGCGCAACCCATGGAAAATGAGTTTTGACCGGCCCACCGGCAACCTCTGGTGCGGTGATGTGGGCTGGGAGCAGTGGGAGCAGATCCATCTCATCACACGTGGCGGCAACTACGGCTGGAGCGCGACGGAAGGGAACAACATCCTGTTCCCCGAGCGCCAGGCCGGTCCCTCTCCGATCACGCCCCCGATCGTCACTCATCATCACAGCGAGGCCGCCTCGATCACCGGCGGCTTTGTGTACCACGGCAAGCGCCTGCCGGAGCTCTCCGGAGCCTACATCTACGGCGACTACGAAACCGGCAAAATCTGGGCTTTGTGGTATGACGGCAAACAAATCACCCGCCACGAGGAAATCGCCAACACCCCGGTGAAGATCGTCACCTTCGGCCAGGGCGAGGACGGCGAGCTGTATTTCATCCACTGGAACAAACAGTCCACCGTACATCGCCTCAGACGCAACCCCAGCGTGAGCAAGCCTGCGGACTTCCCGCACAAGCTCAGCGAGACCGGTCTGTTTAGCGATGTAGTCAAGCAAGTGGCAGCGCCTGGGGTGCAGCCCTTCGAGATCCGCGCGCCCATGTGGGCGGATGGCGCGCAGGGTTCGCGCTTCATCGGCCTCCCCTCCGGGCACATTGAAACGGATACCTCGACCAGCGGCAAGGTCACCTGGCCCAAAGAAGCGGTGCTGGCCAAAACTGTCTCCATGGAGATGGAGCAGGGCAAGCCCGCGAGTCGCAAGAAGGTCGAAACCCAGGTGCTGCACTTCGACGGCCAGACTTGGAGCGCCTACAGCTATCGTTGGAACGAAGCCGGTACGGACGCTGAACTGGTCGGTACCAATGGAGACGAGCGAAAAATCGATCTCCTGGGAGAGAAGTATCCCGGCGGCAAGCACCGCTACACCTACCGTTTCAACAACCGCGCCGAGTGCTTGCGTTGCCACAACGCCTGGGGCGGCTTTGCGCTGGCCTTTCAACCACAGCAGCTTGCGGACGAAAAGCAGGCGCTCGCGGCCGGTCTTGTCGATGCGAATTTTTTCAAGCAGACGACCGCGCGGCTGGTGAATCCCTATCATGGGAAGGAGCCGCTCGAAGCCCGCGCCCGCTCCTGGCTGCACGCCAATTGCGCGCAGTGCCATCGCCAGAACGGCGGCGGTTCCGTGCCACTGATGGTCAATGCCGAGCTGGCGCTCAAAGACTTGCGTGCGCTGGACGAGAAGCCCACGCGCGGTGACTTCGGCATGGCGGATGCGAAGGTAATCCGCAGCGGCAATCCATGGAAAAGCGTTCTGCTGCATCGCATTGCAACCACGGGGTCCGGGCATATGCCTTTGATCGGGCCGCATGAGATCGACGATGCGGCGGTCAATCTTCTGGCGAAATGGACGCACGGCCTGCGGGCGGAGCCCGCTTCTCCTGCCGGCAACCCAGTGAGCGCGCCCGATGCGGCGCTGAACGTCATTGTCATGCGCTACCCCGGCTCGAAGAGCGCCTTTGACCAAACCGTGGTGGCCGCAAAGTCCTCCTCCGATGCCCATGTTCGCGCGTTATTCGAGCGGTTTCTTCCCGATGATCAGCGTGTGGAAACCCTCGGTGCCTCCGCCACCGCAGAGAAGTTGCTTGCCCTCCAAGGCGACGCCAAACGCGGGATCGAGCTGATGACACCCACAGGCAAGGCGGCAACCTGTCTCGCCTGCCACTTCGTCAACGGCACGGGTCGTGATTTCGGCCCTGACCTGTCCAAAGTGGGCACCCGCCTGCAGAAGCCGCAGATCGCCGAAGCCGTGCTCCAGCCCTCGAAAACCATCGCCACGGGTTTCAATGCCGTGACAGTGACACTCAAGGACGGCAGTGCCCAGATGGGATTCATCGTGAAACGCGATGCGGATCAGCTCACGCTCAAGATCGTCACTGGGCAGTCCCTGCCGATTAAGATGAGCGAGGTGAAGAGCGAGCAGACGCTGCCTGTCTCGTTAATGCCGGAAGGCTTGCTGCAGAGCTTCACCGCCCAGGAGGCTGCGGATCTGCTGGCCTATCTGGCTTCTTTAAAGTAGCCAGTGGACTGCGGCACAGGCTTCGACTGGAGCCATGCTGCCAAGGAGCGACGGCGTCCCGCAGTCCTATCCGGGGAATGCTGGAACGGAGCACCCCAAACAAAAAGGCTCCCGGTTTCCCAGGAGCCTTTTCAACAGTAAATGAGCTGAAACGAAGACTATTCTTCGGTATCGGCTTCGTCGGAGGCAGGAGCGGTCTCGCCCTCGGCCACGACGGTGATCTTCAGGAAGCAGCTCACCTCGGGGTGCAGCTTCACAGTGACCTCGTGCTTGCCGGTGGTCTTGATGGGCTTGTCCAGCTCGATGGCGTGACGATCCAGGGTGATCTTGGCGTTCTCTTCCACCGCCTTGGCGATGTCGATCGTGGTGATCGAACCAAAAGCCTTGCCAGACGCGCCGGTGGCGAGTGTGAGCTTGAGCTTCAGGCGCTTGAGCTTGGCGGCGACCTTCTCGGCCTCGGCTTTCTCTTCGGCTTCACGCTTGGCGCGAATTTCCTTGAGGTGCTTGACGCGTTGAAGATTGGCTTTGGTGGCTTCAAAAGCCTTGCCTTGTGGAACCAGGAAGTTACGGGCGAAACCGCGCTTCACAGCGACGACGTCGGCCTCGGCGCCGAGTCCTTTGATCTTCTCTTTTAAAATGACTTGTGTTTTGGCCATGAGCAATGCCTCCAGTACGAAAGGGCGCGCATGCTACACGCCGATTCCAGGTTGTCAAATGCGGTTCTGAGACTTCCGAAACCTTTGTGAAATCAGGGCCGGATTGCCGGGCCTAAAGTTCGTCGTCGTTCACCCCATCCATGAAGTCGCTGGCCTTGGTGCGCTCGATCGAAGGAAGCCCCTTATTGGAAGGCGAGTCCGGCAGCAGGGGCAGGCCAGCCATCAGCCTGAAGCGGTTTCCAGGGTGCATGTCCTTGAGCCGCCTTCGGGTTGCCGCACGCTCACCGTCACTCGCAGCGGGTGCCAGCCTTTCGGGATCGGGTGAACGGTCTTGGATCATGGCCGAAGCTTGCCAAATCCCCTCACACTTCACAACTCCGCATCATCCCCATCGCCGAATTCTGGTCGCACGGCTGGGATCCGGCCCTCCCGAAGTGCCTGGGCGTCTTCAATGGCCTGACGAAGCCAACCAAAGCGTCGGATGGCGGCTGGTGTAACAACGCCAACAAGCGCATCAATGATCGTGGGCGTTCCCCTCTGGTCTAGCATGACGTTACCGACGTGCAGGTCGCTTACGAGCCAGGCTGTTTCATTGAGCCAGACTACGGAAACGGAACGGCGTAAGGGCGCTCGAGGCGTGACAGCGCAAATAGCTTTGAGCGCACCATCTCTTTGGGCTGCGAGAGCGGCTTTGCAGCCTTCCAGCGTGTCTGCCATCGGGAAGGCAAGAGGCTGTTTGGCGATAAGATAATCGCCTGTGTCACTGAGCGCCACGATTTCTGTGGGGTGCGCGCCAGCCTCGTGCAGCATAGTGAGCTTTTCGATGGTCTCAAAAAGAACACCTTCTTCCGGGCGGAGGTCTGGCGTTCCTTCCTCGTCCTGATCGAGCACAACTTTCTTTCCGACGCCGCCAGCAGCATTCAAAGGAAAAAGCTTGTAGACCACTTGAGCATCCATGTCCTGAAACGGACTTGCTTCAGCACCGCTTTTTAGAGGCTGAAGGAATTCAGACGCGATAAAACCGTCACGGTCCAGCGTGATGCCGAGATTCTTTAGCGGGATGAGCGGGACTTCCCACTCAAGTGATTTTCGGGCAAAAGCGGCTGCCCAAACATCAGGCGAAACCGATTCGCGGGGTGGAGTGTGGCGAGCTGCCTCCTGGATGCCGCGCGCTCGCTGTCGGTTAAGGGCAATGCCAACTGCTCGCTGGCCAGCAGAGACTGTTGCGCCCCAGATGGAAGTGGGGCGCCCTGTGCGGAAGTCGAACTGGGGTTGTTCTGTGGGCTTTCCATTCAAACTATGATCTCAAGTGCGTGTTGATCTGTCCAGATTCAATATTAAAGCCGGATATTGGATACGTCTACAGACGCCCTTTCGGGCAAGAAGAAGTCCAGTGAGCGACGCTCATCACGCCTCCAACCCCGCCGCCGCCAGCTTGGTTTCGTCGTTGACGATCTTGCCGCACAAGTCGCTCTTGGTCTGGGCTTTAATTTCGTCGCGGAACTTCTTCACAAAGCTCTGCGTGGGCCAGGACGCGGCTTCGCCGAAGGCGCAGATGGTGCGGCCTTCAATCTGATTGGCCACCTGTTCCAGCATGTCCACGTCGTCCGGGCTGGCATTGCCGGCGACGATGCGGTCGCTGATCTTCGCCATCCATGGGCTGCCTTCGCGGCAGGGCGTGCACTGGCCGCACGACTCGTGCTGGTAGAACTTGTTCAGGTTGTTGATCACCCAGGCCATGCTGCGGCTGTCGTCCATGATCATGACCCCGCCAGACCCCGCCATGGAGCCGCACGCGGCCATGGTGTCGAAATCCATCGGGATGTCCCAGATGGTGAGCTCGCGACCGTCCTTCAGTTTGAATTTCTCATCGGCGCGCAGCACCTTGGCGGAGGAGCCGCCAGGGATGATGGCTTTCAGGCTGCGGCCGGGCTTCAAGCCGCCGCACAGGTCGTTGATCACTTCGCCCATGGTGACCTTGCCCACTTCCACTTCGAAGTAGCCGGGCTTCTGCACGTCGCCGCTCACGCACAGGATGCGCGTGCCGGTATTGTTGGGCGTGCCAAGCTTGGCATATTCCGCACCGCCCATGGCTAGGATGTGCTTCACGTGGCAGAGGGATTCCACGTTGTTGACGATGGTCGGGCTCATGTACAGGCCCAGCGCGGCGGGGAAGTACGGGGGCTTGATGCGCGGATAGGGGCGCTTGCCTTCGAGTGATTCGATCAGACCGGTTTCTTCGCCGCAGATGTAGGCGCCGGCACCGCGATGCACATAGATTTCCAAGTCATAGCCGCTGCCCAGGATGTTCTTGCCCAGGAAGTTGGCCGCTTTGGCTTCGGCGATGGCCTTTTCCAGGATTTTGGCGGCGTGCGGGAATTCTTCGCGCACATAGATATAGGCCAGGCAGGCCTTCACCGCGAAGCAGGAGATCACCATGCCTTCGATGAGCTGGTGCGGGTCCTGGTGCATGATGTAGCGGTCCTTGAAGGTGCCGGGTTCCGATTCATCAGCATTGCAGATGAGGTACACCGGCTTGGTGTTGGTGGGCGGGATGAAGCCCCACTTCACACCGGTGGGGAATCCCGCGCCGCCCCGGCCGCGCAATCCGCTGGCCTTGACCTCGTTGATGATGTCTTGGCGCTCCATCTTGAGCGCCTTCTTCAACTGCTCGTAGCCGCCATCGCGCTGGTAGCATTCAATGCCAGGGTCAAAGCCCGCACGATCCACGTTGCGGAAGGTGAGGCGTCGCTCACGCGGATGCGGCTGCTTGCCAGGAAGGTATTCAACAGGGGCCATGCCCGATTATCGGAGCCGCCTTCCGAGCGGCAAGGGGGATTTGTGAAAAATTTCACAAGCGAAACTCGGCATCAGCATCGGGGGGGCGGTCAGATGGGGCCTATTTGTCTGCTGGCCTGCTCCGGCTACCGGATCGCCGCAGCCAAAATAGCCTCCTTGACGCCGCTGGCGGAGGCCAGCACCTGCTGCGTGGAGGGCTGTTTTACGCAGCCGGGGGCAGTGTCGCCGTCCTGAATCTGGAAGGCATCGGCCAGTGCTGACGTGAAGACCTGCACGGCATGCTGTTCGTCGGCGACGTCATATCTCAAGCCGTTGAGCAGGGCGTCGTGCTGGTAGCGCGGCACCCATTGCAGGGCGGTCTGGCGGTAGCGGGCGCTGACGGTGTTGAGCAGCCTGGCATTGTCGCCCGAAGTGCCGCCTTCGAGGACGTGGGCGGCGAGGGTGCTGGCCACTTCCGTGGCGGAGGCGATCAGGCCGGAGACCATGGCGTTGCGCGAGGGCGAGTTGGAGACGCTGCGGTGCCGGTGCTCGAAGTTGAAGCCCAGGTCCACCTGGCAGATTTCGCTGGTGGCGAGGTGTTTGAAAACTTCGCACAGCAGGCACATTTCCAGGCCCCAGCCACGGGGCATGCTGAAGGTGCCCAGCGTGTCCAGATCGGCGCAAAATTCACCGGAAAGCGGATAGCGGAAGCCCTCCAGGTGCTCCAGCAGCGCACTGCGGCCCTGCACTTCGATGAAGGCATGGATGAGCGGCAGCACCAGCAGACGGGTCACCCGCCCATAGAGGCGGTCGCCCACGCGGCCATAGTAGCCTTTGGCGAACCGGTAGGGCATCTCCGGGTGGGCCACCGGATAGCACAGACGCCAGAGCAGCCGGCGCTCGTAGCTGGAAATGTCCGTGTCGTGACTGGCGACGATGCCGTGCTCGCCGCGCGCGGCAAGGTAGGCCACGCCCATCCAGATGTTCGAACCTTTGCCGGCGCGGTACGGCGGCACGCCATGGGCTTCGAGCTGGCGATGCACGGCTTTCAGCGCCGGACCGTCGTTCCACAGCAGGCTGAAGGGCTTGCCGCCCAGCCACTGGGTGCACTGGGCACGGGCGGTCTTGATTTGCGCGGCCGTGGCGTGGTTCACCGTCAGCACCACTTCCGAAATGTAAGGCACTTCCGCGATCTGCCGCAGCATGTGCTGCAGGGCGGGCTTTTCGAATTCCAGGTAGAGTGCGGGAAGCAGCAGGGCGATGGGCTTGTCTTTTGCCCAGGCTGCCAGCTCGGATTCACGCGCGTCGAGGTCACAATCGGCCAGGTGGTGCAGCGTGGGCAGGCGGGGATGCTGAAAAAAATCGGCCATGGGGCAGGGGGCTTGCCTTCTACGTTTCAGGCAGAGCCCGCGCAAGGTGGATTCACGGGCCGGGATCGACATCTTTTGCCGCTTCTTGCGACAACGTGTCTTCCGGGGCCTCATCCTCAATCTCGATCTCCTTGCGCCAGCGGCGCGAAATCCACGGGCGGACCAGGCCGTACCCGAGGTAACTCACGAACAGCACCGCCGGCATCCACTGCCAGTTCTTTACCGAGAAGGCTAGCACGACGATGGATCCCAGCACCCAATCGAAGGAGCGGCGGGTGCGCAAATTCAAGCTCTTGAAGCTCGGATACTCAATGTTGCTGACCATGAGCCAGCTCAGCAGCACCATCAGAACGGCCAGCGCGTACTTCCACTGGCCGATCTCGCGGTCATTGGTGTCGAGCCAGAGCAGCAGCAACGTGATCGAGGAGATGACGCCGGCAGCGGCGGGAATCGGGCAGCCGCGGAAGCTGGTGCTGCTGCTTTTATCATCGTTGGCCGCAAGGCAGTTGAACCGCGCCAGCCGCATGGCGCCGCAGACCAGGTAAACACAGGAGATGAGCCAGCCCAGGCTGGCCGGCTTCTCGATGCCCTTGAGCACGATGTCATGCACCAGGAGTGCCGGCGCAATGCCGAAAGAGACGATATCAGCAAGGGAATCGAGTTCCCGGCCAAAAGGCGATTCCTGACCGCCCATCCGCGCCACCCGGCCATCCAGCGCATCAAAGACGCACGCGCCGAGGATGGCGAGGATGGCGTTATAGTAATGCGAGGGCGCCTCCATATGCCTGCCATCGAAAATTTGCAGCGTTGCGATATACCCGCACAGGATGTTCCCGGCGGTCATCAACGTGGGCAGCAAATAGATTCTGGGCTCGCGGTCAGACATGCTCATTCTGTAAAAGTGTAGCGGCAATCGGGCCGATGGATAGTGCAAATGCGGGTTGCACATTCGCCAGCGGCGCGCACTGGTTTCTTTCCCCGTCATGAGTACCGCCGCCCCCCTTGCCGAAACGCCCCCGTTGTCTGGAGACACCCCGATGGGTGTGCTGCTCCAGCGCTATCCCGGCGCCCAGCGCGCGTTGTTTGCGCAGTATCACATCGGCGGCTGCCAGAGCTGTGGCTTCAGCCCCGGCGAGACCATCGCCCAGCTTTGTGCCCGCAATGACGACATTCCTGTCGCGGAATTCATCCAGCATGTGCAGGCCAGCCACGATGCCGACGCGAAGATCCAGATCAGCCCCCAGGAGTTCATGACCCTGCGCCAGTCCAAGCCCGAACTCAAAGTACTCGATGCCCGCACCCGCGAAGAGCACGAGGCCGTGAAAATCGAGGGAGCCCAGCTTCTTACCCAGGCGCTGATCCAGGAAATCTTCGACAAGTGGGACAAAACCCAGCCCGTGGTCATCTACGACCACCAAGGCACCCGCTCCATGGACGCCGCCTCCTACTTCATCGGCCACGGATTCAGCGAAACCAAGTGTCTCGCCGGCGGGATCGACGCGTATAGCATTGAAGTGGACCCCTCCATACCGCGCTACCGCGTGGAGATCGAAGACTAGGCAGAAGTAAAAAGTGATAAGTAAAAAGTGAAAAGGGATGATGCCTGACCAGGCGCTCCAACCACACCCAGCCCGATGAACGAATCAGCCCTCCAGGACGCCCTTGCCAACCCCCAGAACCTCGGGGAGATGACTGATGCGGACGCGGTGGGCACCGTGGGCAGCCCTGACTGCGGCGACATGGTGCGGCTCTGGGTGAAATACAAGGACCAGGACGGGCGCAAGGTGATCGACAAGGCCAGCTTTCAGAGTTTCGGCTGCCAGACAGCCATTGCCGTGGCCAGCCTGGCCACGGAACTCATTCGCGGCAAGACCCGCGAAGAGGCGCTGCAGATGTCCGCCGAAGACTTATCCCGGCCGCTCGGCCCGCTGCCGCCGATGAAGATCCATTGCGGCCAGATGGTCGAAGGCGCGCTGCGTGCGGCTCTGGAGGCGGAGGGCTCCGTATCCACGACACCCGTTCCGTCGCGGGCACCCGTCGGCCCCACTCTCGCCGATTCCCTCGCTGCCGCAGACAAAAAGGCCGGCAAAATCAAGATCGTGCTCAGTTCCTAGCCTCCGCCGTTACGGCGTTCCGGCAGCCCTTTTCACTTACCCCTTTTCACTCTCTCCATGCACACCTCTATCGAACTCAAACGCCAGGTCGATGCCATTCAGATTCCCAGCGGTGACATGGTCACCCTGCCGGCAGGTTTGAAGGTCATTATCACCCAGTCCCTTGGCGGCACCTACACCGTCGCGACGGACTTCGGTCTCGCCCGCATCAACTCCCGCGATGCTGATGCTCTCGGCATTGACGCCGCCGCCGAAGCCAAAAAGGCCGAGGCCGATTCATCCTCCAACGTTCCCGGCGAGGCCAGTGATCTGGAGATGGAAGTGTGGAGCCAGCTGCGCAACGTCTATGACCCGGAGATCCCCGTGAACATCGTGGACCTGGGGCTGGTGTACGACTGCCGGGTCGAGGATACTGAAGACGGCAAGAAGCGCGCCTTGGTGAAGATGACCCTCACCGCCCCGGGTTGCGGCATGGGCCCCACTATTGCCGCCGACGCACAGAGCCGCATCATGACCATCGAGGACATGGACGATGCCGCCGTGGAACTCGTCTGGGATCCGCCGTGGAATCAGGGTATGATCAGCGTCGAGGGCAAGATGAAGCTCGGAATGATCTAGTTGTCCTGCCAGACAAGGTCCTTAAATAACATCCCCCGTCGTCAGCGCCCGTCGCAAGGTAGGGCACTGTGTCCCCACTGTGCCGTCGTTGCCGGCCGCAACACTTCGTCTATTTCCACCTCCCTTCAACGCTTGGCGGCCCAAGGCGGCGGGCTAGGGACCGCCCGCCCTACCAGCACCACTGCTAGTCTCATCCGGGGGCACATAATTTAAGGGAAACTTGTCTGACAGGACACTAGCGAGGTGCTACTGCGCAGCGGCGGTGCTGGCCTTGTTTGCATCCTCGCCTGTCTTTGGAGCCTCAGCTGCCGGCGGAGCGACCATGTCGCGCAGTTCCTTCACCCAGTCGGGCGAGGCGGGGTGGTTCGGATAATCTTTGATGACTTTGAGCATCTCGGCCATACCAGTCACCGGATTGGGGCCGTTTTGAGCCAGGTCCTCTGCCTTGCGCCAGCGCAAGTTCGGGGAAGCGGACGTTTCCCAGACCGAAAATTCTCCGTCCGCCAGCCGCAGTCTGCGGAAGGTCGCCTCATTATTGATGGCGGCGTCCCACAGCCCTGCCATGTCGCGGGCGAGTTGAATGATGACCTTGTCATACATGGTCGCGATGTCACCGGGCGTCTCAGGCCAATCTTGCCTGTGGAGGAACTGGTCCAGCTGGTAGGCCTCGATCACATAGTGGAATTCCGGCCCCCGCCGGCCGCCCCCGCCGCCGGTGATGGGCTGCATGATCAGTTCGCCGGCACGGCCCTTGAGCTTCTTGCCACGCGCAATCAGCGCTTGGTGGAAGCTGGTGATCCTCGGGACCATGGTGGACAAGTCCTTCACGTCCCGGGCCTCCAGGGTGAGGGCCAGATATTCCAGGGCCAAGCTGAGGGCGGTGCCTATGTCACCCTCCTTTTCTGCCTCGACTCCGGCCTTGGGTTCACGCTTCTCCGCCTCTTTTCGCTGGTCGATCTTCATCGCTTCTTTGCGGTCGGCATTCTTGAGCTTCACCTGGACCAGCTTTTCGCATTCCGCGACAAAGTTGATCGCGGAGACATCGCTGGCGGCGGCGGAATGGAGTTTTTGGATGATGGCTCCCAGGGAGACACCGCGCTGGGCAAGAATGGTCTTCTCCAGGTCCTCCAGTTGCTTCAACACGTTCGCAATCTGCGCGGGCGTGAGCGATGGCACCGGTGGCACATAGGGCGGGGCGTTTTTATTTTCCTGGGCGGTGGCCGTCAAAACCACCGAGAAGCCGGCGAAAAGAGGAAGAAGCGAGCGGTGCATAAGGTTTGGGAAAAGGTGGGCTGGTGAAATGCCCGGGTAGAGGATGGCAGCAGATGCCAGGGTCGAAGGAATCCGGTTGTGGTAGCATCAACGGCGAAGCCCGCCGAATTCTTAGCCGGCAGGTTCATGAATAAACGAGGGCGGAGGAGAATGTCCGGCCGTGTCCTCACACCATCTGTACGCGATCAGATTCCACCTTGCCGATGAAATGTTCCCAGTCACGCACGCTGTAGTGATTGCGGATCAGCGCGCTGGTAGGCACTTCGCGCGGAGCAAAAGGCGGGCGCAGCAGGCGCAAACCGATCTCTTCGGGCAGGCGGTTGCCCTTGCGGCTGTTGATGCGTTTGTCCGCCAGCACGCAATTTTCCCAACTGGTTTTGCCACCGCGCGACCGCGGGACGATGTGGTCGATGTTGCCTTCGCTTGGGCGCAGCTTGCGGCCGGTGTACTGGCACACGCCGCCATCGCGCTCCCAGATGGCGCGGGCGCAAAATTTGGGCCGCCGCTTGGGTACCTTATCGAAGCGCGCCAGCACGATGACAGTGGGCACACGGATGCCTCCGCGTACGGTGCCTACTGCGTAATCGCCCTCGCGCACTGGCAGCATCAGCCACTCCTCCCAGGTCACCGGCCGCAGTTCTTCATCCAGTTTGATGTCCAGGGCGGTGGCAGATCCATTCACCAGCATGGAGAAGGTTTCGGCGGGCGTTTTGACGTCAATTGCCTGCCAGTGCCTGTTGAGCACTAAAACAATGGTCTTGTTCAGGACATCACTCATCGCATTAACGGAGGCTGTTAATTCGGGCCGCTGGCCACGATGGGCACAATGCCTAGCATCGACACGGGGCATGCGCAAGTGCCGGTGCATGCCCGGTGTGTGACGGCTCCGGCACCCAGGTGTGAGGTGGCTCCACGAGCCTCGGAAGGCTGCGTGCCATGGCAGCATGATGGAGTGAAAAGACTCCGTTGCCGGCTCCTCGCACGCCGGGACCCACGGACGGCGGCTACTGCGCCACCGTCTGCTCGATCATCGCATAGGCGTTGTGGTTGTGAATGGATTCGAAATTCTCGGCCTCCACTTTGAACCACTTGATGTGCCCATGCCTGGCGGCCTTCACCGCTATGTTGCGCACCAAGTCTTCAACGAACACAGGGTTGTCGTAGGCGAACTCGGTGACGTGCTTTTCATCGGGGCGCTTGAGCAGGCTGTACAATTCGCAGCTTGCGCTGGATTCCACCAGTTCGATCAGGTCCTCAATCCAGATCGGCTGCGTGAAGCGCACTGACAGCGTGACCATGCCGCGCTGGTTGTGAGCTCCGCGCTCGCTGATGGCTTTTGAACAGGGACAGAGGGTGGCGACGGGCACTTCCACGGTGACTTTGAAATCCAGGTCCTCCTCGCTGGCATCGACTTCAAAAACCACGCCGTAATCGACCAGGCCTTTGGCCTTGGTCACGGGCGCTGCTTTCATCCGGAAATACGGGAAACGGAACTCCACATGCGCCCGTTCGGCATTGAGCTTGGTGCGCAACTCGCGCGGCATGCCGGCGATGCCTTTGACATCAAGCACCTGGCCGTGGGCGTGGAGCACCTCGACGAACCGGCTCATGTGGGTGCCTTTATAGTGGTGCGGCAGATCCACGGCCAGCGAAACCATCGCCACCGTGTGCTGCTCCTGCTGGTCGCGGTCGCGGATGCGCAACGGGAATCGCAGGCTGCGCACACCCACGCGATCAATCGGAACCTGACGGTGATCGCGTTCGTTCTGGGTGTCTTTGAGGGCGGGCATGGACGCGCGAAAGGAAGTGGCTGGCAAAGACGAAAAGTCCCACTGCCGGATCAGCGGCAGTGGGAATTTCTACGTTCGTCAGCGGGAATGAAGCGCTAAAACTAGAGCATGTTCACAGCGCGGGCGCGCTTGATCTCGCGGGTGATCTTGCGGTGAATCCAGGCGGACACGCCGGTCACGCGACGAGGCAGGATCTTGCCTGTCTCGGTGGTGAACTTTGAAAGCAGGTCGGGATTCTTGTACACCAGCTGGGTGGTGGGGATGTCCATGCGACGACGCGGAAGCTTGCGGTTCGCGCGACGGAAGTTCAGGAGACGCTCTTTGTTCTTGGGCTGCATGATAGAAGTCGGTAAGGGGGTGCCGGTTAGCGGATTTCGCGGTGAAGCGTGCGCTTCTTCATGAAGTGGTTGAACTTCACTTTCTCAAGACGTCCCGGAGTGAGCGGGCTTTTCTTGTTGCGGCGGGTCACGTAACGGGACGTCGGGAATCCGGCGGCTTTCGCTTCGGTGCACTCAAGGATGATGATTTCGCGGGCCATAAAAGGGGGCGGAAATTAGATTATTCCTGCTTGTTGTCAACGGTTTCCGTTTCTTCCTCGTCATCACCGTCGGAATCACCGTCGGTTTCGCCTTCCAGACCGAACAGGGAACGGACCGGGCGACGGTGGCGTCCGCCCATGCCTTCACGCTCAAGCTGGGCCTGGCACTCCACCGTGAAACGGGCGAAGGGCAGGGCTTCGAGACGAATTTCAAGGATCGGTTTGCCGGACATCTCGCAGATGCCATAGGTGCCGATGTCGATGCGCTTGAGCGCTTCGTTGATCTCGTACAGCGAGTCCTGTTCCTGGCTCAGCAGGCTCAAGGCGAAGTCGCGGTCATAAGCGTCGCTGCCGGCATCCGCCATATGCTGGCCAAAAGCGGAGGCTTCACTCCCTTCCGGGCGGCTGCGCAGGCTGCCGTCGGCCACGCTCTCCATCGAATCCAGCAGCAGGCTGCGCAGTTCGAACAGGCGTTGCTTTTGCTTTTTCAGGAACGGGGTGCTCTTGACCACCTTGGGTATTTCAATGGTTGCACCCTGGCTTTCTTCAAACGGGCGGCGCGAGACGGACTTGAGGTGCGGACCGGCGTTGAAGCCTTTGCTCAGCGCGGGAGCGGCACCGCTGCCCTTGGGGGTGGCGGCCTTGCCGGCTTTGCCGGACTTGGTGGGAGCCGCTTTAGCAGGTGCGGGTGCTGCTTTCGCGGGTGCAGGCTTGTCGGCTTTCACCGCAGCGGGCGGACTCTTGGCGGGGGCGGCTTTGGCAGCCTTGGCTGGAGCAGGAGCAGGAGCAGGAGCAGGTTTGGCAGCTTTCGCTGGGGCGGCCTTGGCGGCTTTCGCTGGGGCAGCCTTGGCTGGAGCAGGAGCAGGTTTGACAGCTTTCGCTGGGGCGGCCTTGGCGGCTTTCGCTGGGGCAGCCTTGGCTGGAGCAGGAGCAGGTTTGACAGCTTTCGCTGGGGCGGACTTCTTGACGGGGGGATTGGATTTCAACTTGAGGGGGGCAGCTTGCTTGGTTTTCTTGGCTGCCTTAGGCACTGCGGGTGAGCCCTTTTTAGCCGGGGCTGGCGGCTTGGCCTTGGCCTTTACCACCGGTTTTGCCGGCGGGGCCTTCTTGGTCTTGGAGGGTTTCGCAGGCTTGGCAGCCTTGGGGGAAGGCTTCTTGGCCGGAAGTTTTGGCGGGGGTGCCTTCTTGGCCATCGCGGCCGTCTTCGTTTTTACCACAGCCTTGGCTGTGGCGGGTGCCGGCCTGGTGCTTTTGGGTGCAGGCTTGGCGGATTTCTTGACGACGACTTTCGATTTCGCTGGCATGGCTCGCGTGGCGTTTGAAGGTGGCTCTGCCTTTCTTGCTGCCAGACTCCAAAGGAGCAGGACCGCAAAAAAGGGCGCGGATTCTTCCCGCTCAGGCTGGCTTACGCAACCATTATTCTGCGCGATGTCGCTGATCGGGTTGGTACGGCCTTGGAATCGCGAGCTACATTCGCCGTCCAGGTCCGTATTGGTGAGACCATGAAGCTCTCCGCTCTGCTATTCCTCCTTGCTACCGGCCCCTCCCATGCCGCCTCTCCCGCTTTGCTCGAAGGCACGCAGCCTCTGCCACCCAACCCGGATTTTTCGGCCACCATGGTCGCAGGTATCGACAGTTTTTTGCTGCACCAGATTGAGGAGTCCAAGACTTCACGCCATCCAGATCGGGAGCGGTTGCGCACCCTCATCGGTGCGATTGACCCCCGGCTGCCCATCAAAGCGCTGGAACTGGTGGGTGATACGCTCGAACCGGCCCTGCTCGCGGAGAACGACAAGGGACGCATTTACCGCGTGCGCTGGCCGGTGCTCAACGGGGTGCATGGCGAGGGCATCCTGATTCAGCCCAAAGGCAAACCCCTGGCACGGGTCGTTTACATTCCAGATGCTGACACCCTGCCGGAGGCGCTGGCGGGCATTCAGAAGGGGCATCCCGACGCCTCGCTCATCAACAGCGGCTGCGAAATTGTGATTCCTACCTTGATCAGCCGCGACAATGAATTCAGCGGCAGCGAGCGCATGGGAGTGAAGACCAACATGCCGCATCGCGAATGGATCTACCGCCAGTCCTTTGAGCTCGGCCGCCACATCATCGGCTATGAAGTGCAGAAGGTGCTGGCGCTCGTGGACCTGTTTGCCAGTCAGCCGGAAAAAGCCCCCATCCTGGTCGCCGGCCTGGGCGAGGGAGGTCTGCTCGCAATGTACTCAGGCGCTCTCGATACGCGCATCGACTCGACTTATTTGTGGGGCTATTTTGGCCCGCGTGAAGGGCTTTGGGAGGAGCCAATCTACCGCAATGTTTTTGGCCTGCTGCGCGATTTTGGTGATGCCGAGATCGCCTCCTTGATCGCACCGCGTCGCCTGGCGATTCATCACCTTGGCTTTCCCAATGTAAAGGGGCCGGTGATTTCCAAGGAGCCCGGCCGTCGCAATGTCGCCGCCCCCGGCAAGATCGTGAAGCCTAGCTTGGAGGCAGCCAAAGCAGAGGTTGAGCGTGCGAAGAAGATCGCCGGCTCAGGCGGCTGGATCCAGCTCTACGACATGAACAACGGCGCCCTCGACGTGGTGAGTTTCCTGTTCCCAGATCAGTCCAAGGCCATCCTCAAAGGCATGGATGCCGCCGCCGAAGTGAAATTTCCTGACCGCGACTTCACCGCCGATAACAAGGTGCGCCAGCAGCGGCAGGTGCGTGAGTTGGAGACCTTTACCCAGCGCCTGCTCTTCACCACCGAAGAGGAGCGCACCGCGACCTTCTGGAAGCCTCTGCCACTGGCTTCCCTGGCCGAATTCGAGAAGCACACCGCCGCCGAGCGCGAGCGCTTTTGGAACGACACCATCGGCCGCCTGCCCGATCCCAGCGCCCCCGCCAATCCTCGCAGCCGCCTGGTCAGCGAGACGGATAAAGTCGCCATCTACGAGGTCACTCTCGACGTATGGGACGGCGTCTTTGCCTGGGGCTGGCTCTGCCTGCCCAAGGACCTCAAGCCCGGCGAGCACCGGCCCGTGGTTGTCTGCCAGCATGGCCTCGAGGGCATACCCGAAGACACCGTCACCGAGGATGAAAAGAATCCTTCCTGGCATTTCTACCATGGCTTTGCCCAGCGGCTCGCCGAGCAGGGCTTCGTCACCTTCGCCCCGCACAATCCGTATCGCGGCCACGACGCCTTCCGCACCCTGCAACGCAAGCTCAATCCCTTGGGCAAGACCCTGTTCAGCGTCATCATCGGCCAGCACCAGCGCATCACCGGCTGGCTCAAAGCCCAGCCCTTTGTGGACCCGGCTCGCATCGCCTTCTACGGCTTGAGCTACGGCGGCAAGTCCGCCATGCGCATTCCCGCGATCGACACCGATTACTGCCTGTCCATTTGCTCCGGCGACTTTAACGAATGGGTGCGCAAATGTGTCAGCCTCGACATGCCCATGAACTACGTCTTCACCCCCGAATACGAGATCTGGGAATGGAACATGGGTCGCACCTTCAACTACGGTGAAATGGGCGCGCTCATTGCGCCCCGCCCTTTCATGGTTGAGCGCGGTCACAACGATGGCGTCGGCCAGGACGAATGGGTCAGTTACGAGTACGCCAAGATCCGCCGCCTCTACAACAAGCTTGGCATCGGCGACCGCACCACCATCGAGTACTTCGACGGCCCTCACACCATTCATGGCGTGGGAACCTTCGAGTTCCTGCACCAGAAGCTGGGCTGGAAGTGAGCCGCACCATTCACTCGCGCACCTTCACGAGGCCGGACCTGACCTATCGACCGCCGTCGCGGGACACCCTTGGCCAGTGCGTGGATGGCGACTCCGGCATGGGCAAGAAAACTGCTTGCACGCCAGGTCAATTCGCGCATCTTCACGACCCTTCACGGGATTCCGATGTAGCTCAGCGGTAGAGCGGGTGACTGTTAATCACTAGGTCGTAGGTTCGAACCCTACCATCGGAGCCACTCTTTAAAGCGGTCCCAGCCTCGCAGTCGCGGGGCTTTTTTGTGTCCATGCATGGCGCTGATGTGGCGGGAGTTCATTCTGTTCTGTGCTCATCACAATTCTCCCTGTCCGGCAAGGCGCCGAACTCCAAGTTCTGCTCACGCCTCAAAGTTGGCCCACATATTGCTTTTCACGATTCTGATTGCCTGTCGCTTTCGATGCAGGACAAGTGCACCCCGATGCTTGGTCCTTGCCTCGTCAGGGACTGGCGATCCCTCAAACAACACCATCCTCAACACAGACAACATACACATGAAGACAACGATTACCTCGTTATTTAGCGCCCTTGTCGTCGCCGGTGCCCTGCACGCAGGCGCTCCTGCCGACAAGACTCCAACTCCGGTGGCTCCCGCCCCAGACGACTCTCTTGGCTTCAGCCTCACCGCTGGCTGGGACTCCACCTATATCTACCGTGGCGTAAGGCTGGGAGACAACCTCGTCTCCGCTGGCCTGACCATGCCAGTCAAGCTCAGTGACAAAGCCACGCTGACCTTCACTCCCTGGTTCGGCGACATCGTCAGCAATCACAGCGCCGGCATCCACAACTATGATGAGCTGGACCTTCCTGTGTCCCTCACCTATGACTTCGGCTTCGTCACCCTCGGTGCCGGCTACGAGTACTATCTGTTCCCGTTCAGCCACTTCCACACCAGCGAGCCGAACATCACGTTCTCCAAGACCATCGGCAACCTCAACATCTACGGTGGAGCTTATCTGGACGTGAATGCGCGTGGCGGCAGTGCCATCGCCAACGTCAAGGGCAGCCCAGGCTGGTATTATGAAACAGGCGCCGCTTACACCATCAAGGTTACTCCCTGGCTCTCCATCGTCCCTGAGACGAAGGTCAGCTTCGGTGAAAACTACTACGGCGTGAAGGGCTGGAACAACGTGATCACCAAGATCTCGGCTCCCATCACTCTGTCGAAGAATGCCTCGCTCGTTCCGTACGTTGCGAGTTCCTGGGGTCTTGATGCTCTGCATGACCTCGGCCAGGGCAACTACTTCTTCGGCGGCGCCGCCATTACCGTCACTTTCTAGCCTACAGCTAGGATTCAAAACAGCTGGGCTGCCGTTTCATGGTTGGAGGCAGTCCGGCGATTCTTGGTCCGGTGGGATTTGTTTGGATCCCACCGGACCTCTTGTTTTTGGGCGTTATTTAGGGCCACCCGAGGCGGGCTAAGCCTTGCCGCCGAAGCTCACATAGTCGTCCATATCCAACCATTCAAACCAAGTCGCGAGGTCTTCGCGATGGTCGGCCTTGGCGCCGCTGATCGCTCCGTTAATATAGCTGCGGCTGTCATTATCCGCAGGCGCTGCCTGCTCGCGGAAAGCGCTCCATTGATGGATCTCCCAGTCCTCGTGCTGTTTCTGCGCATGGGCTTCCACCCAGGCGAGCAGCTCGCCGTCTCCCAACCCGGCCGCCACCTGTGCCTTCAAGGCTTCAGGGTCGATGCCAGTGAAGGAGAAAAAACGCATGTCCAACGGGCATGCATAATTGTATTCTCCATTGGTGCCGGCCAGCACCGCCCGGCACTTGTCGAGAATGCGCGGAAGCAGCGCATAACCGCCCAGGCGTACCCGGCAGCTGCGAGGCGGATGTTGAGTCAAATTGGGTGTGGAGGACTTCATAGGCGGCCAAGGGAGCCCGCGCAGCACAGGAGGGCAAGCGGCAGTTGCCAGAGGGGGGCTCATTGCCCTGATTGGGCCCGCGAGCTTGCTCACCACCGGTCGGCATGACCATGCAAATCCTCCGTGAGTCCGGGCGGCACAAGAAATGTGCAGTTTTTTCAAATCCCGCCTTGCAATCCCTTCATGTTTTTCTACTTTCAGATCCGCTTGTGAAAAATTTCACAAGCATTCTCCTCCTTTTACCGAATCTAAACTGATCATGGGCAACTTCTTTCCGCGCTGGACCAACTGGCTGCCGCTAAAGCTCGCTATTGCCGTGGTCTTTATTGTCTCCGGTATCTCCGCCGCCACCGCTTACTACTTCACTCCCAAGTACACTCGTGTGGGTTATCAGCCGACTCAGCCGGTGCCGTTTTCCCACAAGATTCATGCCGGCCAGCTTGCAATGGACTGCCGCTTTTGTCATAGCTTCGTGGATCGTTCGAGCCACGCCAATGTGCCAACCAACCAGGTCTGCTTCAACTGCCACGGCGCAGGCAAGGGTCAGATCAAGCTCAACAGCCCCAAGCTGGAGCCAGTGCGCAAGGCCGCTGAAACCGGTGAGCCGATTCATTGGGTCAAGATTCATAAGACCCCTGACTTCGTGTACTTCAATCACAGTGCTCACCTGAACCGCGGCGTCTCCTGTGTCTCCTGCCATGGCAAGATCAATGAGATGGAAGTCGTGTTCCACCATGAGCCCCAGAGCATGGCTTGGTGCCTCGACTGCCATCGCAATCCAGAGCAAAACCTTCGCCCGCTGAGCGAGGTGACGAACCTGAACTGGAAGCCTTCGGACGTGAACCGCGAAGGCTTCTACAAGGGCTTGCTCGACAAGAAGTTCCCGGCTGCGGACATTGTGGCGGCGATTCCCGGCGCTGCCGCGGACAAGGTGCCTGCGGATGCGGCCGGCCTGTCGGCCCTGGCCAGAAAAGTTTACGGTGACGTGGTCACCCAAAAAGAAGTGGGCCTGCAGCTCAAGAAACACTGGCAGGTTCAGCCGCCGGAAACCTGTGCGACCTGTCATCGCTAACCCTTTAGGCTCGCACACCAAGCTTTCATGAAACGGATCTGGCAACACCCTGAGGAACCCAAGACTGGCCGTCGCTACTGGCGCAGCATTGGCGAGCTTGAACGCCGCGAAGGTTTCCTCAAAAACCTGGGCCGTGAGTTCCCTAATGGCGACGAACTTACGGAAGAAGAGCGCGAAAGTTCGCGCCGTAATTTCCTGAAGCTCATGGGCGCTTCGGTCGGCATGATGGGGCTTGCCAGCTGCCGTCGCCCGCTCATCAACATTCTGCCTTATACGAAGAACGTGGAGTGGGTCGTGCCGGGCAAGCCTTTGCTCTATGCAACCACGATGCCCCGCCCATACGGTGCGACACCACTGGTGGTGACGACCCACGAGGGCCGTCCCACACATCTGGCGGGCAATCCCTTGCATCCTTCGGTGGGTGGCGGTCTTGATGCGTTTGCCCAAGCTTCGGTGCTTGATCTTTACGACCCCGAGCGTTCCCAGAAAGTGGTAAGCAAAGGTGCGGTCGCCAAATGGGATGCCGTTGACGAAGCGCTGGCTAATCTCGCCAAGAATGGCGGCGAAGGTGTTGCGATCCTGGTGGGTGCTGAAATTTCCCCCACCACCAGCCGCCTGCGTGGCGAGGTGCTCAAGAAGCTTGCCAAAGCAAAGCTGTTCCAGTACGAAGCAATTAACCGCGACGCCCAAAGCGCCGCGAACAAGGAATTGCTCGGCGCCGGAACCCGGCCCGTGGTGAAGCTTAACAAGGCCCTGGCGATTCTGTCGCTCGACTGCGATTTCTTGGGACTTGACCCTGTGGCGGATGATTCGCCCGCAGACTTCATCAAGACCCGCCAGGCTGACCGGCCTGCTGACGCGGACAAAATGAGCCGCCTCTATGCCATCGAGAACCGTTACACCCTGACGGGTGCCATGGCCGATCATCGCAAGCCCCTTCCGGCGACGTTGTATCCGGTGGCCGCCGCCGCGCTTGCTGCTGAAATAGGCAGGCTCGCAGGCGATGCCGCTCTGGTTCAGGCAGCCTCGATTCTGGCTGCCGCCGCAGACGCGACCCTTTTGGCCTGGATCAAGCCTGCCGCTGAAGATCTCTTCAAGAACAAGGGCAAAGCCGTGGTTTTGGCCGGCAGCCGCACGCCTCAAGCGGTGCAGGCGCTGGCTGCGGGCATCAATGCTGCGCTCGGCGCCTTTGGCTCCGTGATCGAACTGCTGAAGAGCGAAGATTCGGCCGCCGGTTCACTGGCTGAATTGACCGCCGCGATCAATTCCGGCACGGTTCACACCCTGCTTTCCTTCACCGGCGCTGACCCTGTGTTTGATGCCCCTGCATCGCTTGGCTTCGCCAAGGCGATTGAGGCGAAGAAGACCACAGTCATTCATCACGGCACACGTGTGAACGCCACGGCAAAGGCCGCGACCCTGCACATTCCGGGTGCCCACTACCTGGAAACTTGGGGCGATGTCCGCACGCTGGACGGTGTCTATTCGATCGTTCAGCCGATGATCCAGCCGCTGTACAATGGCGTGTCTGAAATTGAAGTTTACCTCGCCCTGCTGGGCCGGAAACAGTTCGGTGCCGTTAAGCCTGTGGCCGGGGCAAAGCCCGCCGCCGCTCCCGCTGCACCTGCCGAAGACCCTTCTTATGAAGCTGTTCGTGAGACCTTCGCCAGCCTCGCCGGCGGTCTGGACGAGGCGAAATGGAACTTCACCTTGCGTGACGGTTTCCTGAAGGGTTCCAAAGCCACTGTTGGCGGTGCCTTCAATGCCGCCGCCGTTGCAGCGATTGTTGGCAAGTCCAAGGTGCCTACCGCACCCACAGAGAATGATCTCGAAGTCGTGCTGGTGCCTGATTCCAGTGTTTGGGATGGCCGGTACATCAACAATGGCTGGCTGCAGGAAGCCCCTGATCCGGTGACCAAGCTCACCTGGGACAATGCCGCCCTGATTGGGTCCGTCACCTACCGCAAGCTGAAGCTGAAGGCTCAGAAGGAAGGTCTTACTCCCCAGATCAAGCTCACCATCGGCGACAAGGTGCTGGTGCTCCCGGCATTGGAAGCCCCAGGCCATGTGTCCAATTCCATCACCATCCAGCTCGGCTACGGCCAGACGGTGACAGGCTTCATCGGCAAGGGCGCCGGTGTCAATGGCTACTCCCTTCTCAGCAATCCGGGCGAATACGTCATCAATGGCGCTACGCTCGCAGCCACGGGCGAAAGCAGCCAGCTCGCGATCACGCAGGAACACGAAACCATGGAAGGCCGCTCGCTTTACCGCGAAGGCACCAAGGATGACGAGGAAAATTTTGCCCAAGTCACCGGCATCGACAGCCACATCCCGCAGAGCGTGAGCTTGTATGGCGGCCAGTTCGGTCCCAAGTCGGCTGAGAATCCCGCAGGTTTCGACTTCGAGAACAAGCATCAGTGGGGCATGACCATCGACCTCAGCAAGTGCCTGGGTTGCACAGCTTGCCTTATTGCCTGCCAGTCTGAGAACAACATCCCGATCGTCGGCAAGGACCAGGTCACCAAGGGCCGCGTGATGCACTGGATCCGTATGGACCGCTACTTCGCGACTCCCGACAAGGACGATGTGGGCACGGATTTCACACCTGAGGCGCTGGAAAACGCTGAAATGGTGACACAGCCCGTTGCCTGCCAGAACTGCGAATCAGCCCCATGCGAAACGGTGTGCCCGGTGAATGCCACGGTGCATACGGAAGAAGGTCTCAATGCGATGGCGTACAACCGCTGCATCGGCACTCGCTATTGCGCCAACAACTGCCCCTACACCGCCCGTCGCTTCAACTGGTTCGATTACAACAAGCGCCCGCTTGATGAGTTGTATTGGGGCCCGCTTTCCACGCCTGAAAAAACTGGGATGCGTGAAAGTGCCAAGCTGCAGAAGAATCCCAACGTCACTGTCCGCATGCGCGGCGTGATCGAGAAATGCACGTACTGCGTGCAGCGCCTTGAATCCGCCAAGATCCTGCAGATGCAGACTCAGCGCGATTCCAAAAACTTCCGCATTCCGACTGACAGCGTGAAATCCGCCTGCCAGCAAGCTTGCCCCACCCAGGCCATCGAATTTGGCGACCTTGGTGACAAGAACAGCAAGGTCTTCAAGGTCAAGGGCGACGGCTCCAAGGAGCATCCCGGATCGCCCCGCAACTACCAGTTGCTCAAGTATATCAACACCCGTCCGCGCACCAGCTACCTGGCACGCCTTCGCAACGTCAACCCTGCCATGCCCGGTGCGAAGGGCATTGCAGCGTGGAGCAAATTGAATTCCTAACCCATGGCAGCCACCGACACAGCCTCCGCTCACGCCGCTCCTGGTACGCAAGTCGTGCTCGATCGCGAGCCGCTGGTGCTTAACAACCGGTCGTTCAGTTGGATCAGCAACCGCATTTGCGGCATCATTGAGAACAAGCAGCCCCTCCTGTGGTGGATTCTGTTTGTGCCCTCGGTACTGCTGACCACCGTCATGGTTGCATGCTTCGTCTACCTCATCTCGACCGGCATCGGCGTGTGGGGCCAGAAGCAGCCCGTGGACTGGGCCTGGGATATCACCAATTTCGTGTTCTGGATCGGGATCGGCCATGCCGGCACACTCATCTCGGCGGTGCTTTTCCTCACCCGGCAGAGATGGCGTACCTCGGTGAACCGTGCTGCGGAAGCGATGACGCTGTTCGCGGTGATGTGTGCCGGTCTGTTCCCGGCCTTCCACGTCGGTCGCGTTTGGATGGTGTGGTTCCTGGCCCCGATCCCCAATGCGAATGCCATCTGGCAGAACTTCAAGTCGCCGCTGCTCTGGGACGTCTTCGCGGTTTCGACCTACTTCACGGTTTCCGTCATCTTCTGGTACCTCGGTCTGGTGCCCGACTTGGCCACCCTGCGCGACCGCTGCAAGCCCGGTATCAAGAAGGCGCTTTACGGCCTGTTCTCGCTCGGCTGGCGCGGTGCCAACCGCCATTGGAGTCATTACGAAACCGCTTATCTGCTGCTGGCAGCCCTGTCCACCCCGCTGGTGCTTTCCGTGCATTCCGTGGTGTCGTTCGACTTCGCCACCTCCATCGTTCCTGGCTGGCATACCACCATCTTCCCTCCTTACTTCGTTGCAGGTGCCATTTTCGGCGGCTTTGCGATGGTGCTCACGTTGATGATCCCCGCACGTGCCATCTATGGCCTGCATGATCTGATCACGCCGAAGCACATCGACAACATGGCGAAGATCATCCTGCTCACCGGCACCATCGTTGGCTACGCCTACAGCATGGAATTCTTCATGGCCTACTACGGTGCGAATCCCTTTGAGCTACAGTGCTTCAAGCTGCGTGCCTTCTACGGGCCCAGTACCTGGTACTACTACATGATGATGTCCTGCAACGTACTTTCGCCGCAGATCTTCTGGTTCCGCAAGGCGCGGACCAATCTCTGGATCGTCATGGCCGTTTCGATGTGTGTGAACGCCGGCATGTGGTTTGAGCGCTACGTGATCATCGTTACCTCTCTGGAGCGTCACCTCACCCCCGGTGCCTGGCGCGTGTTCCACCCCACCTGGGTGGATGTCACCACCTTCATCGGCACCTTCGGCTTCTTCATGATGAACTTCCTGCTGTTCCTGCGCTTCCTCCCGGTGATCGCCATCGCGGAAGTCAAGGGTGTCACGCCCGCAGCCGATCCTCACCACGGCGAGAGCCATGAACACGGCGTCCAGGAGGACGAGGTCATGGGCTACGAGAAACCCGCTTGCATCGCCCCGAAGGGCTCTGCCGCCATCGCATAACTGGAAATCACTGTGAGCACCACCCTCAAAAGAGTTCACGGCTACCTCGCTGAGTTCGACAGCGTGAAAGACCTGTATCACGCCGCCGAGCATGTGCGCGACGCGGGCTATCAGCGCTGGGATTGCCATTCACCCTTTCCCATTCACGGCATGGATGGCGCGATGGGCGTGAAGCGCTCCAAGCTGCCCTGGCTTGTGTTCTTCGGCGGCATCACCGGCACCACCACGGCATTCCTGCTCGAATACATCACCCAGGGGGTCATCTATCGCACCGTGGTGCAGGCCAAGCCGGCCACACTCATGTCGATTCCTGCCTGGTTCCCGGTGATGTTTGAGCTGACGATTCTGTTCGCCTCGTTCACCACTTTGTTCGGTCTGCTGGGGATCATCGGTCTGCCGCGTTGGAACCACCCGCTCTTCACCTCGAAGCGCTTCGCCCGCTTCTCGGACGATGGTTTGTTTGTCTGCATCGAAGCCCGTGACCCGAAGTTTTCCCAGGAGGGCACTAAGTCCTTCTTGGAAGGAATCGGGGCCAAGAACATCGAACTCGTGGAGGACGACATCTGATCGCAGCACGCTTTCACGCGATCATTGAAACGCCATGAAATACTTCTTCCTCAGCTACATCTTTGCTGCCCTCCTGCTTGTGGGCGCTGCTGGCTTCCGCGGTGAAAAATTTGAGCGCACCCCGCTGCAATTTTTCCCCGACATGAAGGAACAGACAAAGGTCAAATACCAGGCCTCCAGCGAATTTTTTGCCGACGGCATCGGCAGCCGCCTGCCGGTCGCACACACGGCGCCGATGGGATATGAGCAGCCAAAGGTTGCCGCCGCCAACGGTGCCAAGCCCCCCAAATTTGGTTTTAGCAATGGTGTGGATTTCTACAACACCGGCAAAGTGGGCGACTACTACGGCGACGGTTTCCCCGCTGACCTGGCTCTGGCCCCGGATCTCCTCCTGCGCGGGCAGGAGCGCTTCAACATCTATTGTTCCGTCTGCCATGGACACTCCGGCAATGGCAAGGGTGTCACTTCCAAGTACGGCATCCTCACGGCCTTCAACTTCCAGCAGCCTGGCGCCACCGATCCAGCCAACGCGGCGGCCTACCGGCCGACGGGCGCTATCTTCGATACCATCACCAACGGCAAAGGCCTCATGGGCCCATACGGTGGCGTGGTTCCGGCGCAAGATCGCTGGGCGATCATTGCTTACATCCGCACGCTGCAAATGGCGGGCAAGGAGATCGGTGGAATTCAATAACGGCAAGCGTATTTCGGCATGAGTCATCATCACGTCAGTTTCAAGGATTTGCCCGAAGGAGGCGAGAAGTTAGAAGCCGCGAAGGCTTCCAAGCTCAAGGGCGTGCTCGGCACGCTCGGTGGTTTGGGCCTGATCCTTTCACTTGTCTTTTTCTTCGGCGATGCCACCCGGCCCGCCTTTGCCTACAGTTGGTTGTTTGCTATTTTTATCTGCTTCACGCTGACGGCAGGGGGAACCTTCTGGGTTCTGCTTCACAATGCGTCGAACGCCAGCTGGGGTGTCTCGGTCCGCCGCCTCTTCGAAAATCTGGGGCTCGTCGCCGCGCCGCTCTGTGTGCTGGCCCTCCCCTTGCTTTTGCCCGCTGTGCAGACGCATCTCTGGCCGTGGATGAATCATCATCGTGAAGCAATCGCGGAAGTTGCCGCGCATGGCGGCACAGGAACCGTCGTTGAGGCGCTTGAGGAAATGGCCAAGTCGAATCCCCATTTGACAGTGCTGCCGGAGAAATACGGTTACCTGAATCTTCCATTCTGGTACGTTCGCTTCTTCTATTACTTTGGCATCCTCGCCTTCATGGCTTGGTACATGCGCAACCAGTTCCTGGTTCAAGAAAAGGATCGCAGCATCAAGCACACCATCCGGGCCCGCCAGTTTGCCTGTATCATGCTGTTCCCCTTTGCCCTGTCGATCACCTTCGCCGCGGTGGACTGGATCATGGCGCTGGACTTCAACTGGTTCTCCACCATGTGGGGGGTGTACATCTTCGCCGGCTGTGCCTCATCATCAATGGCATTGATGATTCTCATGGCGACCTACCTTCGCTCCATTGGCTATCTGCAAAAGGTCGTTACCGGCGAGCACTTCCATCTGATGGGCAAGCTGCTCCTTACCTTCACGATTTTCTGGGCCTACGTCGCCTTCAGCCAGTATTTCCTCATCTGGTATGCCAATATTCCCGAGGAGACGCGCTTCTTCCTCATTCGCAACACCGAAGGCTGGCGCTGGGTGAGCAGTCTGGGCCTCCTCTTGGGCCACTTCATCGTGCCCTTCGTGGTGCTGTTGCAGCAACAGCAGAAGAAGAACCCGAGGATCATCTGCGCGGTCTCCGTCTGGGTGCTGCTTATGCATGTGGTCGATATTTACTGGAACATCATTCCAATGCGCGGTCCAACACTCGGCCATGGGGTGTGGATGGGCGGCACAGCCTGGATGGGTGATATCGTCGCCTTCTGCGCGGTTTTTGGCACCCTTGGGTTTGTGTACATGCGTGGACTCGGTCGTCACAGCCTGTACGCCTGGCGTGATCCCCGCCTCCTCGAATCCATCAACGTCCGCAACTAACTGACGCATGTCTTCCGATTCCCCTCAACCTCAACGCGCCCCGGGTTTCCTCTGGATCCTGGGAGCTCTCGTCGGCTTCGCGCTGCTGGCATTCATCTTTCAGGGCTTGTTTGGCCGGCAACGCACGGATCCGCGTGAAGCGGACCGTCTCGTCAACCTTGATGAAATTAGAACCGCACAGGCCGCCAATGTGAAAAAAATGGGCCTTGAAGTAGGCAAGAGCAACGAGCGGCTCGCCAAGGCCCTGGAAGCTATCAAGGCGCAAAAGCCCACGACGAGCACGATGCTGGTCCCCGGCTCACCCACCCAGCTCAAGCAATCCGCAGCTGCGGCTCCCGCGCCCAAACCCGCTGTAGCGCCCCCTGCGGCCCCAGCGGCACCAGCGAAATAATACTCCCCCCGGCTTACGACTTCCTGACCGTCCACCTTATGCAGACAGAGGCCACCACCGCCGATCCCAATGCTGACAACCTGCGCCGCGCGTCTATCGACCGCTCGGTGAAGGGGCCGGTGTTGTTCCTGTTTACGAATGCCGCCTTCTGGCTCATGGCTTCCACGTTGCTGGGCTTCCTGGCTTCGGTGAAGCTGGTTTTCCCCGGCTTCCTTGACTACTCCTTTCTTTCGTATGGTCGTATCCAGCCGGCACATATCTCGGCACTGGTGTATGGCTGGGGCATTCAGTCCGGACTGGGCGTGGCGCTGTGGTTAATGGCCCGGCGTACGGCGGTGGAGCTCAAGGGCGGGCAGGCCGGCCTTATCACCCTCGGGGTCATTTGGAATGTCGCAGTCACCATTGGCATCCTTGGCATCCTTGGCGGCAGCAGCACCTCCGTGGAGTGGCTGGAGTTTCCGCCCGCAGTCACACCTGTGCTGTTGCTGGTGTTTCTGGCATTTGCTTTTCGCATTGTGTCGATGGCCGCCCGTCCCCAGCGCGCCCAGGGTTTCATGGTCAGCACCTGGTACCTCATTGGCGCCTGCTTCTGGTTCCCCTGGATTTTCGCCACGGCCTGCTACCTCTTGAACAATGTCGAACTAGGCACTCTGGGTGCTGGCATTGGTGCCTGGTACGTGCACGGTGTGATTCTGCTGTTCTTCGTTCCGGTGGGAATTGGTTCGGCTTACTATTTCATTCCCAAAATCACGGGCCAGCCTATTCACAGCGCCCAGCTTGCGCAGATGGGCTTCTGGCTTCTGGCCGTTTTCGGTGGCTGGACGGGCATGCAGCGCTTCATGGGCGGGCCGATTCCCGCATGGATGCCAGTGGTAGGCTCTGTGACCGGCGTGCTGCTCCTGATTCCTGTCGGTATCGTGGGACTCAATCACCACCTTACCACGCTGGGCAGCCACAAATTGGTCGCCACCAGTCCCACTCTTCTCTTCACTTTCTTCGGAGCGCTGTTCTATCCGGTTTCGGGCGTGATTCTGGCCCTGATTTCCGCTTTCTGGACAGGCATCAACCTGCAATTCACCCATGCATGGTACGGCTACCAGATCGTGGCGGTATACGGCTTCTTCAGCATGAGCGTGTTTGGCGCCATCTACTACATCGTGCCGCGTCTTGCGGGCTGTGAGTGGCTTTCCGTGCGCTTGATTCGCAATCACTTCTGGTTCTCAGTTTACGGCATCGGCACGATCGTGGTCACCAGCGTTGTAGGCGGCATGCAGCAAGGGGCCGGGTTGAACGATCCCGCCAATTGGAATGCGACCTTCTGGAGCGTGGTGTCAAGTTCCCACGGTTACGTGGTGGCCCGTGCGCTGGCCTGGGCGCTGATTCTTTGGTCCAACTTCTGGTTCCTCATTCACCTCATGCTCATGGTGGCCGGTCTTGGCCGCCGCAGCTCGTCGCCGACGCTGCTTACGCATGATCATGAAGAACTGCCGCTTACCGAAGGAGCAAAGGCATGACTGACTTCCGCACATTCGTTCTCAAACTGATCGCAAGCTTCGGCCTCCCCTGGCTGTTGCTCATCATCGTCCCCGCCATCCAGTATCAGGGGGTCAAAGGCATCCCGTATGACAAGGACAAGGGCGATGAGCTCGACAGCAGCTACTACTATCCGCTGGTTCCGGTGGTGACCCATCAGGGTGAGAAGCTCTATGCCATCGAAGGCTGCGTGCAATGTCATTCCCAGATGATCCGGCCGCCGGAGATGGCTCTGGACGGTTGGCGCAAGGGTTGGGGACAGGATCAAAGCGCTCATGCCGCCGAGCCTGCCCGCGCCACTCAGTTGCGCGACTACCTTGGCGACAAGCATTCATTCCTTGGCGTGCAGCGCAACGGACCCGACCTGGCCAATGCGGGCTATCGCTTCGAGACCCGCACTCAGGTCCACATGCATCTGTATGAACCGCGGGCGCTAAATGAGTGGTCTGTCATGCCAGGCTACCGGCATCTTTACCAGGTTCGCAAGATCCAGGGCTCCGGTTCAGCCTCGGCCCTGCCTTTGGCGGGTACCAAGTTTGAACCTGCACCCGGCTATGAGGTGGTGCCCACCCAGGATGCCGAACAGCTCGTAAGCTACCTGCTCTCGCTCAAGAAGGACTATCCCACCCCCGGCTCCGCCAAGGCGGTAGCAGCCGCGCCCGCCGCGAAGAAGTAGCTGACCCATCCCTTTAAGACCGCCCATGAGCGCAAGCAATTCCAACCCTGATTCGAACGACCTCGACCGCATCCACTCCGCTGTGAAGCGCGAGAAGGTGGATCTGCCCGCTGGCAGTGAAGCAGCCCCCATGTGGGCGATTTTCCTGGGATTCCTGGTGGCCGTGTTTGCCGGCGGCCAGCTCGGCACCGCAAACGGTTTCTTCAGTGTCGAAAGCAAGCCGGCATTTCCCATGGCAGGCGATCCCCGCCCTTTGAGTTCAGGTGCGGGAGCCCAGCTTGATCCATTTGCACTAGCGCTAAAAAAAGGGGCCGCAACTTATGCGGTATGTGGTGGCTGCCATCAGGGCTCCGGTCTCGGCGTCCCCGGCCAGTTCCCGCCGCTGGCAGGATCTGAATTTGCCCAGGCCGGCACGGAGCGGCTGATCCGAATTGCCCTGCACGGCCTGGTCGGTCCGGTCACTGTGAAGGGTATCGGCTTCAATACCCCTGGCGGGATGCCTCCTCAGGGGATGGCGCTGGGCGATCAGGATATCGCCAACGTGCTTACCTATGTGCGCAATAGTTTTGGCAATGAAGGCTCCATGGTGACCAAGGAAATGGTCAGCAAGGTTCGTGCCGCTGAAGCCCGCACCGCCCAGTGGACCGCCGCCGATCTTGAAAAATACGCCAAGGCCAACGTGCCAGGGGACATTCCCGGCGGTCCAGGTGCCACTGCCGCGGCTCCAGCCGGTGCGGGTGCGCCGCCCGCTCCTGTCCTGAAGAAGTAAAATTTCCCCGTCTGCCTTTGATCTGTCGTGATGCCCCGTATTCAATGTCATCCCTCCCCCCCGCTGAGCATCCTGCCCGGCAAGGCGAGCTTGTGGCTTGAGATTGCGCTTTCGACGAGCATTGTGTGTGACCAAGCGGCAGGAGACCTCCCTGCCCATGCCGCTTTCGCAACCCCCTTGGCCTGACCGACCCAACCGTCACCGACCCCTATTCTCATGAGCGCTGCCACTACCCACGACGACCTGCCCCATGCCGGCGATCACGCGCACGAACACGCCCATCACGAGCCAAGCTTCATCTGGAAGTACATCTTCTCGACCGACCACAAGGTGATTGGTGTGCAGTACGGGCTCGGAGGCCTGTTTTTCCTGCTGTTTGGCTTCTTTCTGATGATGATCATGCGCTGGACCATCGCCTATCCGGGCGTTCCAGTGCCTCCGCTCAACTGGTTCTTTGACGGTGACCACCCCGGGCGTATTGCGTTCCTTAACGATCACCTGCCCTGGGTGCTCTACCAAGTGAAGAAGTGGGCGCCGGATGGCATCGTCAGTCCCGAATTGTATAACATGTTCGGCGCCATGCACGGCACCATCATGGTATTCATGGGCATTGTCCCGCTGGGCTTCGCTGCTTTTGGCAACTATGTGATGCCGCTGCAAATCGGCGCGATTGACATGGCCTTCCCCAAGCTGAACGCCTGGAGTTACTGGCTGTTCTTCATCGGTGGCAGCATGATGATCACCAGCTTCTTCCTGCCCACGGGGGCGGCGCAGACCGGTTGGACCAATTACTCGCCTCTGGCGACCACCACCACGCTCTACTATAAGAGCACCTTCATGACCGGCCAGACTTGGTGGCTGATGGCCATGGTGTTCGTTATCTCCTCCTCGTTGCTGGGTTCGGTGAACTTCATCACCACGCTGATCAACCTGCGTGCCCGGGGCATGACCTGGTTCCGCATGCCGTTCTTCTGCTGGGCCATGCTGGTCACCAGCTTCCTCCTGCTTCTGGCCTTCCCTCCTCTGGAAGTGGCCGCTGTGCTTCAGTTGGTGGACCGCGTGTTCGGCTCCTCGGTCTTCCTCCCCACCGGGCTCGTCGATGGCAACAAGCTACTCGATATTTCCGGCGGCGGCAATCCGCTGCTCTACCAGCATCTGTTCTGGTTCCTCGCACACCCGGAAGTGTACGTGCTCATCCTGCCTGCCTTCGCGATTGTCACCGAAGTGATTCCGTGCAATGCCCGTCGTCCGTTGTGGGGCTACAAGGCGATGGTCTACTCCGTGCTGACTCTGGGCTTCCTGAGCTTCCTGGTGTGGGCTCACCACATGTATCTGACCGGCATGGGCACGATGATGTCCACCTACTTCCAGATCACCACGGTGCTCATTTCCGTGCCTTCCGTGATGCTGCTCACGTGCCTCATGATCACGCTGTGGGGCGGTTCGATTCGCTTCAATCCCCAGATGCTCTTTGCCAGCGCCTTCCTGCCCATGTTTGGCATTGGTGGCCTCACCGGCCTGCCGCTGGCGTTCACCTTCATCGACCTGCATCTGCACGACACCTATTATGTGATCGGCCACTTCCACTATGTGGTGGCTCCAGGCACCATCTTCGCCCTGTTCGCAGGGGTGTACCATTGGTTCCCCAAAATCACCGGACGTAAGATGAATGACTTCCTCGGCAAGCTGCATTTCTGGCCCTCCTTGATCTTCATGAATGTGATCTTCGGTCCCATGTTCCTCCAGGGATTCGCCGGATTCCATCGCCGGTGGTACGATGGCGGCAAGTATTTTGAGGGCACCAGCCACGGCCTTCTCTGGCTTAACGAGGTCATGTCCTTTGGCGCTTGGTGCCTCGCCCTGGCTCAGATCCCCTTCATCATCAATCTCTGGCTGAGCATCAAAGGCGGTGAAAAGGTCACTTCCGATAATCCGTGGGATGCCACGACTCTGGAATGGGCCACTCCCACCCCGCCTCCCCATGGCAACTTCCTTACCGAACCGGTCATTTACCGTGATCCGTATGAGTACAGCGTGCCCGGCGCCGATACAGATTTCACCCCTCAATTTATGCCTCCTCCTGGTGGCGCGCCCGCACCGGCTCCGGTGACCCACTCCGCCGGCCACTGATACTGACCCGCTTTCCTCCAACTCAAGACCTTATCGACATGGAGATCCCCTATACCGTAACCGCCCGTCCCGACACTGGGCTGTGGAACGCCAAGATTGGCATCTGGCTGTTCCTCGCCTCTGAAGTGATGCTCTTCGGCGGCTTGTTCTCGTCCTACATTTTCCTGCGCCTGGGTGCCGATTATCCCTGGCCAGTGCATGTGCTGAACGTCCCCATGGGCTTCATCAACACCCTGGTGCTCATTGCTTCCTCGGTGACCGTGGTCATGTCGTGGGCTTCCCTGAAAATGGGCAAATGGGGTGCCTGCAAACTCTACCTGTTCATCACCATTCTATGCGCCTGCACTTTCCTGGTGATCAAGTTTTTCGAGTACAAGGACAAGTTCCATCACTACGGCGTGGTGATGAAGGACGGTACCGTTCTGGAAGGGCATTTGAAGGACAGCCAGTACCTGATCAAGTTTGACAGCATTACCTCGCTGTCAGTAAAGGCCGACGGCCATTACCCTGAATTCGATCCGACATTTGTCTTCAACCACTGCACCACCCCGAACCCGCAGTTGAAGACTCCTGCGGGAACGATCATCACCCTTGATGATAAGGGACTCGCCCTGCTGCGCGCAGAGGTTAGGAAGACCGCCAAGGACAAGGCGGATGCCGTCGCCAAATCCACCGGCCAGCCAGCAGAGATCGCCCCTCCGCTGCTGCCCTTGACGCTTACGGCCGTCACGCCTCTGTCCTTTGCCGTGAACTCCACCGCCCTGCCGATCACGCAGCCGCTGTTCGGTTACACTCCCACCACGCTCAGCTTCAAGGACAACACGACGGTCGAGGGCAAGTTGGTGGACGACAAGATGACCATGCATGTGGACAACATTGATGTCCGTTCCGTGCCGGACATTGAGCATTCCGTCGCTTGGAAGTATCTTCCCAAATGGAAGGAGGCTTTCGAGGAGCATCGCAAGGAACGGACGGAGCTCTTCCACAAGGAGCATCCGACCAAAGATCCCATGAAGGAGGAAGAATTCCTTCGCCGGGGCCTGGTCATGGCCCTGCATAGCCCCACCCCGGAAGCAGGGCATCATGAGTCGGAGGGCGTCGGCGAGCTTTTTGATTCCTTCAAGGCGACCTTTGGCGGCGGGGTTCACGAATACCCTGAGGTCGAGATCGACGCGAAGGACATTGAGCGCTGGTCAAATTTCCTGCCGAAGTACAACACCTTCTTTGCGATCTACTTCACGCTCACCGGCCTGCATGGCCTGCACGTTTTGGCCGGTATTTTGGTGCTTGGCTATATGCTGGTCATCGACACCCGCAAGTTCCGCAACGACCCCGAGCATATGGCGAACCGGATCGAGACCGGCGGCCTGTTCTGGCACTTCGTCGACTTGATTTGGATCTTCCTTTTCCCTCTTCTCTATCTCCTTTAATCCGCCGCCCGCCGATCACCATGAGCGAATCTCCTGCAGACATCCAAAAGCACGTCAAGACCTACCTGAAGATTGGGGCCGGGTTGATTTTCATGACCGTCGTGACGGTGTATCTCTCATTTGTCGATTTCGGCAGCCACTCCAACAACATGCTCATCGGCATGGCAGTGGCCACCTTCAAGTCCGCCATGGTGGCCCTGGTGTTCATGCATCTCAATCATGAGCGCCCGTTGATCTACAAGATACTGGTGTTCGCTACCGTCTTCGTCACTGTGATGTTCGTCCTCTTCACTTTTGTGCATGACGACGGTCTGCACATGCCCGGTTTCGAAGCCCAGCAGGGCGCCCACTTCTGACCGTTTCAGCCCATGTCCCTCAAAGGCTTCCACATCATTTTCATTTTCCTCGCCGTGCTTTGCATGGGAGGGTTTTGGGCGTGGACGCGGTGGAACCTGGATGCCGCCCAATCATTGAACGTGGTGGCGATCGGCCAGGGCAGCGGTGCGCTCGGCGTGCTGCTTTTCATTTACGGCCTTTGGTTTGTCCTGAAGAAGAGCAAAACCATCATTGTCTAGCCCACCATGACGCTGCCGCTCCTCCATCCTCAAGTGCTGGCCTGCGCCACCTGTCTGGTTGATCCCGGCTCAGCGATCTATCAGGCACAGCAAGGAGCCGTGTTTTTTATGCTCGCCGTGGTGTTCCTGATGCTAGGCACTCTCGCCTTCATTTTCCTCAATTTCGCCCGCAAGCAGCGCCGCGCCCTGGCGGCTCAAGCTGGTCCGGCTCAACCGTAGTTCCCTCAATTCATCTATATGAGCGTCACGTCCATCCTCAAATACCTTTGCATCCCCGAACTCGCGTCCGAGCACGGCGAACTCGTGGATCACATGGATGCTCTCGTTCACTGGTTCATGCTGGTCCTGTTCGTCGGCTGGTCAGCTTACCTGGTGTACGTGTTTTACACATTCAGCGCCAAGCGCAACAAGAAGGCCGATTACAACGGTGTTCGTGGTCACACCACCACCCACATTGAGATTGGTGTTTGCATTGTCGAGGCCATCCTGCTCCTGGGCTTCGCCTTCCCTCTGTGGGCACGCCAGGCCGATGAGTATCCCACCGGTCCCGAAGTGGTCAAGCTTCGTGCCGTGGGTGAGAAGTTCCTCTGGACCTTCCACTACGCTGGCAATGACGGTGTGCTGGGCCAGATCAACCGCAAACTCATCTCCCAGAACAACAACATCGGCCGTGATCCCAGCGATCCGAACGGCAAGGATGACTTCATCAGCGGCGGCACGATGAAGCTGCCCGTCGGCCGGCCCGTCATCGTCGATGTCGAGTCCAAGGATGTGATTCACAATCTTGCTCTCACCCCGATGCGCGCGGCGCAGGATGCAATTCCAGGAGCGAAGGCGCACATGTGGTTCAAGCCGACCAAGACTGGCACCTGGGACATCATCTGCGGCCAGCTCTGCGGCGTGGGCCACAGCCAGATGAAGGCTACCCTCGAAGTCGTTGAGCAAAAGGAATTTGATGACTGGTTCAAGGAGCAGTCCAGCAACGGACTCAAGGCTGTCCAGGCGGCTGCGGCGGCTCCAGCGGCAACCCCGGCCCACTAGGCTGCGACGGCCACACTGATGACCCTTTTACGCGACCCCGGCTGCGCAAGCGCCGGGGTCGTTGCTTGTGCCGCTCGATCACGGAACATGCTGTCTTTTCGATGAACCGCTTCCAACGCATCGCCGTCACGGCCTTTATCTGCCTCGAGGTGCTCATTTTCGTGGGTGCGATGGTACGCGCCACCGGCTCCGGTCTGGGCTGCCCTGACTGGCCCTTCTGCTATGGATGCTGGGTGCCGCCGTCTAGCGCGGAGCAAATTGATTTCTCCAAGATCAATATCGACAAGTTCAAGGCCAAGGCGGCTCAGCACGGGCGCAATCCGGCCACGATTACGAGGGAATCGCTGAAGGCCGAGTTCGATCCGGTAGCGACATGGGTGGAGTACTTTAACCGGCTGACCAGCCTGCCTCTGAGTTTCAGCGTCCTGGCAATGATCATTGCCTCGTTCGGAAGGATCCAAGGGCCGAAATTCTGGGTCCGGCTGGCCGTTTGGGCGGCCTTTGTCTGCCTGCTCGTCAATGCTTGGCTGGGTGCCAGGGTCGTTGAAAGCGGGCTGGAATCCGGCAAGATCACCCTGCACATGGCCCTGGCCATCGTCATGCTGTGTGTGCTTGTTTATGCGGCATGGGCAGGCACCGACAAGCCCTGGCGGATGTCACCCAGCAGTCCGTTGCCGGGCAGGTTGGGCCTCGTTTTGTTCGCTCTCGTTGTGATCGAAGGCATCATGGGGTCACAGGTGCGGGGACTTACGGACCAGCTCGCGGCGCTCCATTCGGGCCATCCGCGCGTCGAATGGGTTCACGAATTGGAGCAGAGCTGGGTGTATCTCGTGCATCGCAGCTTTTCCTGGCTGGTTCTGGGCTGCGGAATCGGCTTCTTCCGATCGGCAAAGAGGGGTCTCGGAGGAGTGGGCAGGCTGGAGCGGAGCATCCTCGCCCTGATCATTGCCCAAATGCTGCTGGGTGTCGTTCTGTCGCAGATTGGCATCGTGCGCATCGCCCAGATTCTGCACATCGGCCTGTCTTCGCTGCTGGTGAGCGGCTTGTTTCTATGGCTGCTTGGCAGCCGGAAGAGGGCTTGAAGAGGGTTACTTTTTCTTCTTTCGGTCCTCCTCGTCCCTCGACTTGCCGATCCCGCCCTGGACCGCTGGCTCGGGGGTGCGACGTTGCAAATCCATGCGGTGTGCATGCTCACGTGATATTTCCAATGCCGCGCGTTGCTGCGCCTCCGTCCGTGCTTGGTCCTGCCTGCGCTGTTCAAGCTGTATCTCGCGGCGGCGTTGTTCCTGCTCCTGGGCCTGCCGGCGGGCCATCGCTTCGGCCCCTTGCTGCCGGGTGACCAGCTCTCTCTCCCTCCGCGCATCTGCTGCCTGCTGCTGGCGCACGAGCTCTGCTTCATTCTCCTGGCGCACGGCAAAGTCTCTGTTTTGCTGTGCTTGCAACGCCTGATTCCGGCCCATCACCCCGGCTTCCTGCTGGCGGGTGCGGGCACTCTGCTCTGCTATAGTCTCCCCACGCTGGGTTGCGCCAGGTTGAGCGGTGAGGGCCTGCCCCGTCGCTTCAGGCGCTCCCGTGTTGGCAGGAATGATCGGGGACTGCGGCTGGAAGAGGATCGGTCCAGCGTCTTTCTGGAGAACGAATTGCGGATCCCTTACCATGACCGGGCGCACAGGGTCGGACTTGGGGGTGTGGCCCTCGGCCTCGGTGTGAATTTGCTGGCGCACGAAGTCCAGGTTGCCTCCGGCTCCCTTGCCGATCCAGCCTCGATTGATCTGGGCACGGGCAATCACCTTCTGGGTGGGAGGGCGCACGATGTGGTTCGCGGGCATGGGCAGAATCGTCGGAGCCACCACCACGAGGCTGTTGCCGGTCACCAGTCCACCCGGCAGCAGCGCGTGAAAGCGGTCGCCATGAAAATCATAATCGCTACGGCACACCAGGTGCAAAGCAGCAATGGGACTGCTGGAAAAGCGCTGCGCCCTTCCCAAATCCAGGCCACCGGCAGAAATACCACGGAGGGCTCGGTTGAAAGCGATGTGGGTGATGTTGTGCGTCTTGACCAGGATGGCGGTGTTCCATGATCGCGCCATGATGACCGTGCGCAGGTGGCGCTCGCCGAAGTCCCGATGGTGGCAGAAGACGTAGCAGCTGGGGCCGATGCCGTACACTTCGTCCACCCAGATGCCGACTCCTACCTCGGGATCCCATGCCACTTCGGGCGGCAGCGGTGCCCAGCCCACATAGTCATCGCTGTCGCGCCAGGAGACCCAGGCCGGAGCCCACTCGTAGCCAGGCACCCAGCACCATCCCAGGCTGCCCGCCATAATCCAGCGGCCATAGTGGTCAACAATCGCGCTGAAGGGCTCGTCCCCCAGCCAGGTCCAGCCGGCGTCGGTATAGACCCACTGGCCATCGTTGTAGGGTGCCCAGTCGGCATTCACGTTGCCGGGCGACCAGCAGGGCCCGTAGCCCTCCACTTCGACCCAGGTGCCGTAGGGCTCCAGAGCATCGTAGAAGTAGTCGAAAGTCACCTCCACCTGGGAGTGGGCGCGCGAAGGGGTGAACATTGCCACGCACGCGGCCATAAGCACGGCCCAGGAGAGGAGCGTTTTCATACCGGTATCAGACGCCACGACTTGAACATTCATTCAACCCGTGATTCCATTTGCGTTTTCGCGCCGTTGTTACGTGGAACAAACCCTTGCTTCATCCCTCTGGCGGGGCAGTTTCAACCGCTCATCCTTCGCGCCCGTTGGCGCGCGTCCGCCCCTATCCGCATGTCCGAGCCCGCCGCCAGTCCACCGACGTCCATCACGCTGAAGGATCTTATGATCCTGACCAAGTTCCGGCTCAGCGTTCTCGTCATTGTCAGCACCTTCGTGGGCTTTCTCATCGGCAGCAAAGGACCGCTCAACTGGACGCTGCTGATGCATACCATCATTGGCAGCTCACTCGCCGCGTTTGGCTCGGGCGTGTTCAATCAGCTCATGGAAATCGGGCCCGATTCGCGCATGACACGCACGGCTGACCGCCCGCTGCCGGCCGGTCGGATCTCACCTTCAGCCGCGTTCGCCATTGGCTGGCTGCTCAGCACGATGGCGTTGATTCATCTTGCCCACATGGTCAATATGGAGGCCGCCGCCATCACTGCGCTGACTCTGGCGGTGTATCTGTTCATCTACACGCCGCTCAAACAGCAGTCCGATACCAACACCCTCGTCGGTGCGGTCTCGGGAGCCCTGCCGCCGCTCATTGGCTGGGTGGGCGCCGCAGGCCCGGCCATCGGCGATGCACCGTACTTTCGCTGGCGGCTGCTTACCGAGCCCGGGGCACTGTATCTTTTTGCCCTGCTCTTTCTGTGGCAGCTCCCGCACTTCCTCGCGATCAACTGGATGTACCGGGATGAATATCGCAGGGGTGGATTTGTCATGCTGGCCAATGATGACGAAGGCGGCGGCAAGACTTCCCTGCACGCCCTCCTCTACGCCTTGGCCACGATGCTGCTCATGTTCTATCCGGTGTGGGCCGGCGTTGCCCATTCCTGGTTCGTGGTTCCTGGCCTGCTGCTTTCCGGCTGGCTGTGCTGGCTCGCCTGGCAGTTTCGAGTGCATCGTGAGCGCCCCCACGCGCGTAAACTTTTCTTCTGCACCCTCATGTACCTGCCCGCTATTTTCATCGTCACGGTGCTGGCGTGGAAAAAGTAACGAAATACTGCCCCATGTCCGACAAGCCCATCAAACCGCGCATCAACCCCTGGTCCATCTGGATTCCGATCATCATTATCGTGTTAGGCGTGGTGGTGCTGTACAACTACCTGGTCATCCAGACCATGCGCCGGGAGAAGGATCGCCCGGCCTATTATTCACGACTGGAGCACAACTTGGATGAATTGACGGAGCGCAGCGGCAAGAACGTCGCCCTCAATGATCTGCGCGGCAAAGTCATACTCATGGCCTATGTGTACACCAGCTGCCCGCGCGGCTGTTCCATGATCGTGGAGGAAATGAAGCACGTGTACGATGAGTTTGCGCCAAACCATCCCGGCTTCCAGATCGTCTCTTTCACGATCGATCCCGACGACACGCCTGCGAACATGAAGAAGTTCGCCGAGTCGCGCGGCATCACCAAGGACAACTGGTGGTTCGTCAACGGGCCCAAGAACCAGGTGCGCAACTTCCTGACGTATGACGTGAAGTTCTATGACGTGAAGGAAATCCCGGAAAAAGATCGCTTCAGCCCTGCCGACAAATACGAGCACGACATGCGCGTGGCTTTGATCGATGGCGAAGGCCACGTACGCGGCATGTACAATATCATCAATCCCGATCCCGAATTCCAGAAGATGGATCGTGAGAAGCTGCGCAAGGACCTTGCCTACCTTCTTGCCGAACAAGAAAAGCCCGCCGCGAAAAAGCCATGACTGTTCATGACCTTCCCGTCGTCAACGCCAGCCTGAATGCCACCACCACGGTGCTGCTGCTGCTCGGCTTCACCTTCATCAAGACCCGCCACGTCAAGGCCCACATCGCGACGATGCTCACGGCCCTCGTGGTGTCTGCGGCCTTTCTCACCTGCTATCTTATCTATCACTACTACGTGGGGCACGTGAAGTTTGCCGGCACCGGATTCGTGCAAAAATTCTACTACATGCTGCTGCTCACCCACGTGGTCCTGGCGGTGGTGAGCCTGCCAATGATCATCATGACCGTGACGCCCGCACTGGGCCGACGTTTCGACAAGCACAAACGCCTGGCCAGGTGGACGCTTCCGGTGTGGCTGTACGTCAGCGTCACCGGCGTCATCGTTTACATGATGTGCTACCAGTGGTGGGGTCCGCCGCTGATGTAGAGGTCAGTCACGCCGCACAGGCTACTTCGCCTTGATCTCCAGCCCTGCGAGCCACGGCGCGCTGATGGCCGGGGGCATGCCACCGAAGGGTTGGTAGGCCGGGAGCTGGATGATGCTCATGCTATGGGCTTGCGAGGCGATGAAGAAGAGGGCTTCGGCGCAGTCCGTGGTCTGGATCATGGCCGCGCGGTGCTCGGGAGTAGGCAGCACGGGACGCTTGTCCACGATGGGAGTGTTTGCCTCGCCGGGGGCGTATTCTGAGAGGACGATGCCGTGGGCATTGAGCTGGGCGCGGGCGGTGAAGAGCAGGCCGTGTACGGCCCACTTGCTCGCTGTGTAGGGCACGCCGGCATACGAGTCGAAGCCGTGGCCGGCGGTGGAGGAGACGACGACGATCTTGCCACCACCGTTCGCGGCCATCGGCTTGGCGACGGCCTGGATCATGTTGACCACGCCGAGCACGTTGATGTCCATGACCTTCTGCCACGTTTCAGTGGAGGCGATCCTGGAGGAGTCTGCGTGGGCCATGAAGCGGTCGGGCGTGTTGATCCCCGCGGTATGGATCAGCACGTGCGGTGTGCCGTGGGTGAGCACGGTCTCAATGGCGGCGGCGACGCTCGCGGCATCGGCCACATCACAAACGACAGGCACGATGCGCGGCGAGAAGCTGGCGGCTTCCTCCAACGACTCGAGCGTGCGCCCAAAGATAAACGTCTTTGCTCCTGCCTCGGCGAAACGCTTCGCCGCAGCCTGCCCCATGCCCCCGCCACCGCCGGTGACGATCACGATTTTGTCAGCCCAAATTTGATCCATCCGACGACGCTAGCAAGCGCGGGCGGCTCGTCCAGCGTGCGCGACTGGCAAAACCTTCTTGGGGAATAAGGAGGGCGCCGAAACAAGCAGCGGGTTGCTGGGTTTGATGGGGGTCATGAAAACCTGCCTCCTTGCCGCCACCTTGTTGTTCATCTCGCTGGCAAGTCATGCTGAATGGAACCGTTTTCGCGGGCCGAACGGCTCGGGCGTGGCGGAAGGCAAGGTGCCGGTCAAATGGAGCGCCACTGACCATATCGCCTGGAAGGCGGCGCTGCCAGGGCCGGGCACCTCCAGCCCCATCATCGTCGGGAACAAAGTGTTCGTCACCTGCTGGTCCGGCTACGGTGATGGCAGCCAGGGCGAGATCGGCCAGTTGCAGCGCCATCTGGTGTGCCTCAGCAAGACGGATGGCAGGGTGCTCTGGGACTCCACCGTGCCTGCCTCCCAGCCTGAGGACCCTTACGAGGGGATGCTCAGGGAGCATGGCTATGCCAGCAGCACACCCACCAGCGATGGCGAGCGCGTCTATGTGTTCTTTGGCAAGACCGGCGCGCTGGCCTTTGACCTCGACGGCAGGCAGCTCTGGCATACTCCGCTGGGCACGCATTCCAATGACCGGCGCTGGGGCTCGGCCGCGAGCCCCATGCTCTGCAAGGGCACTGTCGTGGTGAATGCGCTGGATGAGGGCGGAGCCATCTTTGCGCTCAACAAGAACACCGGCAAGGAAGTCTGGAGAGCCCCGGCGGAGGGCCTGCAACTGGCCTACAGCACGCCGGCGCTGATCGAACACGACGGTCAGCAGGACCTCATCATGGCCGTGCCGCAGGAGCTGTGGGGACTGAATCCCGACACGGGCAGGCTGCGCTGGTATGCCTCGCACAATTTGCCCGGCAATCTTTCGCCTGGTGTGGTGCTGGGCGATGGCAACGCTTACGTCTTCGGCGGGTTCCCCAAGCAGGGTAGCGCCGCGATCAAGCCCGGCGGCAAGGACGACATCACCACGACCAACCTCCTCTGGCAAAGCAATGAGTCCAGCTACGCCCCCACGCCGATCTTCCACGAGGGCCATCTGTACGTGATCAATGACGGTGGTTTCGCGCTATGCATCGACGCCAAAACCGGCAAGCAGCTCTATCGCGAGCGAGTCATGCAGGGAGCCGGTGGAGGCTCAGCAGGTGGCGGCGGACGCCGCGGTGGCGGCAAGCCTTTCTACGCTTCGCCGGTGCTGGTCGATGGCAAGCTCTACTGCCCCAGCCGCAAGAACGGCACCTTCGTCATCGCCGCCAAGCCGGTATACGAATTGCTGGCCCAGAATGTGATCGAAGGCGACGACGGTCAGTTCAACGCCACGCCTGCAGTGGACGGCAACCGCCTGTACCTGCGTTCCGAGCGCACGCTCTACTGCATCGGGGAGTGAGCCATCGGTTTGATGTCAGTTCGGCAACGGCACGAGGCTTGGGCCCTGGCCCGGTCAAGGCGGAGGTGGCGCCGTAGACCCCGTAAGCTCCTTGTTCTTGGTGAAATCCCAGCCATCAGTCACCGTCTTCAATACGTTGCCAGCAGAACCAAAGCTCTTGACGGACATCTTCATCGTAGCACAAACTAGCGAAAGCGATTCGGCCACCTGCGAGGCGTTGTTCTGATCGGGACCAGTGTCGTTGATACCGGAGACAACCACGTTGGTCAGCGTGATCGTGAGATATTCCTGAGGGGCGCCTTGGCCCTCCACCACCCTAACTGCATGAAGGACCACTGGGCCCCTAATTAATGTTCCCTGGGCACAGGCGAGGAAGAGCAGTGGCGAGGCGATATCCGTGTATTTGTAAACCGTGATGGGTGAGAAGCTTGATTTGCCCACCCCGGCACCCGCGGTACCACTTCCAAAGGTGACGCTGTTTTTCACTCCGAGGTTGAACGACAGCACCTGGATCAGGCCCTCGTAACCTTTGAAAGTCGAATCGCCCTTGTATCCATTGCCTGCGTCAAGGAAGAAAAGATCGTCGGCTTTCGTGACCCCAACGGCGAAGAAGAGAGCGACAGCACAGGTGATGAGAAGCGCTTTCATGGGGGGGAAGCTCGCTCAATTCCTTTCGTGGTCAAGACGAGAATTTTTGTTGCAACAATGGATGTTGCCCTGGAATCTGCGCTTGTTTCACGGACATCCAGCAAGGTTCTGCTCTCTCGAACCGCCTGCCCGTGGAAGGTGTCTGCCATTCAACGCTTCACCGCATCTCTGGACACTATGAAAACGACTTCTTTGCAAAGGTTTATCGGCGCCCTGCGGTCCTCTTTCGCCCTGGCGGTTTTAGCGACGACGGCGAGTCTTGAATCAGCTGGTTCGCTGCACGCGGAAGGCCCTGCAGTAGCGCTGCCGACCCGTCTCTCCGAGATCGGCGCAAGGGTCGCTGCCGGCTACCATGGTGATGCCAGCGGCATCGACATCACACCGGAAGGGGTGCGACTTCGCGCGGCGTTTCAGAAGCTCGCTGGGACTGTCAGCAGCGAAGGGCTTTGGGTGGGATCGACGGAAGGCGCGGGCGGCGGCTTGCGGCTCGTGGCCCGTTCGGTGGGCCGCGGCGGAAACTCCACAGCTCTGGCTCGCGTGGGGACTGTCGCCCCCGGGCAGAGCGTCGCGCGCTTCTTCCGGCCTGGTCTCACGGAGGAGTACAGTGTGAGTGTGGATGGTGTGCGCCAGGATTTTGTGCTCGCCGAACGTCCTTCCGGATCTGGCGATTTGAGTGTGGAACTTGCGCTCAGCGGCGCCCGGGCGGAAGCCTGTGCCCAAGGCGCGCGGCTTGTGCTTCAGGGCTCCGGGCGGGCCCTGGTTTACAGCCGCCTGCGCGTGACGGATGCCTCCGGCCGCGAACTGTCTGCGAGCTTGCAGGTCCTTTCGGATGATCGTCTTGCCGTGCGCGTGACGGATGCCTCGGCGGTTTATCCCGTGCGCATCGATCCCACCTTCAGCGATGCGAACTGGGCGATTCTTAACCCAGGCACGCCGGGCGTGAGCGACGCCGTCTATGCCACCGTGGTGGATGGCAGCGGCAATCTCTACATCGGTGGAGCGTTCACTTTGGCGGGTGGAGGCGCGGCCAATTATATTGCCAAGTGGGACGGCACCACTTGGTCGGCGCTCGGGGGCGGTCTCAATGCTCCGGTCCGCGCGTTGGCCGTGATGGGCACGGATGTGTATGCCGGCGGAGACTTCACCTTCACTGATGGACCACAGGCCAACCACATTGCCAAGTGGAGCACCACCAGCAGCACTTGGTCAGCAGTCGCGGCGACACCCGCAGCAGGCATGGACGACTCCGTCTATGCGCTGGCGGTGAGCGGATCGACGCTGTATGCGGGCGGTGCTTTTACCACGGCGGATGGCAATGCCGCGAGTTCGATCGCTCAATGGGACGGCACCGCGTGGTCGGCGCTCGGCTCCGGTACGGGCGACAGGGTCTATGCCTTGGCCGTGATCGGCACCGATCTGTATGCCGGTGGTTCCTTCAACCTCACGGATGGAGGCCCGGCCGATTACATTGCCAAATGGAGCGCAGGTGCATGGACGTCGCTCGGCGCCGGCATGGACAGCACGGTGCGCGCTCTGGCGGTGATTGGCACCGATCTGTATGCGGGCGGTGACTTCAGCCTCGCGGACGGAGTTACAGCCAATTCCATCGCCAAATGGAGCACCACGAACAGCGTTTGGTCAACGCTCGGGGCAGGCATGGACAACTCGGTCCATGCGCTGGCAGTTGATGGAACCAACCTCTATGCCGGCGGCTTGTTTTCCACAGCCGGCGTAGCTGCGGCGAATTCGGTGGCCCTCTGGAACGGCACCGCATGGTCTGGGCTCAGCAACGGTGTGGACAACACGGTCCATGCCCTGGCCGTGAGCGGCGGTAATCTCTATTCGGGTGGCGCATTCACGGCGGCGGGAGGTGGCGTGATCCCTTACTTCGCCAAGTGGAACGGCACTGCGTGGTCGGCGCTTGGGACCGGCCTGAACGACGTGGTCAAAACGCTGGCAGTAAACGGCACCAATCTCTATGTCGGGGGTGCCTTCACCACCTCCGCTGGCGCCATTGTGAGCCGCATCTTGAAATGGGACGGCACGGCTTGGTCCGCTCTCGGGTCCGGCATGGATGGTGACGTGAATGCCTTGCTCGTCAGCGGCTCGACGCTCTACGCTGGCGGCTCCTTCACCTCGGCGGGTGGAGTGGCGAATACCAGCCACATCGCGCAATGGAACGGCACAGCTTGGTCGGCTCTCGGCATAGGTGTTGACGGGGACGTGTGGTCGCTGGCACTGAGCGGCTCCAACTTATATGTCGGGGGAGCCTTCGCAAACGCAGGCGCAGCCACGGCCAATCGCATTGCCCAGTGGGACGGCAGCACATGGTCGGCCCTCGGCGCTGGTTTCGATGATGGTGTCGTTTTTGCACTCGCGGTCAGCGGCTCCAATCTCTATGCCGGTGGATCGTTCACCACCATGGGCGGCAATCCCGCCAGTGGCATCATGCAATGGAGCGGCGGCGCATGGTCGGGGCTCGGTGCGGGTGCGAATGGCAATGTTTATGCCCTGGCCGTCAGCGGTGCGAACCTTTATGCGGGCGGCTCTTTCAGCACAATGGATGGGGTGACGGTAAATGACATCGCCATGTGGGATGGCAGTGCCTGGACGGCCCTTGGCTCCGGGTTTGACAACGGTGCTGTCAAGGCCCTGGCAGTAACCAGTACCGCTCTGTATGCGGGCGGTTCATTCGCTTCCTCCAACTCCGTGGCAATAAACTACATCGCCGAATGGGACGGCGTCGGCGGCGCCTGGGCGGGGCTTGGTTCCGGCACCAGTGACACGGTGGTCGCCTTGGCCGCCACCGGCACCACCCTTTACGTTGGCGGGGACTTCTTCACTGCCGGTGCCAAGCAGTCGCCCTTCCTGGCAAAGGTCTCGGTGCCGGCACCTGATATCACGGTGGAGCAGCCTGTGGGTACAGGATTGGCCGATGGCGTCAGCACCATTGACTTCGGCATTCTGAACGTAAGCAGCGCCGGCGGGGCGACCACCTTCACTGTCACCAACCCAGGCACCGCCGACCTCTCCAGTCTCTCGGTCAGTGTGGACGGAGCGAACGCTGGCGACTTCGCCGTCGACACCACCGCGATGCTCACCACCGTGCCGGCCAGCAACACCACGACCTTCAGCATCACCTTCACCCCCAGCGCAGGTGGTTTGCGCCGGGCCGCGCTGCATATCGCCAGCAATGTCGCAGGCACCAAAAACCCTTTTGATGTCAACCTCACCGGCATCGGCGATACGCTTGCATTCGCCAGTCCGATGTTCACGGTCACCAGCGGACCGACCGGAACGAACGCGGATATCGTCGTCAGCCGTCTTGGCACCACTGGCGCCGTAGCCTGCTCCATTTCAACGACCAGCGGCACTGCCGTGACACCTGCGCAATACCAGCCCCCCGCATCTTCGGCGGTGAACATCCCCGCCGCGTCCAGCACGGTGCATGTGTTGGTTCCCATTGCCGCGAATGCCACCCTTACCACGGCCAAAACCTTCACCGTCACTCTCAACAATCCCACCGGTGGAACAACCCTCGGCACACCTGTCATTGCCACGGTCGTGATCCTCCCGCCAGCATCCGCGACCGATCATGCCAAGCCCACCGTGACCCTCACCACCCCGGCCAACAAGGCCAGCCTAATTGATGCCCCCTCGCTGGTGCTTCACGGAACGGCCACGGACAACATCGGCATCCGCCGGGTCCAGGTCTCGCTGGACAATGGCGCCACCTTTGCGGATGCCACTCTCACCAGTCCTGGCCAGCCTTCCACCGCGTTCAGCTTCTCCATGAACCCCGTCACGGGTCTCAACACTATCCAGGTGAAAGCCACCGACTTCAATGGCAACACTGCCTTGATCAGCAGCGTCTTCACCCAGTTGCGCACGCTCACCGTCTCAGTCGTCGGCCCTGTGGGGAGCGGCTCGGTCTCCACTGGCTTCTCGCCCAGCTCATCCCGCCTGGTGGGCAGCCACCTCAGCATCACCGCGACCCCGAAGCACGGTTTCGTCTTCGATGGCTGGACTCTCAGCGGCGGCCCCACACCCTCCCAAATCGGTGCGACCACGGCCAGCTTGGAACTTCCGGTGCTCAGTTTCATCATGCAGGAGCATCTCAGCCTCACCGCGAACTTCATCGCCAATCCCTTCACCGCTCCCATTATAGGCGCTTTCAACGGGCTTGTGGTGCCAAGCCCCGCTGATCCGGCTCCCAATGGCACGGCCACCGCTCTCGACACTGTGGGCATGCTCGCCAATGCCGTGGTCACCGGCACGGGCGCCTTCACCAGCAACCTGAAGATCGCCGGCCTCAGCCTGCCAGTCGTCGGCACCTTTGACAACACGGGTGCCGCCCGTTTCGGTACCGCACGGGCGACGTCACTGACGCTGATTCGCCCCGGCAGTCCGAGCCTCAACGTGGACCTGCAGCTCGACATGACCGGCACCTTGAACACGATCACCGGTCACGTCACACAGATCTATCACGGAGCGCTTGTCGCTTCATCCGACGTCACCGCCGACCGCGCTGGCTACAGCGCCAGCTCAAAGGTGCCTGCCACTCTCGCCGGCACCCTCACGAAGCCTTACACCCTGATCTTCCCGTCCCGCGCTCAAAGTCCCGCCCTGGATACCCTCTACTACCCACAGGGCGATGGTTTTGCGACCATGACTGTCAATGTAAACGGTACGGTGTCCCTCACCGGCAAGCTGGCCGAAAACACCGTCATCACCGCCAGCGCTCCCTTGTCGGGCAGCAATCAGTGGCCGGTCTTCGCGCAGCTATACGGCACCAAGGGCTGTCTTGGTGGCATGGCTTCCCTGGTCGATGGAGACGCGAGCACCTACGACGTCACCGGCTTCAATTTCCTGTGGGTGCGCCCGCATCAGACTGTTCAGTGGTATCCCGATGGCTGGCCTGACGGCATCCTCGTGGATCTCATCGGTGCCCGCTACGCGGTGCCCGCAGCAAGCCCGCCGACGAGCGTCTTCCCCGGCCTGCAATCGATTAGCCCAAACGCCACGCTCATCTTTGCAGACGGCCAGCTCACCGCCCCCATCAGCCACGACATTACCATCACCACCGGGAATCTTGCCACCAACATTCCTAACGCGACGCTGGTCATCACCAAAGCCACCGGCCTGATCAGCGGAACCTTCACCCACACCGACCACACCACGCCCGCTTACCAGGGCGTGATCCTGCAAAAAGGCGCGGATGCGGGAGCGAGTGGTTACTTCATGACCGTGAGTCCGAAGGTCCTCGATTACCTCGGCGAAAGTGGCGCGGTGCAGGTGCTGGCGAAGTAGGGCGCCGCGCGCCGCTCCGCCGCAGGCGCGTTCTCGTTGCATGAGACGGCCTGTGCGATATGAACTCCGCAATCTCATGCCCGAAGCCGACAGCGTTCTCAGTGTTTCCCAGCTCACCCGCCAGATTCGCTCGCTCCTCGAAGGCGAGATTGGTGAGGTGTGGGTGGAAGGGGAAATCAGCAATCACCGGCTGCAAGGTTCCGGGCACCAGTACTTTACCTTAAAGGATGCCGGGGCGCAGATCTCCTGTGTGATGTTTCGCGGCGCGGCCATGCGCTCGAGTGCGCGGCTCGCGGATGGCGTGCAGGTGCAGATTTACGGCGAACTAAGTGTGTACGAACCGCGCGGCCAGTATCAACTGGTGGTGAAATCGGTGCAGAAGAAGGGTCAGGGTGTGCTGCAGGCGAAGTTCGAAGCGCTCAAGCGCAAGCTTTTTGACGAAGGTCTTTTTGACGAGGAGCACAAGCAGCCCATCCCGAAGTTTCCCGCCGTTATCGCACTGGTGACCTCACCCACCGGGGCGGCGATCCGCGACATGCTCAACATCCTCACCCGTCGCGCTCCGTGGGTGCGGGTGATGGTGTTTCCCGTGCGCGTGCAGGGACAGGGCGCGGAAGTCGAGATCGCACAAGCCATCGAAGCGCTCAATCGAGCTGAAGAGCTCGGCCTGCCGACGCCGGACACCATTATCGTCGGGCGTGGCGGTGGCAGCCTGGAAGACCTCTGGAACTTCAATGAAGAGATCGTTGCACGCGCCATTTTTGCTTCTGTGATTCCCATCGTCTCGGCTGTGGGGCATGAGATTGATTTCACGATTGCCGATTTCGCGGCCGACCTGCGCGCCCCCACACCCAGTGCCGCCGCCGAACTGGTGGCCCCTGATGCGACCGAGCTGCGGCGTCATTTTGAAGCCACTCAGCGTTCCCTCAATTTGCGCGTTAGCACCGCTCTTGAGCATCATGATCGCGTCATTGAGCTCACCGCGAAGGGGGCGCTGCTACGTGAGCCCCAGCGGCTGTTGCAGGAGGCCGAGCAGTCCATTGATGATTTGGAAAGCCGTTGGCGTGAGGCGTCCCGCGAGACCCTGCGCTCATGGTCGGATACGCTGGTGGAAATGCAGCAGGTGCTTGCCCGCTATCACCCGGCCCGCGTGGTGGCCGATGCCGGTCACCGAGTGGAAATGACCGGCCATCGTCTGAGCCAGGCCGTCACCCTCGCCTTGCGCCGTTTTGGCGACCGCATCGACTCCAAGGCGCAGACGCTCAAGCTGCTTGGCCCCGAGAGCGTGCTGTCGCGCGGCTTCTCCTACACGACCGACACAAGCGGCCGGGTGCTGACGGATGCGGCCGAAGTGAAGCCGGGCGACGAAATTGTGACGCGGCTGGCGAAGGGGACAATCAAAAGCAGCGTGGGGTAGCAGGAAAACGCGATTGCGCTCAACCCCGTTTCCCCCAGAAGAACAACGGCCGCGAAGCGGCTCACGGTTTCACCTTGGCGAAGTACTCATCAAACACCTTGGCGAGGCCTTCGCCGTAGGCTTCCCAATGCTTGCCGGAGGGATAGTCCTTCAGGCCTTCGATCCAATTGCAGTTGAATTCGTGGACCACGCCATCAATGCCGTAACGCTGGAGCCACCCATCGCCGAGCGTGCCGCCGTTGTGGAAAGCGGGCTTGGTGCTGCCGACGGTGAACCAGGTGTGCTTGCGCAGCAGTGCCTCGAACACGGTCATGCGTTCCAAATACCGGTTCAATTCCGGCACGTCGGGCCGGCTGATGTGCAACATGCCGTTGCCGTCGTTGTGCAGTTCCATGGCGAGGTGCGGTTTTTTGCCATCGCGAATCATCGCTTCCAGCCACTGCTCCAGGGCGGCGTTTTCGGGTGCTAAAGCGGCATCCACAGGCTGGTCCCAGTTGCGGTTGAGGTCTTTGCCCTGGAGGTTGAATCGGGTGCCTCCTTTTGCGACGCCGTCTTTGTTGGCCATGGGCATGACATAGAGGCAGTAGCGCTCGCGATACCTCCTGGCTTCCTCGTCGTCCTTCAAAAGACGGTGGATCAGACCTTGCACGATCCAATTGCCGACGGGCTCCCAAGGATGGGCGCGGGCGCGGATGAAGACACGGTACGGTGCCTTCTCGTTGCCCACTCTGACAATCTCCAGTTCGCGACCTTGCACGGTCTTGCCAATGGTCTTGATCTCCACCAGCGGGTGCTTGCGAATGGACTCAAGGAGGTGATCGAGATCCGACAACCGATAAGGCTCCACCCGCGCCACATAGAGTTGCGGACCCGGCATTTCGACTGTCAAGCGCACCCGGTTCCCGGGCAGGCTGTCGGTGGGCACCGGTTTCCAGTCATGCCCGTTCTCTGAGATGTAGGCCAGCTTCATCTCCTTGGCCACCGAGCCGGGTTTGCCATTCCAGATGTTGTCGAGGTTCTTAAACTCAAAGGTGAGTTTCGAGCCGGTCTTGGCGTGAACAAGAAAGTGGAAATGACCAGCGGCGCGGTTGGGGGAGTTGCGCTCATGGTCATAATTGAGGTTTAAGAGGATGGTGCCATCGGCATCGAACTCATACCAAAAGGGCGAGGCGTTCTCGAAGCTGGTGTCGATGAACTCCAGACCTGTGGGGTTGTCGCCCGTCGCGTGGACAGACGAGCAGAGGGCAATGAGAAGCAAGAGCGGGGCAAGGGCGAGGCGCATGAGAAACCAAACTGCCGACGCACGGCATACTTTCTCGTGATGCGCAGCGGCCTCAATGGTGAAGTGCTTCATGGGAAATCGGGTCCGGCTGCAACGGCTTGACATAAAGTTTGGATTCAATGGCTGCGGTGGCGAGTTGTTCATTGGATTGGAATCATCCGCGGACGACTAAACCCCCACAATATCCCCGTGTTCATCCACATCCACACGCTCGGCGGCGGGCACGCGGGGCAGGGCGGGCATGCGCATCATCGTGCCGGTTAGCGCCACCAGAAATCCGGCGCCGCTGGCGACTTCGAAGTCGCGCACAGTGATGTGGAAACCGCTGGGGCGGCCCAGCTTCGTGGCATCGTCCGAAAGGGAGTTCTGTGTCTTCGCCATGCACAGCGGCAGATGACTGAATCCCGCCTTTTCAAACAACGCGAGCTTGGCTTTGGCGGTGTCGGTGAGGATCACGCCCTCGGCTCCGTAGACTTTGGTGGCGACGGCGTGCAGCTTGTCTTCAACCGGGGCCGCGATGTCGTAGAGGAAGGGCAGGGGAGGCGAATCCGTGGCTGCGGCTTCCACCACAAGTTGGGCAAGTTGGGTGGCCCCCAGGCCGCCTTCGCCGAACACATTCGCGGTGGCGCTCTTGACGTTGCGGGCGGCGCAGTAAGCATGCACGGCGGCCATTTCTTCCTCGCTGTCATTGGTGAACTGGTTCACCGCCACCACCACTGGCCGCTTGAACTGCGTGGCGGCATCCAGGTGCGCGCCGAGATTGGCCAGGCCGCGCTCGACGGCGGCCACATCCACATGGGTGAGCATCGACAGGTCCACTCCGCCATGCATTTTGAGGGCGCGGCAGGTGGCGACAATCACGATGGCTGCCGGCGCGAGCCCTGACTGGCGGCACTTGATGTGCATGAACTTCTCGCCGCCCAGGTCAAATGCGAAGCCGGCCTCGGTCACCGCATAGTCGGCATGGGCCAGCGCCATGCGCGTGGCCAGCACGCTGTTGCAGCCATGGGCGATATTGGCAAACGGGCCGCCATGCACAAAGGCGGGCACGCCTTCCACCGATTGCACCAGGTTGGGCATCAGAGCGTCCTTGAGCAAGGCCACCAGCGCACCGGTGACGCGAAACTCCTCCGCCAGCACCGGCCGGCCCTCGGGGTCAAAGCCGATGACCATGCGATTCAAACGCGCCCGAAGATCCGCCAGCGAATCTGCCAGGCACAGCACCGCCATCACTTCAGAGGCAGCGGTGATGTCGAAACCAGACTCCCGCTCCGTGCCATCCTTGGCGCGGCCAATGCGGATGGTGCGCAGCGCGCGGTCGTTCACATCCAGCACGCGCTTCCACAGCACCCCCTGCGGATCGAGGCGCGTGGACTTATGATACAGCGCGTTGTCCACCACGCTGGCCAGCAGATTGTGAGCGCTGGTGATGGCGTGGAAGTCGCCGGTGAAATGCAGGTTGATGGATTCGCTGGGTGTGATGCGGCTCTTGCCGCCGCCCGTGGCACCGCCTTTGCGGCCAAACACCGGACCCATGGAGGGCTGCCGAAGCGCGAGCGCGACGGATTTGCCGATCTTCTTGAGACCCTGCGACAGCCCGATGGAGACCGTGGTCTTGCCTTCTCCCGCCGGTGTGGGCGTGATGGCCGAGACCAGGATGAGCTTGCCGCGTGCGCGATGGGTTTGCAGCACGGCCAGGCCGACTTTGAGCTTGTCCGACCCATACGAATGGAGGTGCTGCGAGCCGATGCCGAGTGCGTGCGCTTTGTCCGCGATGGGTTCCAGAGAAGACATGCGCGGAGAATGCCAAGGCCCGGGGCCCGGGAAAGGGAAAAGTGCGCGAAGTCGTGAGGTCGTCACCCCGTTGGTGAGTCCCGACGGTCCAATTGGCCGATGATTCCTTGAATCCAATCATCGCTTGCTAGATTGCCTGTGCGGCGTGCTTAGTGCATTGTATACGGCATTTATCGCCGCAAAATGACACCCTCCTCCCTCATGACACCCCAGCAGAAAGCAGAATCCCTTGGCATCACGTTTGAAAAGCTCACCCCTGGCTACCTGAACCTGTGCATCCGCTCGGGGAACCAGTTGCTGACCTCCGGGCATGTGAGCGATTTGAAGGGCAAGCTGGGTGCGGATGTGGCGACAGAGGCCGGCTATGCGGCGGCCAAGAATTGCGCGGAGAAGGTGCTGCGCTCGGTATGGAACACGCATGGCACGCTCGACGGTCTGCGGGTGCTGAAGGTGCTGGGCTGTGTGAACAGCACGCTCGATTTCACGGAGCAGCACCTGGTGATCAACGGCTGCTCGGATCTGCTGCACGAGATCTTTGGCAAGGACGGCGACGGCTATCATGCGCGCAGCGCGCTGGGCTTTGTGCAACTGCCGACGGGGGCCGCAGTGGAGGTGGAGGCGATCTTTGAGATCAAGGCCTGAGGGAAGTTGATGGCTGATAGTTGATAGGGGAAACCTCTTCAACTCAGCATCCGCGTTTTCAGTTCAGGCCATCAACTATCGGCCATCAACTATCAACTATCAACTCCCGTCATGCCCTGGCTGCAAAACTACGACCCGCTGCACAATGCCGTGCTGTCCACACTGGTGGCGGCCCTGCCCGTGGTGGGTCTGCTGGCCCTGATTGCCTCGGGGCGCATGCCGGTGCATCGCGCGGCGTTCCTGGCCCTCGTGACTTCGATGGGCTTGTCGGTGGCGGTGTTTGGCATGCCCTGGCAGGCAGCGGGCATGGCGGCGGTGAACGGGGCCTTGTTCGGGCTGCTGCCCATCGGCTGGCTGGTGCTCAATATCATCTTCCTGCACCGGCTCACCGTGGAGAAGGGATGGTTCGAAGTGCTCAAGGCTCAGCTCGCGCGGCTTGCTCCGGATTCGCGGGTGCAGGTGGTGCTGGTGGCGTTTTGTTTTGGGGCATTCTTTGAAGGCACTGCCGGCTTTGGCTCGCCCGTGGCGGTGACGTCGGCGCTGCTGATTCAGCTCGGCTTCAGGCCGCTGCAGGCCTGCGGTCTGGCGCTTATTGCGAATACCGCACCGGTGGCGTTTGGCGCGATGGGCACACCGCTCATTGCTTTGGCCGGAGTGACGGGCATCGACGTGTACACCCTTTCGAAAATGGTGGGCCGGCAACTGCCGTTTTTCTCCGTGATCGTGCCCTTCTGGGTGGTATGCGCACATGCGGGCTGGCGCGGCATGCTCGGGGTGTGGCCCGCAGCCTTGACTGCCGGAGTGGCGTTCGCCGTCCCGCAGTTTTTGCTGTCGAACTTTCATGGCCCCACGCTGGTGGACATCATCTCCTCCCTCTGTTCCATGGCGGCACTGGTCCTGCTTCTCAGGGTGTGGAAGCCCAAGGACGCCAAGGTGGTCGTGGTGGAAGACGCCGCGCCTCATGTGCGGCATGAGGCTTCGTTCCGGTGCTGGCTGCCCTGGCTGATCCTGTGCGGGCTCGTGTTTGTGTGGGGACTCGCGCCGGTGCAAAAAACCCTGGACGGATTCTCAACCTTCAACCTGGCGGTGCCCGCATTGCACCATGCGGTGCAACGTGCCATGCCAGTGGCACCAGCTTCGGCACAACCGGAGGAGGCGGTCTTCAAGCTCAACCTGGTTTCCGCCACGGGGACTGGCATTTTCATCGCCGCGCTCATTTCCGGCCTGATCATGGGCTTCAGGCCTATGAAGTTGCTGCGCCTGTACCTCGCTTCGGTGTGGAAGCTGCGGCGGTCTCTGCTCACCATTTCCACGATGCTCGCGCTGGGTTACGTCACCAAGTACTCGGGCACGGATGCGACGCTGGGCCTGGCCCTGGCGCATACCGGCTGGCTATACCCGTTCTTCAGCCCGCTGCTGGGCTGGCTGGGGGTGGCCCTGACCGGCAGCGATACGGCTTCGAATGTGCTGTTCGGCTCGCTGCAATCGATCACAGCGCATCAGGTGGGCGTAAGCCCGGTCCTGCTTGCCAGCGCCAACAGCACCGGAGGCGTGATGGGCAAGATGATTGACGCGCAGAGCATCGTGGTGGCCAGCACGGCGACCGGCTGGTTTGGTCATGAGGACAAAATCCTGCGTTACGTCTTTGTGCACAGCCTGGTGCTCGCGTCGCTGGTGGGGGTGCTGGTATTCTTGCAGGCCTACGTGTGGCCGTTCACCCAAATGGTGGTGAAGTGAGGCTCCGGAAGTTTGGAGTTTGACGCCTGGAATGCCTGCCATTACTGGTTCCCCCAGTTGCCATGCTTGAGAACTACCTGCCCATTCTATTGCAAATCCTCGTCGCCGGCGGTTTCGCTGGCGGCACACTTATAGCCAGTGTCCTGATGGGCAAGGCCGCGAGGCAGAACGACATGAAGGACAGCGCTTACGAGTGCGGGATGCTGCCCATCGGCGAGGCCCAGCCACGATTCAGCGTGAAGTTCTACATCGTGGCGATGCTCTTCGTCCTGTTCGACATCGAGGTGGTCTTCCTCTATCCCTGGGCCGTCATTTACAAGGATTTCCTCGCCGTCCACGGCCGCGACATCTTTTACACGATGCTCGGTTTCGTCAGCATCCTGGGAGTGGCCTTCGCCTACGCCTGGAAGAAGGGCGCGTTGAGCTGGAACAGCTAGTCTATTCCACTTTTTCTGGATTCGTCGGCGGGCGCTTCATGTCCTTCCGCAAGTGCTCGATACCGGCGAAGTCGCCGTTTTCGCAGCAGCGTACGAACCCTTCGGTGAATCGCTGGAGGTCATCCCACTCCTGGCGGATCGTCGCGGCCTCGGCTTCCGTGATGGTATGATCGGCGGCGGCCTTGCTGATGGCGCTCAGCAGGTCGGCAAACTGCTGCACGATGGTCTGCGTGGCCGGCATCAGGTTGAACTCGCCTTTGCCGGTCTTCGGGCTGCGCACAAAAAAACCGCCCGACTTGCGGCAGAGCCAGTGGATGAGCATGTCATCCTGGGTGATTTTGAAAAGCTGGATCACGCGATCCAGCGGGTTGATGGTGCCGCTCCCGTCGTCGGCGGACTGCGCCCACTTGTAAACGAGCGATACCGAGCAGCCCATGACGGCTGAGATTTGCTTGGGGTTGGCTTTCTCAAGAGCCTGGCGGAGAACTTCGTGGGATTCCATGGGGAGAATGGGCTGGGTGCGAGTACGGTGAACGAAGCCGGGTGAAATACAATCACACCTTCAGGCCGGACGCCCGCATGATGGTTTCATGCACCGCAATGTCGTGAGCGGCGCTCCAGGCGAGCTTCTTCTGGCCGCGAACAACCTTTGCGAAATCAGTCAAATCATTGTCGTAGCGCCCCTTGGGCACTTCCAGTTTCACCTGCTGCCGGCCCTTCTTCCAGGGACCGTGTGAAGCATTCAAATAGAGCGTCGCCTCGCCGGACTCAAGTGGCAGGATTTCCATCGCTCCCTTGGTGCCGGCCACCTGGAAACGACGCCGTGGACCGCCAAAAGGATCCGCGTGGTTGCAGCGGATGGTCACGGTCGTCTTTGGATAGACAAGCACGGCGATCTGGTTGTCTTTCACGCCGTCAGCCGGCTGCGTCGGGGTGGAAAAGGCATGCACTTCATCGGGCTTGCCCATCAGGGTGATGGCGGCGTCGATCACATGGCAGCCCAGCTCGAACATGCCGCCGCCATCCAGGGCTCCGATGCTCTTGCGGGTGCCGGTATCGGCGAGCTTGCCGATCATGGCGTCAATCTCCAGGATCTCGCCGAGCCAGCCTTCGCGCTGAGCCTGAAACAGCAGGGTGAACGCCGGGTTATAGCGCAGCATGTAGCCCATTTGCACGGTGAGCTCGCGCCGTTCCGCCTCCAGACGCATCGCTGAAAACTCGGCGTGATCCAAGGCACCCGGCTTGTCGAGGTGCAGGTGCTTGCCCGCCCGCAGCGCCTTCAATGCGGTGCGGCAGCTGTCCTCCACCCGCGTCTCCACCGCGACCGCCTGCAAGCCGGGCAGCGCGAGCAGTTCATCCTCGCCCAGGCGCGGGAGGCCTTGGTAAACCTCGCCTCCGTTCTTGTCCGCGCCTGCGAGCCCCACCACATCATACAGGTCAGACAGCCGGCGCAGCCCCTCCATCTTGCCTGCGGCATGGGCGTGCTGGGTGCCGATCTGGCCGATGCGTACTGGCGCCTCGGCGGCCCGCAATCGCGTGGAGGCGCTGACGGCCAGGACAGTGGTGAGGAAGTGACGGCGTTTCATCGTGATCCTGGAGCCTGCCTGTTTTCCTGCGCAAGCTCAAGCTTGCACCTGCATTTCGTGGCGAATAGTCTGCGGATGCAGACTAGATTACAGAGTCGTAAAAAATTCCACCCGTGTTTCGCAATCCCTTCAGAAATAAACATTCGGCGAACACGCTGGCTCTTGTCACCGCCGCGTTTCCACCCGAGCTCAGGGAAGATGTTTTGATCGTGATGGGCCGATTGGAAGTCGCCAATACTGAGCCGCACGCGACCGTGCAAGGTCCGATAAGGGTGGGCGCTGACTCTGTGGCCATTCCGTCACGAGTCTACTTTCCAAAGGCAGATCAGTCGGCGTTGAGCGGCCTCACACCGAGACAATCCGCCATCCTGGCTGCGGTCATGACACTGCACAATTCCGGATATCAGCGGGAACTGTGGTCGGTACATCTCTGCTCGTATCCCTGCGACTGGGCCGCGCCTTTCGTTGCACTTTTGCTCGGTGACTATGTTCGTGATATTGCGGCTGCATTGGAGGCACACATAAGCGAGGAATGGGCATTGCACTTTCATTGCTTACTGTCCGCCAATCCGGAGCTGCAAGCATTGCTGACCGCCCGAATCGTCAATTACTGGGGTGCGTACTATCGCCTCCTCACTCCTAACCTGAACTTCCATCCGCCTTACCGCGTGGGCGTGCGAATGGGAGTGTGGGACAAACGGATCGCACCTCGCTTAACCATAAAGGCGGAAAAGACCGTCTCCGCTAGCCATAGCTGCTCCTGAATTAGGCTTCCTGGAAACTCAAAAGCCGCAGGTCCTTGCGAACCTGCGGCTTCAAGAGGGCCGGTATGTTGCTCAGCGACGAATCACTTGCCCGGTGGGGTTGCTGGAGCCGGAACGGGTTTGGCTTCCGCCTTCGCAGGCGCGGTGGCAGCGGGCTTGGCAGGGACTGCCGGGGGTGGGGACGGTTGGCCGGTTGCCGGGTTCGTGTTGGGCGGTGGGGTGGGTTTCACCTCCATTTTGGGAGCAGTGGGCAATGGGGGCACGGACACCGGCGGTGTGGTGGCAGTCACCGGAGTGCGGGCGGAGGGAGGCGCGATGGGGCTCTGCGGGACTACGGTGGCGGAGCCCTTCACGGTCGTGGTCGTGCCGTCTTTGTTCAGCTCGCCCGCAGTCGTTTTTGGCTTGAGAAGTTCGGACCTCTTCTTGAGCAGGCTGCCCAGCGAGTAGCTGCTCATTTCATACACCCAGCCTTCGGACTTCTTGTCATTGGCCAGATGCTCTTCCTGCGCCTTCTTCTGGGCGGCGAATTCTTCATCTTTCTTCTTTTTGTCCTCGGGCTTCTCGTCCTTCACAGGTGGGCGCTCCTTGGCCAGATTGGCGGTCACAGCCACCGTCAGGTAGTATTTCTCGGCAGACGCTTCGCCTTTCTTGAGCGCCTTGATCGCGTAGGTAAAGCCGTCGAAGGTGGTGATCTTGGCCAGCCACGCGTCCTTCATGAAATCGGCTGTGGCTTTATCCTTGGGCACAACGTCATTGAACGTGGGGCTGGAGAGCAGGTTCGTGAGCCCGGCCTTGCTGTCGTCCAGCGACTCATCAGGCTTGGCACCTTCCAGGGCGAAGTCGGTGTCGGCTTCCGCCTTGCGCGAGGCTTTCCACGAGTCTTCTGTTTTGGGCGCGATGACTTCGATGGACTTTATCTTCTGCACGTTGATGAAGGACTTGTCGATCCAGTCTTCCGGACGGGCCTGCAAGTCTTCGAACTGACTGGCCACGTCCCACACCGTGTCGCCATCGTCCGTTAGGCGCACCAGGCGCCCGGTGCCGCCGCCGCCGAAGGGCGACGCGGGTTGCCCGACCTTGGAGACTTGGTCGTTGATTCCGAGCACCAGCTTCTTCAGCGGTTTGTCGCCTTCACCAAGCAACTCGACGAGGAAGCCGGTCTTGGCCGCATCGCCACTGTCGAGCAGTTTCACGTCACCCCAGGCGCCCTTGCCCATGGGCAGCCTCCTGCCGACTTTTTGCTCGGCGAGATCGCCCAGCGCTTTCCTGATCTTGTCCATCGAGGCCGGGTAGCCGCTGCGTTCGGCGACGGCCCACTGGTTGCCGGTGACGGCAATGGTCACTGATTTTTCGCCATCCTTGATGCGGATCTTTTGGACGGAGTTAACGTCGAACTTGTCGAGCAGTTTTTCGCGCGTGGGGGCCACTGCGAGCTGCCTGGTCTTGCTGTTCTTCGATACCACAGCCACGCCAATCAGCGCGGCGAGGACGATTACGAGGGTAAGGACTTTCTTCATGGTCTGGAGGTCAAACGGGTTGCGTGGAGGGCATCACTTGGCGGCGGTGGAGGCACGGCGGCGCAGCGCAAGCATCAAGCCCGCGCAGATGACGAGCAGGGGCATGGCCAGCATGTTGAGAAGGGTGAGCTTGGTCTCCTCCCAGTCGATGGCCTTGCGCTGCTGTTTCTTGATCTCGCGAATCTGGCGGTTGATGTCGGTTTGCGACTCCTGCCACTTGGCGATGTCTGCCTGGGCCTGGGGTGGCAGGATCACGCGGCCGCTTTTCTTGTCGATGCTGCCGCGCAGGTTGGTGAGCTTCTGCTGGGCCTCCAGGAGCTTCTTGTTGAGCTCGGCCATCTTGGGACGGAACTCGGCTTCCACCGCGCTCTTCTTCTTGTCCATGGTGGTGAAGGGGCGGGTCGTGGCGGCACGGTTGCGCACCGAGATGAGATCGCCACCGCCGCTGAGCTGTTCCACCGCGCCAAGGAAGAACGAAAGGTTGTTGGCGGTCTCAATCATGCCCATTGGCGAGCGCTGAACGTAAAGTTCATCGTAAAGCATATCGACATCGCCAACCAGGATGACAGCACCCTTGTTGGTCTTCGATTCCTTCAAGAAATCACCGGAGGGTGCGGCCGCCGGGGCAGGGGGAGGCGGCATGCCGCTCAGCGCGGTTGCGGGTGGTGCCAGCCTGGGAGCTTTTACCGGAGCGGCAATGCCGGGGGGAGGCGCTGCGATGGATGCGGGTGGTTTTACATTCGCGGAGGCAGGAGTTGCCGTCGGAGATTTAGGAGCGGGAGCTGGAGCCGGTGCAGGAGCGGCAGGCTGCGCAGGGGCATTGGCATCGGTTTGCGCACCGCCGCCTTCGCCTGGGACCTTCGGGGCCTTCTTGAGAGGCGGGCCGTTCGGGAAGGCGGTCTTGAACTTGCCTTGCAGGCGCACGGCAAGGGCAAGGTTGCGGCCCTCGGGAGCGAAGCTGGTCAGCGGCTTGGTGCGCAGCTGGTCGCCCTCGGCATTGCTGATCATCTGCGCGTTCTCAGACGAGCTCATGAGTGTGGTGGCCTCGATGCCTTCAGTCTTGGCAATGGAGAAGCTGCCGCACCCGATCATGAAGATGGACTGTAGATCCTTGGTTAGGCGGTCCTGATGATTGAGCGCCTTGTTGGGAAGCAGGATGGCAGTGGGATTCACTTGGTTCTGGATTTGCCTCCGGTAGCTCATGTCGGCCACCACTTTGTCCTCATCAAAGCCCACGCCCCATGCCGCGAAGAGTTTCTTCAGGCTGGACTGCGAATTGATCATGGCGTTGGGGTTGTTCCGGCTCATCGGATTCTGCATCTGCTGGCTGCTGATGGACTCGGCCAGCCAGGATTTGGGATCGACAAAGGCGATCAGGTTGCCACCGCGCAACACGAACTGGTCGATGGCGAATTCGGTGGCGTCCTCAATGCCGGCGGGATGCACCACCACGAGCACGGCGATGTCGTTGTCAATTTTGTCGGCGGTCATCGCCACCTTGCGGACTTCATAATCCATTTTCAACTGCTCGATGGCAAACCAGGCCGGGGGGCCCTGCTGTCCGCGCATCTGGGCCATGGGATCATCGTTGCCCATGATGGGCAGGGGGCTCATGACGCCGATGACCGGCTTGGTGGTCTTGGACACCTTCGAGATGGCACGCGCGATCTGGTATTCCAGGCCGGTCTCATCCTGCGGGTTGAGGAAGGGCAGGACTTCCTTTTGCTGCAGGCACTGCACGGCGATGCCGAGGTAGAGATTCTCCCCCTCGGTGTTCACCTGCATGCCGCGGATTTCATCTTCGCGTGCCTTGTCTTCGGCCTCGGTATCGGGGTTGGGCGCCAGCTTTTCGATGATGATTTTCCCATCGGAGAGCTTCTGGAATTCCACCAGCAGGTCTTCCACGGCACGCCCATAGTTTTGCAGGGCGGGCGGCATGACCCGGTCCTCCGTGGTGGCATAGAGGCGCAGGGTCACAGGCTTGTCGCCCTTCAGGTTGTTGATGATGTTCCGGGTGCCGTTGCTGAGGGTGTAGAGCTTGTCCTGCGTGAGATCCACGCGGAAGTTGCCCACACCGAGACCACCCACGAGGTAGTTCACGACGAGGACGATGGCGATTACCAGCAGGGTGGTAATGGCGGCGGAGCCTTGTTTGCTGTTCATGGCGTTGCTATTCTGATCAGGACGGGATTGAAAAAAGTGGGATTAGGCGCGCTTGGAACGCAGGGCTTGATCGGTGATGACCAGGCCGATGATGACCACGCTGACGAAGTAAAGCAGGTCGCGCAGGTTGAGAATGCCCTTGGTCATTTCCGAGAAGTGATCCATGAAGCTGAGGTAGGCGATGCCCTTGGCCAGGAATTCCAGCGCGGAAGGCATGATCTTCAGGAACCAGTCCACCACCGGGGGCCAGCCGATGAGGGTGAGCAGCAGGCAGACGGCGACGCTGACGATGAAGCACACGACCTGGCTGCGGGTGAAAGCGCTGACGGCGGAGGTCACCGCAAGGCAGCCCATGGCATAGCAGAAGCTGGCAATGTAGCCCGTTACGATGGGACCGGAATCCGGATCGCCGAGGTAAAATACCGTCAAGGCAATGGGGAAGGTGAGGAAGAGGCCCAGCAACCACACGCTGGCGGCGGCGAAGTACTTGCCGACGATGGCGTGCCATGGAGCGATGGGCATGGTCAGCAGCAGTTCCAAGGTGCCGAGCCGCTGTTCTTCGGACCACAGGCGCATGCCCACGGCTGGCGCGAGCACGATATAGATCCAGGGATGCCAGAAGAAGAACGACTGGGCGAGCGAGGCGTTGTTGCTGCCCAGGAACCGCCCGAACAAGAAGGCAAAGCCCATGGTAGCTAGCAGGAAGATGACGACGATGACATAGGCGACCGGGGAGTTGAAGTACGCGAAGAACTCGCGCTTGAACACCGCCCAGACATTGGACAGATCTTTTTTGGTGATCATGATAAGGTGATTGGAGAAAGCGTTTGGGTTGAGGGATCAGGCTTCGGTGCGGGTGAGGGCGCGGAAGACTTCGTCGAGCTTGCCCTCCTCCTGATGCAGTTCTTCCAGAATCCATTGCTTGGAAGCGGAGAGGGCGGCGATCTCGCGCGAGATGTCGGCCGGCCGCCGGCCCTTGGCGGCATAAACCCGCCCGCTGAAGTTGTTGGCGGTGCTGGCGAGCGGTTCGATACGGTCAACGCCGTTGATGGCTTCAATGGCGGCGCGAACCGCCGCACCGGGGGGGCCTTGGATGCCCACGCGCACGCTTCCAGCCCCGGGGCCCTGCAGCTTGAGCTGGTCGGGCGAACCGTCGGCGACGACCTTGCCGCGATCAATGATGATGGCGCGTGAACAGGCGGCCTCCACTTCCTCCAGGATGTGGGTGGAGAAGATGATGGCTTTGTTCTCACCCATGCGCTTGATCAGGCCGCGCACTTCGTGCTTCTGGTTGGGATCCAGGCCGTCGGTGGGTTCATCGAGGATGAGCACATCCGGGTCGTGGATGATGGACTGGGCGAAGCATGTGCGGTGCTTGTAGCCTTTAGACAGCGTATCGACGCTCTGGTTGCGCACGCTTTCCAGGAAGCACAGTTCCAGCACCCGGTCCACCGCCTTGCTCCTGGCCGGGCCGGTGAGCCCGCGCAGCTCGGCGCAGAAGCCCAGGAAGCTGGCCACCGTCATGTCTGAATACAACGGCGCATTTTCCGGCAGGTAGCCGATGGAGCGCTTGGCGGTTTCGGGGTCTTCCAGCATGTTCACTCCCCCGACACTGATCGTGCCTGCGGTGGGCCGGAAGTATCCGGTGACCATTCGCATGGTGGTAGATTTGCCGGCTCCGTTGGGCCCAAGGAAACCGAGTACCTGGCCCTTTTCGACTGAGAAGGTGACGCCGTTGACGGCGATCTTCGTTCCGAACTCTTTGCGTAGGTTTTCGACTTTGATCATAGCGTGACGTTTCGAATCTTGCTTATTGTCGCTGCACTTGGCCCGGACGCTGCTATTTCCCGGGAGATAGTTCGCCAGAGGTCAGGCAGGGACAGCAGGCGGGGCGTTTCATTGTCTTGTGTATCAGGGGTTGCAACTGGAATTTGATCGAACATCCCTTATCCGGCCATCCCTTCGGAACCGGAGGAACCTTGGTATTTGGCGGATTTTGGAGTTCGGGCATCAACTCTTTACAAAGCGGTGGCTGGCCAAAAACTTTCAAGCTGGCGGTCCCGGCGGCGTATCTGTAGGATGAAGCACCCGGCCCTTGCCGCCGCCTGCGTATTGACATGCTTTTTTCTCAAAACATCGACCCCAACGATCCGGGTCGCCGCCGCTTCATCTTTATCCGCTGGGTGCTTGCCGTGTGGCACTGGTTGGTACCGCCTACGCAGGCCCACTTGGACCGCCAGTCGGGCACCGCGCGGCTGATGGCCCGCTGGCTGCTCATCACTCTCTGTTTGGCGGCGACGGTGGGGGCGATGCTGTATGCGCGGCCTATTCACGACCAGTACAAGCAGTGGAGGGCAGGGCATTTGGTGCAGGAGGCCAGGAGCAAGCTCGATCATGGAGACGTGGTGGGCGCCGTGGTCATCGCCCAGAAGGCAGTGGGTCTTGCCCCCGACTTTGAGCCCGCCGTGCGCATGAATGCGGAACTGCTGACGATGATCAGCCAGAATGAGGCGGTGTATTTTTGGGACAAGCTCGCCGCAGTAGGCACCATTTCGCTGGACGATGAAATGGGCAGGGTGCGCGCTTTGCAGCACATTCATCGTGACAAGGAGGCAGCTCAGCAGCTCGAAGCGCTGCTCAAGAAAAATCCTGCCGAACCCCGGCTCATGAAGCTGGGTGAAGAGGTCTGGGGCAAGCAGCAAAGCGGTGGGGTGCTGATGCAGGTGCTCAAGGACTACTCAGGAAGCCATCCCAATGACCGCGGGAGCAGGCTGAGGCTTCTCAAACTTCAGCTTCAGGTTCACGACGCCCAGCCCGCCGAGATCGGCGCCGGTTTGTGGCAATTGACTGAGGGCACGGACGAGACGTCGCTTGAGGCCCTGCGGATGCTGGTGGACATGAACACGCTGGATGTCGCCGACCATGATCGCATGGCCGCCCGCCTTGACTCCCACCCGCTCGCCGGGGAAACTGAGCATGTCATGGCCCTGGGCATCCGGGTGCTGCTGCGGCCCGCCCGAAAGAACCTCCTCATTGACGAGGCGATCAGCCGTGTTCGCGACCTGAAACCGGAAAAACTGGTGCCGTTGGTCCGCTGGCTGTTCACCCATGGCGAGCCAGGTCGCGTGCTCAGCCTGCTCAGTGAAAGCGACGTCAAGAAGGACGAAGGACTGCTGACCAACTACTTGAATGCCTTGATGGCGCTGGGGCGCACGGCGGACATCGCGCGGCTGGTCAACGACAAGTCCGTAACCCTGCGGGCGGCGAGCCGCACTTTTTACCAGGCGCACCTGGCGCTGGTCAAAGGAGAGCCGCGCGAAGAAGTGCGGCGTAAGCTGCTCCTGGTGCTGGTTGATTTGACCGTGGGCGGCCAGGGCGACAGCCTGCTGCTGCTCGGCAAGTATTGCCAGGATCGCGAATTCTACGATGTGGCGGAGCAGGCTTTGGGAGCGGCTGCCATGAGCTCCCGGGCGCGCATCGAGCGCCCGGGCTTTGCCGCCTGGATTCAATGCTGCAAGATTAGCGGCAATACCGATGGCATGGCGCGGGCCGCCCGGGAAGCCTGTCGCCGCTGGCCGGATGATCAGTCCTTCTTGGAGGACTACCTCTATGCCAAGCTCCTCCAGGGGGATGAAATTGAAATCTCCCTCTACCGCGCCGAGCGCCTGCTCTCGGCGAACCCAAAAGATTCCGCCCGCAAGCTGCTCGCCGGCCTGGGCTACTGGCGCCTGGGCGAGACGGAAAACAGCGTCATCGCCTGCCAAGGACTCAATTTGGGTATGGTGTCGTCCGGCCAGCAGGCCGTTTTCGCACGTATTCTCCATGATGCCGGGCCGCGCCATGTCACCCAGGGTGACGAGCACGCTTTTCAGGAGAGCCTGAAGGCGATCCTCTCGCCGATCCCAGCCAATGCCCGGATGCTTCCCGAAGAGGCCGAAATGCTGCGCCGGGCCGGGCTTTGATGCCTGATGGCAGACAGAAGGCTGAGACCGGAGCGTTATGGCTATCTCACCATGACACTGCTCCGCCTTCTCCCCCTGCTTGCCGTCTTTGCCACGCCTGTGATCGGCGCGGATTTCACCATCGAGAAAAGCCCTGCTGGAGCTGTCGTGAAAATCGACGGCCAGCTCTTCACCGAGTACGTCACACTCTCCGGGAACAAGCCGATCCTGTGGCCCATCATTGGCCCCACCGGCAAGAAGATGACCCGCGATTATCCCATGCTGAACACCGAGGGCGAGCGCCAGGATCATCCGCATCATCGCTCCTTGTGGTTCGCCCACATGAATGTCAATGGTTGGAACTTCTGGGCTGAGACAGCCAGCTACGCGACATCAAAGAAGAAAGCCGATGAGCTTGCCAAGCTCGGCGTGCAGAAGCATCGCGAGTTCACCAAGCTCGAAGGAGGCAAGGACAAGGGGTTCATCAGCAGCATCACCGACTGGACCGCCCCCGATGGCAGCAAGGTGCTGGAAGATCAGCGCCGCATCACCTTCACTGCCACCGCCAACGCGCGGATCATTGATTTCGACATCGACCTCAAAGCCACCGAAGGGCCGGTCACCTTTGCCGACAACAAGGACGGCGTGTTCGGCCTGCGCCTCCCTACCAATCTTGATGTTGAACAGAAGGGCACCGGCCATGAGCCCGGCCGCATTATCAACAGCAACGGCCTCACCGATGCCGATGCCTGGGGCAAGCCCGCCTCGTGGGTGGACTACTCCGGCACCGTGAAGGACGATCCGCTCGGCGTTGCCATCCTCAACCACCCCGGCAGCTTCCGCTATCCCACCACGTGGCACGTCCGCACCTACGGCCTGTTTGCCGCCAACTGCTTCGGCCTGCATGACTTCGATAAGAACGCCAAGCCTGGCGACCACACCATCGCCAAAGGCGACACCTTGAAATTCCGCTACCGCGTGATCTTCCACCAGGGCGATGTCAAGGCCGCGAAGCTCGATGACGCCTTCGCGGCGTATGCCAAAGAGGCGAAATGAGCGGCAGCTAACCCGGTCGTCAGGCCCGCCCTGCTTTCACAACGCCCGATGGCCTCCTGCATAGGCGTAAACGGGGGAGCGCGGGCCCGGTTGATCAGGTCGGAAGCGGGGGGGGCGTGTGAGGTCGCCTCCTCAAGACAACCCATCGCGCCGCAGCAGCGCTTCGGGATCAGGATCGCGGCCCATGAAGTCGCGGAAGAGCTTCGCTGGGTCTTCGGCATTGCCCTTGCTTAGAATGGCGTCTCTAAAGGCGCGTCCGGTGGCGGGATTGAGCACGCCTTCTCGCTGGAAGCGGGTGAAAGCATCGGCATCCAGCACCTCGGCCCACTTGTAGCTGTAGTAGCTGGCGGCATAGCCCACGGGACTGCTGAACAGGTGGCTGAAGCGGCGGGCCATGGTGGGCGGCTCCGTCTTGAGGTGCATGGTATAGCCCTTGGTGATGTCGCGGGCCACGGCATCCAGGTCGGCAGCTTCATCCTGGGCATGCTTGATGTGCAGTTCCAGGTCGAGCTTGCCGAAGGCGAGCTGGCGCATCATCGTCGTGGCGGCCATGTAGTTCTTGGCAGCGAGCATGCGCTTGAACAGCTTGGGTGGGATCGGTTCGCCGGTCTCATGGTGCTTGGCGAAGAAATCCAGGCTTTCACGCTCCCAGCAGAAATTTTCCATGAACTGCGAGGGCAGTTCGACAAAGTCCCAGGCCACGTTCACGCCGTTCATGGATGCAATTTCCACGTTGCCAAGAAGCTGATGCAGCAGGTGGCCGAACTCGTGGAATACGGTTTCCACCTCGTCATGCGTGAGCAGTGCCGGCTTGCCATCCACGGGCGGGGTCATATTGCCGCAGATGAGGCCCAGGTGCAGGCGCCGGTCGTGGTCCCCGGTGGGCGGGCAGCCACCGCGCAGGAAATTCATCCAGGCACCGGCGCGCTTCGTGTCGCGCGGATGCCAGTCGGCGTAAAAGGAGCCAATGTGGACCCCGTCACCGTTGCGCATCTCGTAAAACTTCACCTGGTTGTCCCATACTTCCACGGGGCCGCGCTGGTTTGGATTGAGGCTCGCGGGCGTGGCGTCCTCCACCTTCAGGGGATGCAGGGAAATGGTTTCGCGCTCGGTGATCTTCAGATCGAAGAGCATCTCCGTCAGGCGGAACATGCCGTTGATCACGCCGTTGAGCGGGAAGTAGGGACGCAGTTCCTCAGGATCAAAATCGAACAGCGCCTTGCGACGTTTCTCCGACCAGTAGCCGACGTCCCAGGGCTCGAAAAGTTCGTGGTCCACGTTCGCCACGTCGGCCCGGTATTCCTGCAGCTCGATGATTTCCTTGCCGAAGGCGGCCTTCACCCGCAGGTGCAGGCGCTCCGTGAAGTTCAGCGCTGTCGCGCCGTCCTTGGCCATGCGGCGCTCCAAGATGTGGTCGGCGAAGTTGGTCTTGCCCAGCAGATCGGCCTTTTCTTGGCGCAGCCGCAGGATTTTCCAGATCAGTTCCGTGTTGTCATATTCGCCGCTGCGGCCAATGCCAGTGCTGCCCAGCCACATCTGGCGGCGGATTTCGGCGTCGTCGCAAAACTGCATGACCGGCGTGAAGCTGGGAGCCTTCAGGGTGAGCCGGTACTTGGGCGCGTCATGGGTGCCGAGACCCTTGGCGACGGCATCGGCGCGCGCGGCATCAATGGCGGACTGGGGCATGCCCTCGAGCTTGGCCGCGTCGTCGATGATCAGTTCGAAGGCATTGGTCGAATCGAGCACGTTCTCGGAATACTTCTGCGTGGCCTGCGACAACTCGGCCTCCACCTCCTCTAGCCGCTGTTTCTTCTTTGGAGACAGTTCGGCACCGTGATTTTTGAAGGAGGCCAGGGTTTCTTCAAGACAGCGCTTGCGCACGCCGGTCAGGTCGCGCGCTTCCTCGGTCTTGCTGTAGGTCTCGATGAGATCCCACAGGGGTTCCATGAGCGGGATCTTTGCGCGGAAGGCACTCACCCTGGGCAGCATGGCGTTGTGGGCTTCGCGCAGGGCGGGCGTGTTGTTCACGCTGTCCAGGTGCTCCACAAGGCTCCATGATTCGTCGAGGACGCGCGTGGCCTCCTCCAGGCCCAGAATCACTGAGTCAAAGTTCATTCGCCCGCGATCCTGGTCGATCACCGCGTCCAGATGCTTCTGGGCTTCGGACAGCGCGAGTTCGATGTCGGCCACGATCGGTTCCGGAGTCAATGTGGACCAGCGGATGTGGAAGTCTTGGGTGAGATACGGGTGCGCCATGGGCTGGTTTTTGGGGGCCATAATGGTGCGTCGCGGGCGCGGAAGCGCAAGTAAATCGCTGCGGTCGCGCCCAGAGCCTTCGAAATGGCTGCGGCTGCCCGATGGGCTTGTGAAATTTTTCACAAATAGCGGTTGCCCGCTCGCGAGACGCTCGGATAATCGAAACCACCCCTCTTCCGCCCCGCAGAAAATGTCAGATTTCCTCGGTAACATCGATCTCGCCTTCCTCGTCATCTCGTTGACGAAGATTGTCGTTCTGACGTTCATGATGATCCTGCCTTCGGTGGCCTATGCGGTCATGATTGAGCGCCGTCTCAGCGCCGTCATCCAGGACCGCGTCGGTCCGAACCGCACGAACATCCCCTCAACGCTGTTCGGTTTCAAGACGGACTGGTCAATTCTGGGGATTGGCGGGCTGCTTCAACCGATGGCGGACGGGCTGAAATTCTTCCTGAAGGAGGACTTCACACCGAAGGGCGTGAACACCTTCTACTACTGGCTGGCACCGGCCTTGACCGTAGTTCCGGCGCTCATGACCTGCGCAGTGGTGCCGTTTGGCAGCGAGCTGGACTTGAGCTGGTTGGGTCTGGTGCATCCGGTCAAGGCCGTGATCGCGGATTTGAACGTGGGGCCGTTGTACACCTTCGCCATCGCCTCGCTGGGGGTGTATGGCATCGTGCTGGCGGGCTGGTCATCGAATTCGAAGTACCCCTTCCTCGGCGGTGTGCGCGCCACCTCGCAAATGATCAGCTACGAGATGTCGCTGGGCCTCTCGATTGTTCCCGTGCTGATGGTGTTCGGCGAGCTGAATCTGGGCAAGATCGCCGCCTTCCAGGATGCTGATGGCTGGTTGCTGCTGCCATTGTGGGGCAACGGGCTGACCTTGGGGCGCTGGGTGCTGTGGATTCCGATCGCCATCTCGTTCGTGATCTTTGTCATCTCGATGTTTGCTGAAACCAACCGTCTTCCGTTCGACATGGCCGAATGCGAGACGGAACTCGTGGCGGGCTACCACACCGAGTATTCATCCATGAAGTTTGCCCTGTTCTTCATGGGCGAATACGCTGCGATGATCATTGGTTCGGGCTTGGCTGTGACATTGTTCCTGGGGGGCTGGAGCATTCCCTTTGGTCCATGGCTCAGCGCCCATCTGCCTTTCCAGATGCACTACATTGCTGGTCACACCCCCTTGTACCTGGGGCTGCTGCACATGCTCAGCTTCATCGTCAAGGTGATCGCGTTCATCATGTTCTTCGTCATCATCCGCTGGTCGCTGCCGCGGTTCCGCTACGATCAGCTCATGAAACTGGGCTGGCTTTACCTGTTTGAGATTGCGCTGCTCAATGTGGTCCTGTGTGCGGCGCTCATGATGTGGTTCCCGTTGCACTAACCCTTTTATCCCATGGCAACGATTGTCGTCCAACGCCCCAAGCTCGCCTGGCATGAGAAGCTCTTCATTTCCACCTTGTACAAGGGGTTGAAGATCACGGTGGGGCATGCCCTTCGCAACATCCGCAGTGTGCTCAAAGGCGGGCCCAACGGCGTGACGATGCAGTACCCCGAGCAAAAGTGGGATGAAAGCCTGCCGGAATGGTACCGTGGCGCGCCTGCACTGGTGACCGACGAGCATGACCGCGAGCGCTGCGTGAGCTGCCAGCTCTGTGAGTTCATCTGCCCTCCCAAGGCCATCCGCATCATCCCCGGCGAGATCCCAAGCGATGATCCATGGGCCAAGGTGGAGAAGCGGCCCAAGGAGTTTGAAATCGACATGATCCGCTGCATCTACTGCGGCATGTGTGAAGAGGTCTGCCCCGAACAGGCCATCTTCCTGCGCAAGGACTACGCGATCACAGGGGAGTCCCGCGCCGAGATGGTGCATGACAAGGAAAAGCTTTATCAAATCGGCGGCCAGCGCGTGGGGCTGGTGAACAAGTGGAACGAACTGAAATGACCTCTGGGACCGCCGGTATTCACCCTCTGGCACTTCCTGCTTCTCACTGATCCCTCCCATGCCCAGCGCTTTCTTCTATATCTTCGCCGCGATCACGCTCTTTTTTGGAGTGGGGGTGGTGGTGCTGCGCAACCCGGTGGCCAGTGCCATGTCGCTGGTGGGGTGCTTCGCCGGAGTGGCGGCGCTCTTCATCAGCCTGGACGCCTACTTCATTGGCACCCTCCAGATCCTGGTCTATGCCGGCGCGGTGATGGTGCTGTTCCTGTTCATCCTGATGCTGTTGGACATCAAGGCCGAGGCGGGCAAGCACACGAGTTTTGGCATGGCTGCGGCAGGCATCTTTCTGGCGCTGGCGTTTGCGCTCCAGGTGGCGACGGTGCTGAGCAAATTCACGGAAGGCGGGAGGCCGCTGGCCGCCACGCCTCTGCAACTCAATGTGGCGGCTGCCAAATCCGCTGCCGGCCACGGGCTGCCCACCATCACCAACGACCTGAAGGCCGGCACGCTGCCTGATGCCAAGCTGATGGGCGAGGTGCTGTTCCAGAGCTATCCCTTTCACCTGCAAATCGTCGCTCTGCTGCTTCTGGCGGGGACGGTGGGCGTGGTGGTGTTGAGCAAACGTGACCGCGGCGAGAAGGAGGAAGCACCATGATCACCCTGAACCACTATCTCTTCGTTGCCGGCCTGCTGTTCGCCATCGGCCTCGCCGGCGTGGTGGCGCGGCGCAACATCCTGGTGATTTATATGTGCCTGGAGATGATGCTCACCGGCGCCAACCTGACGCTGGTGGCGTTTTCGCGTTTCAATCTCCATGACGGCCTGCCTGATTACAGCGCCCAGGCGTTGGTGTTCTTCACCATCACAGTGGCAGCGGCCGAAGTGGCGGTGGGACTGGCCATCATCGTGGCGCTGTTCCGCACGAAGCAAAGTGTGGACGTGGAGTCCGTCACCAAACTGCAAGGCTAGGGACCGAAGTTTCACCGCACCATGAACCAACCGACCCTGCCAACGTTGATCCTGATGTTCCCGCTGCTCTCAGCGGCAGTGATTCTGATCATGCAACGCTCGCTGACGCTGAAGAACGTCTGCGCATACCTGTCCGTGGGCTCCGCCGCCGTTTGCTGGGTCATCAGTCTGATGCTGCTGGGCGCCAAGGACGACACCGGGACGATGTTCTCCTTCATCAATGTGGACGGCTTTCATGGTCTGCATGCCGACATTGGTTACATCATTGACCAGCAGAGCCGTGGCATGCTGTTCATTGTCACCTTCATCGGGCTGCTGGTGCATTGGTACTCGCTGGCCTACATGAAGGAGGACGAAGGGAAGGCCCGCTATTTTGGCGCTCTCTCGCTGTTCATGTTCTCGATGACCGGCATCGTGCTGGCTAACAACTTCGCAATGATGTTTGTGTTCTGGGAACTGGTGGGCCTGAGTTCCTACCTGCTCATCGGGCATTGGTTCGAGAAGCCCGCAGCCTGCGAAGCCGCGAAGAAGGCCTTTCTGGTCAATCGCATCGGCGACTTCGGATTCATGATCGGCATCCTCATCCTGTGGGGAGCCAGCAACGGCGAAATCAGCTTTGAGGGGCTCAAGGGAAGCCTGGGCGACGGGCACACCCAGGGTGCCCTGCACAGCGCTCCCGGATGGCTGATCACGGCCGCCGCGCTGGGTATTTTCATGGGGGCGGTGGGCAAGTCCGCGCAGGTGCCTTTGCATGTGTGGCTGCCGGACGCAATGGAAGGCCCCACGCCGGTGTCCGCCCTGATCCATGCCGCGACGATGGTGGCCGCCGGTGTCTACATGCTGGTGCGCGTCGGATTCGTCATTCATGCTTCCGAAACGGCGATGGAAGTCATCGCGGGCATCGGGGGCTTCACTGCGCTGTTTGCGGCGTTGATGGCCGTGGGGCAGAACGACATCAAGCGCATCCTGGCCTACTCCACCCTCTCGCAGCTTGGCTACATGGTCATGGCCGTGGGGCTTGGAGCTGGGGAGGCCGGCATGTTCCATCTTTACACCCACGCCTTCTTCAAAGCCCTGCTGTTCCTTGGTGCTGGTGCCGTGATCTATGCCTGCCACCACGAGCAGGACATCTGGAAGATGGGCGGCCTGAACAAGTACACACCCGCGACCAGTATTACGTTTATGATTGGCACGGCGGCGCTGATGGGCTTCCCCTTTACCAGCGGCTTTTGGTCCAAGGAAGCGATTCTTGGCGCCGCCTATGATCACTGCGGCTGGTTGTTTGCTTCCGCCTCGATCACGGCGGTCCTCACCAGTTTCTATATGACCCGCTGCGTGGTGGTGACCTTCTTTGGCAGCGCCCGAAGCGACAGTGCGCGCCATGCGCATGAGGCCCCGACCAAGATGATCTTGCCGCTGCTGATTCTGGCGGTGTTTGCGGTGATCTCCGGTTATGGATTTGTCACCGGGCCTTTGCAGGCCACCGTGCCTGCGCATGAACACTCCAACGGCTGGGTCATGGCAGTCTCCATCGCCGCGATTCTCGTGGGTGGCGGCAGTGCCTTCTTGCTCTACAGGGGCAAGGACAAGGACCCGCTTAACATTCCGCTGTTCGCCAACAAGTTCTACATCGACGAGATCTACGCGGTGATGGTGGAGGTGTTCCAAGACCGTCTCGCCTGGCTGGTCACGGCTCTCGACAGCATTTTCGCCGATGGTCTGGTGGCCAGGCTGCCCGCCGCCCTCGCCTGCCGGGTGGGCAAGGCCGCTCGCTCGCTCCAGTCAGGGCATCTTCAGTCCTACACCTTTGCGCTTGGGGCAGGACTGCTTCTGGCGGTTTACCTGACCGTGTTTGTCATGCATCACGCGGGTCATTGAGGAATCAACACATGAGTCTGCTGGAAATCGTCATCCTCCTGCCCTTGCTGGCTGCCGCCCTGATCGGTGCCGGTCTGCCCGCGAAGCTCATTGGCCGCCTTGCCGCGCTGGTCAATCTCGTCATCATCGGTGCCCTGGCGCTCCAGCTCCCGCTCGCCGCCCCAGCCGGGACCCTGGCCTTCCGCACCTCGCATCCGATCCTCGCGAACCCGGCAATCAGCTTCGCGACCGGCGCCGATGGCATGAGCCTGATTCTGGCACTGCTTACCGCCATTGTCACGCTCGCCGCGATCTGGCAGATCGTTGACAAGCCCGCCATCTATCATGTCGCATCGCTGCTCATCAGCGGCGGGGCGCTCGGTGCCTTTCTCACCACCGACGTCTTTTTCATCTACAGCTTTCATGAACTGGCGCTGATTCCCACGTTGCTCATGATCGCCCTGCATGGGCAGGGCGATGCCGTGGAGCGGCGCAAGGTGGCCTGGAAGATCACCGTGTACCTCGGAGTTGGCAGCCTCATCCTGCTCGCCGGTCTTGCTGCCGTGGTGCTGAACATGAGTCCGGCTGGCGGGCTCACCTTCGATTTGGCTGAACTGGCCCGGCACGCGCCGCTCGCAGCCGGCACGCAGGCCTGGATTTTCTTCGTCCTGCTCATCGGCTTCGGTACGCTCGTCAGCCTGTTTCCCATGCATAGCTGGGCGGCCCCGGCCTATGCCACCGCCCCCACGCCAGTGGCGATGCTGCACAGCGGCGTGCTGAAGAAATTCGGGCTGTATGGCCTCATTCGCATTGCCCTGCCCTTGCTGCCGCTGGGTGCCAAGGCGGAATGGGTGCAGCATGCGATGTTGTGGATGCTGGTGGGCAACATCATCATCATCGGCCTCGTGACCATCCACCAGACGAAGCTCGACAGCATGCTGGCCAACTCCAGCGTGATGCACATGGGATATATTTTCCTGGGCATCGCGGCGGGCTCGGAGCTTGCTCTGAGGGGGGCTGTCCTGCTGATGTTTGCCCATGGCATCTCGATTTCCCTGCTGTTCGCTTTGTGCGGAAAGATGCGCAACCAGCTCGGCAACCTGGAGTTTTCGAAACTCGGTGGTCTTGCCAAGAATGCGCCCTTCATGACCGTGATCTTCGGCTTTGCCGCCTTTGCATCCATCGGCCTGCCGGGACTGGCGAACTTCCCTGGGGAATTGATGGTGTTTTTGGGGTCCTTTGATTCGAACGTGGCGGCCCTCCAGGACGGGCTGAAGCCCATCCATTGGGCGACCATCGCCGCCTTGTGGGGCGTGGTGATGTCGGCAGTGTATATGCTGCGGGGCTATCGGAACTTGTTCTTCGGTACCGCCTCGGCCGGGCACTTCATTCGTGACCCGGATGCAGAACAGCGTCTGCCCTTGGTGTTTTTGGTCGTGGTGCTGCTGGTGGCAGGCTGCCGCCCAGGGCTCCTTATTGATCTGCTGCACTTCACCACCGAAGCGGTGAAGTAACCCTTTTCTCCGCGAACTTGCTTATGTCTTCCTACCAGATTGAGATCGGCCTCGCGGTCATCGGCGTGCTCCTGCTCGCACTCGACACCTTCGCAGCCTCGCTGAGCCGCAAAGTCATCCCCTGTCTTGCGATCGGTTCCACGGCCGTCCTCCTGCTTTTGCTGGTCGGCGGTCCCGGCATCGCCGCCGTGCTGCCCAAGTGGGTGGCGCCCTTCTACGCCCTGGATTCACTGGCCTATTTTTACAAGGTCTTTGCCCTGGTGACGACTCTCGGCGTCCTCATCATCGCCCTGGAATCGGACATGGTGATCGCCCACTACTCGAGCTCGCAGAGCATCCACTCCCGGATTGGTGAATTCTATGCGCTGCCGCTCATCGTCTGCGCGGGCATGATGTGGATGGCCTCGGCCAGGGATCTGGTCAGCGTGTTCGTTCCCCTGGAACTGGTGACCGTGAGTTTCTACGTGCTCGTCGCCTTCACCCGGCGCTCAGGCAATTCCCTCGAAGCCGGGGTCAAGTACCTGATCCTCGGCGCCCTTTCCACCGGCATCCTGGTCTATGGCATCGCCTGGGTCTATGGAGCGACTGGGTCGCTGACCTTTGACGGCATCGCCACCGCCACCACCGATCCGAAGGTTAACAGCACGGCCTTGCTCTTTGGTGCCGCGCTGCTTCTTGCCGGTCTTGGCTTCAAGGTCGGGGCCGCCCCCTTCCATATCTGGATTCCAGATGTGTATCAGGGTGCGCCCACGCCGATCACCGCTTTTCTCTCGGTGGGTTCCAAGGCCGCCGGCTTTGTGGTGTTGACTCGCACGGTCACCGCCTTCATCGGCGCAGGCTCGGTGATTGGTCCGCAGATCCGCACGACCTTGGTCATAGTGGCCGGGCTCACCATCGCCATCGGCAGTCTTGCCGCCATCACGCAGACCAATTTGAAGCGCTTGCTGGCCTACTCTTCCATTTCCCACGCTGGATTCCTCGTGCTGGCGCTTGCCTGTGGCACCTCCCAGCGCCTGGGCCTTTCTTCGGGAGGTATCGTCGCGTTCTACCTCGCCACCTATCTGCCGATGACCCTTCTCGGCTTCCTGCTGCTCGCGGTGCTGCGCAGCCAGGGCGTGGGTGAGGAATTGAAGGATCTCACCGGTCTCGCCAAACGCTCGCCGACGCTGGGCTTCGCGCTTACCGTCGCCATGGCTTCGCTCGCCGGCCTGCCCCTCACCGCAGGCTTCTTTGGCAAGATGCTGGTCTTCGTCGCCGCCGTGGACCAGGGCTACTACGGTGCCGTGGTTGTCGCCGTGATCGGTGCCGCCGCCGGTTTCTATTACTATTTCCGGCCGATCCTGGCGGTGTACTCGACCGGTGAGAAAGACAATGTGAAACTCACCTGGTCGCCGCTGGCCAAGGGAACCGCAGCAGTGCTGATCGCCGGCATTATCCTGCTAGGAGTCAATCCCATGGTGCTTCAGTTCGTGCTCAACCGCGCACCAGCCACGGTCGCGGCAGCAAAGATGTAGCGGCTGCCGACTTGGCATTCATGCGGGAGGCTATGTGGGCCGATACTTGCAGAGGGCCATCTCGCTTCGCCAAAGTCCTGCGCCTCTGCCGCTACTCCCGTGATCCGGGCGTGATTTTGAGTTCCACGCTCTTGCCTTCGCGCTGCACCGTAATGCCCGTCTCCTTGCCGATCTTGAGATCGCCGAGGATGGCGGTGTAGTCGTAGATGTTGAGCACGTCCTTGCCTCCGAGCTTGATGATGATGTCGCCGCCTTTGACGCCGCCTTTGGCGGCGGGGCCGATGGGGCTCACGCCGCTGAGCTTGACGCCCTTGATGTCGCCCTGCGCATAGTCGGGAATGGTGCCGAGGTAGGCGCGCATTGCTCCGCGCGTGCCCTGGCCTTTCGGGGCTTCCATGGCCACGAACTCGGGCGTCTTGGGATTGGTGGCGAGGCTGCGGGCGATGAGGCCCATGAGCTTGGCGATCTGGGCGGCGTGCGGGTAGTCAATCTTGTCCGCCGTGTCGCTGGGCATGTGATAGTCGTCATGCGAGCCGGTGAAGGCGTTCAGACCTGGGATGCCACGAGTGTAGAAGCTCGTGCTGTCGGTGGGCAGGTGCGCATCGCTCTGCGTGGTGATGGGCAGGCCGATGGGGGCATTGCGCTTCTCGATCTCCTGCGGCCACCAGGTGCTGGAGCCGACGCCCTGCATGACCAGCGTCTTTTGGAAGCGCCCGATCATGTCCATGTTCAGGCAGGCGGCGATCATCCCTTTGAGCTGGGCATCGGGCTTGCCGGTGATCATCTTGGCGAGGTCTTCGACGAAGTGATTGCTGCCCAGCAGGCCGAGCTCCTCGCCGCTCCACGCGGCGAAGATGATGTCCCGGCTGAGCTTGATCTTGCCCTGCTTCTTTAGGTCGGCAAGCCACTGCGCGATCTCCATCATGCCGGCCGTGCCGGAGGCGTTGTCATCCGCACCATGGTGGATCTTGTGAACGTCGTCCCCCTTCGCCCGAGAGTTGCTGCCGCCGTTGCGACCGAGGTGGTCGACGTGCGCGCAGACGATCAGCGGCGGCGTGTGGAAATCTGGCGCATCCTTGGCGGGCAGCACGCCGAGGACATTGCGCCCGGTCTTCTTTTCCTGCTGGATGACAATTTTCGCGCTGAGCTTCAGATCCTTGCACTCGATTCCGCCCATGAGATCGCCGGTGTCGAGCTTGTCCTGCAATTCCTTGGCGGTCTTGCCTGCGCTCTTGAGCAGGGTGTCGGCCAGGGCATCGGTCAGGCTGATGGCCGGGATGCCGGAAGTGGCCAGCGAGGCATCGAAGGTCATGGTGACCAGTTGTTCCACCACCTTGCTGTTCGGGCCGCTGACCACCAGCAGGCCGCGCGCACCCTTCTGGCGCGCGGTCATGGCCTTGCGCCGCAGGCTGGAGTATGTGGAGAGCTCATTGCGCCGCGCGCTGCTCACGCCTTCGGGCAGGTAACGGAACACCAGCACCCATTTGTCCTTCACATCCAGGTGGGCATAGCTGCTGTAGGGCTCGATCTTTTTGCCTTCCCCGCCAGTGGCGTTGTCGGGGGTCTCGATGCCGTATCCGGCAAACACGATGCCGCTGGCGGCCACCTCGCCGGTCTGCGAGAAGGAGAGGGGACGCCAGTCCTTGTCGGCCGTGTAGGCCTGGTCATTGATCTTGAGCGTGTTGCCTTCGCCCAGAGCGACTCCCGCAGTGAAGTCGAACGGCTCGAACCACGAATCCTTGTCGCCAAAGGGCTGAATGCCGCTCTTGGCCAGCACATCCGCTACGTACTGGGTGGCGAGTTTCTCGCCTTCGGTCCCGGTAAGGCGTCCTTCGAGTTCATTGCTTGCGAGGTACGTGACATGCTGGCGCATGTCTGCCGCCGTGATCTCAGCCGTCGTCTTGGCGAAATCCGGCTCGTTCTTGGGCTTGGCGCTAGCTGCTTCGGGCTTGCCTCCGGGGGTCAGGTCGAGCGCCTTGCGCGCCGCCGCATCGTTCCAGTCGGCCATGAAGATCTGCGAGGCTCCGCCGGCGGTGCGGCCACTGGTCCAGGCCAGCTTTTTGCCATCGGGCGAGAATACCGGCAGGCCGTCGAAGCCATCGGTATAGGTGACGCGCACCGGCGCGTGCTTGCCATGGGCATCGACGATGTAGAGCTCGAAGTTGGCGAAGCCCTGCAAGTTGGTGGTGAAAATCAGGTAATCGCCTGAGGGGTGGAAGTACGGGGCCCAGCTCATCGCGCCCAGCTTGGTGATCGCCTGCTGGTCGCTGCCATCGGCATTCATGACCATGACTTCCGCGACATCGCCCTTGGGGGTGAAGCGCCGCCAGCAGATTTTCTTGCCGTCGTGGCTGAAGAAAGGGCCGCCATCGTAGCCGGGTACATCGGTGAGCTGCTTCACATTTGAGCCGTCGGCATCCATCGTGTAGATGTCCATGAAGTACTGCTTGTCCACCTTCAGGCGCTCCTGGTCCTCCTTGCTCAGCGCATGATCGTAGGCCGAGCGGTTGCTGGCGAAGACGATCTTCTTGCCGTCGGGCGAGTAGTCGCCCTCAGCATCGTATCCGCGTGTGTGGGTGAGATTCTTCAGCGACTTGTCCGTCAGCGAGTACTCCCAGATGTCGAAGTTCTCATCGTAATCCCAGGAGTAGCGGCGCACCTTGCTGGAGGCGCGTTCCTTGTACTCGGCCTCCTGCAGGGTCTTGGACTGCGGATCGGCATGTGTGGAGGCGAACAGCACGCGCTTGCCGTCGGGATGGATCCAGGCGCAGGTGGTCTTGCCCATGCCGGGCGAGATGCGCTCCTGATCGCCAGTTTCCAGGTCCATCATGTAGATCTGGTAGAACGGATTGCCCTCCTCGCGCTCCGACTGGAAGATCAACTTCGTGCCATCGGCATTGAAGTAGCCCTCGCCTGAGCGCTTCCCACCGAAGGTGAGCTGCCGGGTGTTGGCAAGGAAGTCGGCCTCCGTCTGGGCGGAGGCCGTGAAGGAAAGAGCGAGGAGACTGAAGGCAAGGGTCAGGCGCATGATCGGAGACAAGAACATACGCAGGACGGGAAGACTTGCAGACAAAGGAAATGCGCGACCTGCATCTAACCCCCAATCATCACCCTCCCCTTTCTACGGGCCATTGGCCCGCCGGAAGGCGCGAATGATGAACTGGGGGGGTGAGGCCCGAACCCTTCCCCTCATCCCGCCACCGCATCGTGGCACCTTCCGCACAAGGTCGGGTGATCGGCGAAGCTCCCCACTTCGGGCAGATACTTCCAGCAGCGGCCGCACTTGCAGTTCGAGGATTCGGCGACTGCCGCGCTCATCTCAGCGCCGCGCTCGATCCTGAGTTCGCTCAGGATGAAGAATTCATGCAGGGTGGCGGGGTCGTTGAACACCACGTGCTTGAAGCCCTCGGCTGGCAGCACGAGGCGCACCGTGGCCTCGAGGCTGGAGCCGATCTTCTTTTCCTGGCGCGCCTTTTCGATGGCCTGCTGGATCACGCCGCGCACTTGCAGCAGTTCTTCCACCGCATGCAGCGCACACACGATTTCTCCACTCTTGACCCCCCACTGCCCACCACCGCGCTCAAAGAGCCCCTCTCTGCGCCATTCATGTTGAGAAGCCCGACACCGCCTCACTGCGAGC